>Ga0228710_1000663_pt1 | contig 46117 bp, 16 predicted proteins | sample MedpolnodulmetaG_FD_177995 | JGI IMG/M metagenome (GOLD analysis project Ga0228710, IMG submission 177995) | Root nodule microbial communities from Medicago polymorpha collected in Santa Monica, California, United States - pink nodules | ecosystem: Host-associated > Plants > Roots > Nodule... | reverse complement strand
AAAGAATAAATTAGAAAAAAAAAAAAAAAAAAAAGATGGTGAGATTAAGCGAAGAGAAAAACTGTTTTCAATATATTTATGTCATAATATTTTTTATTAGGATAAAACTTAGGTACAATTCCTTATGTGCTTTTCGTATGGTTCTTAACAAAAAATACAACTTTTTTGGAGATAACAAATTTTGAGAGAATTATGAATTTATGGAAATCATGATAAATTTAGTTAAGAACCATGCGAAAAACACCTAAGGAATTGTACCTAAGTTTTTTTCCTTTTTATTATTATTACGTAATTGCAAATTGACCATGAAATTAACCAAATTAGTGAGTTTAAGAGTCTAACTGAGAGTATTTTAGGCAAAATGGGGGACTTCAGGTTTGTTATATTAGTAGCATATTATTTTTTTATAAGACTATTTAGATAACAAATTTTCAGTTCACCTAACAATGATTTGTGATTCAAACAAATCTCAACAAATTCATATAACAAATTATTATATTCAAGTAACAACTAATTATTTAGATAATAATGATTTGAATACAAATTTTGTTATCGAAATTAAAGGTTTAGATTGCTACATCAGTTTTTTTTATATTTAATTTTAGATCAATAATTTAATTTTAGATCAATAATAATTTAGTTGTAGTTGACCATTAAACCTTCAAAATTAAGAATATTATAAATTTGGCCGAGGTTAATTAAAAATATTAGCTATTGACTTTAAATATATTATATTGTAGTAGATTATGAAGATCATTTTGCAAAAATGAAGATGGCTTTTTTTTTTTAAAGATGGCTCAAAGTTGTTCATTCGTTGTTGTTGTATGCATATATTTAAAATAAAATAAATATGAAATATAATGTGGTTAAGTATTTTTGTTTTTGAATAAAAAGTGAAAAGAAAATAAAGAAAAAGTGTAGACATCTCGACTATGTTGACACCTCCAATGCTGAAAAACTCTTAAACCGAGAGAATCACATCCGTGGCGACAATGTTCCAGAAAAATTGATAGAAATGACTCCAAACCTCTTTTTACCCGGGAGCTCCATCTGCATTCAAATCAAAAACAACATTTTTTTTACTTCCTCCACCAACAGAATGGTAGTCAAAAAATTATTATCAACCTCAGATACAATATTAGGAATTACCTCCGCTATCATGGAATTTGGAGTGCAAGCATTCTGACCTTCAAAAATATTACGAAAATAATCTAGAACATGATTCTCAACATAGTCGGGTCACTAGCAGGGTCGTATCTGAGGCAGGGCGACCGCTCTATGCCTCAAAAAATAAGTACGAAATTAAGGTCTTCAATTTTTTTTAAGGGTCTATTAGGCCCTAAAAGAAGTTACTTAATTTTTTGTATCAAGTTTGATGTTTTGAGAATTGCTCTTTTCCCATTTGTTTCTGCTCATTCCCATGCTACGTGAGTTAACTCACGTTCTGCTCACTCCCGTGCTACGTGAGTTAACTCATATTCGGCTTTTTATTTTATTAGTTAGGTTAAGATCCAAATTGTAGGTTCGCTCTAGACCACCAAAATCTCAGAAACGATCCTGGTTACTAGAACATCATTTCCATCTTGCAGCATCATTTTCGTCTCGCATCATTAAAGTCGGGGTCACTAGAACATCAAATCGGTCTTTAACTACCTTGAGGAAAAGGATATTTATTATTTTCTTACTTCTTCTAAACAAAATAAAAAAAACATATAGACTTGTAACAAAACCTAAACATCTATTCTTCTTTTTTTATGAAATAAACATCACTTATTTGACGAATTTGATTCCTTTTATAAATTATTAGCTCTTGTGCAATAAAAAGAAAGAGGGGGGACGGGGGACAGAAAATGCTGTTCCTTAAATTTAGCTTTGCCTGAAATAAGGGAGAAAGAGCCTGTGATGTGCCATCCTTTTCTTGCTTTAAGATAGGTGACAAAGAAAATGACCAAACAATTAAACATTTTAATTAGTCAGTATAGTCACATTGTGCATTTCAAAGGGTGCATAACAGAATTAGTTTGTTCATAATTAAACAAAGAGTTAAGCCTTAACACAACATGAAAGGGCATTGTATCTATAATAAGTGACATACTCTTGATATATTTCTTGCTTCAAAACAAGTCAAATGCCTCTATTCGCTGATTAAATATGCTAATTTGATTTGCTAGATCTTTACCAAATTCAAAATGACCAAGTGTATTTTTTTATTTATATAAATAATGATCAAGTGTATTATTTTTTTGTTATAAAAAAGACCAAATGTGTATCCCATCTTTTGCATGTGATGTGTACACGCCACGTGTAAAACCTACGATTACATAGAGTTGTTTGTTCCCCTGATTCCATAACACCCCTACAATAATTATGAAAATGTATATGATATAAGAAATACAAAAAGGGTCTTGTTAACGAGTGTCTTAAGGGTATTCTTTAAGGTTTTTCAATTAAGAAATTATTCCTTAAAAAAGTTTAACACTTCAATTTCCAATGATTAGGGGATAATGATCTTTCTTTTTCGTTCACCTCATTCGAGTTAAATTAGCTCATTCAAATTAATACTAAAAAGAATTGAACCTGAAACATCGAAAAAGAATACACTCCAAATTTTAAGCTAATACCATCGGACCAACTCAAGTGGATTGTACACCCTTTTACAATTAAAGTCGTACTATAATTGCATTCATTCTGATCGATAATTTAATTTGTTCATTCCCAAATCTAAGGTCTTTTTTGTGGTGGTCGAGATTCGAATCCCGGACATTTGCATATATTATGCATTGTTCATACCAACTGAGCTAAGATCACGAGGACTCCAAATCTAAGTTCTATGATAACATGACTCTTGAGTAAGATAAACAAAAGAGGAATCTTATTTGGTGTGTTAACTAGAAGTATCATTTAACTAATTTTATTCTATTTAGAGCATTTTTTTTTACGGTTTTATTTTCCATAAAAAATAACTTTTCGAAAACAAAATTGTTATTTTTAGAATTTTTTATCCATTTATTACAGTTTTTAAAAATGATAATATAGATAAAAACGAAAAATTATTTTCAATGAGAAGTTGTTTTATTTTTAAAAAATATATTTTTATAACTACTTTTTTTTAATTAAGAAAATAATTTTATTAATAGCAAACAAATAATAAATAAAGATATAACTGATTTGATTGATTATATCAAAAAAGTTAAACAGGTTTACTAGTTTTTTTTCTGTGCTGACGGTTTAACTATTATTTTTCACTAATCCATTTGGGGTTGGTGAAGTGGTTGGCTTGGAATCTTGGAGTTTGCTCCTCCAAAGGTTTCAAGTTCAATTTCCTCTGGTGCCAATTTCGGTGGGTTAACTCCATACAGAGCTTGATCTACCTTTAAACGGGGCCCCCACAAGTGACCGGTGGGATTGGTCCCCTCGAATTAGTCGATTTTTGGATCGGATACCGAGTTTTAAAAAAAAACTATTATTTTTCACTAGTGTTCCGTATTCGTATGTCCGTTTTTTTAATGCGCTAACAGCTCATGTAAATTACAAACAATATTTTTTTTTTATAAAATTTTGATTTTAATCAAAACTATATGTATAGATATTTGTGACTTTTAAATAGTAGCAACAACAATATAACAAATATAATAAAAAAATTTATCTTTTTTAATAACAACAATATAACATTCATTCCTTCAAAAAAACAGTATAACATTCATAAAAGGTATAACTAGAATAATTAAAAATTCAAACCAAAAAATCTTGCATTCTCTTTATATATTATTATAGATATGTGTATAATTATTTAGTTTTGATTAATTTTAAATCTATTAGGCCATTTGTAATCTAATATGATGCAACACCTTTTTTTTTTCTTTCCTTAAGTTGTATAATGGCTAGATTTACACATTTTAAATATGGAGAAATGAAAAATGTGAGGTTAGAATCTCGTGCCTAGAAATAATATCTCTAATAGTTTTCAACTTAACCACACTTACATAACTACTTTCATCACACTTGTCTTCATAGTAAAAAAATAATATTTAAATGAGTGTCTTGAATGCATATAAAATATAATTTTACTTTATAAGTCGAATTTTATGCTAAATCATTGTAATCAGGACCTTTGATCCGAATATGTGCCTCAAGGTATCTTCAAGACTTGATGTTTGTTTTTGTTATATATTAATCCTCAAATCAGTTGTAGAATATTCATTTTTCTTTTTTATATTGTACTTAATGGCCTTTCAAATGGGTGATGGGAAAGTACTGCTTAAGTTGAAGGAATTTTTTTTATCGGATAACAGTAAGATAGATGATGTTGTAAGGAACAGGGTATTGATGGTGAAGAACCAACACGAACATACGGTAAGCATAGCAAAAATGAGGATGTTGTGTTTGATGTGTGGTAAGACTAGATGAGATAGAACTAGAAATGACGACAGTAGAGAGAAAGTTGGGGTACGTGGCACCTATAGTAGAAAAGTTGCAATTGGTATAAACTTGACTTAGGTGGTTTGAACATGTAGAGAGAAGTCATGTAGATTATGTAGTTAGGAAAATAGATATAGGCGTAAGAGTAGACTTAGAAAAACTATAAGAGAAACTATTATGAAGGATCACGAGATAAATAAGTTGGAGAAAAACATGATTTTTGATAGAACACCGTAATATCGTTTGATTCATGTAGCTGACATAACTCAGTAGGATAAAACTTGATTGTTATTGTTGTGGTCTTTCAAATGGACAACTTCAAAAATTGAACTCAATTTTGTTTTTGAGAAAAATCATGTGACACCATATTGACTACTTTGCAAGTTAATTTTATGAATTTACGGTTATTTCCAACTCAAATTCTAAAAGAATTGTATAGTAGTAGGCCACTCAATATTAATTTTTGAGAAATGATATTTGTGCAACCAACTTATGACAACTTTTTTATAATTCTCTTTCTCATACTAACATTGTATTCTTATTTTCTTTAGATCAATAAAAAGAGAGAAAAAGAAGTAATCACAAAACTTATCTCAAATAATTGTTCAAAATTTACTACTCTATGAAAATAAAAATGTAAAGGTCATTCATAATAGTGTCTAGTGTCTACACTGTTTTAATAAATTCTTTGCATTTCTAATAATTAAGATGATTATTCTCTTGTACACTACAAAGAGAAATGGACAAAATTGATACTTAATCATCGTACCGCCCAATGGTCTGGCAGAGGATAAAACTTTGGAAATGTCTCCTTCCTCTGTAGCCCCACTTTTTTTTCCTTTTTATTTGCTTTTTTCTTTTTCATTTGGCTGTTTGATTGATTTTTTTCTTTTATAATTGGTTTATTTAATATTGTTTCAAAGAACTTAATAGTAAAATTCATAAATTAAACTGAATTTACAAAAGGGTTTGATTTTTTTTTCAATCGCATTCAAACCATAACCAATTAATTAATTGTATGCACATGTATAGTGTGATTCCTCACCTTAGAAATTGTGCGATTATTGCTTCCCTCGTCATCCTTATCTTTTGTAGTACTATATATGATGATGATAATTATAATTATAATTATAATTCTTAGACTATCATTATCTTGTCACATGAAATTATAAGGTTATGGTTATTTTGAGTAAAACTTACTCCTCGAATTTTAAAACAGGAATATAGGCAAGAGAGATAGCATGACAATTGAAGCTAGCTAGCCCAGTCAAAATTATTAAAAGGGGGGATAAAAGGTTGAATATCATTATCAAAGTTCAGAGAGGGTGGACATAAACATAAAAATAGGAATCTTTTTTACCCATTTCCCCACAAATATTACTATACCCTATGTTTAGGTGAAATAATAAAAGTAAAACAAGCCTAGTAAAGAAAACGCACACTCATGTATCTAGGTGTCATCAACTAGTGTTGTGTCTTTTTTTTCTGTTTGTTTATTTGTCATAACACAAAATGAAAGACAAAGAATGTGGCAAACCAATCAACTACAATTCCATTATCATTGGTATTTGGTTGCTTAGACAGACCTTGATCAACATTTTGGAAACATGGTCAGAACCTCTCCTCTCCCCAATGAGCATATAACCATATAGGTTGGCAGTAGAGACAACAATGGGATGGGTTTGAACAAACTTGGATAGTCTGCTTACAACAGAAAAAAAGGAGAGTGAAAAGATACCCAAGATGTTGAGAAAATGGAAATATGACAATTGTGTTCTTCGTTTGGATCATCAATGTGTTTGGCAAAATAAAGTGTAAATTTTGTAAAAAACTAAAAAGTAACTTAATTGATTTCAGACAAGGGATTAGGGGTGCGTTTGTTTCAACTTTATAAAAAATAGATTTTACGTTATGAGAATCTAGAGGTTTTTTTTTAGAGATTTTTAAAAAAAATCCAAAACAATTTCTATTTGTTTACTAACGTAAAAATTAATTTTGTAAGATTTGAAGTTCTTACACGTAAGTTCTGACCATAAGTCTAAGCATGCACAAATGAAGAAGAAAATTAAGAAATAAGAGTGACCAAAGCAATAACAATTCTTAGAGTTTTTAAGTTTGAATAGCATCTCCTTAACTAATTTCACAGACGAAGATTGATGTGCTTTAAAATAGAAAAAAAATGTAGGAGATGCATAAGAATGATTGCCAGAGAGAATCCAAGTTTAGTTTGAATAGGTGATAAACTATGAAGTACGGACACTCTTTAGACTAGCTGTGTCTCAGTGTCGGACACACGTCGATGTCCGATACGACACTGATACGACACCTATGATTACACAAAATTATGTCATTTTATCAAATTATTATCAGTGTCGGTGTCTATGTCGTGTCTAGTGTATGTGTCTGTGCTTCATAGGTGATAAATTTTCAAAATAGTTATCATTAAGCACAATTAAGCTTGGATCAAAACCCCTTTGAGTGTGATATTCTTATATTTCTCTTAGATATTTTGGTTAATTAAGATCGTTTATATTTGTTTTAAGGCAGGATCGTCTATTTTTTTAGAGGTAAAAGTAGTAAGTAGTTGTTTTTAGAAGGAATTATGTGATTTGTGTTAGATGTGTACTAGTATTGAACTTAACTGAAAAAACGAAAAAGAGTTACAAATCTACTTCAGTAAACAAGGTCCTACATGTTGTCTAAGGCCCTGCAAGCAAGAAATATTATTTTTAAGCCCTGCACGGCCATGCAAGGCACCACTCAGTGACTCAGGTCATGCATGGTGCATAAGATTGCACCTTGTTTTAGGGTTTTGCTGTATAAAGGAGGGGAAAATCTTGGAAAATGACCTTCTTCCAACCATCCTTCTTGGTTGTGGATTCCACCACCTTTGAGCTCATTTTTATGGCATTCAAGTATTGCTAGAGAAATTTATGACGATAACTTTATAGAATAGATGTCTTTAAAAAAAAACTGTATAAAGTAGATGTGGTAAGGATATCTCCTTATGAAGGAAAGAGTTAAATAAATTTTTAGGCTCTGTAAACATATTAAATTTTACTGCATGTTTACGTCCCTCTAAATAACTTCAGTAGTCCCTCTTAAATATAAATTTGTTTAATTATTATAAAACTTTTTTTTTGGATAACAATTATTCTAAAACGTTTAAATGACTTTTTGCAGGTGTTTAGAACCTTGTAAAAAATAATTTCATAATTTTTTTTTTTAAATTAACAGAAAATAGATTAAATATGAATTTTTTAAACTTTCAAAAGTCCAAGATAAAAGAATTGGAAATTTAGACGTAAAAATCATATTTTGAGCTCATTTTTATTGAGATTTTTTTTTTAATATTCTAAACATGTTTGAAAAAAAATCATTTAATAGTTCAATGATAATTAAACAAATTTGAATTTAGAATAAACTAAAACTCCATGTTATTTTTTTGAATTTAGAATAAACTAAAACTCCATGTTAATTTTTTTTTATAAAGACTCACACTTGTCACTTTCTTATGAGAACTAAAAATAAAATTTAGTATATTTAAAGGGACTAAAAAATACTTATTTAACCTTGATGGAAAATTCCCTAATTTCTCTCTTTCAAAATTCTCAAATTATAATTTTATGTATAATTGATAAATAACTAATTTAATTAAATAAAGATACATGTTCACATAATAATATTAAACAGAACAATTAAATATAATATTTAATTAAATTTTCCATCAGTTTGATCTTTTAATCTCAAGTAATTGAGTTCAAGTTCTTTTAACCTCAGTTTTACTTTAATTAATAATAATTCCCTATTCACCCATTAACAAAAAATTGCAGAAACCACTAAAGTGTCAGCCAACCAGAGTCTTGCACAAGGGAAGGGACAGAAAGATTAGAACACAAAAGCAGAATTATATAACTGCCAAATTGCTTATGAGGCATTTTACTTTTTATTTTTGAACAATCAAAAACATTTTACTTTTTATTATCTATCTAGGATTTGTTAATTAAAAAAATGAAGTGTTTTTGCCTACAAAAATGAAGTGTTTTTGTTATGTTCTATAAAGACATAAAAAACCAAGAACATCTGGAATCTAAATTATGAGAATAAATAGTAGCCAATGGAAACATTAAAATCTCTCCAAAAAAAAAAATGGAAACATTAAAATATATTAGAAGTGTTCATTTTAATTTCAATTTCTAAATGCCACCCTAAGCAATGAATATTTCATCAAAGGGTTAGGTAAATGCATCATGCTTCATGCATATAATCAATTGGAGCCTTGATTCATACACACAATTAAACATGTAAAGTGGCATCTTTCAAAAGAAGAAAGAGCACGACTGCAAAACTTATGGATATCAGAAAAATGTAAGACAAAATTTTATTTTACTCTTTTTCCTTTTTAATTGAAAACAGGGCGATCTATACATATAATGTTTAATTGGGGTTTGTTTTAGGCCCTAATTGAATTCATTTTTTTCTTAATAGGAAGAAGATTCAAAATCAATATAGTAATCGATCATTATTAGGATTTTTTATAATGCATAGTTTTTTTTTTATAAAATTAAATCTATTCTCAATCAATAATTTTGTGAAAAATATCAGCAAATTGATTTGTAGTATCAATAAAATTTAAACCAATAACCTTTTTCTAAATATGATCACGAATGAAATGATATTTTATTTCAATATGTTTAGATCTAGAATGTCGAATTGATTTTTTTTTTAAAGATTTATGACACTTGTATTATCACACATAATTATAATGTTAGAGTACCTTCATGAGTGATCCTTTAACTGATTCCTGATCCTCTAACTGATTCCTGATCCATAGAGATCGCCCTCAAGGTATTTTAGGATTGTCGCAAAGGAGCTATATAGATACAGTTTTGGATAGATTCTCCATGAAAGATAGTAAACCAGGAGAGGAGACACACCAGTTGCTAAAGGAGACATATTCTATCTCAAACAATGCCCCCTTACATATCTTGAAAAGGAAGAGATGCAAAAGATTCCCTATGCTTCGGCTGTGAGGAGTCTCATATATGCTCAAGTATGCACCTGACCCGACTAGGGGTGGCAAAAAAATTCATGCCTGCGGGTATCCGTGGATAAAATCCGTCATGGACACGGAGCGGATAACTAAACGGGTATCCACATATATAATAAACGAGTATTTAACTACCTGTTACTTTATGGACATGGACATAAATTTGATGATACTCGTGCCCGCGAGTATCCATACCCGTTAAAAAATCAAATAAGTTACTAAAATATCAATGTGCGTGTTTGTGTATATATATAAAAGTTTATGCTTTTTGAATGTTTATTTGGATTTTGGATATTTTTATCCTTTTATTTTACTTTAAAAAATTGTATGGATTATGTAAGAATCATGAATTTTGTATGTTTTATGGTATGGTGAATTTGCATGGGATTATGTAAGAATCATGCAAATTAAAAAGTTGAAATTTGTAGGTAATATAAAAAGTATTTTTATTTGTACAAAAAAAAATTAATTCAAAAATACAAGGGTACCCGTGAATATCTGTGGGTATCGAAATACTTGTGGATTACCCGTATAGAGATACCAGCATGGGTATGGGGACGAGCACGGGTACCATATTTATCCAACGGGGCGGGGACAAATATCATATTACACCCATGGATACTCATTGACATCCCTAGGCCTGACTTAGCTTTCATTATTGGAGTTCTTGGCAAATATTTAAGCAACCCTGGTATACAACCCTGGACGGTAGTAAAGCTTGTTATGCGTTACCTAAAGAGAACAAGAGACTTTATCCTCACTTATTAGAAGTCGGACAACTTGAAGATCATCGGATATTCTGACTCTCATCTTTCAGGATGTCTGGATAGCAGACGTTCCACATCTGGTTATATCTTCCTCTTGGCTGGAGGAGTCGTCTACTGGGAGTCTGCTAAGCAGACTTTAGTGGCTCCCTCTACCATGGCAAAGAGTTTGTGGCTTGTTTATAGGCATCGAATCATTGAACTTGGCTGGGGAACTTTGTCACTGACCTACACATCGTTGGGAGCATCTAGAAGCCCTTGAAGATTTATTGTGACAATACTGCAATTGTACTCTACTCTAACAACAATATGAGTGCTACGAAATTGAAATTTATCGACATCAAGTATCTTGTTGTGAAAGAAAAAGTTCAAGAGAAACAAATTTCGATAGAACAAATAGGAATAGACTTAATGCTAATTGATCTATTAATTAAAGGCTTGACACCTAAGGCTTTTCATTGACATGTTGCAAACATGGGCCTTGGTTTTTCAGTTGCCTTAAATTAGTGGGAGTCTTTTCCCTATTTTTTATTTTATGTTCTATATTATTGATGTAATTTTGGTACAAACTTTTAGTTATGTTTGAATTTATGCAGAAATAAAACTTATGTGGTGTCATTGTTATAACAATGTCAAGTTTAAATTTATTATGTGCAACTAATGTAATTTTTAATTACACCTATTGAACTACATTATGATCTAAAGACTTATGTTGGACTCGTTGGAAATAGACATAATTTAGAGATCACATTGTATGAAATTTTCATGTCACTTATCCTTATCAGTCTATGTCATTGAAACTTCCATGAATTAAACCTAAAGTTTATTACATGAATTATGAGGACTTCCCTTGAAAATCTCTTCTTTCTAGTATATGATTTCCTAGTAAGCGTACTGCCACTATTGTGCATTGTGCTTCCACTATCTCCTTCATTTTCCTTCTTAACGGCTCTCATACTGATTGGTTTTCTCCTAAAAGAGATATTAGGCAATTATATCCTTTATCTTGTTATTGATAAAAACACATTTAATATGCTTTTAAGGAGAGGATCTTGCTAATGAGTATCTTAGAGATATTTTTTTAAAGATTCTCAATTAAAAATGTTGAATACCTTAATTTTCGATGCATTAAATATACAAATTTTTATAAATACTTATTATCTAAAGTTTTTAAAGAATGTAATTCCTTAACATTTATCTTATGCACAACATTGTAATTACAATATTACAATCATTGTGTGAAACAAAGATCCGACCATCATAATTGCAAGGATCGAATTTTAGCATTACCACAACTTTAAAATGTCCAAAATTATGCTTACATGAAAAATAATATCAGATTTTCAAGTCATTGAAACAACAGACCATATCCTTCATAATCCTGCATCCCAAACCATCGTAGGCATATTGTCCCATCATTTTCCCACCTCAGCCATCCATGATGTCTCATGATCATGATTCATCAGCATTTTCAACTTCAAACCAATATCTACTTTTCTATCGGGTGTGATTTTAAAGTTATAAAGATTATTCAAAAAATATATAATAGATTTTGTGACTACACAACCAAACACCTTATCAATGTTGTGAATTTATGATCATAGAAATTGCAAGGATCATTCAATTTAGTCTAGTAAGTTTGAAAAAAATGTAACTTAGTTTTTCAAAATTAAAGAATGTTAATCAAGATTATGTGTAATTTGAGGATCCTCTACGCTCAACCGTATAGATCAATTCATAAAGTTGAGTATAACCGCAATGAATGACAAGACAATTTTCCATCAAGATTTTTAGAAGTTTGGCATTCTAACAACTAGATTCGAACTTAAGACATGACAATGATGGATAACAAGAAAAAAAACTCTTGGGTATTTGTTTGGAATAGCGTTTAATCTTCAAATTGTGTTTCAATGCATTTCTACTGCGATTTTTCTAAAGCTCCAAATTGGAGCTTAAACATGGATGCGCGTTTGATATCAAGTCAAGATAGAAACAAACATACACTCCATTAAGAGTTTTCGATGAACTTAATTTGAACACAAGAGATTGAATAAAGGTGAAAAAGATTCAAATCATATCATCAAACTACTTAGTTGAATGTTGATTAATTTAGTGTAAGTTTGATTATGCATCAACAAGAATTGATTTTGTAAAATTGATTATTACGAGTTTTTTGACATGTTCATGTAAAAATGAATTTGACTATAAATTTGTATGTAAACATTAATTCTAGAATCAAAAGCTATAAATAATAATTTTAAGTAAAATAAATTCTAAAGACAAAATCAATTATACTAAAAACACAATCAAACATATCCGAATCAATTTTACTCTTTTAGAATCAATTTTACCCTAAACACACACTTAATTCTTTAAATATCTCTCTCTCTCTCAAAAAAGATAATAAATGATCTAAATACTACTCTCTTTGTCCCATAAGAAGTGCCCCTTTCGTAATTTTTTTTTGTCATAAGACAATTGACTCATTTTACTTTCAATGCAATATTAATTACTTTTTTTCAATTATAACTTTAATTAATATTACTTTCATCACTCCCAATTGAATATATTCGACTTCACATTTATGATAATGAAAAATGAACCAAGACAAAAACATTTAAAACCATTTTTATCTCTCATTCGTTTATACATTTTTTTTAATAAATATGAAACGAGCAAATGACGCACTTGATTTAGGACGGAGAGAGTATATAATAACCTAAAAATTAAAAAATGACCTAAATACTACTTTAACTTAAATCCTAAACAATTAATTTCATGCAACAAAAATACCAAAACATTATTTCTTTAACCCTCTCAACTCAATGATGAACAAACCATCCCTCTTCCAAGAAGTTGGTAGTATGGCATACTAGTAATAAAAAAGAAAACCAAGGTGAAATGATTAAAATGACGTCATGTAGATAACAACCCGCACTAGCTTATGGTCACCACCACTGACCACACCAAAGCTTCACAATCCGACAAAACCATTCTCTTCTCCCAATGTCTCAGACTCAGTGGCTCCCTTTGTAATATTCCTTCAAAACCGTTCCCTTTTCTCAACTCAACAACCCTCTCTCTCTCTCTCTCTCACTTCCATTTATTTTCAGTTTCACATCAAAGGGTCTTCACTTCAAACTGTCTTTGAGAAAAACACACAACAAAAAAACATAACATAAAGAGAAAGAACATAACATAACAAGAGAGCTATAGCAACAGTTTTTTTAGTTTACTTCGGTTTAGCTACGAAAAAACAAACCTTTTTCAGTTTTACCAGTTTTTTGATATACCCTTTTTCTGTTAATCATTTTTTCATCTAAAATGGAGAAAATGATACCTCTTAACAACCTTGAATCTCGTGGGATAGTGTAGTTTTCATCAAAGTTTTCATCTTTGTTTGTTTTTGCTACAAGCTTGTTCTGTAGTTATTGTTCTTCTTTCTTTCTCTACTTTTTCACTTTCTCTCTCTCTCTCTCTATACCGGAGGATGGAATTCCGGTGCAAGAAACTGACAGTAGTGAACTTAGATCCAGAGAGAAAAAGAAGTGGTGGTTTGAGGACAAAACAAGCAGGGAGAGGATCGTGTCGTGGTAGTTAGTTTCTAGGTGAAAAAAAAACAAAACATGTTTCTTCTTTGGTTTTGAGAGTTACCCTTTTGTTCATTCTTAATTCTGAATGCTACTTTGATTCCATTGGTTTGGAAAAAGTGAAAAATTTGAGATAAAAAATGGGGTTTTTGTTGAAAGAAGCTTTGAAGACTCTTTGTGCTAGGAATCAATGGTCTTATGCTGTTTTTTGGAAGATCGGTTGCAATAATTCAAAGTAAGTAGTTTTGTTGAAGAAAGTGATTATTTTTTTTTGCTTTGGATTTTGAGAAATTAATTCAGTGGAAAAAAAAGTAGATTTGATTAGGGAAGTAATTTTTTGCTTTTTGGTGTTCTTTGATTTTGGATTTTGAGAAGTTTAGTGGGAAAATGAGTAGTTTTGATTAGGGAAGTGATTTTTTGCTTAATGGTGTTCTTTGATTTTGGATTTTGAGAAATTTAGTGGAAATAAAAGAAGCTTTGTTTTAATGATTTTGGAGTTTGAGAAATTTAATGGGAAAAAAGAAGCTTTGTTTTGAAGATTTATTGGATTTGGATAAATGTTGATGGTGTTTGATTTGGACTTTTTTGGAAACAAAAGGGGTATCTCATGTTAAATTCTTATTTAGATGATTTAGATTTTTAGATTTAGATTCTATTTCTGTGGTTGGTTCATTTTCAAGATAAAGTCCACATTTTTGTTCCTGTTTTGGAACTTTTTTTGTATGTGCTTTTGTTGTTTCTGGTTTGTTTTGAAGAATCTTTGTTTCCTTTTTTTGTTTTAATTAAAGAAAAGTTTTTCTTGCATTGTTTTGTAAGATGCACTTTCTATTTAGGTTGATTTGTCTGTGAAAGAATCTATTGATTCAGTACATGTTTAGCTTGTTTGAATCTGTTTGGTTTTATATTCTTGTTCCACTAGTAGAAATGCTCAGCTTTTTCTGATCTATCTTTGCCATTAATGACTTATGATGCTCTAATAAGTTCAAAAATCAGTTCAATAATTAAAATATGTTAATGTCTTGATAATTTCCTTGCATGTAATTAGTTATGTCTCTGAATCAATCAGGAGATGGAATCAAGGTTTGGTTGGATCAGAATCTTAAATTTAATATTTGTAATTGCACAAATCATTGATCTTCATTTTATTTTTGTTTTACATCGAGAAATTTTAAAATAATAGTAAAGAATTCATAATTTTTTGTTTTATTGAATCTTTGAATCTATTATTGCTTATCTTCTCAGTTTTATATTTGCTTGTACACAACAAACTCCAAACAGCCATATGATTGGAGTTTGGTCATAAGTCATTTGCCTTTGACTTTATGTCCTTATTGGTGTAATGGTCTGTTTTGATTAACTTATTTGAGCTTATTTACTGATATAAACACATGTGAGACTAGTTGAAAGAGCTTTTGGAAACAACTTATGACATGTTCATAAGCTGTTTTCAGCTTATTTAATAGCTTATGAAAACATCTTATAGCTTATGTATGAGAATAGTTTAGCTTTGTTTTATCTTTTGTTATTGAGATCGCTTTTGTATAATATAAGCACTTATATGATAAATCCTTATGCTATAAGCGCTTAATTAAGTTGTTTATCCAAACAAAGCCTATTTGTATTTGAGAAACTAAGTATGTTTGACTTTGCAGGCTGTTGATCTGGGAAGATTGCTACTATGAACCTTTGCCATCAACTTTCCTTCCACAAAACGTTGGAACGTCTAATTTGCCTTACCAAGACAGGGAAGGGTGCTGGTTTTCTTCCGATTCTCAGCTAAGGATTCAAGAAGACGATAGAGTCTGCTCATTGATTAACAAAATGATGGTGAATAATTCTGTCAATGTTGCTGGTCAAGGGTTGGTGTTTTAATTTTTTGCCTTTTCCTCATTTATTGAGATTCAGGATCCCAATTTTAAATGTTTTTCGTATCGTTGCCGTCTCACTCGAGTGGTGTTCTTTGCTGTTATGCAGGATACTTGGACGGGCCGCATTCACAGGAAATCATCAGTGGATTCTTTTGAACAATTTCATAAAAGATGTATATCCACCAGAGGTATGAAGTTTTGATGATCTGCTTCAAGTTATATTCTTTGAATGTTTAAATGTTGAGTATGAACCTATGAAGCACGGACACTCCTCAAATTAGGTGTGTCTTGGTGTCGGACACACGTCGGTGTCCGACACAACACTGACACATATGATTACATTGAACTATGTCATTTTCTCAAATTATTATCGGTGTCCTTTTCCGGTGTCCATGTCGGTGCTTCATTGGTATGAACTCATGACTCATGAGCTGCATTCTCATTTCTCTCTATTCTGTGTACCTTTAGGTATTAAACGAGGTGCATTGCCAATTTTCAGCTGGAATGCAGGTTTGTGATTTTAATTATGCTTCACATTTTGCTATAATTTGTTTATTACTTTTCCTGATCCAAGTTATCCGACATTATATTTTCGCTTGCAGACAGTGGTGGTTATTCCTGTGCTTCCCCATGGGGTTGTTCAACTTGGTTCTTTCTTGCCGGTAAGTTTTTCTAATTGTTCCGTCTTTGAAGAAACTTAATGACCTCGTCTCTGATAATTCTTGTTAGGGAATAACCAAATTTCTCTAATAATTCTTGTTAGATAATGGAGAATATCGGATTTGTGAATGATGTGAAGAACTTGATCTTTCAATTGGGGCATGTTCCTGGTGCGCTTCTATCTGAAGACTATTCAACAAGACTTTCAAGTGAAAGACACACCGGATCTGTGACTGATTCTGTTCCCGTGTCTTCTAATCCGCACGTCATTACCTCAAACTGTGCTCCCTTAGTAGCTAATGGATCTAACCAACCAAGTAATTCATTGCATAATTCAATGCCTGTTCTAAGGGGAGAAATAAATAGTTACCACAGTTCTGTATGGACACCTCAATCCCAAAACCTAAACCAGATATTTGATAGCCTTTGCCAACCAAAGGCTCAACGAGAGAATACAAATGTGAAGGCTGAAGCTGAAGTTATACCTGCGAGTCTTGATTCTTCATGTCTGCAGCGGCGTTCTGTTTCATATAACGCAAGATCTGCACTCAATGAATTAACTGATTCCAATCTGAATGGTTTCGGTCTTAAACAAATGGAGCAACAAGTCTTTTCATGTATTGGGAGGAAAGGTCATGGTAACCCTAATATGAATCCATCATCAAGTGTCTTCAATATGTCTCAACCAAAAACTGATGGAGGTAAAATTTATTATCAGAATTCTAACAACACTTCACTTCTTGGAGGAATCCCAATATGTAGTAGTGGGATGAATAATAACCTTTTAAGGACAAATATGATTAACTGCTCAGAGTCAAACCCTCCCGAGTTATCCACTACCAATTTTTCTGGAAAACAAAAAGTAGGGTTTGGAATTCAAAACAATAATTCAACTAAAGCTGCCAATCACATGCATCTAGAAGGCTCTTATCAGAAGAATCTTCCAGTTGATTTAAAGCATGATCAAGATGCTTTGGCTACCTCGGATCAAAGGATAGATGATTTGCTTCAGTCCCTGAAGATTCCATCACCGTCTCTTTATCGTGAGGAGCATGTGTCTATGAATGATCACATCCCTGATTTTCTTCATGATTGCCTCGATAAAGATGTTACTAACCAACACATGATGAAAACAAATTTTGAACACGGAGAATCTTGTACGCAACTTTCATCGGGCGATGATGACTTGTTTGATGTCTTGGGCATGGACTTCAAAATGAAACTGCTGAATGGAAACTGGAATACGTTGTTTGCGGATGAATTGGATGGCAATGCAGAAACACTGGATAAAAAGGCAATGTCTACGAATTTTCCGGATGTAGGTCATGATGATAATTTTCTGGTTAAAGAAGCAATATCAGGCAATGGCATCTTTTCGGGAACAAACATTGATCATCTCTTAGATGCTGTGGTCTCGAAGACTCAATCTGGTTCCAATCAGAATTCTGATGAAATGTCATGTAGGACCACAGTAACAAGGATTAGTACAGCGTCTGTACCTTCTCCTACCAGCATGCAGATTATGCGCGATCATGTTAGCGAGGGGGCATTGTTTGGTTTTCCCAAGACGGAGGTCAAAACAAGCCCTGCGGAAACAAGTTCTATTAGATCTGGCTGCAGCAAAGATAATGTTGGAAACTGTTCTCAAACCACTTCCATATATGGTTCTCAACTTAGTTCATGGGTGGAGAGTGGTAGCAGCAATGTGAAGCGTGAAAATAGTGTTTCAACTGGATACTCTAAGCGACCAGAAGAAGTTTCCAAATCAAATCGTAAAAGGCTTAAACCTGGAGAGAACCCAAGGCCTCGACCCAAAGATCGCCAAATGATTCAAGATCGCGTGAAAGAGTTACGTGAAATTGTGCCTAATGGAGCAAAGGTATATACCTCTTTGTTGGCCTTTATCTCATTCCACATTTATTTATTACATATCACATTGTGGTGCTGAATTTATAATGATAACGATTCAACAGTGTAGCATAGACGCTCTTCTTGAAAGGACTATCAAACATATGCTTTTCTTGCAAAGTGTAACAAAGCATGCTGATAAGCTGAAACAGACGGGGGAATCCAAGGTAAAGACGTCGTCTGTTGCATTTCCCTTGTTTGTTAGGCATTTAATCCCATTTTGAATTTTGATGTGGCGAGTTTTCATTTTCATTGGTATTTATTGGTATCTATACCTATGTATCTACATTCTTTATATAATTAAAAATACCAACTTTTGGTGTATTCCTTTTCTTACCAATCAAATAATTGAATTTTCTATGCATATATATGAAGGGATACCGACTTTTGGTATAACATTCTTTTCTTCCAATTTACCTTTTTGTAACTTTTTTATTTACAATTTTGTCCGTTATCTAATCAAAGAGAAGAAGGAAAAAAAATGAGTGACCGAGAAAAGCAGACAGACAAGCACATTGTCAGCATACAACTGCAATTGTTGAATAAGAGAATGCATTTGATAACTATTTTTATGATGTATTTGGACTCTCACATCAAATATTAGCCAAACTCTTCACACAGGAAAAAAAAATTATCTATATCTTTTATAAGAAGATGGATAATGCTTTTCTTTCAAGAAATTTACAGTCTGAGGTCTGCTAACTGATCTTTATTTTTCTAAATGTGCAGATTGTTAGTAAAGAAGGTGGATTGTTGTTAAAAGATAACTTTGAGGGAGGGGCTACATGGGCATATGAGGTTGGCTCACAATCAATGGTTTGCCCTATCATAGTTGAGGATCTTAATCATCCCCGTCAGATGCTAGTTGAGGTACTGACTGACAAATTCTCTATAATCTTTTATACATTCTTTTGCCTCTAATAATGTACTTTATCCGTTACCTCTTTAACCTGCTTGCTTGGTTATTCTCACAGATGCTTTGTGAGGAACGGGGTTTCTTTCTGGAAATAGCCGATTTAATAAGAGGATTAGGGTTAACCATCTTGAAAGGGGTCATGGAAGCTCGCAATGACAAGATCTGGGCACGCTTTTCTGTTGAGGTATTAAACAAGTAGTTGATTGCAACTCATAATAAATTGTTCATCTTATAAGATGGTAGTTATAGTGTCTTCAATATTAGCACAATTTCAGCTATGACTGAACCTTAATTTTGCACGCAAGCCTGTTTGGTTTAAGAAAATATTCTAATACTATATTTTATACATTACCTCCTAAACCTGCTTGCGTAGTTATTTTGATTTTGGAGGGCTAAGTCTATATTTTGAAATATTTTTGATCTTTTAAAAAGGAAGAACATGATAAATCTTCAATACTTCAATCACACTTAATTCATTTTTTAAAAATATTTTATAGTGCTCATAATTTAAAAAGAAAAGTAAGCCCTCCCACCGCCCTTCAAACCCTCCATCCAAACATATCCTTAGTGCATGTTTGGATTGGCGGTGAGTTTGGCGAAATTACAGCAACACCGTAATTTTGTTAAAACTCCAAAGTGTAGCTTTTACCAAAATCACGATTGCACATTGGCTCTGTGATTTTGCCAAACTCCTCACCAATCTATCCTGTCACCATTTTAAATTCAGCAAAAAATGCGCGTTTATATCGACGCTTTGTTCATCATTAACAAAACATCCGTTCACTTGTAATTTTTGCAGGCAAATAGGGACGTAACAAGGATGGAAATATTCATGTCACTAGTTCGACTTTTGGAGCAAACAGCAAAGGGAGGCGTAGCTTCATCAAATGCTCCAGTTGATAACATGATGGTTTATCATTCTATCCCACAACCCACCTAGTTTTCTTGGTCTGGAATGTTGTTGAGAGCACATGATTGCCATGATTGACATCAAATCTAGTCTTATTAGACTTCAGGTGATATTAACTTTCTCTAACCACAGTTAGTGAAGAGCATCTCAATATTAATATGCTTTGGCATAAGAAATGTTTCCTTCTGTACTTTGCCAAGATAGCTCGATGCTTTAGGCAACTATTAGTTAACTTGCATTTTCTCTTTCTTTCCTGTAATTTGATTGGTGTGTTGGTGTTATGATTTAGATGTATAGATATTGTAGGATTTGGACATAAGGGGGGTCAAGGTGTTTACCATCAGCCTATGCAATTATTCTTCTTTTTGACCTTTTTTTCTTTCTTCGAGTAGCGATCTTTGTTGTGTTATAAATACTAATGTTATAAATATTAGCTTTGTGTGGTTTGTATTTGTGTTGTCTATATGCTAAATTAGAGTAATATGCCTTGTTGTTATCGTGCTTTCTGTTGGCGTTGCACTAATGATCCTCGGTGAAAGTTAAGGTAAAAAGGTTACTCCATGCTTGGGAAGTTTAATTTTGATATGAGGGTTGATCCTCTCAATCTGTTACAACAGAAAACAAACAAACTTGTTATAGTTTACTAACAAAACTACTCCCACGATTTGGGATCCAGATCCTCTCGGTCTGTTTATTTTGTCCATTTTTATCGTCAATAAAACTAAGATTAATCTAACACTGGAAGACCAAAAAAGCTCACAAGATGAAAATGAGCATCAACGTGCGCAGAAGATCATTGACTATGTAAAATAGTTTTACACTATTATCTAGTAAGAAATCATCAATCCGCAATGTCATACAACTAATTTGAAAATATATCTGATTTGGTGGAATACACGGTGCTTATTGAATGTCAAGTGTAAAACTATTTTACACTGTCAATGGATCATCTATTTTCTCGACGGAGGCAGCAGGTGGCCGACCACCACTACAGCAGCTTGACATCATCTAAGTTGATGTTGTCGAGGATCGCGATTCATGTGCTTTTCTTCTTCATGAAATTTCTTGGGAGGTGATGCCAAGTAGGGAGTTTGATTTGATCCTTTGTTGAATAACAAAGTTTTGGTCTTGGAGTTCATGTAGTTATGTTGATTCCAGTGAGTTTCAGAGGCTTAAACTACCTGTATTTGCTTAGTGGTGGGTTATAGTTGCTGGGGGATTAACAAGCTCAAATCTCAACACTTTCTTATTTAAGAGGGTGTATTGGATTAGTTTATAAATATTTTTATAAGATTTGTTTTATGATAGATACGTCGAGGTCGAAGCATTTAATAAGATTTAGGTTTAATTGTAGTTTTGGTCCTCACGTTTTAATCAACCCACAAAATTGGTCCTGTTTTTTTTTTAAAATCGAATGAAATTGTCCCTATGCTGTATTTTTTTTTGCAATTTTAGTCATAACCCCCGTTTGGCCTCCAAAAATGTTCAATTTTTTTTAATGATGTGGACTAAAAAGCACTTAGGTGGCATTTCCATCATGAAAATGACATTAACATGTCATCAAATCAATTTTTTTTAATTAATTAAAACATTTCAGAAATTAAAACAAAAACATTTCATGGAAAATTAAAAGATCAAATTAAATAAATTTTGATTTGCAACAATAAAACTAAAATCCCAAGAACATTCATCGTTTTCATTAATTGGTCTTCATCTTCAACCCCAAAAAACCATCACATACCAACACATTTTTTTCTCTCTTATCTCACATCTCTCCTTAAAGCACCACCCTCTTCACTTAAGCAAGCTCAAATCAAAATCATATATCACAAATTCGAAATCTTAAATCAAAGAGGTTTATGGTTATCTGGCATGGGAGGGACAGATCTGGTGTGGATGGTTGATATATTGTGTTCTTGAGGAATGTTGCAGCAATGGCTTTTTCTTCGAGGAAATTTTGTGGGTGAAAATGGTGACGAAGTAGTGTTAAGGGATTGAAGATAAGTGAGTTTAGATGAAAAGGAGAGGAACACGAGTGGTGGTGGGTGTTGAAGATGGGAGAAAGTTGTGATTAGTCATCCTAGTCATACATTGAGTAGTGTGAAGAAGAAAGAAATAGAGTTATTATAAATATAAAGAGTTAATTTGAGTTTTCTTTACCATAACTCTAGTCTTTTGAGTGTATTGGAGGTTTGAATCGTTGCGTGTTTTGAGAGATGGACCGTCAATATATTTCTAAGGACTTAAAAGACCTCCAGAAGGGCTTTTAGACCCTCTCAGAGGCCTCAACGCCCTCCATAAGAGCCCTGAGGCCCAAGGCGCGCCCTCCACAAGGCGCCGCCTCTAGAAGCTTCTAGAGCACGCCTAAAATACCTAAATACCCTTGTTACCTGCTGCCCAAGTAACCACAAATCAGGCTCACAAAGGGCTATAAATACAGTCCTTGAGAAGGTCTCAAGGCATGGCCAATACAATACAAACTCTAATACGATTATTGTACTTTTTGCAAGTACAAGAGAGTTTGTAATTTTTCTGTTCAAGAATTGTAGTTAAGATGGTTTCAGTTTTTTTATAAAAAAAATTGGATGTAAGAGTTTGCAAATTTCTCGTTGTAAGTATTGCTGGTCGAATAATAATTTTTTTATTGTGATTTGTTTGTGTTGAGATTTCGTTTGGTTGTTTTCCAACAATGAGTACCAGAGCAAATGTTCCGATCAAGGGCGGAAGAGAAACATAGTAGTCTGTTGCGCCATTCATTTGAAGAGAGGTTAATTTTCATCTTATTTTTCTTGGATAGTGTTATGGTTGCATTGAAGTTGAAAGTTTCTTTGTTTTGTTTGAAGGATGGACTTTTCATTATGACAATGCACAACCAAAATTTATAAAGGATTTGTACAACCTAAAAGAGAAGATATACAAGTTGAAGAACATCCTTCTACAAATGTCGTTAGACTTGAAAATGACCTTACTTTCTTTCTAAAGATGAAGTTGACACCAAAGCAAATAAATTTGAGACTTCCGATGAATGAAGGATACGTTGTGTCAAAGTTGGTATTCATCCAAGTCACACATTGAGTATTTTGGTGAAAAGAGTGGAGAGACATATCGTATAATTATTGAATAAGAGAGAGATATCGTAAAACTTATGTGTTTAGGTTGCACCACAAATATTGTATTATGTAGGCAATGATAAAGAGCATTTAATTACAATTATTGGAATATGCATAGGAATAATACAAGGAATATGCTATTCTAGAATACTCCACACTATATTTATAAATAATAACAATAAACATGAAGATATAGTTTGAGTTTTCGTCACCACAACTCCGGTTCTTTGGTTGTGTTACGAGTTTGAATATTTGTGTGTCGTTTTAAGAGAGTTTGTAATTTTTCTAAGCAGAAATTGTAGTTGAGACGATTTTCATTTTTTCCATGCAAAACTTGCATAAGATGGTTTGCAATTTTCTCCTTGTAAAATTGGAGGTAGAGTAATAATTTTTTATTGTGACTTGTATTTTACTTATTTTTATTTCTTGCATGGAGATTTCCTTTCGACGTTTTTTCCAATATGTGCCAGAGCTAACAAAAAAAAAAACATAGTACACCAGACTTATCTATTGTTGTCATCCTTAGTTGTACTTAAATTGAAATATCTTTGCCAATGAAAGTTAGTTAGGTTGGGTCAACTTCCTCTACAGATATGAAAACCTTTTAATGTATGGTATATTAATACATATTTTGGTGTTCCTTGTGGTCTATCTTATCTTTATTAAGTCCCGAGAATCTAACTCATCTAAATTTTTATAAACTTAAAAAATGGATTTAAATATTTTTCTAATATACACTAGTTATGTTCTTAACTATTAATTTAAGAGGGTTGGAAAATTATTCTAGTATTTTTTTAATACTTATTCTATTCTTTTTTTCTTTGTCAAGTTTAGTGGTTAAAAATTCACCTTTTTAATATGAATAAGTGGGGAGTTTGAGGTTTATATCCCGACCCCTGCATATATAATGCGTTGTCCTTATCAACTGCGTTAAATTCATATGGACAATACTTATTCTATATATCAATGAAAATTATGTAGTTTCTACCACTTTAAAAATAGATCTTATAAAAATATAGGTCAAATACTTCTCGCAGCCCTTTAAGTTTGATGTTTATATCAAGTTAGTTCTTTTAGTTTATTTTTTGTTGTTACCAATTGGCCTTTTATGTTTTGTTTTGTTACAAAATCATCCTTTAAGGCATAATTTTATTTTTGAAGAATCTTTAAGTCATAAAATATTTACACTATCACCAATTTTTTCAACCAACTTCGTTAAAAAGTGTTTATGAACCATTTAACATTTATGTAGTTGGTGCTTACGACATCAAACATGTTTTCGTACACATTTTATTTTTCTTGTTTTTGAATTCAAGCCTAATTTTACAAATAAATATTTCATCAACAATATTATAAATAAAGTATAATGGATTCATTTTGTTTCAAATCAAGATCAAATAACATACATGTGTTCCATAATTTTGAGAGTGTTGAATTAGAACATGTCAATTTAATATTAAACGTCTACATAGATACTTTTTGACTGAGTTTAATGAAAATAAGATAGTGGTGTATATATTTTATGACTTAAATGTTCAATTTATAACTAAAAAACGTAGGATTAATTGGTTATAATTGTATAACCTAAAGGAGCAAATATAATATTTGGCTAAAAAAAATTGTATAACTTAATTGCTCAAAAAAAAAAAAAAATTGGCTAAAAATGTATTGAAACCTACGTATAAATCTCACCTAATAAGATATATTGTATAAGATAAAATATCAGAATGAACGTTGCTTACATTTTTTTATTAACTTAATTGTAGATGCTTTCTTTTGAGCCTTCTAGTAGCTTAAACCTTTACTACTTGTAGTACATCTGTAGAATTAAAAGAAAAAAAAATAGAAGGCGCAAATTTGAGTGGATGTCTCGATCAAGTAGATCTAGTTTAATAAAGAATAGAGCGTTGTTTGTACAAAAATGCTAGCAACATTTTTCTTTTCCAACAAATTCTCAATTGTTAAAATATATGAATTTTATCAATAATGAAGTGATCTAAGGGATAAGTGATTTGAGTTCTTTAAACGAATGATTGCGAATTTAATTTGAGTTATTTAAATAAATGGTTACATATTTGATTTCCAACTTGTTAGGAAACATGATATCCATGAAGGAACGAAATAAAACTCAAAATCTTTCTATAAATGATAAGAGATACCTTCTAATGAGGTGGTTACATCTATATATACTATTATTAACACTAATGCTAACTTGCAACTAACCTATATCTCTAATACAACTCTTCTGTTTAAAAGAAAATTTGATTAAAAAGGGAGAACGTACTAAGTGTACCTCACAAACTCAATCATTTCCATTTGTATCCCTCGTGATCCATTGAGGGCTTCTTCCCATTGGAAGTTGACCATATTTTTCTCTCTATTGTTGTAAAGAAAGCAAGGGTTGGACCTTCCTTCCGTACAAATTAAACTTTGTATTATGCTTCAACTAATAATAAAAAGTTGTGTTGAAAACATTGAATTAAAGAGCATAATGACGATTTTTTTTACTTTAATAGTGAATAGAAAATGCCCAAAGTGAGACTGATATAAGTGCATGTCATTATCAAGTTTAGACCAGATAACCGATGCACCGTACATTCAACCACATACCACGACTAGAGTTTTTAGAAATAAGATAGTGCCTAACCCTGTCCCTAGCTAATGCCAAAGCCACTACTTAAGCGCACTAGTTATTTTTTATTTTTTTTGGTTACTATGATCTGTTTGGTAATGATAAGAGATATATAGTGGTGATTCTTCCTAAATTGTCGTTGCTGTCATGGTGGTGCACGGTGCGCGGAGCTCCGGTGTGGAGGAGTGCAAGCTTCTTCGCCATAGGAGAATGATGCATTCGAATCGGTATATGAAAGAGGTGGATTGTACACGAAAATAGGTGAATGAAAATATGTTTGGTATTAAATGAGCTTGGATCTGATCCCAAAAGCTCGCTCAAAGGATGATTGTACTCAAGCATATTCATATGCTAAGCAATGTGGGATTAGAAACAAATTACATACAACTTCAAAACCAACTTCAACATCCACCTTCACGCCTAACGTGGGCCTGGGTCCAATTCCCACATTGCAATCTTTAACCCGGCTCTGATACTATGTTAAATAGGCTTGGATCTGCTCCTAAAAGATAGCTCAAAGGATGAGGGTACTCAAACATATTTATAGGTTCAACAGCCCGAAAACCTGAGCAATGTAGGATTAGAAACAAACTATAAACAACTTCAAAACCGACTTCAACACCTGGAACATAACGTAGAGTCACCCTTGTATAATTGAGGAGGTTGATAACTGCCACCGAGTTTTGCGCCGTGGATGATGAAAGTTGTTAAAGATGGCTTGGATGACCAAGATTTGATCTGGACGTGCTCCTGTGCGAGAATCCGCACAAAGCTTCTCGTGCACCTTCGCGGTGTTCTGCTTTGAGTGTTATGTACCTTAGTCTTGTGAGCTATTCTCATTAGGCTTTATACCGGTCTGGAACTGTTATGTATAGAAGTCTCTTAATTAACCTTTTTCTTATTTAAAAAAAGTCTTGTCAATTTAATTTATATTCTATTATGTAAAAATTATTAAAAGTTATTTTTGTTAAACAATCTAACTGCACTATCTCTTTTTTTAATATGAAAAATTCAAGATTATTGTCTCACTCCGTGATATAAAGCACCTTAGAGTTGACGATCATTCGCACATAAATTCATATATTTCCTATTTTTAAAGGAATTAGCAGGATTCAAACTAACAAACATGCACAACCAAAGCATGTTCAATTATTAAAATATTATCATGCATGCATTGTTTTTCGACAATTCAGAAATAATAAATTCATGATATTTTTTATCAACGTTTAGTATTATTTATCAACGTTTCATAAAAAAACAAACCATTATTGCATAAAAAAACTATTCATGATCAAGATTAATTCTTTATCAATTGTATACTTCTTAAATCCATCTTATATAAGTTGCTAAAAATGACTTATTTGTATTCCTATTATCTCAATTCTTTAATAGACAGAAAATTATTTCCAACATCATTCTCCAACCGTTGAATATTAAGCACCCTATCATAATATTCTTGATAAAATGCGGCTCTAAGTACTCAAATATCACGCTAGCATAACATAAAAATAAAAATAACCAATCAGAAAAAATAAAATAAAGTCTCACGTACAAAGACAAATCTTAGTAGGTGATATAGATCATGTTTTGTTCACATGTTCACCCTCTAATATTAATAACCACCCCACATATTCTGTCTAGCATATCATCGAATATATCGAATTTTATTAGGCATATTGGTTAAGTTTATAGAGGGCAAATGCAACGTGAGAAGAACCATAATCTAATATACGAATCATATATATCCAAATAATGGTCACAGTTTAATTTCACCAAAGATCTAAATGATAGTGATTGATAAGGTTCTACTTTACATTGCAAATCTTTCATTAAGTGAACTAAAAGATTAAATTGCTACCTGGCATAACATACAAGAATATATTCAAATCATGTATATTCTTGATGTCTACCATAAGGTTATCATTAGTGTGGCAGTGTTCATAAGTACAGCTACGTTAATGAACGTTTTAGATTTCACCAAATTTAGTACACACAAAGGGTCAAGTCTCAACCGCATGCTTTGTTTTTAGGTACAACGAGAAGAATCAAACAAGGTAATGGAAAGCATCACCTGAGATGTAAGGAAAGGAAAAAGATATTGAAAATGATGCTTTATATCATTATCAATACTATATACTTCCTTCGATCATATTTATAAGTCAAAAAACTATTTTTAGGTTCATTGAATACTTAATGTATTTGGTCTATAGTATATATCAAATACATTATGTATTCAATGAACCTAAAATGGTCTATAATATATACGAGATATATTAGGTATTCAATAAACCTAAAAGGATCTATGTGACTGGAGGGAGTATTTTTCTTCTTCTTCTCTTTGCGATGTCATATGATTTGAGTTCTATTGTTAGGTTTGTTAGAATGTAGTAAATTAATAAAGACTCTTTAAATTGACCTCATGTGTACATATCATTTATTTATGACTTTTTAATAAAAATGGTTATTTATGATCTAATGACTCCAATGATAATACACTAAGAGAGACTCCAATTTAGAGTTCTTAAATATGTCCCACTATGTGCATATGCATTGTGCCATTTATGTGTGTCCATTTAAAAAAAAAAAAAATTAAAGATAGTCAGAATAATATGAATTTGAAAGGTGAAACCAACTTATGCATATTTTATTTCTTCTTTTGATTGTGAGATTTTTAATTGCTTATGAGAGAGAAAATTCTTGTATAATTGTCCACAACTAATAGATTACCATTTTTTTCTTCCTCTAATGGAGGACCATAACAGGTTAAAATTATTGTTAAGTAAATGACTCTCCATTGGAGATATTCTTATGCCTTAAGCACCCTCCAAATGGAAAGGAAGAACATGTGTCATGTCTAGTATATATCTTGAGGATTATAACATATATATTAGGTGATGATCAATTACAATTCTCATTATTCATAAATGGGTCACCAATCACACAAAATAGGATCTCAATGAGATCAATCAATGAGCCGAATACAATTATCACAAATAATTACAAATTAGGTCATTTACAAAACACCATACTCTTCTTAGAGGACCCTAAAGCTTGCTAGACTCCAAACTTGACACTGAGGCCATCCACAGTGGTGGATGCTTCACCTATTTAACACCATATTATATAGGCACCCATATTGTGGAGTATAATATTTGGGTGCCTATTGAAAAAGGTGACTATGGAAGCACCATCTCTCTTTACTTTTTGTGGACTCCATTTAATAAATCATAATGAAATAAATAATTTTTTGTTGAAATGTGATGTTATAGAATTATTTGTGGGACCTATTTAGTAATTTCTTTTGTGGTGTTTGGTTTGAAAAAATTGATGCTAATTAAGTATTATTGTAAAATGAATGATGTGGATAAAGAGGTCTCATTTAAACACTTAAATCGAAGTGCTCTGTTGTGGATGGTTTAACAAACTAGTGTCGCTCAAGTCCCGCTTTGATAGGTTGTCCATCGTAAATTGATGCTTAATAGTCGTTTAAAACTCCATGATCCTCTTGGTAAAAATTTATGGTCCTTTTTGTTACGACATCTTTGCCAATGATCAAGTCAATGTTATTTTTTTTTGTGTTAACTTTCATGTTAATTTGACAAAAAAAAAATAAACATAAAACTAAATATACTATACCTCTATCTTTTTTTCTTTAATTTTTAAAATCAGCACAGATAGGATCTTGTTTCAGTCGTTAGGGCAAAGAGGAGCATAATTTAAACTTTCTTCGAGAATGTAGCGTGATTGTCATGTTTAAAACCATTTTCTGTGTTGGTTTTGCCAAATAGAAATTGAAAATAAGTATGCAAACTCTTATTTTGAAATAAGAGGATAACAAGTTACAAATTAGGGAAAAAATGTATTTAGAAAGATCACGTACATTGTTATTTTGTTCGAAAAAGACAAATGAAAATTCATTCCTGCAATTTGTCTCATATGAAATTTTGGCAATCACCTTGCTTCATAATATTTACCTAACAAGAATTACAATCAATGCTTCCAACTTCTAAAGAAACCCGCCATTGCAGAATTCTAGAATATCAGAGCATTCATTTCATAGATTTTTTTCTTTCAAAAATAAACAAATTCATTCAACATGGATGTAAAAAAAATTCAAAGTTACTAAAAATAAAAAAGTTGAATTTGTAAGCAAACTTACAAGATCCACGTCAATTGCATAAAGCAGCAAAATACTTATACCTACATGTATGGTCAAGCTAATTTTCCATCCGAGTTAAATAAACACCACATAAAGACATTAAATAAAATAGCGCCACATAAAGAGAAAAAAAATAAAAACAAACAATGACGAGCTAAGACATTGAATCACAAAAGCATGTGAGTGAAGACTAAAAGTATGTGAAACCCAGCTGTTGAACTAAAAGATAAAGAAAAAACTATTTGAAGGGGTGACTTTGGGCCAAAATTGATCATAAATCATCCATCTTCTGTAGAACAAAAAGATAAAGATAAAACTATTAAAAGTATGTTTATTACCAAACTTTATTTAGATCTCATATTAACTCCGGATTACTAGGGGTCCTTTTCCTAAGAACTAGAAGGTTAAACACACAAAAGACAACTTTTCGTTGGCTTACATTTCAATAACACCCGTATGATACATGTCATATAACATATAGAAGTATTCTAAGGAAGAAAAATGATAACATGATACAAAAAATTTGCCACAAATACGACACCATATTTTTTATACTATATTTTTTCCTTTTTTTCCCCTTTCTTTCCCTCTTCTCTATCATCTTGTCTGCACACTCTCTCTAAAACAGTTTACACTCTGTTTACCTTGATTTTTGGTAAACAACCGCTGGTTTAAATTTAATTACTTGCAAGATCAACTAGTAAATCTTTGGGACATATTGTGTTTGTTATTTTCTCGAAACCAATGAATGTTCTTGATATTATTCAGTAAAAGATGAATATTATTGTCGAATTCAACAAAGGTCAATTTCGTCGAAGTTATCTTCAAATGAATAAAGTGAATTGCTTGAAAAGAACAAGTCAATAAGGTCCCCGACGATACACCACCACTAATATAGGTCCCCGACGATACAAATTGGGAGGTCAAAGAGAGAGAAGGTAGTGGACAAGAGAGAAAGAGAGAACTTAGGAACTATGCGAAAAAGAGAGTTGCAAAGGTATGACAAGACTAGAGAGAGAAGAACGGAGACGACACCGATATAGGTGGTTGATCGACAGTGAGAGTCCGAGTGTGAGAGACAGATCAAGCACGAACGCCTGTGTCGGTGGTTCGTCATCGGTCACAACTCGGTGGAGATTGAGAGAGAGAACTAATGGGAGACAAAGAGCGACAGAGAGACTCAAAGGAGAGAGAAATGGTTGAATGGGTATATCGGTTGTTGAAAAAGAAGGATAGAGAAGAAGAGGAATAAATGAAAAATTCATATTTAAACCTTGTTCCTTACATATATTATACAATGTTCATACAAACTAAAATTTATATACTATGCAAAATATCACATTCTTTTTTGAAATTTTATACTCACTATATTTGAATTGAGTATTTCAACTAGCTAAAATCAAGTGCTAAAATTTCAAATTATAGAATTTAGTATAAATGTTTGAATTTTCATGAAAAATATTGTAATTTAATAAGATAGTTTTTGGATTTTTTCAAAAGGCTATATTTTACGACATGTTAACCCAACACCACGAACTCGTTCATCATCAGATAGGATTGATTAGTTTGGATTTGACAGAAGAATATGGATTTTGGACCCAATTTATACCTTAAATATTGATTGGATTGAATAACAGATTTGGCAAAATCCAATCCAACCTAACCCACAAACATCAATACACTCTTCATCAACTAATGATTTGTCATTGACATGTTATCAAAGTCAAATAAATAAGAAAAATGTTTCTTAGCCACCTAAATAGATGTGTACACCTTGAGAAAGATAGAAATAAAAGAGATATGATAAGTTGATGTTGTGATAGGAAGAAAAAGATAAAACGGGTGATCCTCTCAAGTTAATGGACACATAAACTCATGAAATAAAGTAAAATAATAATTATTTAAAACTTGAACATGAAAAGAAAAATAAAAAGTGTCAAATGATCTCCATGTTTGAAACCACATATCATTTTCATATCTTTCATACGACTACAACTCACACTGACGCTGCAATTTTCCTTAGAAAATACACATTCAAATCCAAGATGTCTATTTGTTATTAAATCCAAAACAAAAAATTCAATTTATTTTTATTTTTTATAATAATCCAAAAAAATTCCAATTGAACCTAGTCATACACTTTTTCAGTATGCCTATTAGGAATAAAATGCTATAATGAGGATTTCATATGCCATTTATTTTCTTTTTAGGTGGAAACACACATGCTAGTTAATAATTGAATATTGCTTAAAACTCCATTATTACATCATATAGAAGAAGAAGCTAACTCATCTAAGTACAAATGATTGCTTGCAGCTCAAGTTACTTAGATACGAATAATTAGCTACATAACAGTTTACATTAGCTTATTGTACTCTCTCTTTGATGTATATATAACCTCTTGTAACAGACAATTCATCTAATAACAATCACTTTCTATTCATTTCTCTCTTTCCTAATATCCATAAAGATTATTATAACATATTCTTATATAAAAAATCAGAAGTATATCCATTCACTTTGAACAATTAATATATATCATATGATTTTAATTTTAGAATTTAATATGCAATGTGTTGTCACATATCATTTAAAAAATTTAGATTGATGGTAACATACATAATTTGAAGCTTGTGCATGATGATTATTCTCCCTGTTACTATTGTCAATATCTTGATGAAATTTCTTTTGGCCCTTATTTGTACAACTCATATCATATTCTTCGGGCTTTTTTTTTTTGGATGCAAAACTCATTAATCATTATCATTGAGTGTGACTTGAATTTTGGATAAATATGACTATATATTTTTAGATGTTAGCAAAAGGGAAAATATGTAACAAATTCTGGAATGTATCCATTGTACATTATTTGTTTCTATCGACAACCTCATATGGGAATATGTTTTTGCAATTGACAAACTGCAACTATTGCAATAATATAGAAGTTTATTTTCTTGCAATAATATATAGAACAATGACATACTAAGGAAAAATTAAACAGGATATCCCTGTGTAATAAATCCTATTTGAATAAATGAAGACTAGTCCTTTTCATGAAAATGTCATACAAGATGAAATTGAATAGTTGAAAATGATGGTAAGTTACAAATTATTTTGTATGGTTAGCGAAATCTTTAATTAACAGATGTGAACCTTAGGGGTCCCTGTAAGGCTGTAACCTCAATTTGATGTGATTTGATTCTCTATAAGATTGAGGACAATGAATTGAGTTGAGTTTTAAACCTTTATACCATGATCCATATTTTAGCATTATTCTCATGAAAAAATTTGAAAACTTAAAAGTAAAATTATACTCAACACTTACAAAATCTGGTTGTAGTGTCGGGACTTGTTATTCGACGTGAGACTTCTCAACACACCCTCCTCACAGTTAGGACTCGACATCTGAATTGTGACTTAAATGATTAGGCAACAAGTGCCGAACAGATCTTGAATAGACTCAAATTAATATCATCTTAACGTATGTTTGAATCAACTTTGTTTCGTCGTTGTTTTCAGAAACGTGCTGCACATCCAGACATATATATGTTTAGAATTTGGGTTGGCGTCATACGTACAACGTGAGACTTCCCAACACAATACACACTCATTACATCTAATACTGAATATATGGAGTGTGATCCGAGTAGTCTAATTGTGGATGGCCGACTAAAAGTTGGATAAATTTAATATCATCTTAAAATTTAGATGGATTGCAATCACAATCTCATACAGTCATGCAATTAAATTAATCTTCTTGTGGATGATCGACTAGAACATATTGAATGTGATCCGAATAATCTGATTGTAGATGACCAATTAGAACTTAAATAAAATTAATATCATCTTAAAATTTACATCCATTGCAATCACAATCTCATACAATCATGTAGATAAACAAATGATCAATATCATATATCAAAGATGATACAGTACGTATCATAAATTTATCACTATCAAGTTAGTATCTATGATACAATCACTTTTTCACATAAGGGAATATTTTCAGAATATATAGCAAGTTAGAGTAATTATCTATAACATTACTGCGTGATCTAGTTACCATTAGCTGTACTCCAATTATATAATTTCAGTTTTTACACCTTCATTTAATTCAAGTGGCTATAGTCACTTATTTTTTCCTTCCTAATTTGACAATGCCAAGTGTCACCACCTTTTGATTTTAACATTTCAAGACTTGTGGGCTAGCTACTTGCAATGTGTAATAACATCCATACACGTCTCATAAAATGCACATCATTGTCATTTTTTGTCGTATAGCACCAAGTTAATTATTGTAATATTTTTTATTCAAAGATTTATGACAATAATCCTTGCTTTCCCACCTTATATAGTTCAATCCACTTTAGTAATCAGAAGTGTCTTTGTATTTGTACTCTAACCGTACAATTTAATCCACTAATCCATATTATTATCATTTTTGTGTAAAAAGTTTACGCGAGTTAGGTCCAGAAGACCAGATCCAGTATAAATCTTCAGACGTAGAGAAACGCTACTAATGATACTTACGAATAATTCATCAATGATATCCTTATGCTGCTAACAGCAGAAGTTGAATTCACATCTTACGAAATATGAGTCAATTTCTTACTAATTGGACCAACCTACGTTCGACCACTGATCGAAATTTATATCATTAAATTATTATTCTTGAAAACTTCAATCAGGTGCTTTGTCTTGGCCTTCTCTATATATATACATACAAACATTTAAGGTGACTACAAGAAAATCTAAGTAGCATAGCATTTCCACAACATCTTCAATAATCTTTTGCTCCTCTCATAATCTTCTTCTAGTGGATACAATATGGTGTCTCCAAACATGAACCAAGAGAAAGCATGTGTACTAGTTAGAGTATGGGAGCAAATAAAAGCTTTTCCAAAGGTTCTTATGAAGAAGGTGCTATGCATTTGTAGGTTATCAAAAGAGATAGCACAAGATGACCCAAGAAAAGTGATTCATTCACTAAAAGTTGGACTTGCAATCTCTTTGGTGTCTCTATTTTACTACTATCAACCACTTTATGAAAACTTTGGTCTTTCAGCAATGTGGGCAGTGATGACTGTGGTGGTAGTTTTTGAGTACACAGTTGGTGAGTTTACATAATTAAGCACATTCTTTTACCATATTCTACACAATAGTACAAAACTATATATAAATACATTGAATTTCATTTTTTTTTTCTAAATCAAACTGAGGCATGTCTCGGTGCAAACGGTGGCACATTTCTCTACCCTCTCCATGCTCCCACCTGGTGGAAGCCTAGTACACTAAGCTGCCCTTTTGTTTTCCATAAAAAAATATTTATTTATTTTATGAAAAGTATATTTCATTTGCTTTTATAGATTTTAGATCATCTCAATGGAATAGTCTTAGTTTCATAAGATATGATACCTAATAGATAGCTAATAAGGAGAAACTCTACTTTAAATACTTTATATCTATATGCTGGTTGCACTATTTTTTAACATTAAGATATAATGATATAACTTGATATAAAATTATTAGTAAAACTCGTTTATTCGAATTTTTTTGGTGTTGATCGGAGAGATTAAGTGTTAGAAATATGCTTTCATTTTGTGTATTAATTGTTTAATTTGTTGAACTAACTATATATAATATGTCACATTTTTAGGAGCTACTTTAGGAAAAGGTTTGAATAGGACAATGGCAACATTGGCAGCTGGTGCTTTAGGTGTTGGGGCTCATTACTTGGCTAGCTTATCTGGAGAGACAGGGGAACCAATTCTAATTGGATTCTTTGTATTTCTACAAGGTAAACAAAAACATAATTACCAAAAAAAATGTAATAATAAAGATATAGTGGAAAATAAAATAAATGATGAGAAAATTAACATGAGGTTTTTTTTTTGTTGTTTTGCAGCTGCTATAGCATCTTTTATAAGGTTCTTTCCCAAAGTGAAATCAAGATATGATTATGGGATGCTTATATTTATCTTGACATTCTCTTTAATATCTGTGTCTGGATTTCGTGATGATGAAGTATTAAAAATGGCTCATAAGAGGTTATCTACCATTTTTCTTGGAGGTTCTGCTTGTGTTATGATTTCCATTTTTGTTTGTCCTGTTTGGGCTGGTGAAGAGTTGCATGATTCAATTGCTATCAAGTTGGAAATACTTGGTGACTTCTTAGAAGGTTAGATTTAATCAAAATTATGTATCTATAAAGTTATTACTCCATTCCATTTGTTTCAAAATAATAGTAATTATATTTTTTTTAATATTATACTTTTATTTATTGAATTTCATCTAACTTAACTACTCCACTAACTACAATTAATAATCTTATTTTAGTAAATGATACAAATTTTACAAATAAAATCAACATAATTAATCATTTTCCTAAAAATCGTGCAAAAACATTAAACGACTATTATTTTGAGACGGAAGGAGTATAAATTACATTTTACTATACCAACAATTATGTTACTTAATTGCACATGTGACATGTCTAATACAATTATATGTTACATATATAAACATGTATTTTTTTGCAGCATTTGTAGGTGAGTACTTTAAAACAACAAAGGCAGAAGAATCTAAAGATAAAAAGTCATTTCTTGAAGGTTATAAAAGCATTCTAAATTCTAAAAGCAATGATGAGTCACTGGTGGGTAAATTAAAGTTGTTGTTACACATTTCTTTTCATATGTGAAAATTTTATTCATAGCAAATGTCTAATAAAATTTTATCTTTACTTTATTATAGGCCAATTTTGCAAGATGGGAACCAGGTCATGGCAAATTCAAATTTCGTCACCCTTGGAATCAATACCTTAAAATTGGTGCACTTTCTCGTCAATGTGCATATCGAATGGAAGCTCTAAAGGAACAACTCAATTCTGACACCAAAGTATACATCATATACCATAAATCTAAAATATGCATTTATAAAGTCTAGTCCATTTTTAAATTTAGATCGTTTGCCGTCATAATCTCCATGCAATCAATAGCCCAGAGTCATTAGATTAACATCATACGACTACGATATCAAATATACTAAAAGTTGATCGTTTGATCTTCTTGATCCAACGACTTTGAGTTGCTGATCACGTGAATGCAAGGAAATTATGACCATAAACAACCAAATTAGATACAAAGTCTAAGATTAAAACGTAATTACATTTAGATCTACGAATATTGAGAATATATGAAAAATGTTGATCGCTTGCTTATTAATTTGACGCAATTTATCGTTGTTTCTTATGTAGGGATCACACGAAATTCGTAGTACAATCCAAGAACTATGCACAGAAATGTGCTTAGAATCAAGCATGGCTTTGAAACAATTGAGTTCATCAATAAAAACAATGACAAGAAATTCATCGCCGGAAACTCACGTCGCAAACGCAAAAGCTGCAATGAAAAGCCTTAACTCATTGCTTCAATCAAGTTTATGGAAAGAAGCAGATCTTTTATCAGTTATACCAGCTGTGACAGTTGCTTCATTATTGATTGATATTGTTGATTGCACTGAGGAAATAGCTGATTCTGCTAATGTTCTTGCTTCACTCATAAATTTTGATGTTGATGAAACAGATGAAAAATCACCTAAAGAAGTGTCACAATCTCAAACTTGTGAATGTGCTGAACCAGATCCTAAGATTGAGAATTCACATGTTGTTATTATAGTTGAAGATTCAAAATGTAATAAATGTAACAAAATTTGACTAATCAGATTAGACTAATCAAGAGACATAATTCACTACTAAAAAAACAAAAATTAGTGAGGGATCTTTAGTGAGGGAAGACGTGAAATCCCTCTCTAATTCCGTCACTAAATTTTGCGACCAAGAAATTTGTGAGGAATTTCATTTTTTCCGTCACTAATTTTGCTTTTTCTAGTAGCGATTTAATTTTGTTAGTTGAATAAAAAAAAATACCATGTTGGTATACCCCTATAATTAGTAACATTTTCATTTTTGATATAGATTAGTTTGCTCTACAATAATGTTCATTTTGTACTGAGTTTTTAATGGTTAATGAGGATCATTTTTATTTTATTCCATTGTGTGGTTGGTATTCATAAAGCAATATTTTAAATATATGTATATATATAATAATTATTTGCAACATATTTATCTTGTCAATTTTGTAAACTACATTTGATAAGGTCAGTTATAGGAACTTATCATTTGATTCCCCTATCCACCTTCACGTTTTACTTAAAAAAAGGTAATATTAATAACTAGCGTATGAAGAACACAAGTATGATTAATTAAGCAACTGAAATTTACTAAACTAGAACTTTTATCAAATTCTCAAGCAATATTATTTTACGTGTGATCTGGGAAATCCAAAAATATATAAGCTTGTTAACTTAAGTTTCATAAGTAATACTACTAATATAATTGGAGAATTCTTTGATACCCATCAGAAATTATATTGACTTAAAATAATTAAATGTGAAAAAATAATTTGTAAAATATCGAAGGTTGGATATTACACCCAATATAAACTCTCGAATAAGCATATCACTAATATAATTCATGTATTTCACCGACAAACGTCATCCTAGTTAATTTTTTCCACTATGCATATGTTTTTTTCAATTTTGGAGGGGTAACAGTGATTTTAGGGATTGTAAAATTGATTTTATCATGTTTGAATGGTTTAATGGATAAGTGATGTTGCCTGTAACATTGATTGATTCTACTTGAAGCTATAATTTGTAGCTTTTAACTTCTACAATGAGCCTTAATTGCATCAAGAATTTTTCTAGACACAGCTGACAATTTTTAATTGCATGATTTATTTGTTCACTTCCTATTGTCTAATCGCACCTCCTTGAATTGTGGTAAATAGTGCATTGTGATTGGCTGCTCTTTATTCTTGAAGCTGTTGTGATATTACTTTTCTAGAGATATAGCAGTGCTAGGATCTAGTATATATCAAGGATTACTTACACATGAATAGAAGACAAGCAGATAACAGGAAGTACTGCTAGGCCTTTTTGGATGGTAAAATCAATCCTTATAAACATAACATCATGGACCTAGTAGACAAGACATTGTTATACATGACCCTTTGAACTCTATGAAGAAGGTCAACAACATCTGCTGCTAGAAAGCTGAAAGTGTCAAAAGTAAATGATATAAAAATATGTTGATTGTCAGAACACACTTTCTCATGTTTGTCCACTTTGCTTGACGTTGTTTTTAAGGCTGTCTGTCCTACCGTAAAAGCTCCGACCCCTAATACCACAAGTGGTGAAACCTCAGTCAAGTCCACACATGCATATTTTTCTCCTACCCTTTCGTAAAACATAACATCTGGAGGCCCAAGTGTCCATCGTCCATCTAGTGGGTCAATCATGAAGTTCGCGTCCTTCTTTAATTATACTTGCATTCGCCTGAATATATCAAAAAGGACATCTCTAACAAAGTCATGCATGTACTTAAAACCAAGAAACTCCTTATAATGAATGACATGCTCCTAAAAGTATTCAGGCACGCCTTACGACAAACATGACACAACTCATCAATAGAAAATAGTGGAATGATGATATCTACGGAAAATATGGAACTCCACTAATGATCTATGATGACCTAACCCATCAATCATGATAGCTACAAGAAAATCCTAAGCATGTATTGCTTGCAAACACCCTAAAAGTGTCTTTTGTCTAGTGGTCGTGTTAAACTTAACTTTCATATCTTGCACACTTTTTTTAAAAAGAGCACTCGTCAAAACATTTGTGCTTTAGAAGGGACAGTGTCCATACATGTAAAACAATTAAAGTTAAAATCAGAAATCATACCACAAAGACCATCCAAAACATTATCAAAATCCGAGCGCATACCCCTGTCTCTCAAAATATTTTAATTACTTAAAATAATTAAACATGATAGAGGAAACATATAGACTTTTAAGATTATAATTATTTAAAATTTAACCCAATATTTTATAAAATTTCAGAATTGACTTCTAAGAAAGAAAAAAAAAATAAAGAGAAAAACTTAAATATATGCATGCACTCTAAATCCACTATGATCCAAGTACACTACGGAAGATAGGTAAGGAAAACCTTTCGGTCGTTATCATTATTAGTAACTTGATTTCACTCATCACTTATCATGATCCTCTGAAATAAATAAGTTTAGTTTAATATACAGGTATGGCTTTTAATTTTGGTCAGTCACTATATGTCACATGTTCTGTTGCTATTGTATTATTTTTATGCTGCAAAGAAAAGTGGAATCATCTAAGTGGATTAATTAAAGCTTTTCACCAGCCCATTTAATTTGTTGAATAAAAATGGAACTTGCTTTGATGTTTCGTAACAATTAAGAGTCGTAAGCAATAAGCTCTGCTTCTGATTAACGGTGGAAATAAGCTAATCGAATTAGACTTTGCAAGCCTATGCTTAATTTGGTCTGACATAAATTTAACATATATATACAAGATTGCAGAATCTGCCAGTCGGTCTCTATTTTCACCATTAGTTATGATAGACATTTTTTTTTAAAGTGTATTTATCGTCTTACGGAAAATATATCAAAATCACATTGATCCGCACGATTTTATAAAAGTTATTGGGTGTAGTTTTTAGAAAATCACAATGAATTACTGTAATTTGATGTTCATTTTGATATCAAACATATACTAATGTTTCTCCAATTTAATATTTACAAGTTATTTTTTTGGAGTACACTCCAATACTTTGTCCGTTTCAATATAAGTGACTTATTTCAATCCAAAATTATTTACGAGCTTATAGTTCTAAGACAAAATATGTTAACTTCTTGTTGTGGAGACACCTCCTAGTAGTCTTTAAAGTCTTTTTTTTTAATGATATATCCATGGAGAAATGCTAAGAACAATAGTCTTTTTTTAACATTACTTCTAACATTCAGTCTTTTGGTAGGATTTATTTCTAAAGTATCGAGATCTTCATGAATATTAGAGACACTTTCAATAAGAGTGTTATGAGACACTCATTTATATCCATGTCTACGATGTTTAAAGTGTAATTTCTTATTTTTTTTCCACCTATTTTGTATAACTATTTTACTGACAATTTTTAAAATTATTCTCTTTAACCTTACATTGTGTTCTTACTCTTTTTTTTATTGCTTTTGTCACAAAAATTATCTCTAAGTTATTTCAAAAATGATTCAACAAATATAATCCCTCTTTAATTAATGTGGACATAACTATTCCACTTCTATCATCTATCTCTCTCTTAATGAAAATTTTTTGATGGGAATAAAGAAGAAGTTGATAACTAATACAGAAAAAATTAACAATATATGTGTCTCTTTTTTGTTTTTGTTTTTGTTAATACAATATATTTATCCCTTTATCATATAAACGAAATATTAAATATGTACGTTTTATAAACATTGATTTTACTACATTCCACTCTTCGCATGAGTCTTAGATTTCTTTATTCCTCAAACAAGAGAGAAGCTTATCTAGTCATGAATCAGTCATTGTGGTGATGAAATTTTCGTATCACCTCATTTATGGCCAGTTTAGCTGTATTCATTATTAACCAAACATTATCCAAAGCTAGATAGTGGTGTTACATAAAAGAAGGAGAAAATATCTCCATTTAACAACAGGGAAGAAAGTAGAAGTTTCTATTTGCAAAACCAACTCATTAAAAAAAAATAGTGTTATTTAAACATCTATTTGTTTGACAACTAAATGAACAATCATATTTTTATAAAGGAAATATGTATTAACACGAAAAACAAAATAATAAAGAGAAAATAAAAATATAATGTGAGTATGAGAGAGAAAATTATCACAAATATTTTTATAAAATGGTTGTATAAATATCATTTCTCTTCAAAAAATGGTCCATTCACATGTATTGAAAAGATTTAATTGTACATTTGATCGATCTCTTAATTTTTCAATGAAAATTGCTCTTGCTTCTAAAATTGATGTCAGACACTCTTGAAATTACCCCTAACTGCAATTAACTGTTATTTGCTCTCCTACGATAGTTAACTACGTTGGCAACTACGACAATTAACCACCGTTCCATAGGGAATACACATTTTAAAAAAACAACACATGCAAAAGAGTATTCAAATCAAATCCATGCAAGACAATAACAAGAACATACATTAAACTTAATTCAACAACGAAGTATCCAACAAGAACACATAATAAAACACAACATAATAGATCAACCAACTTAACTTCATCATCTGTTTAGGAGCTGGAACGAATATTTTTGTTTTTTTTGTTAATATGATTAATTTTTTTTTGTTTAGAAATGAAATGTATGAATGTAATTATGTTTGGCTATTATTATGTTTGTTAAAAAGAAGAAAACAAATGTGACACAATTTTATGGTTAAAATTTATGTAATTACATATTTTTTTTAACAATTTATAAAAAAAATTATTATTCATGGATATTTGTAAATATCCGTTTGTAAATATCCGTGAATACTTCAAAATTTGTGGATAGCCTATCTAGTGGATACTCGCACGGATATGAGATGGACATAGATATCATATCTATGCAATAGAGTGAAAATGAATATCATACTTTTTTTTTAACGACAAATTTATAATAACCAAGTCCTTGCCGAGGCGAACAGAGACAAGCAAGGCAAAAATTATATACCAAAAGGCGTCGTATACAGCAAAACACTCAAAAGAAACATACACAGTACATTATAAACACCAATAAAGACATAACTCAACCGAGGTCTGAGGGTTACCACCAATACCAATAAAAAAACAAACCTCTCGATCCAAAATCAACACCAAAACGAAGTTAAACCCCCACAACTCTGCAAAAACGAAAAACTTGAACAAAAACCTCAAACTTCATCGGGAATGACCACATATACAAAATTCAAACACATACCGTCCTCTATTCACACCAAAACCCTTCCAAAATAATCACCACACCTTCAAAACTCCTAACAAGTGCACCCCATCTTCTCATCACCATAATTGAGTCCAACTAAACATCCAAAAAAGACTTATTTCATCATTCATTTAGATTTCATCACCAATTTTTATAAACATCCCTTCTTTTTACATCAAGATGGCGTTGTCTATTTAAAAGTGTCTTTATCACATAAATGAACTTATTGTACATGATCTAGGAGAGGAAGTATTAATTTTTAAATTAGGCCTAGTGTTGTTATATATTTTATTTTCGAAAACTCGTGATTCAATCTAATAACCGACTAATTTGATAGATCCAATCTCAACGTGATCTTGTGGAAGTCGTACGTAATGTGGTTAGATATTATAATAAGCACAATTGAACGTATATGCTCAAGAAACATAAGTGGGGATAAAAGCAAAAACAGTGATTTTAAAAAAAGTGGATACTGAGTTGTTTTCCACCACGGTTGATATATGGTTGTTTAATAAAGAAGAAAACAAATAAAGGCACATTGGTTGAAAAATAAGAGTCAATGAATTATGACCTTCTCTGATTTGTTATCGCATATATCACTTTTGTAAATAAATAACTAACTCCACTTATCATATATGTGGAATATCAGTTTTTCACTCATGCAACATATAGAGTAAGTGGATGATATATTGCAAAGTAATTAGTCTATATATATGTAGAATCTGATTATAAGTAGTCTATATACAGTGTAACAACTTATTTTGGTTAACTTTTTAAATTTAAATATTTGTAAGTGGAAGTTTTTTGAAATATTTAACAAGCAAGTGGAAGACATTACCCCTAACCAGTCAAACAAAAGTACATATGTACGGCCACTCTAAAGTTCTACAAAGTTCTTTAAAGTGTAGTAAACATTAATTTGGTGTCTTTGTTAGAAAATATAAAAGGCTCGTGAAAACATTTTATATTTTCGATTTTCCAAATATATGTTCATTTTAACATATGTAAGAGATTCTTGAAGTGAGGTATTAAGATGGAAAGAAGATGAACCACTAGTTTAAAATGGTGTATTTATGATTTTCGTGAACTTAATTCAGTTGATAGAAACAATGTATAATATATACAGAGATTGATGTTCGACCTCGAACACCACACTTATTCACTTTAAAAGGTTAATTTCTATCTACCAGACTGACAAGGCCAGTCCTAGCATTTTCTGGGCCTTATTCATAATACGAGAAAAGAGCCCCTTGTATAATCCATCATAATTTTTTTGTGATAAACGATGAATGACACGTGCATTAGTTATGACAGCCGACAATATATTATCCATTTTCATTCACTAATCTCATCATTGCTTAATTTTCTTGAATAACCCGCTTGAGAAATGCCTAATATGTTTATCATTGAGAAAATTAAGATTTATTTTAATAATAGGCTCATTTTGAACTAAAATATCTCTTGATTTTCTATCAAGATTCTTCCAATTTCTCGGATCATAAATATTAAAATAAGCAATTTCAATATTAGATGCATTTGACACATCATAACCAAGATCGAAGACGAACGATTTGGCACCCTTGATGTCTTTTTTCAATTTGGCATTTGCGTTTCTGCAGAGTTTTCGTTTGTATTATGTTGTGATTTAGTTTGTTAAAACTTTGTGTTGCTATACAAACCACTCTTTTGCATTGGTATGTGGCCTTTTGATAAATAAATAAAAAAAAGGTATAAAGGTTGCTGGGCTGAAACTTTTTTGTCTATACAAATCCTATTAAAAAGCATGTATTGATATATACACCCTCCGTATAGAAAACTTTTTTGGCTCCCTTACATGTATGGGCTATAGGCCGTCGCACCTCGGGCCTATGTCATGGGTCGACCATGCAAATTGCTTGACCAAAAAAAAATGGTATATCTATGAAAACGAAACAATATTTTGACAGTTTTATTGTTCTCAATATATTAAAACAATTGTTCATTTTAAGAGTCTATTATCGATTTGTTAGCAAATAAAATTAGAGAAATGTTAACTTGTGCCCTTAGGACACATATTAAGAATTCCATTATTAGTAATTATGTATTGGAAATTGTGTTAATACTAATTTTTTACATTAAATTCTTACTATTAATGGAATGAAATGAATGTTTAACATGTGTCATAAGGGCAAAAGTTAACATGACCCATAAAATTAACGTATAATCTTGTTTTTAAAATTTCTTCAACTAGTAAATCTCATTAGAGGTGTATCGAAGTTTGAACCTTAATTTCACATGTTTCATGAGCCTAACTCTTTATGATAAAATAATTTAGAGTTAAATATATTTTTGGATCCTATAAAATTTTCAAATTTCAAGTTTTAATCTCTTATAAAAAATTTCATCGATTTTTGGTCCCTAAATTTATTTTCGTCGAGTAAGTAAAATCATGTGCGTCCTTCGAAATTTTGCATTATTTTTTTTGTAGTTATGCTTAGTACGTTGTAGAAACCTCTCTTGCAAAAGTGTAATTTTTTTTAACAAGTGATAAATTAAATATGAATTTTTAAGTTTTTAGCGCTTAAAAATTCATATTTAATTCATACCTTGTTAAGAAAACGATTAGTCAAAAAAATAGAAAACGATTTATCTCTCTTCTCTTCTCCGTCGAAACAAAACACGCTCAAACTTAGCAGCAAACATTCACCACTACTTAGCCCTACTCCGACTCCATCGCCGCACTGCCGTAACTTCCCGCCGCTGCCGCAACTGCGCACTGCTGCCGCCATCACACTGTTACAAGCTTTCAACCATGATAGGAATGTTATCATCTATTTCTCCTTTTTTTGTTCCTCGTTAAACATTTTATATTTTCGATTTTCCAAATATATGTTCATTTTAACATATGTAAGAGATTGAAATTGAAGTAGAACAATACAAAATTGGAGGAACAGAGACACTGAATTCGTGCAAGAGACAAGGGAACATAAGAATTTTGAAGGTTGGTCGTTTCAGGTAACCATTCTTACTCTTTTTTTTTAGTTTTTCAATTGCATCTAAACTGTTCGATAAATTGTCTCAAAGATAATGTGAGTTATAGATTTATGGGATGATGCTGTAAAACTACTTTTGTGTGTTGTAAAATCGTGTTAGTGTAATATGTAATGAATTATTCCTTTATGCATTCTTTTTGCTTTTGTAATTCTGGTTCTTTCAAGATATTACAACACTTTTGTTTTTAATTAATGTGCTATAGCTTGTTGTTAATGTTGA
>Ga0228710_1000661_pt1 | contig 46165 bp, 26 predicted proteins | sample MedpolnodulmetaG_FD_177995 | JGI IMG/M metagenome (GOLD analysis project Ga0228710, IMG submission 177995) | Root nodule microbial communities from Medicago polymorpha collected in Santa Monica, California, United States - pink nodules | ecosystem: Host-associated > Plants > Roots > Nodule... | reverse complement strand
TTTGGTAAATAAGATTTAATTATTATAATTATAGGTAATAGAAAACAATTTTTCTCTTCAAAAATTAACACATTAAACTATTAATTTATTGATTTGGTGTACCAATACACTCAAATCTTTGGGTGTATCATATAATTTGTCTTATTAAAGAAATTAAAAACTAAAAAATATATATATATATATATATTGATGTAATATTTTATTTTATTTTTGATTTAGTAGGCTAGTGGATAAAATTCATTTTTTTCAAGGTGAATAAGTGGGGTCTCCGGGGTTCGAACCACGACCCCTGCATATAACAATGCATGTCCCTGAAACTATGCTCACAGAGACTTGATGTAATATTTTATTTTATACTAATAAAAACAAATAAGAATTAAAAATTATATACGCGGTTTGTTGGATTTTGAAAAAATACTCAAAAATCTAATTCAATTTGAGCTTTTTTTACAAAAGATTAAAAACATCTAATAATATTTAATTTTGTGCTGTTTACATTTTTTCTAGATTGACTTACAAGTTTAATTTAAACACTATTTTAATTTAAGATGGGAAGTTCAACACATATATAGTTGAAAACAAATAAAATAGTCAATTGCTCATTGGGAGAAAGGTTTATTCCACAATACAAACACAAGAATACGAAGGCCTTAAGGCAAGACATTAATTAGCTATTAAATATACTTTGTCAATGTGTATATTGTCAAAAAACCATAAAAGAGTACAATACATCATGTCATTGTCAAGTGGTGTACCCAACAAACCTAATTGTTTGGACTTCAAATTTGCTATAAATAAAACTAAGCACCTACCTCAATCATTCTCTTCCCACAATTACGCTAAACTAATCCAAATTTCCCCTATCAAAGCTAAAAAGTCACGAACATTCAAAAGCAAAAGTAGACAAACCTCCTTATTCAAACAGACAGGTGCTAAAGTTATCCATCCGCATGATCCACACCACTAATTCAAAAACCAAAAAAGCAACAAAAACACATTCAAATCTATATGGTGGAAGAACACAAAAAACACATCTCTCACCAACCTATATAAAACATGTCTGGAGCTACGAAGATTTCACATCTCCAGACACATCATAATAGAAGCTCCAAGTCCAACCTGGAGTTTCCGTTTCAAATCCACCTCAAGTTAATTACTTAACTGTCTGTCGTAGTTTCAAATATTCACTTAAAATTTGGGACTAAAATAATTAGGATCCCAAAAAATAAATGAAAAATTAATTAAAAAAATGTGAAATTAAAAAGTTTTAGTTTGGTTTTAGATCTTGGAACATAGTATCCCACCTGATATCTTCTACAGCAGCTGACCAATAACCATTGTTATCATGATCATCTCCTTTCATCTTTCCTTCATGAAAATGATAAACCATAGGAGTACTACAAAAACTATCAAGAGCAAGAGCAGGCATCATTGAAGGACTAGGGCTTCCATTTGTAAGCAACAGCCTCTCTTGTTTATCCACCTTCAACTTCTTATTCCTCTTCACCACAGAACTCTTCCATGATGATCTTGTTCCATAATAACTACTAGTACTAGCCCTTGATGTTGGAACAACAACAAGAGCTGAATTTGATTCTTCACATGTAACCAACTTTCTCATTATGTAGTTACCTAAGCACTTTTTTGTCTTTTTGATTGCTCCCATGATCTTTGCCATTGGTCTTGGTGGTTGTCTCTTTGCTTTTTCTTTTCTTGCAAGTTTGAGAATTTCTAACCTGTGTTTGGCTATGGAAATTCCCATGCTTTGGAGAAATTCATGGTTGAAGTAAACCATGTCTTCTTGTTCTAGCTCATTGTGTGCAAAAGTGAGACCATACTCATACACAAGAGATGGATCAAGGTCTGTTTTTGAAAGCCAAGAGAACCAATCCATGGTTGGTAAGTTGAAGAAAGTGTTTGTGTGTGTGTGTGTGGAATGTATTATGGTTTTTAACTTCACAAGAGGGAATGTATATATAAAAGGTTAAGGAGGGGTAAGAGGATGGTAAAGAGAAACTGAAAAAGAAAGTGGTTAAAATGAGTGACATAGACTTTGTGGGACCCATATTCTATGTAAAGAAGGAAAATATTTAAGTGTATTGGGTTTGATAGCAAGGAAAATTGATTTTAAATGAATCGATTTTGTAATATTGATTTTGTTTAAAAGTGAATTGAATATAAAATTATTAATGTTGAACTATTAATTTGAGGCTAAAAAAATTATAGAGACAAAATCAATTTTATTTGAACACAATCATGTTAAAATTAATTATAAATTTTTGGATCAATTTCACTTTATGTAATGTGTGTTTGGTTAAGCATTGCGTATATTTTTCGTGCATCCCTGAGATTTAATTTCATTGTGATATTAGTGAAGTTATGAATTGACGAAATAAGTGAACGTTCGATTACACATAAATGAACAATGAAAATAAGCACAGTAAGTAATCTCGACCGTCAAATAAAAATCGAACAATTCATATTGAACTTAACCAAATCAACGTTATAAATGCGCACGTGTCAAAATATTAATCGTTGGATCTACATTTAACAAATAAGATCTATGCCTCCATGTGTACAAATCATTTAAATCCCACTTTGTGGGATGGTAATGTTGACTATATATGCTTTTGAAAAATTAGTTATTAGTTGAACCTTGAGAGTGACTAAAGAAAAAGTAAGAAAAGGGGGTGTGGGGTATGTAACCCATGTTCTCGTTCCCTCCAAAACTAGTCATGCTATGCTATGATCAAAACTTTGAGGAGTGAGTGATACCTAAGAATTCCATGTGGAAATGTAATCTCCCACTCCCCACCATCAATTACGGGTTATGGAAAAGTGCCTTGCTTGTGAAGCCACCTACTACTTTTTATTTGGTGTAAGTAGTTGAGAGTAGAGGTAGAAAAATGCAAGAGTTAAAACTTAAACTATGGTAACCCATTTTCAGACGTTATGTACAACACATTTAGACTTTGATGGGGGGTTTGTTTAAAACAAAAGCAAGACCTTCCATTCTTTTGCTATCAAATGAATTTCACATGATTAAGGTCCCATAACTTGTGAAACTTGTCCTAAGTATTACATTTTGCTTTCTTGTTGCACTTTCCTTGGACTTTAGAGTATAATTTCCTCAAGTTATTACTCATTGAGTCCTATTTGAGGCAAATAATAAGAGAGGGAGAGAAAGAAACTAAAGAAGGATAATAATTATTTTGATAGATTAAGGAAGCACTAACAATCATTTAGAGGGAAAAATTGCAATTTTTTTTAAATCAACATTGGAGTCTTCTTTTTCTTGAGTTAGTACTAGAAAAAATGGAGTCTTTTTTCTTTCAAAATTGTAGCCATTTCTAAAGTTGATGCCGATTTCTCAAGAACAAAAGCAAAATTGAAAATAAGAACAAAAAGTACTCCTTAACTTGTTTGGCTACATGACAAGTCTCTTTTTCCATGAATCATAAGAGCTAGTGCAAATTCATCAGAAAAGAAGGGGAAAAAGAAAAAGAGCTTGTGCAACACTTCTCAAACACTGTCAATTGTCTCCCAAGGCACTAAACGAGTCCCATTTCCCCCCTCAGTTTCACATGCTGCTATCAATTACAATTAGTACTGGAAATTGATTCAATACCTACGGAGTATGGATACAGACACAGAAACCGGACACGATACGGACACTGACATGCGACACCGTTAATAATTTGAGAAAATCACATAATTCAGTATAATTATATGTGTCGGTGTCGTGTCGGTGTCGGACACGACACATGTCCGTGCTGTTCAATACACAATAAAATTTTGAAATCATTTTTCTTTAGTTTTTGATAATCAAAGATAGAGGTAGTATGATATAGGACCCAAGTTGAATTATCATAGTACTAATCCAATCAATTTTTATTTTCTGAACCAGTGCTTACAGCATTCATATATAATAATATACTATATAGAAGGTCCTTATTAGCATTCGTTAACATATTCATAATTTTACCTTGATCCACACACGAGTGAAAAAGTACATGGATTAATTATTTAATCAAGGTTTAGATTTCACAACACTCCATATTTTAGTTGTTGAACTTGCCGTTTATGAAAGCAATCGGTTTTTCCCTTTTATATCTGTATGGTTCAGACAACAAGCAAGGATATATGATGTTATTAGAATCAACATAATCAAAGTCTTTTTTGTGGTGAAAATTTGAGTGAAAGCAATGATAATAATATAGTACTCCCGTGGTGATTATAAACCAAATGTAACCAATTTCACATTCCCTAAATAATTTCGTTAAGTGCCTATATTTCTTAGTCTCATAAAAAGAAATGCTTCTTCAAAACTATCATTCATAGACATTTGTTTCACATGTATAAAAGTATCATTAGAAAATAAAGGTTATACTATTTGAGAATTTTTTTATGAATGACTAGGATTAACTGAACACAGATTGAGATATTAAGACTTTGTTTACGAGTTTGGAGGGGAAGGGAAGGGAAGGTTTGCGAAAGAAAAGAATGAGCAAGTGAAGAAATAGAGAAAAATAGGAGGGCATGGCTTCGGGGGTTAACTTTTATGCATAATACAAAACCCTCCTCGTTTGGGGGGAACTAAACAATTGTATTGGAGGAGGGTTTTGGAGGGTTTTGAAGGGTTTATATGAATTCTTCAAATTTAATTTATGTTGTTATAATATTTTTTTAAATTAAAAATATAGTAATCATATGCATTAATTTATCATTCTCTAAAAAACTTCTCTTTCAAAAAATTTGAAAGATTTTTTCATTTTCCCTCATATTTTTCACCCCTCAAAATTTTTCCATTTTCCCTCATATTTTCCACCCCTCAAAACCTTTCCTTCCTCTCCCCTCCCTTCCAAACTCCCAAACATAAGTGGACTTTAAAACAACGTCTTAGAAAAAAGAAAAAAAAATTAGAGGCCAACAATATTTATTAATTTATACAAAGATTCACTCATATATACTTTATTATAACTTTATTTAAATTGTGCTTTTCTTACTTTTTGAGTTGCAAAATATTTAAGTGAGGTATGTGGTATATATCTTTTTTTAAGCAATATTTATAACATGTTTTACTTACTTGTTGTACTTAAAAGAATTAAAAGAATAATAAAAAATTAAAGGTGTGACAGAAAAAAAATTATATTGATGTTTCATTGTTATTATAAAACGACTTATAATTAGAGATAATTTTTTTCTTATAGCATTTTATAATTTAAGACAGATCGAGTCAATTATTATTTTTACAAACACGGTAGTATTATTTAAGCACCATACGAATTGCGTAAGGAAATGGATAAGAAATACTTACATGAAAACGAACCTAAGAACTAATTTTTAGGAACAACCAATTAAAACGTTACAACACATTAAAAATTAAAAAAATATATTAAATTAATTAAAAAGTACAAACCGTTTCTTTTCTCTCTCTTCAATCAACTTTTTTTTCTTCCTACTATTTCAATCAACCATATTTTTCTTCCTATTATTGACACCAGATCGTCATCTTTTTCCTATTTCCTATTTGAAGTTATTCTTAAATCAAACTGAAAAAGTAACATTTCACTTCATACTAAACCATTCTCATCTATCTGCACACCTAAATAGTAAATATTGTGTCTGAATGTGATTTTTTTTATAGTAAATGAGATTTTTTTAATACACAATAACAATACTTTCTAAGTGACACACTTTTCATTCTACACGCATTATTCTACTACGATAATTAACATTAACATTGCTATATTTAGAGTATATCTTGGTTCTAAAATTTGTTTGTTTTTTTGGTTGAGATTTTTGATAAAAAAAAACATCAATTTTAATTTTTCATACTTAAAGACAAGATTGATTTGTCGCGGAAGCATATGATCGAGTGCTGCGATTATGTGAAGGATAGATTGGGTCTTTGTGAATAGACCATCATCTACAGAAAAAATGGTTGATGGAAGAGAGAGAAAGTAAAAAATGGTTGATGGAAGAGAGAGAAACTGAAACAGTTTCCACTTTTTAATTTAATTTTTTTTTTTAAAAATTATGTGTTGTAGTGTTTTAATTGGTTGTTCCTAAAAATTAACTCTTAGGTGAGTTTTCATGTAAGGATTTCTCGAAATGGATTTATGATTCCTCTACCTTGAGACAAATGAATAACAAAACATATTATAAAACAGAAAGCACGTGAGTATTGATGATAGTTAAATGTGCAAATTATTATTTATTTTTTTTTGTCAAGTTCACAAAATTTAATTGTGGAGTAGTGGAGTGTTCAGGGTTCGAACTCTGACCCCTGCATATAAAATATATTTATCAACTGAGTTAAGCTCACGGGGATAATGTGCAAATTATTTATTAGAAAAAGAATAATACTTTGACGTCTTTTTTTTATAAGTAGCTTTAATTTTATTTGGAATATATTAACAAAAATGGATAATGAATTTAATGTTTTCATATTATCTGTAAATATCATTTGTATGTTAATATGTCTAATTTTTCATCTTCTAAGATAAGTGGTCGACGAGGCATCAATTGGATGCGTTGGGATTATCTCACACTTCACAAAAGTCTAGGTAGCCTTGGCTTTCGAAATTTGGAAGCTTTCAAATCTATGCTCGGCAAGCAAGGTTGGAAACTCTTATCCGACTCCTCCTCTTTACTCACCAGAATCCTCAAAGCTAAATATTTCCCTAGACGGGACTTCTTGGATGCAACCCTCGGTCATAATCCAAGCTATACTTGGAGGAGCTTATGGAGTACTCAATCCTTACTTACTTTGGGCCATAGATAGAAGATTGGAGATGGTTATAAGATTAATGTTTGGAGTATGTCATGGATCCGCAACCTTCCCTCTCTCAAACCATCCACTTCACCGCCGTTACACCAAGAAGATCGTACGGTAAATTCTTTGTTGAGTGCCGACTTGAACTCTTGGGAAACTACTTTGGTGAAATCTCTTTTTAATGACGCGGACGCTGCTGCCATTTTGTCAACTCCACTCTTTGCTTGTTCCAGTTCTGATATTCGAATTTGGAAAGCCACGATAGATGGTACATACACCGTCAAATCAGCTTATCGGATCTGCTCTGACTTGCTTCTTGCTGCCACCCCTGTCCGCAATAATCTAAGCTGGAATACTATTTGGAACTTGAGAATTCCACCCCGTATTTGATCCTTCATGTGGCACCTTGCTCATCAATGCTTGCCTACTAGAGTAAATCTTCTCACTCGAGGCATCCCTTGCGAGGAAACTTGTGTTTGTTACGGTACCTTAGTTGAATCACATATGCATATGTTTTTCGTTTGCTCCAACCCGTCAAATTGTTGGAAGCAAATTGGCCTGCACTCTCTCGTCAAGAATTTGCTCTTAATGGCACATAACGTTTCTGTTATGCTCTTTGAATTATTGAACAGATTGTCCTTGCGGCAACAATCCTTGGTAGCTACGATCTTGTGGAGTCTATGGAAGAACCGAAATTCAAAACTTTGGGAAGACATAGACAACTCCTCGGGATTCATCGTTACACGAGCAAAGACTAGAATTAATGAATGGAGTTGTATGCAAAGAGTAAAGTTACCAATGAATAATGTGGATACCTCTCTTACTTGGAGTAGACCGCCGGAGGGCACAATCAAATGTAATGTAGACGCCGCTTTCTTCAATAATAACTCAATCATGGGGTATGTTATATGCTTCAGAAACTCTTCGGGTGTACTCATTCTTGGCAAATCTGCTTATTATTATTCCTCCCATACGGTCCTAGAAGCTGAAATCATCGGCTTGTTGGAAGCTATCAAAGAGGCCATATCAACTTGAATGCAAGCTGTCAGGTTTGAAACTGATTGCAAAACAATACCTGATGCACTTTCTATCAATAATATCCCTCAAAATGAATTTGGTGATCTCATATCTCAATGTAAGAGTCTCTTGCTCAATAGACCCGACTTTTCAGTGTCATATGTTCGGAGGCAAGCTAATAGGGTTGTTCATAGTATTGCTAGAGCTTCCTTATGTCATCCTAACCCTCATATTTTTAATGTTGTACCTTCTACTTTGTACTCCTTAATTATGAATGAAATGACTTAATATAGCTTTTGCTAAAAATAAAAAAAGATAATAAGGAGTATGATTGGGGGGGCAAAAATATACCTAATACTTTTTCAAGAAAATAAATATACCTAATAATTTGCATAAAAACTTATATTTAAGGACAAAACTTTTTTTCAAATGGGTTATAATTAGGAATGGATGGAGTAATTAGTTTTTGTTTTATTTAAGAGGGGGTAATTAGTTAGTTGCATTTGGTTTTGTAGAGGTGTTTTCATTTGCGGACATCATAATTGAGTTGACGGGTCTCAACAAGAGTTCATCATGAGCTTTGTTAACCTAATTCATACACAATTAACATCAAAGAAAATGTGTTTAGGACACTTGTTAAGAAATAAATATAGGAAAAATATATTAGAATTGTTTTTTTAGAGTAAAAATGTATTGGAATTTATGTAGTCAATCTTTTAAAAATATAAAAAAAAATGTCATTTTCAATACAAAATTACTTTTTTTTTTGTCAAAAAAAAATTACAAATTTACTCTTTTTGTTTCCTTAACAAATGTTCCAAGGATATTACATCAAAAATAAATAATTAAAATTATTTTATTTAGAAATAAAACGATTTCGATGATATTTCAATATAGATTTTATTCTTTTATTCAAAAGTATAATGTTTGAAGTGTTTTAAAAATGAACTATTAGAGGAACAAATCAAAGCCATTCAGACATATAATGCAAAAGAACTCTCCCTAACCTCTTCCTTGCAACATGCACTTCTTTAATTTTCTTGCCCTCATAGGCCTCAACAAAACTCAGTGGTAGAATTCCTCATCATTTACTCATATGAGTTATTGTTCAAATCTGATCAATAGAGTTAAACCTTGTGTTTTCATGGGATATCCTTTAGGTGCCGAAGGATACAAATTATTTGATCCACAAGCTAGAAATTTCATTGTCTCTACTCTCTAGGAATGTGAAATTTCTTGAAATGACACTTCCCTATCATAATGTTACACCAAAACCAAACACCCATTATTTGAGCCTCATACGGTCATTCCTAAACCATCATTTGAGCCTAATCCTTCATCTCTTGACCATGTCCCTCCTATTGAACCAACTCAACCCTGCCTTCCTATAAGTCCTTTGTCCTTCATGTTTCTTCTATTTTTGAACAATGGCTGAAGAATTGGCTGTTTTGGGAGCAAATGATGCTTGGACCATCATGCATATTCCCCGACAAACGCATTTGTAGGTTGCAAATGGGTATAAAAGGTGAAGTATAAATATTATGGTTTCTTAGACATATATCTAAGGCGAGGCTTGTCGGTCAAGGTTTTTTCTCAACGAACTGGTATAGATTTTCTAGACAATTTTTCCCTGTGCAAAGTTAACATATGTTCGGATTCTTCTCTCATTGACTGCTCATAAGGGTTGGCACTTTCTTCAATTGGATATAAATAATACATTTCTTAATGGTGAACTCCATGAGGAATTGTATATGACTCTCCCTTAAGGCTATCTAAGTCAAAGGGAGACTTCACACCAAGTTTACAAGTTGAATAAGTCACTTTATATGGACTTAGACAGCTTCCAGACAATGGTTTAAAAAATTCAGTTTCACAATCTTCAAATTGGGATTCAAACAAAATTTTGCAGACCATTCATTATTTACAAAGGCTCGGGTAATAATTTTGTAGCACTTCGAGTTACAACATACGTGGGTGATCATTGGGGTAGTTGCCAAGTAACTAGGAAGTCAAGCAATTGTTTTTGCATCTATCTTGGAGAATCCTTGATTGCTTGGAAGTCAAGGAAACAATCAACAAAGTCACGTTCATCAACTGAGGCTGAGTATCGTGCTTTAGCAGTTGTAACCAATGAGTTGTTATGGATTAAACAGCTCCTTAGAGATTTTGAAATTGATATGTCTACATCTATATATGGTTCTGTGTGATAGCAAGTCAGCCATACAACTTGCCAATGCCAACAATCCAACTACAAATGAGAATTCAAAGGATATTGACATAGATTGTCACTTCTTCGAGAACATGTGCAAAGTGGTTTTTTTTATTTAATTCATGTGAAGTCTAGTCAAAAATTGTCAAACCCTCTTACAAATCACTTTCATAAAGTTTAATTCCGAGGTTTCATGTCCAAGTTAGGAGTATTGAATTGAACGGGTTATGCGGACTCAGGAGCACTCCTATTAATCGTGTTTTCTTAACATCAATTATTAATATTGTCAGTATTGTTTTGGTGTTCACGAATATTTATTTGGAGTTTGATTTTTTTTTTTGTGTAGACGAAGTGGCAATCTTCATCGAAACTCACACGCACAGCTATGAGGTTTAGGGTTCAAACTCGGATGAAGGTGTCCAAATATGACATTTGCCAATTGAACTAGGCCTTAAAGACAGTTTGGAGCATTATTTTAAAAGATAGATTTTCTTCTTTTAAAGATTCAAATTCAAACATAATATTGTTTCAAGTTTTTATATTTTGAATTGGTTCTTTTAAATTTGCTTAGTAATAATAATAATAAATGAACATGTGAAATTTTGGAACTTGCCTCATCGTTGTCTTCTTCACTATTGTTTGAATGAATACTTGTTATAAGAGTCACGTTAGCATGCTCTTCATCTTCCTTTGGCGATGCTTCAGAGTCATCCCACATTCCCCCAAGACTCTTTTTATTGCCTTTGAATTTGCTCTTACATTACATGGCTTCTCCTATTCAAGTTTGGACATTTTGATTTGAAATGTCATGGCTTCTTGCACTCATAACAAACGATTTGTTACAAACTAAAACCAAATATTCAAACATAAAGCCTAAAAACATCAAATTTGTTCAAAATATTACAACACTATAAAACTAAGTCCAAAGACTCCTGTCATCCCTACCACGCCTACGACGATAAACCCGCCCTCATGAACCTCCGCCATAATTGATTCCAAGCTATTCCATCCAGCAGTCCCTCTCTCCACCACCCCATTGGTCGTGACAGATTATACATGACCTCTGATACGGCCCAATCTTCCGGTCAGCTCTAGGTACCCATGCTCTCCCTTCTGCTCAACATCAGCCTCATCAAGGGCCTCCTACTCGACTGGCATCGGGATATGAACAGCCTCGTCCAGAAGTATGAGGTGTAGATGTGAAATGAAATAAAACAATTTTATGTATCCATGTGCCGCCTCAACACTAGTCACAACAGAAAGCCCCAAGTCCTGATCTCTAAGCATATGATTAAGATAGTGCACATAGCGGTAACTGATCTTCGATAAGGTCGTTTGGGGAGATACACTGTCACATGGATGTCTGGGGACTATTTGGAAAAAATCAAACTAGCGAAGCACCCGCTATGACAGATATCGCACCCTACGAGACTCGTATATGAGTCATCCAGATTCCAGAGTAAAGACTTATCCGCTCGAACGGACATATGTGACGGTGTTCAGCATTTGGGGACATGTAAACACCCTGTCATATTCAGCGAATCGAGACGCGTTCTGTATGGATCAGGTTCAGCTTGACCCCTGGATGGGAGAAACATCATAGCATGTGGATGGTGATGGTCCTCATATCCAACCCATACATCCCTTGCACTAATACCCCTAAAGTGCTAAAATACTCAAGCCTGCAGCAAAGTGAATAACATGAGTATACTAACAATCAACGTACTGGTGAGTGAACAAGTAGTCCATTTTATATAGGGATGGGAGAGAGAAGCTTTAGGGTGTTTGTAGAAACTGTGGAAATGAGGAAGTTTCTGATTTCGTGTTATATATAAGGAGGTTTCTGATTTTATGATCCTAACTCTTTTCGAATTATAAAATTCGAAGGGCAGTTTTGAAAAGAAAAAAAAAATAGGGCGCGTGAGAATCTCATTAGGTGGGAAAAATAATAGTCCAATTTTTATTGATGTGTTGGGTTTTTGCTGAAATGCTTAAAATTCCAGGAAAACAACCTTATTGCAGGAAAACAACCATATGAAGCTAGATTTTCCAATAGAATTCTAAGCAAAAAAATGTATATCCAACGTTATGTTCCTTGGGGCCTGTTTAGCAATCTTCAAACTATTGTCTCATTATTGAGATATACTTTTTCAAACTCTAACACTTTATAATTTAGTTGTGAGAAATGTTAGAACACATTTTTTCCAAAATAATCTTTTAGGAACTTATATTAGTCTCACCATTTTATGTATAACACATTTTTAAAGTTTAAGACTAAGATTTTGTTTTTGAAGAAGTCAAAATGGAATTTATTAAAATCACAATGAATCCTAACAAGCACAAGGAATTCTAGACTAAGAGTCGAAAAGTAGCAACATATAAAGAAAAACAAAAGTTGTATCAAAACCCTCACCCACCATACATAAAAAAATATATATATAAAAAAAAACCTTAACAAACATCATTCCACCACCTGCATTCCTCTGCTCGCACACAACCCCCAAACAGCAACGTCATGAACCAACACAACAACCAACAACCTTTGAAAAACAATCGGTAACTATAACAATTGAAACAACAACAACCACCTTCACCACAACAACAATCGATGTCACCTTAACGAATCCACCTTTTACAACAACCAGCGCAACAACAAAATTCACCTTCACAGCAGCAACACCATCGATCCTCATCGACAAACCCCCAGATAATAGAGTAGTCGAACCGGATGAGAAGGTTATGATCAAACCCAACCGCTAAGGACCCATCGGCACTTCCTCGCACCACAAAAAACATGGCCTACATCACCACCTCACACCACCAACACCTCCTCCACATAGATCTAGATCGGAAGAAACAACCACCACACAAAAAACACCAGACAACCTGCGTTTTCTAACAGCCGCAAACTCAGCACCCGCAAGGAAGAAAACAGCACCGCCACATCTACAGTGCCAAAACCACCACCATCACCTCCTCTTACCACCAAAACCGAGACTTACCTCACCACCGTCACATAGTCATCTGGTGAGCCACCAACACGTCCACATAGCCAAGATACAACCTCCATGAGAACACTCCAAAAACCACCTTTCACCACCAGCCCACCACGGACCGCCGCACCATCGACCACCTTTCACCACCATTTCCGTTGTACCATCGAAGACACTCTATCATCACCTAAAATCCACCACTGCACCACCACCACCACAACACAAAAACCCCCCACTCAAACAAAGCACATCACCACCACGACACAAAACCTCCACCCTAACCACCACTACATCACCCATATAACTCATGGAAAACATCACCACATTCACCTCCTTTCACCACCAATGCAAAACTGTCAGATCCGGATTGAGAAGGTCCAAAGAAAACCTAGATCGATACAACAACAAAAAAGGAACGAAAACAAAATAAAAACGCACAACTGTTGAAAACGAAGCCGCCGCCGTTTGAAAAACGAACAAAAACAACCAACAAAACACGCAGGACCATCGGAGAACAGCAACATAAACGCCGGCGCCAACATATCTGATGTCAAGATTAAGATTGATTTCACTTAATAAAAAAAAATGAGTGTTATAAAGAGTATTAGAAAGAGAATGCCCAGAAGAAGAAGAAAATCAATAACTTATATTTACGGATCATCTGATAATATACTAACCAAAAATGTTGTAATAAAAGTGAATTTTAAAAAAATTGTATTAAATTACCGAATTGTGATCTTTCTTTTAATAAAATGTTCTAGTTAAAAAAGACAAACATAAAAATAAATAATAGATTTCACCATCAAATGTGTCCTGCCATCATAAAATTTTTTATTAACTATTTTGAAGTTCTTTGCGCTTATCTCTCTTCAAATGAATTTTTTTTATTTCTTTTGTGAAATGGAGAAGATTCTAAATTCATAACTTAGAATTACTATCTCAATATTAAATGTTTAAGACACGTTTATTTTTGTGTGTTTCATATTTTCATTTTAACTTCAACTTTTACATAAAGAGATATGGATCTAGTCTTTATCTACTACTTTCTTTTATAATTTTCCAAAACATGTTTAATAATTTTTTTTAAGGAAAAACATGTTTACTATTTTTAGAAATTTAGTTTTCTATTTTACTTTTAAGGTCTAGCGGCGCAATTTATTACCCGATTACCTTTCATTTATGTATAATTTTCATTTATATACATGTATTATTTTAAATAAGACATTTTTCTTAATCGGTATTGTATATTCTCTGTCATAATTGTTCACTATAAATCTTACATCATATTAAATCTCACAGCAAAAAAACTAAAAAAGTTAACTCATTTAAACTGGTTTGAGAGTTTGAAGTGCATTCCTTTTAAAGCTTGAAATCCAATTTTTCTTAATATCAATTTTAATAGACTAATTTATGGTATAAAAGAAAAACAAATAAAATTATTTTCAAAAAACAAACTAGGCCTTAGAAAGTTTCATTTTCATTGAAGCTGTTGGACCAACCTCACATTGATTGTTTATTCAATTACCTTTCCATCTCATTCAGTTGATACCATGTCTGTCAATATCAGTCTAAACTTTGACACCGTTTTCCCACTACATATGTTAATGAAACAATTTAAATCGCGTAGAGTTTTTTTTTTTTTTACAATAAAGTTGCGTAGAGATAAAGAATAGAAAAACCCCATCTACATCACTGCTTTATCATATTTCATAAAGAATAAAAGGGAAATTATGTTCAATCGTTTTCCCAAAAATATCATATAGCGGATAACCCAGCAAATATGGTGATTTTTTTACTGTAGCAAACACATTAGATACTAGATAATTTAATTATAGAGATATTTGATAAGTTGGGTTCACTTTGAAGAATCTACGACCTTTTTTTTTTATATATAAAAATAAAATGATATTCATTCATTCAAATCGAAAGATTACATCATTCAACACCGCAAAAAACGTAAAGGATGAATAAACAAACTCACAGCACCCCAAGTTAATAGCATATAACGGCATAATGCCTGAAAAAATATATGATAAAATTAAAGTGACCGGAATATCCATGACCTTCGGATCTGCAACGTTGACGCCCAAATCTTTGATTGAATAATCGATCTTTCAATATGAATCAAATAAACACCGCAAGAAGACGGGAAATCAAACAACGCCGCACAAGACGACGAACAACAAACCACCACACTTAGATGATGAAATCATAAAGAAAAATCTAGATCTATGTGAAAATCACTTATTTAGATTGAAATAGAGAGAAAAGGATGAAGATGGGTGATTTCAGGTCAAGAATTGACCCAAAACCACCCCTCAATGAAGAAATTGAAAGAGAAAACCTAGAGAGAGAAAACTAGGGTCGGCTTGTTGGAGAGGGAGGAGAAGAGTCAAGTGATGGAAAATATTTATCGCAACTACGACCTTTGTTTAAACACTCATTCACTCCAATTTAAGAACGCTTGAAAATTATTAAATGAGTCTCGTTAATAACTTTAAATTATCACTATATTTGAACAATAATTAATTTGTTTGCTGAACATTTTTTTTCAAACTTTTTAATAATATGCAATGAAATCCAAATTTTCAACAAAGAGACACAATGTTTGTAGAAGCATTGCATCCCAATAGCAATCCTTCTATTTGATATAAAAAAAAAATAGCTAGAAGGCTCTACCTAGTATTAAGCAAAATGTCTTCTATTGAAGATGCTCTGATAGTTGTAACTTCAGCACTAATGTCACTTTAACTAATTAATAACTTACCTCTACCCCAAATTTTGTAAATACATATATCGGTGCTCATTAAGATATGCTCTGATTTTGATGAACCTATATGACCCAATCCATTAAACTTTTTTCTTTATAATTTTTTTTGAGATGTCATACAATAAACATTTGTATTTTTTTAAAAAAAAAAATAAATTGATATTCATTTATTTAAAATGAGAGTACATCAGATACAATAACATTTTCAACATCGCTAAAAACGTAAAGGGTAAATCTGCGAACAAACTCACAACACTCAAGTTAATAACATACAACGGTAAAATGCCTACAATTAATATGATAAATTCTAAGTCACCGAAATACATGTGATTCCGGATCTGCAACGTCTACGCTCAAATCATTTATTGAATTTGTATATGACTGAAGTTGATCTTTCAATCAGAACCAAACAAACACTGCAACAAGACGTGAAATCAAATGCCTCATAAGACGACAAAGAACACAACACCCAATTCAGACAACGAAAACACAAAAAAACGTAAAATGAAAACCTTGATAACCACTTATTTAAATTGAAAAAAAAAATGAGAAAAAAAGATGCAGAGAGGTGATTCTAAGTAAAAAAAAGGCCTAATACAACCATTCCTCAATGAATGAAGGAGAAAGAAAACTTAGAGAGAAAGTGGAGTTTCTCTCACTAAAAAACTAAAGCCGACTAAGTAACGGTAAACATTTGTTCTAGTAAGCTACCAAATTTAAATGTCTTCCGTGACAATTACAAGACAAGCACTAATATTACTTTAATTAAAAAATCCTTTTCTCTATTTATTTAAATAAATATAGTATAAGATATTTTTTACCATAACATAATTATTATCAATTTCTTTTTATTCATGTTAGTTAAATCATTAGTGACTTGAAATGGTAAGGTAGTGATGCAGTGTGTGTTGAATGACTTTAATATAAATATCAATTTTTTTAATTCTCGTGATTTTTTTTTAAAAAAAGTTATATATATTAAAGGATAGAGGTAATATTAAATAACTAAATATTATGAAGATTTGAGTTGATTAAAAAAACTTCAACAATATCAATAATGGAAGATATATTGTATATAAAAAAAAACTTAGTAGGTCGGTCTGACGAATATAATAGCCTTTTTTTTAAGCCTTAACCTGACCTATTTAAATAAGTTTTATAAAAAGTTCGAGCCTAACATTCATACTAAACTACCTAAGTCAAACTAGACTTTAAATAAGTCAGGACGTAGGCTCATATCATACATCCTGTTTCCACCTTTATTCATAAGTCTATTTTAAATGGTCGTGTGTTCAATTAGAGGAATGCTAGCAACACACATTTTAACACACATTTTTTAACACACTCTCTTTGATTGGTTAAAATTCACATGGGACCTACCAAATCATGTGGGTCCCATATACATTTGGTGGGTCCCATGTGAGTATTAACCAATCAAAGAAAGTGTGTTGATAGATGTGTGTTAGAATGTGTGTTGCTAACATTTCTCGTTCAATTATATTTATGCAATATATAAAAAAGTGAATGTAATGGCAACTCTCAGTTCCTCAAAAAAAATAAAATAGTACCGCTCAAGTTTGGTTGATTTATGCCCTCATCATTTAATTATTTAATGCCATGTGAGCTTTTTGTATTGTGTCAATTTATTTAGAAATATAATTAAATTTTGGATGAATTTTGTTTAAGTATCGATATCCTACCAAACTTTAAGTAATTTAAAAATTTACTATATAAGAAAATACAATTTATTTGTCAAAAATGCAAACAAATAATCGATACATCATTTTAGGAAACAAATATAGTAAAATTATTTTTTAGGAAATTATTTTGAAATTTGTATAACCAACTTTTTAAAAGTGTTAAAAATGTTATTATCAATACAAAATTTATTTTTTTAATGTACAAGTATTTTAGTGGCATTAGTAAGCATACCTTTTACTTATCTCATCACCACCCACGTGTTAACCTTTCTATAGTATTAAATTGTCTTGTTCAAACAAGTTGTTTACTACTTTGAACTTTCTTTCTTTTATAAAATAAAAAAGTTGTTTACTTTAAAACCAAAAAAAAAAGAGAAAGTTCTCTCGAAATGAATGAATGAAAAAGAAAATCAATTTACCGTATCGTAGTTGAAATAGCGCGAGAAGATTTAAAAAAAGACGATATTTTGACGGTGAAGGAGAAAATGATTTATTTCGTTGTCGACAGAAGCTTTATGTTTTTGTGTGGCGTACACAGAATGCGTTGTCAGCTGGCATGGCAGATAAACTCTTAAAAGTGTACGAACATCGTTCCATTGGAATAATTATTCTTTTTTCTTCTTTTTTTTTGTTTAATAATTTTTTGAATAAAGTACTCTACTCAAAAATAACAAAGGACAATTGATTTATGACAATGATATTAATTGATGCCATGGAGTATGAAACATGTGTGATGCACGCGCCATAAACGAACAAAACACAATTTGATTGATCATATTTTGTTCGGTTCTATTTACCAGATATGTTTTGGTCAACAAAATATGATGTATTTAATTTAGAATTTGAATTAAATAAATCAATTTATGTTGACTCAAATGTTTTTTATAAATATGACTGGATGAAGTATTAATTTAAGAAAAATGTTAACTGGTGTCCTTGACAACTGGTTAATGATACAAAAAATGAAGTTACATACTTCATCTGTCTCATAATAATTGTCTTTTTACCATTTTTTTCTTAAAATAATTGTCACTTTAGAATACCAAAACAACATTTATTATTTTTATTATTATTATACTCTTATTTATTGAACTTCATCCAACTTAACTACTCCATTTATTACAATTAATAAGGATCTTTTAGTAAATGATACAAATTTTATCATCAAAATCAACACGATTAATCATTTCATTAATAATCGTGCATAAATCTTAAACGACTATTATTTCTAGATGGAGGGAGTATTAGTTATTGCATTGGAAATCGTGTAGTCAATCTATAAAAATTTTAAAAAATATTTTTTCAATTTATAACTTTCTTTTTTTATATCCTTAACTAGTGTCCCAGAGACACCGGTTAATATGACCCTTAATTAAAAAGGTTTTGTTAACAAGTATTTCTAAAACACTTTTAAAGATCATAAATGATAAATTTAATGAGTGTATTTAAAAGTAGTGTTATCAATCTTCTTTTTTCAATCCACGTCTCAAACCGTAAGGAGGTCTTTCTGCCATCCCTCACCTTCATTGTCACCCTGTCAGCATACCGATCAGACTGCAATCCCACCTTGGAACCGAGAAGCGACACATCTTTCAACCAATCCATACCTAATAGCTATGATCTCTTTCCATATTTCATGCCTTTGATGCAGAAGTCGCCACCTCCACTTACCAAGCAGTGCATGATTCACTAAACAAAGATATGTGATCCCATGGCCCCTTCACTCTTAGCCTTACACACATTCTTCTTGTTAGAACAATCACTCTGTTCTATGCGCAGCGAAAGTGCTTATTAAGAATAAGCTGTTTTGAGCAAGATGAATAACTAACAGAAAATGAAGAACTGAAAACTAGAGAAAATAATGAAGGGAGAATTTTTATTGATTCACACAACTACATTTATTTACAACATAAGAGAGTGTATATATACAACTAGATGTTGTAACAAACTCCTCTAACTAACTACATCAGAATTTGTCTTCAGAAGCTTCACTTCAGAAGCACTACTTCAGAAGCATTCTTAAGATGCGCTACTTCAGAAGCATTCTTCAGAAGCGCTCTTCAATTATTGATTACTTATTCTAATACTTCTAACTCACCCAAAAGATTTTGTTGTCCCCCTTAATTCATTGGATTACATTAAAATTGTTTATTTCATTTGAAGGGTAATCTTGTAAACTACAATGTGATATTTTATAGCTATATTCAAGTTATACTTTGTAAGTTTGAAATCATAATGCAAGAAATTGAAACTGTGCAGCTTTTCAACAGTTACATATGTAAACAAAATTAGTCAAATTTGGTCATCAAAGTCACGTGTTTTTTGTTTTCGTTAATCATTTTTTAATTGTTTTGAACTATACGGTTGTTGTTAAAACATAATTTTATTAATAAAAAAGGCATTGTATTTAAAGTGAGTCTTATGTCTAGAGATCGAACTTGTGCAACAGTCTTACGTATGAAAATGAGTTATAAGAGCATACACAATGAAGAAATCCATTTTTGGATACTCAAATAATTATCATGTAGACATTGTGTTAATTAGTTAGATATCCAAACAAAAATCCCAAATGAAGATACCTCACAGGTACTAAGTGTCGAAATGAGAGATCCTTCATTAAAGATGGTCTAAGTAAACCCTTTGAGTTCAGCTCATTAAATACTCGATCAAACATGTTTGTTTAATCAAACAAACAAGCTCAAACTTGAGATAGTAAATACCAATAAAAAGAGTTTGCTCTTTTGCATGCAAAAGATTCAAAAGAACAAAAACGAGTGATTGATTGCAAAAAAATTACCCCCTCCAAACTATTGGCAATGACCCATTTTCTCTTCTAAAATTGTTTCGGACTAAGCAAACATGTAAGATCCATTTTCATAGGCTCAACCCAAAAACAGCCCAAGTCTCGTATTTGGGCCATTACTTGCGGCACACCCCTCCTCGCGAGGGAGGTGCCCGAAGCACTACGGAAGACCATTTCAAACGACCGGTAACATCTTCCAAAACGTGTCCCACAAATCTCGCTCGATGGTTACGATTCCCAAGAACCCATAACCATCGAACCCCATGTGTTTCCTAACAACATGACTTGCACCTCCACACTATAAATAGGAGGAGACTCATGGCAATTCTCAAAGGTACAATGTTTTTTCATTTTAACCCTTCTTTTTGACTCAATACTGACTTGAGCGTCGTAATGTCTGCGGGTATACACCTCGTCGTTTCACTCAATACAATCATTTATTTAATATTAAAATTGATGTTTGTAATAAAATCGTTAAAAAAAATAAAAGAATAAATCGAGCTTGATTTGTCCATGCTTTTCACAAGTCTAGCGTTGCATTTGTATAAATTTATTATTTATTTCTCCTATATATGGAGAAAAAGTTATCCACAAAGAAATGTTACGACAAAAATGGGAAGCTAGAGTGAGTTGGAAGGGAATGGGAGAACAAATTATGGACCTCACTCACTTCACTTGTTGTTGATGAAACGAAAGGAGTATATCTCATCTCGTGGTTCAATTTATCATGATTTATCGGATCCGGTGAACGGTGGTATCGTTTGTCATGTGGTGTCCGAACGAACCGAACAAAAGCATTTAACTCCATTTGCTCGTGTAGTTCTCATATCCTTGTAAATTTAATCTTCTATTATTATATTTGTGAACCACATATGGTTCAAATCTCTAAACCTTGATTTGAGGCTCTCAAAAAAATTTCATCGATAGGGTAAAACATTGTTTTATATCAAGACATGTATTCAAAAAAATAAATAAATAAATAAATAAATAAGACATCTTAGCTTATCCCCTTTTATTTAACCAAAAAATAATATAACCTGATATCTTCGTTTATAAATATATATCACAGTTTTATAACGTATATTATTTATGTAACATATTTTAATATTATTTTTAACTAATATATAAATATAAATGTTAATTCATTCAATAAAAATATAAAGGGTTAATTAAGTTTTTAGTCCCTATAAATATTCACAGTTTTGTTTTTAGTCCCTATAAAATAAAATCACACTTTTTAGTCGTTGTGACATTTTCCTTAAGCATTTTAGGGACCAAAACTGTTGATGGAAATTTTTGACAGGGACTAAAAGTGTTGATGGAAAATTTTATAGAGACTAAAAATGTTGATGGAAAATTTTATAGGGACTAAAAAGTGTGATTTTATTTTGTAGGGACTAAAAACAAAACTGTGAATATTTATAGGGACTAAAAACTTAATTAACCCAAATATAAATGTTAACGTATAAGATGTTTCTGTCCCTTCCCTAAAAAAAAATGTTCCCGTACCTAAAAAAAACGTATAAGATGTTCAATTTATCTTGTTATAATGAATATTTTTTAAATATCAAATTTTTATAATTTTTATAGTAGATAATTAAAAATGTTAATAGTCAAATTAAATATCAAAGTTGTGTATTCTCATGGACCAGTTTAGATTTTGATAAAAAAAAATAAACTTAAATTAATCCTAACATTTTCGTATCATAATAAATTAAGTATTCTATTGTAATGAATTAAGACTAATTTATCTTCCATATAAAAAATATCAAGTTTAGTTTAAGTTTACATTTGTTAGAGACCCATCTAAATGTTAATCCTTACCTATTTATCTTTAGGGTAATGTTAAGCACGATTAAGAAAACCAAAACAAGAAAATTTTAAATTGAAAATAACACATTTTGAATTTTTTAAGAGTTGAGTGTACAGCTTTTAATACAATATTACTATACTTCATCCATCTTATATTAAGTGACATAGTTGAGTTCATCACATATTTCAATACATATTTTTTTATCTTTAATTATCTATTAGAAAAAATTATGAAAAATGTTTTAATAAACTTGACTCAGTTGATAGAGATAATGCACAATATATGCAAGAGTTGAGGTTCAAACCTAAACACCCCACTTTTCCATATTTAAAATGTGTGAACTCTAACTACTAGGTTACTTGACCCAAAAAAGAAAAAAAATTATGAAATTTTAATATTTTAAAAATATTCATCGAGACGAATTCAACAGCATCTTATATGATATTATTTATCCTTATATATAGTAGAAAAATATGATCAAAGTATGTGAGATCAACGATACACATTCTCAACTATGTCATCTAATATGAGACAGAGAGAGTATTATTTATCTTTGTATATTAATAAAAAATATAATCATAGTATATTATGTCACAAGTATACATTATCAACTACATCATCTAATAGAAGACGAATGAAATATCTATTTCTTTAACTAATACCTTAAAAACACCGGTTAACTTTTCTCTTATTTTTATTCATGTAACTATTTACTTATAAAATTTTCAAAAGGTACCCTACATGACAGAGTAGCTAATGAATGAAGTTGAAAGTTTCAGAGAGAAACAGCATGGGGCCCACGGGCCCAAGTTGCATGACCCAGCTTTGTACAAACATCAATGTCAATCATCAATAGGTCGTGACCGTGTGCGAGTGGTGATTGTGTGAGTCGTAAACGTTTCCCCTTTGTAGCCTCTGTCCTTTTTTCATTTTCATTAGAATATTGCTATTTTCTTCACCTTTTCATTTAAAAAGAGGCAATTGTTAGAGTGCAATAATGCTTCATATTTTAGAATCTAACTTTTTTTTTTGGATAGAATTTTAGAATCTAAATTTAAAAAGTGTTATTATAGTGTTATTTACTTTCATACACTTGTAGAAGAGATTTACACTGTACGTATACAATTAAAGTTGCCGTTTTTAAATAGAAGTTTAGTATCCTTCATATAAAAAACAATTAAAATACTAATATAGTATTTATTGATTTAACACAAGACAAAACAAAATTTGATATCTTTTACGTACAACTATATAAAATAATTTATCAGATCAGACAAAATTATAACAGTTGAAAAATTTCTCCTTTAAGAAATTTAACAGTATGACTAAGTAAATTCGAATATAAAACTTTTGTTTAAGTTGAAAAGATTTTTTTTTAATAAGTTTAAGTTGGAATGATCTTTTACCATCTTATTCTAATATTCATGGGTATCATAATATGTGAGAGGATTGATAATACTTTGAGTTTCCACCTAACTACTTCTAGAGTTATTTTCAAGACATGTGTTTGACGATTTTGCCTTTTAGATGTCTTCTTGAAAATAATTCTAATCTTGAAACATATTTTTTCCTTCATATATATATAAGAAGCTACTAATAAACTAGACAGTGTAATTTTTTATTTTATTTGAATGGTATATTAAAATTATCCTCTACTGACGCTTAAAAATTTCATCATCTAATGAGAGAAGATTGTCTATGTCAAAAATAAAATAAAGGTATTATCATATATTTTTCTTTGGATAGCCTTTTTTCAACTTTATTTGCAGCCGCGTGTTATTTTCAAGGATGGTCCACTGCTTTTGTTTCATTGACAGAATATAATATATAGTCTTATAATGAGAAAATTTTGTTGACAAGCAATAAGGTGGGTGGATTGGGACACCATATTTAGATTAATGACCCAATATGTTATAGTCGCTCCATTTGTATTAGTAGAGTTGAAAGAAGAAAAAATGCTGAGAAGTCTCAACAAATATTTGACCAAAGCAACGAATCTTTAGTTTCAAAAAATTTGCTTCACTTCACACCCTGTTCTTTTGATCTCTTTAAATATACTATTCAATAATCAATATATGTAAGAGATTAGTAGATATAATTGTATATATCAGCAACACAAAACTATTTTACACATGCATATAGTTATATATAATAAAGTACACTCCCTCTTTTGTAAAAAAAAAAAAAATACACAATAACTCATCACAAACGATTTAGCTATATCCTTCCAAAACTAGTGATTCATACCATAAAATATCTAATGAGAGTTTAGACCTAATAAATATATTATTGGATTCATCTTAGATCATTATATCAACCTCTTAAACAAATTTATTTATTTCGAAGGATTAGACTCTAACTCCACGACAAAAAAATACCTTGAGTATAATTATTTCACGTATACATTTGATCAAATAACATTTTTTTTATATAAAAACAAAACGATATTCATTCATTCAAATTGATAGAATACATCAGATGCAATAATATGATCAACATCGCTAAAAACGTAAAGCGTGAATTTGCGAACAAACTTACAACATCCAAGTTAATATCATAAAACGGAAAAATGCATATAAATAATATGATAAAATATAAATCAACAGAATACCCATGTTTTTGGATCTGTAACGTTGACGCCCAAATCATTAATTGAATATATGATTGACTGAAGTTGATATTTTAATATGAACCAAATAAACACTACAACAAGATACGAAATCAAACAACGCAAAAGATGACGAACACACAACACTGCACTCAGTCAACGAAATTACGAAAAAACACAAAAGAAGAAACTTGATATATGTGAAAATCACTTATTTAAATTTTAAAAAAAAGAGAGAGAAAAATAATGCAGACAGTGATTCTAGGTCAAAAATAACCCAAAACCACCCTCCTCGATAAGTGAAAGAGAAAAAAACTCAGAGAAAGTGAACTTTTTCTCACTAAAAAACCAACGATTAGTTGAGTAGATGCAACTGACTAAAAATGTACAGTGCACTAAAACTTAAGGATAATCATCACCTCGAAGAACAATGATCTAAATTGAGTATTCTTTTTCTTTTTTGACAAAGATCCAAACTGAGCATTTGTTAGCAGTTTTTTTTATTGCTATTTGTTAGTTGTATGTGCAATAAATATTCTCAATACAAGGAGTGTTAGAAACACTATATTTTCTATATTTTTGTAATACTTACTCATTTATTTAGTAAAATCAACATAAGTCATGTATTTTAAAAATAAATCACGTATAAAATAATATGACACATATTGATTTAATCCGGTAATTGGGTGAATGTTGTGTTTGCAACACTCATCTTCTTAATATACATAATACATTCATTATCTTATAGAGTGATTATTTTTAACTAAATAGAATAAAATAATTCTTTATCACTAATAGCTAAAGTCACAATTTACCAATCTTCATCACATCCAAATGATTTTACCTCATCCAATAATGAACTTCTATAATTTTGACGTTTTCTTTGAAAATGCAGGATTAATTTAAACGAAAGAATTCATTATGTTACTGTTATTGGTAGGAGGGAGACAGAATAAAATAAAAGAGAGATAATAGTGGGGAAAGCATTTCCAAATTGTTTTAGCATCAATGATCGAGCTCTACCGTTTGTGCCATCATTATTTTATGTACACATAATCATTTTAAGCACTCTATTCTATTGATAGGGACGATTTTTGAGGGGCCATCCATCAAATAGATTAACTTTGTAAGACCCAACATAAATATACTAATCAATGGTACTATTATCCAACGAAGGATAGTACAACTCATGAAGAGTTGACTCATACTTTGCAAATACATAGACTTAACTTCACAACTATTGGATAAAAATCTATTTGATGTACAATCTTAACGTTTTCTAACCATAAATATTTATCCAACTCCGATGGGTCTTCGAGACACAATTCAACTAAACTCTTTGTTAGAGACAGGCAATTAATAACTAGACAGTCGTTTAAAAAATAAAATTTACTTAGCGGTCGTACTAAATCTACGCTATCAGCGCATATGTTTTTTTATGAGATTATTATATCAAATAGATATTTATAAAAATAACTTTTTTTTTGAAGGAATTTATAAAAATAATTTAGTAACTAACCGATATTAGCGGCATCGTAGAGCGATTTGATGAGTATATTTATTTTTGGTGATGGCGGGGGTTTGAATCCCAGACCTTACATATATTATGCATTGTTCATACTAACTGAGGTAAGTTCACAAGGACATTTGATGCAGTATATAAAAGAGGTAATCATATTTCCTTTTTCTCTTAAAAAATTGATTCCAGGAAAAAAATCCTAATTTTTTTTTATTCCTTTTTAAATAGTTGTTGTTTTAGAAGATTGTTAAAAAAAAGTTGTTGATTTAGAAGGAAAAAAAATCTAATTGCATTGTCCTTCTATCCTTTTAAAATAAAAATATAAATGGAAATTGTATTTACTTTTTGGTATCTTCAGATTAATACAACGAGCAATGCTATATATCAAGAAAGATTTTATCAAGAAATTGTCCCGAAATTAATGTTAACCAATAAAATCTCAGTCTGGCCGGAAAATCATGGGGTGGTAGGTGTTATGTATTTTATTTTTATTTTTATGAAACGTTATTCTGCCATGTCATTCTTGAATCCATTGTGAAAATCCATTCTTGATATTTAGTATTTTCCTAATACAACATATGCTACTCTCAACTTTTTTTTGGTCAAATTATTATATAGACTATTTATTTATTACAATAATAAACATTTATTATAAAGATTTTCTGTTTTAATTATTATTCTCATTTACTTTTATTTTCAATATGTAGAATTTTTATTAAACATCATTCAATTTTTGACAAATTAAACAGTATTCAGTTATAAGTTCAGATTAATACAACGTATGCTACTCTCAGTTGTAACTATTTTTCTTGATATTATTATAAAGATTTTCTGTTTTAAGTATTATTCTCATTTACTTTTATTTTCAATATATGTAGATTTTTTTTAAACAACATACAATTTTTGACAAATTAAACATCATTCAATTATAAGCAAGATTCATACTAAAAAAAATTATAAGTGGGGTCACCATTATCCCAGCAATTAAGAAATGCCGTTGAATATATAGTTATTTTTTCAATATAAAAAAATAAATTAATTGCGTTCTTCGAAGTATCTACAAGACTTGCTAGAAAAAAAATTTAAATCCACGTTGACTAAAAGAGCCATACCTCACAAGAGAACTATTTGTTATTTCATAAAAATAGAAATGATATTGGAATAATCATTTTTTAACAACTTTTATGATAACTTTATCTTTTATACTCATATGATCATTCTATTTTCTCTCTCAATTGCTTTGATTTTTGTGCCACTACCTAAACTTCTTTATAAAATTTGGTTGTCCAACAAGTTGTCACAAAAAATGATTGTTCAAATAACATTGCTCAAAAATAAAAGAGCAATGAATTTCTTTTATTTCTATTTTGACAAATAAATAAAATGAGATATATAAGAAGAGGTGTTTAAATCTCGATTATAACATCCATTTAATAAATTGTTAAAAATAATTGTACAAATATTATTTCTCTAATGTAATCAATAGACAATTTTTTGGTTATGTTTATGAAAGGATGTTAACAACACTCAATTTTCAACACCTTTTTTAATATTCATTTTTTTATCGATGAAATAAATATACGTTCCACCAACTTACGTGAGTTCGATACGAACGCGTATGCGAAGAAGAGCGGTCAGTCAGACGTAGACACATGACAAGGACAACAACCTACACACCTATCTGACCACACATTTAATTCATTTCACTTCACACTTTAAAAACATTCATAATCTCACGATAAATCTCTTATCTCTTTCTTCAATCATCTCTTTGTCAATTTCTCCTCTCATACATATCGCAATCATGACCTGTACTACTCCTATGTAATAGTAGTATCACGTGATAAAAACGCATCTCGTAATGGCAATTCACGTAATATTCACCAAAATCTAAGGTCAAACAATACGTAGAAGACTTTGTCGTTTACAGAAACGGGGATCTGAACCCAGTAAAAGTCACTTTCTCATCAACTCATAAATCCTTTCAATCTTCACCGTCCAAATCTCCACCTCATCATCGCATTCTTTCAAGATCCACATCCCACCGTTAAATAAGAGAAATGATTTTTTTAAAGAAAATAAGAAAAATGATATTTGCATTTGTATAAAAAAATTTCGTTAATTTTTGATTTTTATTTTTAACATGTATTGCTAACCGGTGCCATCAGAACAATCGTTAAGAAATTTACAAATAGAAATTTTGTCTTAAAAATATAAAATGTTTCTTTTGATCAAATAATAATTGCACAATTTTTTTCATAAAACTTACTTATTTTGGATGTTTAACCAATGCCCTTGAGACCCTAGTTAGCATTCTCCTAGAACAGAAAAAGAGAGAGTTGTTAAAAAGATGTCTAAAAATAGTTATACAAACTAATGATTTTTTTTGTATATTCAGTAAATAACTTATGTGTGTGTTTATATAATATAAATTAGATACATTAATTATTTGATAAATCTAAAAACACAATCTTTGTTTATATTTGATATGAGTAAATATAATCGAATTTAATCAAATACTCAAATGTCGAGTCGATATTAGATTGACATGCATCATATACCAAACACAGTTTCAAATGAGTTTTGTTAACGAGTGTATCTGTGGTACTTTTTAAATATTACAAATTCCAATTCATTGATTACACAGATTATTATAAAAACTTACCACTCCCTCTGTCTCTAAATTATACTCCATCCAATCTCAAATGTAAGAAAATAAAATAAAATTGGCGGTCTCAAATATAAGAAAAAGTATATTAAAATGAACCTATTTAATGCCACAATTCCAAGTTTACCCTCATAAAACTCAACTCATTAATGTCTTTACTACTCCAAAACAAGGGTAAAATTAGAAAAATATCACTTTTATAATTACTTAAATGTGTCAATCCACTTTCTTAATATGTGTGCATTTTTTTTTGTTTCTTACATTTGAGACCAAAGGGAGTAGTCGATTAAAGTTTGTGCACGATTATTAAGAAAATGATTAATTATGTTAATTTCAATGATAAAATTAATATCATTTACTAAAATACTTTTATTAATTATAGTTAGTGGAGTAGTTTAATTGAATGAAATTCATTAAATAAATGTATAATGATGAAAATAAAATAAAATGTTGCATTGATATTTGTAAAATGACAATTATTTTAAAAAAAAAATAATATTAAAAAGATTATTATTATGAGACGGAGGAAGTATTAATTATGTGTAAAGAGTGTCTCGGAAAAACCAGATAACTTTTTCCAAAGTATTAATAGCTTATGGGCCTCACCATATTGCATCAACAGAGGAAAAAAACTCACGGTCTGAAGCTGAAAGACAGTTGTTAGCTCGAGATTCCGAGCCGATTGTTTATACAAAACCGAAGCCGGCTTAGTGGGTCCCACAATAACTGCACTTCTTATATAATCCTAACATCTTATCATATAGCTTATCAAGCACTTATCAGAAACTCGATAACCTATTTTGACAACCACTTCCGCGTATCACCATCTAACATTATAAAAAAACAACCTATTTCTGCAAGTTCAAATGTCCCCTTCTCTCTCTCTCTCTATAAATATAGATTTAGAGGAGTTTCTAGAGAGAGAAAGTGTAGATTAGTCCATATCTGCGAGGAGAGAGAAAGTGTTTAAGAATCTTGAAACTTTGTGTTGTGGGTTTGGTACTTTGGTTACATATTCGGAGTTTTCTTTGTTGTTGTTGTTCTCATGTTCGGTCTTTGAAGCAAAGGTAACAAAACAAAAACACAGTTTCTCTCTCTTTCATTCATGCTTCCGAATCTGTACCCTTTAAAGTTAAAAACTTTATTTTTATTTATTTTTTTGTATTTTTTATTTAAAAAATGTTTTTTATTTTATTTTTTGGGGTTGACACTTTAGGTTCATGCATCTTCATCATCATGGATTAAAGTTTCATTTTTTATGTGTTTGATCATATGGGTTTGTAGATAGAGAGAGAGTTTAGAGAGAGAAAGAGTCAAATGGGTGTTCAATTTTTTTCTTAGTTTTTGTTTGGCCAACAAAATCACATCAATTTTCTTTTTTTAGTTATTTTTTACAAATAAAGAAGGTTATTTTTTTCTTCTTTTCCATAAATGCTTTCTTGTTAAATAATTTCAGTTATTATTTATTTATTATTTAACATTTATTATTTATTTATATTTGTTGCAAATTTTCTGACTTTTTTGAATTATATTTTTGCAGATCTAGTTCAGTGTTGCAGATTTTAGTGTGGTGAAGATGTCATCTCTGAGTAGGGAATTGGTGTTCTTGATCTTGCAGTTTCTGGATGAGGAAAAGTTCAAAGAGACTGTTCACAAGTGGGGCAAAGTTTTTTTGTTCTATTATTTTAACTTATTATTATTTTTGGTATAATGTTTTTTTTTTGGTTCACCACATTTGATTTGACTAATTAATCGATTATACTTTTATGTTTGAAAAAGGCTTGAGCAGGAGTCAGGATTTTTCTTTAACATGAAATATTTTGAGGATGAAGTTCATAATGGGAATTGGGATGAAGTTGAAAAGTACTTATCTGGTTTCACAAAAGTAGATGATAATAGGTATTCTATGAAGATATTTTTTGAGATAAGGAAGCAAAAGTATCTTGAGGCATTGGATAAGTAAGTCTCACATCACATTTTGGTTTTTCTTTTGTTAGTTTTTGTTGACTTTCAAGTCTCAGAATCATGGTTTTAGACTGCGGTAGAGGTTGCACTGCGAACCATATATTGCGGCAAAATGCTGTTAATCACGGTTTTGATGTTTGTTGTAGAGACCTCATAATGCCTTAAATTGCAGTTGCGGACCGTAGTTTAAAACCATGCTCAGCATTATAGTTTGATTTGTAGCTAGCATGCAACACAAGCTTACACTTGAAACTGTTTCTAAATATTGTATTTGTATAGGCATGATCGGTCGAAAGCTGTAGAGATATTAGTGAAGGATTTGAAAGTGTTTGCCACGTTTAATGAAGAATTGTTCAAGGAAATCACACAACTATTGACATTGGAGAATTTTAGGTACCGATTTAAGTTTAAATTCTTTTTTGCATTTCCTATTTTCAGTTTGTAAGATGTAGCCATTGAGTTTCGGTTATTATTATAGGGAAAATGAACAGTTGTCAAAGTATGGTGATACTAAGTCTGCACGGGCAATCATGTTGGTTGAGCTTAAAAAGCTCATTGAAGCTAATCCGTTATTTCGCGACAAATTGCAATTTCCTAACCTTAAAAACTCGAGGTTAAGGACACTCATCAATCAAAGGTAATCTTTCTTATGATTCAATTCTTCTACGGCAATGTGTTGTAACATTTGACTGTTGCTTTGTCTGAATGCATCGTACTATTGGTTGTTGATCTTTGTTATAGTGCTAAGCTTTGCATTGAAGATATTCACTTTCTAGCAGTTGATTAGGTTGTGTTCTATTGGCAATGAACTTATTTTCTTTTCCTTTTTTTTGAAAAAACATTATAGCTTGAATTGGCAGCATCAACTATGTAAGAATCCACGTCCAAATCCTGATATAAAAACTCTTTTTGTGGATCACTCATGTGGACAACCAAATGGTGCACGTGCTCCTTCACCTGCTAACAGTCCGTTATTAGGATCCTTACCGAAGGCTGGTGGATTTCCTCCTCTTGGTGCTCATGGGGTGAGCTTCTTTTGATATCATAGGCTTCGTTTAATGTCTCTGTTATCGTTGAACTCTTATTATGGTGCTGAACTTTTCTGTGCTTCATGTTTACAGCCTTTTCAACCTAATCCGGCAGCAGTGCCAACACAGCTTGCTGGTTGGATGTCAAATCCTACCACTGTAGCACATGCTGCAGTTTCTGGTGCTGGAGCTATAGGTCTTGGTGCTCCATCAATGCCTGGTGATACACCATTTCTGTTTCTATTGTTCTCCAAATCTTTTATGTTACTCATGCCAAAAATGAATAGACCATCTATGAAACATAGACACCAGCCATGCCATGGACACCAATAGTAATTTGAAAAGATGCAAGTAATTGAATGTAACCACGTTTGACAGTGTCAGACACCAAATACGTGTCGGACACCTGACACACTTTCAATCTGAACTACATCTAACTTTAGTTTCGCTCTCATGTTTAGGTGCTTTGAAGCATCCACGGACTCCTCCAATTAATCCGTCTGTCGACTATCCATCCGGTGATTCAGATCATGTTGCCAAGAGAACAAGGCCAATGGGAATAACAGATGAGGTAATCTGATATTTACTTATAGACAGATTATTAGCAATTGAAGCCTTTGTATATGCAGGTTTTGACCCCTCAAGTTTTCTGTTATCCATTTTTTCATGTAGGTAAATCTACCTGTCAATGTGTTGTCGGGAACATTCCCAGGTCATGGACATAGTCAGGCTTTTAACGCACCTGATGACTTGCCATTGCCGAAGACTGTCATGCGAACTCTGAATCAGGGCTCATCTCCTATGAGCATGGACTTTCATCCAGTTCAACAATCTTTACTGCTAGGTTGGCTGCTCTTCTAAGGCATTTCAATGATGTTATTATTTTTTTATCACTATTTTGGATTTATTTTCCTTCAAAATTACCGTTTGACTGAGGTTTTCTTTATCCACTTTCAGTTGGCACAAATGTGGGGGACATTGCCTTATGGGAAGTGGGTTCTAGGGAGAAGTTGGTCTCAAGGAACTTCAAAGTTTGGGATCTTAGTGCATGTTCAATGCCATTTCAGGTTGTCTCTTTAGTCTTTAACTTTACACATAGATGTTCTTGATGAAAATCCGTACTGAATCCTTAGACTTTTGTAAATTATCCATGACTGAAGAGAAAACTAACTATGATCAATTCAGGCTGCTCTTGTCAAAGATCCAAGTGTTTCTGTTAACCGTGTGATTTGGAGTCCCGATGGTGCTTTATTTGGTTAGTTGAAAACTTTTTTAATTCTTCAATGTTTGATAGAATACATATACACTTTCAGACTATGAAACACTCACATGGACACATTCTCCGAACATGATAGTGACACTGACACTAAGAATTGTAAAAAATGAAAGTAGTTGTATGAAATCACCCGTGTCTGTATCGGACATGATCTAAAATATCGGTGCCACATAGCTTTCAGATGTCAACTCAACCAATCCAATTACTAATGTCATGAGTTTGTCCAATTAACAGGTGTTGCATACTCGAGGCACATTGTTCAGATATACTCTTACCATAATGGTGATGATGTTCGGCAGCACTTAGAGGTACATACATAAATACATACGTATGCGTATATAGTTATATGCAAATATATCCAAATACATTGTTATTACTGTTTTGACGTGAACCTGTTTTCTAGATCGATGCTCATGTTGGTGGAGTAAATGATCTTGCATTTTCCCATCCAAATAAGCAACTGTGTGTTATAACCTGTGGTGATGATAAGACCATTAAGGTGAGTCTGTCAAAATATGAAGTTGATTTACTGAAGTCGACGAGATCAATATGTTGCTAACTAAGTTATGTAATTTAATAAGGTGTGGGATGCTGTATCGGGAACAAAGCAATATACATTTGAAGGTCACGAGGCTCCGGTTTATTCTGTCTGTCCGCATTATAAAGAAAACATTCAGGTAGAAATTGAATTTTTAACACCTTTGCAGAGAGTGCTTTTTGAGTTTGTTTGCATGATTCCTTTAATTAATTGTTGTAAACATTAATATTTGTAATTATTTGCAGTAATTTGTAATTATTTTATTCGGTACATTATCAGGCCTGTTAGACTAGAATAGTCTATTTAAATGAATTACTTTTTGTACCCTATTCACAACTTTGAAATATATCAGAAATATTTTCTACAATAATGTTAATATAGGATCCGAAATAACCTTTTTTGGCCATTTTCTGGTTGATTTTCTAGCCAATAACTCGCATGTCGTGTATGTTGTAGTTCATCTTTTCAACAGCGCTAGACGGCAAAATAAAAGCATGGTTGTATGACAATTTGGGATCACGTGTTGATTATGATGCTCCTGGTCGATGGTGCACAACCATGGCTTATAGTGCTGATGGTACAAGGTCAATATTCACAACCATAGCTCCTTGTAACTTGCTGGATATTGCTGCATAGTTGAATTATACTTCCTATTTCTTTGATGCTTTATGTTCATATGTTTTGACTGACTGTGAATGTATACTATAGGCTATTTTCATGTGGAACAAGCAAAGATGGAGAATCATCTATTGTGGAGTGGAATGAAAGTGAAGGAGCTGTGAAAAGGACTTACCAAGGATTTCGTAAACGATCTATGGGCGTTGTGCAGTTTGATACTACCAAAAATCGTTTTTTGGCTGCCGGCGATGATTTCTCCATTAAGTTCTGGGATATGGACAATATTCAACTTTTGACTACAGTTGATGCTGATGGGGGTCTACCTGTAAGTTCACTATTTTGTTGTAAATTAAAGAGCCGATCTATAGAAATATCAGTTGCTAACTCTCTTTTGGTTTATCTCAGGCAAGTCCACGTATTCGTTTCAACAAGGATGGAACTCTTTTAGCCGTTTCAGCAAATGATAATGGAATCAAAATTGTAGCCAATGCTGATGGTATTCGTTTATTGCGTACATTAGAGAATAATTCTATGTATGATGCATCAAGAGCAGCAGAGTTGGCAAAGGTAGACTATATTCATAAACGTCATACTTTCCATACCTGTTATTGATAAAACTTAATCTAACACAATGTCTTGTGGCAGCCTACAATAAACTCAATGTCTTCTGCTGCCGCCGCAACTAGTGCTGCACTAGCTGAGAGAGCCTCATCTGTAGCAGCTATTGCTGGAATGGTCTGTGGTCTTATCCTCTTACATTATTCTCGCATGTTACTCAACTATTTTGTTACATGAAGTATTTTCCTCTGGCTCCTGCTAGAAAAGAGGAGTGAACCTTTCTTTTAGGACGGTTATTATTTTTTATTATTAGTTAATTAATTAACTATATGCGAAATTTTATCTCATCAGAATGGAGATACTCGAAGCATGGGCGATGTTAAACCTAGAATAAGTGAAGAAGCCAATGACAAGTCAAAGATATGGAAACTCACTGAAATCAATGAACCATCTCATTGTAGATCCTTGAAGCTACCAGAGAATGTTAGAGTAAACAAGGTATGTTATTTAATTCAAAATTATCAAATACCCTCCAATGGAAACTTTAGTCATCAAATACAAATAGTGAAAAAGTAACATCATTTAATGTCTCCAAGCATAAAATTGTTCTGATTTTGTGACAGATATCGAGGTTGATTTATACAAATTCAGGTAATGCTATTCTAGCATTGGCATCAAATGCCATTCACCTTCTCTGGAAATGGCCGCGAAATGATCGTAACTCATCTGGCAAGGTATGTGAACATGTGAAGTTGCTTGTCAGACAACTACCATCATTATCTATTCAGAAAGTGGGATAGGTATTTATACTGTTTTCTATGTGAACATTTCATCCTGTAGGCCAATGCTTCCGTGCCAGCTCAGTTGTGGCAACCATCGAGTGGCATCCTGATGACTAATGACATCGCTGATAGCAATCCTGAAGATTCTGTTCCGTGCTTTGCTCTCTCCAAAAATGATTCGTATGTAATGTCGGCATCAGGAGGGAAGATATCCTTGTTCAACATGATGACTTTTAAGGTAACTTTTTTTTTGTTGTAAATATCGTACATTTGTAATTGTAGTACTTGTATTTGGCCTGTTAGGTTAGAATAGTCTATTCAAACGATAGTGCATATAAAAAGTTTAACCAAATGAGTGTCCATGCCCTATTCACAACTTTGAAATCTATCAGAAACATTTGAAACACTTTATGAGCCTAATTGGTATTCATAACTCTTTTTTGCAGTTGTTCCTAATTTTATATTAACCTATTTCAACCTTCTTGTATATGTGCAGACGATGACAACTTTCATGCCTCCGCCACCTGCGGCTACTTTTCTTGCTTTCCATCCTCAGGATAACAATATTATTGCTATAGGCATGGATGATTCCTCTATTCAGATATATAATGTCCGTGTTGATGAGGTAACACTGATGTCTGCAAACAGTTTCTAATCATATTTAGCATCCATGGAGCACTAACACATGCATATACACCAGGCATGACACTGATATTGACTGCAGTGGACATGTGTCAGTGTCCCATTGGACACCCAACACGTCTTCAATCCCAAGTGTTGATGCTACATAGTTTGAGATTGGTGTTAATGTGAAGTTTTTTTGCAGGTTAAAAGTAAACTCAAGGGTCATACAAAAAGAATAACCGGTCTTGCTTTCTCTCATGTATTGAATGTTCTTGTTTCATCTGGAGCGGATGCTCAGGTAACAATTTCCAAATGTAGTTCTTTCTTAATCTTGCTTTTCTACAATTAAATTGCATTAAGAAAAACTTAAAACTTTTTTATTCTTGTCAACTATAGAACCCCTTTTGAGCATACAATAAGAAGTGCAATTTTGTGAAGTTACGATATAGAGTTTTGCCTCTAAACCCTTTTTGCAATGCAGATTTGTGTGTGGAACACTGACGGATGGGAAAAACAGAAGACTAGATTCTTGCAGCTACCTCCCGGGAGGACTCCATCAGCACAGTCAGATACACGTGTACAGTTTCATCAGGATCAGATACAGTTCTTGGTCGTACACGAAACTCAGCTTGCCATTTTTGAAGCAACTAAATTAGAATGTCTAAAGCAGGTTAGTCTTTTGAGTTCAATGTGTTATTTAATTGATTTTGTTATGTTTCTATTGTCTCATATCAATGTCTGGAATTATAGTGGGCCCCACGGGATTCTTCTGCACCAATATCGCATGCAACGTTTTCGTGTGACAGCCAGCTGATATATGCAAGCTTTTTAGACGCAACAGTCTGTGTATTTAATGCTTCAAATCTCAGACTGCGGTGTCGTATCAATCCTCCTGCTTATCTTCCTGCAAGTGTCAGGTAAGGCTTGAGCAGTTCTTACCTTTTGAGTTATAGTTTTATGAGTTTAGTTATGCTTAAGCCCAAATTTTTAGAATCTATATCTCATTTCTTTGAAGATTTCTTGATTATTCGACATGTAGAATTTGCTTGTTTCATGTTTATACACAAGCATATTATAATAGGACAGGATTTATGATAAGACATTATTGTATTGTTTTTCCATGTATCTTATCCGATCTTAAATAGTAAAAGATTTGGTTGTTTTTGCTGCTTGTTTTATATAGGATTAAATTAAATAACTTCAGTTCTTATAATATACATGTTTTTCCCGTGAGAATTCCTAAAAAATAGGAACAAGTTGATTTTGGTCTCATTGTTTTGGTTTTACTTTTGCGAAATTTAGTCTATGTTAAATTAGTCCTTAAGATACTCTTTTCTACATTGGATAAGCGATAACGTAAAAATAAGTTTATAAGTTGATGTGGATCTTAGATCCTTATTATAACTAATAAGTTGGGAAGCAACCCTCACATTACAAGCCGATTTTTTAGGGTTTAACCCAAATTCTTAGTATTATAGCCTATCTAAGATCTGTCGGGCCACTCTGGTCATGCTTTCAAGCTGGTTTTGTGTTGTCGAGTTAGGTCCAACCCTAATGCTAATTGATATGATATCAATGTTATTTTATGAGGATTTCGAGAAGAAAAATGAAGCATTTCGTATCTTTATACTAATCTGTCATGTACTTATTTACATGTGTTTATATGCAGCAGCAATTCAAACGTACAACCACTAGTAATTGCAGCACATCCACATGAAGCAAATCAGTTTGCTGTAGGACTATCAGATGGTGGAGTTCATGTGTTCGAGCCACTCGAATCCGAAGGCAAATGGGGCGTGCCACCTCCAAACGAGAACGGATCATCTAGCAATAATGTAGCAGTAGCTACTTCAGTTGGACTTTCTTCAGACCAAGCACAAAGATGAAATGATAAAATGAATCCATTTTCAGCCAAAAGACAAGTTTCTTTTACATACTTGGCTTGTTGGTCATTTTGAAGAACTAAATTTATCTCTACTTTTGTTTATGCAGTTGGATTCTATCCAAATTAGCTGATCCACTGTTCTATATATTTGTTCTAATGATGAAGCATATAATCATGTCATGCTGGAACAGCTAATTTGGTTGAAACCAAAATTACATTGTGATTTGCCAATAGATGTGAATTTTTTAATTTTTTTTTTTATTATAGTTTAATTTAATGCTACAAATGTAGAAATGTTTGAAGTATTTTTAAGCTGTTACATTATACTGGTTAAGCCTAACTTATTACCTTTTATTTGTTCCATTTAATTCTAGCTTTTAGCTTATTACTAGGCCATAATATTTTTAAGGCAAAACTGGTTCTTTAACTTAATTTGAAGTTTTTCAATTTTTTTTCTGTGTTAAGTTGGTACTTGATGTTTAAAAATATCAACAATGTTTGTACCAAACTTTGTTTTGGATCTATGTAGGTTATCAAAAGTCTGACCATTCAAAAAGGTAAATACATATTTGATTTATCAAATACTAACAACATCTAAATGATTGTTATAATACCCTAACTAATGATCATTTGAAACAATGTTTTAATAACTTTTGGATGAAAGTGCCCACCACAAATCACACTTTTAAAGATCAAAATAAATATTTTTAATCATAAAAAAAGACTATTTTTAAACATTTTTAATAGATAACAGCTGAAAGAGATGTACAATGCCTCCACTGCTCAATAATTTAAACCTACCTCCTTGGTCTCTATTAGTCTATACTCTATTGTGTTAAATGTTACCAAAAAAGTCCATAGTATTAAATGGTACCATCTTCTCTTGGTTTGTGTGTATGGAGAAGAGTTACTATATATTTATCAATGTGAGCTAACCAAACTATAGTACTGTACTATTTTGAAGAATTTCATTTATAGATTTTAAGATAAATTGCTAAATTTTATTTTGCCAATTTTGTGGATGTCCTCCTCATTCTAGGCTTCTAGCTAGTGTACTTTTCTATCCACAGGAAGCTTTATTTTTTCTCAGTGTAGAGTGTGCAGAATTAGATGCTGTAATTTTTTGATTGAGGATCTTGATTAAAGACAATAAATTAATGCTGCATTTCCCAGTGTGACCTCTGACACATGGTTAGGGTCAAATATGTTTAGTTATTTTCATGTACCTTGCTAGTGATGTCACAGTGCCAGGGTCCAGTTCAGCATTCAGATCAGTATCAAATTTCAATCACTAAAATTTTACGAGTAAACCTTCCAATTAATTCTGTTTTTTTTACTCAATTTAATTCTTAAACTACCATTATGTAGTATTTTTTTTTTTGTCGCGGTTTGAACCCCGAACCTTGCATATATTATAAATTATTAAAATGTATTAGATAATTCTTAAACTATTATTAATTTATCAAGTTAATTTTTCAATTGCTTTAAAAGTAGGAGAGAATAATAATAAATATTAATTTGATGGATTGAAAGTAGTATAAAAACTACTTATTATAATTTTATAATTCACTGATAAATAAAAGAGAATGATAATTTAAACCTCGAATTAAAAACATTTAAAATTTTATTTACATGCATTCATATACATATATATATATGGCAAATACTTGAGCTAACTCGTAGACCTGTCAAAACGGGCTACCAACCCATTTAGGATCGGCCCTAACGGACTTTGGGTTTTATCGGGTCGGGTAAAAAACCCAGATAAAAATACGAGTTTGAAAAATACTACCCGTGTCCGGCCCTACATAGGATGCGAGCTAAACGGGCTGACCCGTATTAAAAATTATTATTTTTAAATAAATAATTACTATAAAATACTCCTACGGGCTCAATATTTAAGGCCCAAGCCTTACAATTAATCGGACTTAACAGGCAGGCCCATATGGGCTAGCCTGTTTTGACAGCTCTCTGCTAACTCGTGATTGACCCCATTAGTTTGCCTCGTATTAAATTTAACATGAGAGTTTTGAAATCTATTTTGAAACAAGTGTCGACAGACATCTATAATACAACCAAACTCACTACTATCTTCTACACATGTTCCAAACGCATCTACAACCTTCTTAGAATCTAGAGCAAAATCTATATTATCAAATGGAAGGTTTGATGTCCATTACAAAGTTGTATGCAAACTGCTTCTCCAATATCAACATCACAAAGAGGACAGAACCAAGAAGTTTTTGCGAGGACAAAGTCTCATGCATCGTTATGGATACACATCCCGATGCCTACCTTGTTCATAAATGAAGAAAAGGAGGCATTGATGTCGCACTTGTAACGACCAAGAGTTGTCTTCTCCCACCGAATTGTTTCATAGCTATTGTTTATAAATGGATCGTGATGGGTTGACCCATTTTGTTAATCCTAATAAGTGGTCATCCCCTCAACCATTTAACTTTTTAACCGTCATCCCATTAGATGGTCAAGCATACTAAGCAACATGGTAAAAACCTAATTGTGAACCTAGACGACGATGAGGGTAGCCATTCCTATCGTACTCTATTGGTGGCCTTGATTCATACTTTTTATGATAAGGATATTCTATAATTTGTATCTACCCATCTATGCTATGGCTGATTGTTAAAATTCAAACATATACTTCCGCAAACTTGACTATAGTACATGCCTTCTAAAATTGACTTAAAATCCTCATTGCAACTAATGATTAAACTCATATATTCTCTGATCCAGCTATGCACAATCAAGCCTTAAAAGAAATATAATTTGCCACTGATGCATAAAAATACAAGTTCATTTTTTTGTTCACTACACAAGTTTTCCTTCAAAGATAATTCTCAACAAGAGAGTATACAAAAATTACGCTTATAAAATACTTCAAGATAACTCTCAGAGAAGATATAAAAATGTTATGCCCGTTCAATGACTTTCAAAAAATTTCTCTCCTTGGCTCTTCGTGAAAACAAGTTGTTTCGTTAACTTATAGGGAGAGGTTGAATTTATAGAGCTTGAATAGTATAGTCACTAAAGAGCTATTATGATTTATTGAAAGCATCGTCATCATTGTAGGCGTCGTAAGGAAAAACGCTAATTTAAGGTATAAAGTTTGACTACAACAAGTTGTCATAAATGGATTTTGAGTGATTCAAAATTAATCATTTTAGACGATTGACTTTGACGCTCAAAATCCTCATACTATAAGTGATATTTACTTAAGTCTCTTAATTATCTTCGTTATAGTGGTAGATGATGCCATCATTGATTAAAACACTAATCAAGATTGGATGAAGTAGTGATCGAATGATTGATCCATTGTGTACCAAATGCACCTCATGACATATGGTGACAAATCCAAATACCATTCCATTGTTTATTTTACATATGTTTAATAGACAGTGAACACTAAACACATTAAGCACTAAATAGGTCAATAGACCTTACGTACAAGATGGTCTTATCTCAAAGGTAATAAATGCAATCTACATACTAGATAAAACATCATATGATAACTTTTTCGCATATTTTTTTTATCACGAAACCATTTTTTACAAGATGAATCCATGAAAACATGATGTGCAACACAAAACACATTCATAGTGAGAATGTATCCTATGATTATGATATGACATGCCACATTTTGGGTTATTTGGAACCATATAGAAATGACATCCTAGAATGGTCTTATTCTTGTTGAATATATTAAGGTTTTGAGTTGGAAACATTTCCTTATTTGGAAAAAGGCTTATCCATGTGTTTTGAGTGGAGATTATAATCTCTCATGTGACTGGGTAGGAATAAATTATAACCTCTCATGTTTTTCCTTTATTTTTATCCATTTGATTAATTACTTCTTTGGTTACTCTAATTTCGTTTGAGATTAAAGGTATGTGTGTGTCTATTATTGTTTTCAATGGCTCTTCATTTGCCACATGTACTTTTTAGGCAGTGAAATTTTTATTTATGTTGAAAACCTTATATTTCAACCATGAATATAGCAGTTGAACTTAACAAAAGAAAATTTATAATATTGAAATTGTAAATTGAAATCCGACGTCATTACATGTGCACCCAACACAAAAGTGGCTTCACCATTAAAAATACAAGATATATAAATAAGAGATGAAAATACTATTTGAAAATGTCTAACAGAAAACAATTGTACTTGCAAAAGTATAATAGGGCGCCTCGTTAAAAACCCCGTTTGCAGGGAAAAAGAGTGCCATCCTACTTCTTTTATTAAAATTGAAATGTCAAAATACTGATAGACGACGTCTGTATGTTGTTTTGCTCGCCTTAGTCTAAACTTGAAAATAGCATTAAAAATAAATAACAACAATCAACACTTAATAAGAGTCTTCCATGCATGAAAGATCACAACATGAAGAGCTTTTAATCCATTTATTGCTTTCTTCGAACCAAAGAGTCTTGTATCCCTAAAAGAAATAAATTTTGTATAATAAGTCATTATTATTCAGGTGTGCTAAAAGGAAGAAGGACAAATGAATGAAAATGTGTGTGTGTGTTTTTTTCAAAGTGGTTCAACATCTTGCAACTTCTTCCAGAAAATAATGAAAGTGACTATAGTTTCGGCAATCAATCCACATTTTTGGATATATATGTGTTTGGGGAAAAAATTTCATGAATTTTTTAATCAAACATGTGAAATAATATCAAGAAAAAAAATATAGGATCACATGTTAAATGCCAACAATTCAACTATATACAAGAAACTATACTAAAAGGTCAACACACCACATATAATATGTACAATAATTACCTTTCGACATGTTTTCACTTAGTCAAGAACCCCCTTTTAGCATGGCACGAATAGCCGCTTAATAAGTCTTGGATTCTATAAAGGAAAAAAAAATAAAGGTAGTTATTTTAAATCACAAATATAAGTAATTAATCAAATGTATCTGTAATTTGCAATTTAAAAAACTGTAGACATTGTTGATGGATCCAAAAGAGTTTCAAAAGCAAAAATTGAAATCCTTGATCAAATATATTATTAAGATTCCAAAATCCTAAATCAAATTTAATAATGAATTTTTGTGCTGATAAAACATGATTCATTTTGATAGATTTATAGGAAGCTAGAAATAAATCATGAATTTATTGTATATCTTAGAATTCAAAGCTATATATTTATTGTAACGAAAACAAAGTTCTTAACAAATAGTGACGGTTATGGTTTATAGTCCAATGATCATTATCCATTTATAATATGCAGTGAAAATTTTATGATCCATATTTTGAAGGCTTAATAGCAATTTTGACCCCCTATGTTTTAAGAAGTTGTGACTTTGGCCCCTTAACTAAATAAACTACAAAACTGCCCCATAAGTATTGACTTTTTTTGCAGTTTTGGGCTTTTGACTCCCCAGACCAATTTTGACCAAGTCAAAGCTGACGTGGACGCCACGTGTGTATTTATTTATTATTATTATTTAATTATTAAAAAAATATTTTTTAATTAAAAAAATAAATAAATACACACGTGGCGTCCACGTGTGCATTGACTTGGTCAAAATTGGCATAGGGGGCCAAAACTACAAAAAAGTCAATACTTAGAGAGCGGTTTTGTAGTTTATTTAGTTAGGGGGCCAAAATCGCAACTTTTTGAAACATAGGGGGTCAAAACTGCTATTAAGCCTATTTTAAATTCTCAGATGTATTTACACTTACATTATGAATAATTCAGTAAAAGAACATAGGAATTGATATGATAGAAATTATATTTATTTTTTTGTGAAAATTAATGCAATTAATTACCTCCTTGTCTAAGCAGCATGCAAAAGGGGCTAAGCATTTGAGCAACAACTGACCACAATTTATTATATAATCGTACACACTTGGGTCGTATCCAACCATTCCAAAATTTGTGCCGTTGCCATTGAATTCATAGTAGTAGAAATATAGAAGATTTCTAAACTTGAAAAATGCAACTCCACCGTAAGGGTTAAAGGACAAGAGCTCGCCATTGGTATTAAGAATCAACAACTTCCTATTCACTTTTCGATGAATTGTGTGCCATGTATAAGAGCTAACACCCATTGTAACACATTCAACGAGTTCAAAACAAACAAAATTTACACCTATAAATGAGACCAATAAGATCTTGCCATCTTTTATATTTATCTCCCTTTGACAATTATCAAAAACACAATCAGGATGAAGTGTTATTATCTCAGCTTGATTCGAGGCATTCTCCTGAGGATCAACTTTAATTTTCAATAAATATTGTCCTGAACAGGAGAGTCGGTAAATAGATCCTTTTAGATAAACCGATTTCCTGACCCAGTAAGACTCATTAATATATTGAAGAAAACCGATAGTCAAGGTCGTCCAAAGGCCGGTCATAGAGGAGAAAATATTAATATAGCCATGATCCTGGAAATGTACAATCTTGAAGAACCAAGATTCTGAAGGGTCATATACTAGAGCAGCATATGAATACCTTCCAGAGAGTTGTCCAGAAGGCTTCAAAATAGCCACACATTGTTTTGTTATAGGATTCATGACGTAGTAGTGGTAGACACCATGCACAATGTTCCTAGCTTGACCGTCGTTATGGCAAAACAAGAATAACCCATTGCATGTGTCTATAATATTTCGTGAACTGACATTGCAACACATCACTAATGAGCACCAATTAAAAAATTGTTCTAGGCCATAAAATGGGTGAGGGAAAAGGTGAGGAAACACCAAAGGTTGTAATGGATACTCCTTTGGAAGCGTTGTGGTTAGGATGCGATTACGCCATGAGTGTGAGACACACATGGCCTTTGATTGATCCTTCATAGGTAGCCCACCAAAGATTTTTGTTTGAAGCTCTGTGGGGAGACGGTTGAATAAGGATTTAGGCTTCCTTATCCCCATTGTTCTCTTCTTTCTAAATTTTTTACCTTCCATTAAAAGAGTGATCATGATTATCAAGAAGAATTGATATTGGGAGAATGGGATAAAGACAATGGCAGTCGAGTGTGATATCTCTATTACTTAACGATCTGATTCTTATAGAAGCGTGACACATGAAACTCGATACACATGGCAAAATAGTTTCAGGTTTAGAAAATTAAAATGATGGTAATATTTTTAATTATACAAAAGATAAGGTATGCATGAATCTAGCTAAGAAAATAAAAGTGACCGTAATATTTTTAATTATACATAGACAAAAGATAAGGCATGCATGAATCTAATAATTTTTTTTTTAACAAAATGAATCTAGCTTGTTTCTTCATTGACTCAATTAAAGTTTCGAGAAACAAATCAATAAAAAAAAATTATGAATTTTTTGAAATGGAAATTCTCATTATTATATGAATTTTAAATTTATACTTTATATTAAAATTATTTAATATCGTTAATTAACATGGATAAGGCATGCATGAATCTAACTTTTTTTTTTTTGACAAAATGAATCTAGCTTGTTTCTTCATTGACTCAATTAAAGTTTCGAGAAACAAAGCAATATAAATTTTTTTTATGAATTTTTTGAAATGGAAATTCTCATTATTATATGAATTTTAAATTTATACTTTATATTAAAATTATTTAATATCGTTAATTAACATGTATGGTTTTACTTTGACTCAATTAATATATGTGTGTGTGTGTAACATGTAATACAAGAATTAAAAAAAGTAGTTAGTTTTATTTGAGAATAAGAAATTATGACTAGTTATGGATATAAAGAAAAGAAACATTAATACATCATCCATAATTTAAAACAAAACATAAATCAAGACAATTTTTTGTTAGAAAGACATATATTATGAAATAGAGGGAATATTAAATAAGAAAAATTATAATTTAATATGAATTTATTGCACTTAATATTTTCACTAATATTAAAATTTGAATCAATTTTTTGTATCGTTTGACTTTGTTTCTTATTATTTATTTACACGAATATTTTATGCAACACTTGTTAATATATTAGTGAAATTCACCACATAATAAGGGTTTCATTGAAGTTGTCTCAAA
>Ga0228710_1000659_pt1 | contig 46200 bp, 35 predicted proteins | sample MedpolnodulmetaG_FD_177995 | JGI IMG/M metagenome (GOLD analysis project Ga0228710, IMG submission 177995) | Root nodule microbial communities from Medicago polymorpha collected in Santa Monica, California, United States - pink nodules | ecosystem: Host-associated > Plants > Roots > Nodule... | reverse complement strand
TCGGGGGGCATTTTGCACATAAGTGCAAAACTTCAGGGGGGGTATTTGCAAAACGTCATATTCACTAACAGAAAAATTTGACGGAGGGGTTAATTGATTAACGTTGTGCAATTTCAGGGGGTTATTGAAGTTTTATTAATTTCAGGGGGGTGATTGACGAAACTTACAATTTCAGGGGGAGTAATTGCCTATTTACTCTTGATTAATGACATCAAGACTCTTTCTAACTTTGGCTGACTAGCTTCCATTACAGACATGCTCAGGAAAGAAAATAGTTAGGTAGATTTCCCAATTAAGTTTGGTGCTTCTAATACCATGAAGTTTGTGGTTTACACTTTTACTCCATCAAACTTATCAAAACCCCTTGTTCCAGATTTTGTAGGAACCTCTCACGAAAGAAAAAAGTATGCATTGTTCGAGTTCGTCATATCTACGTTGATTCATGATAGCAAGACTCTCCTCAACCTTAGCTGACTAGTTCCCATTGCTCACACCCTCAGGAAAGGAAATAGTTGTGTGGACTTCGTAGTTAAGTTTGGCGGTTTCTTATACTTTGAAGTTTGTGGTTTACACCTATCCTCCGACAAACTTATCAAAACTCGTCGTTACAGATTCTGCAGGAACATGATTATGTAGAAAATGCTAAAAAGTGTCCTTTAAAAATTTTAAATAGTAAGATTTTATAAAAATGTGCATATTCAATGCATCAAAAATTAAATTATTCAACTTTTCAAATAAATACATTGTAATTATTTATAATCTTTAAAAAGAGTCCTAAGACACTCATCAGCAAAATCCTTTTTGCTTTTCAATTCTCTGTTTTCTGTTTAATCTCCCTTTTTACAATGAAGGAGAAGATCCAACCACATAAATTAAATTCATAAAAAAACAACTACTTGGATGTCATGCATTTTTAAATGAATCCTAAGACAACAAAATCAATTAATAATTAATCTATCAATATAAATATTTCAACATAACTCTTATACCCCAGAATTAAAAAGTAATATTATATTTTTTCTTCTAATTTTTCTTTTTTATTTTACACAAATCTCACATCTCATGCACACACAAGTTTTTTTCTTTCTTCAAAACTAGTTATCTTTTTTGTTTACTAAAGGAGATCAACAACATTATTCACTTCCTCCCTTTACGACTCAAACCCACAACTCTTTGAACGGAGATGAAATGTCTTACCAACTAAATTGCACTTTGTTGTCTATCTAAACTAATTATGAATTGTGTCTAACTGTAAATATAAACCAGTCAAACTAAGTAAGTACACAAACGTGCGACAAAAATTCCCCTCAAAAGTTTTTACTTCATATTTGATTTTCATGTTTTACTTTAAAGTAGAAAACTACCATTGTTTATCTAATTACTTTAAAAAGACAGTATTAAATACTAGTGTAGTAAAAAAACTAGATTGTTTTAACTTCTATACAGGCAAGTGTTTGTTACAATGTCACACATGTATAGACTGTGTTAAGTTGTGTAAAGGCAAGGGTTTGTCACACAATGAATTCTTTATGCTTGATTATAGATTTAGTCTCTCTATTTTTATCATTTTATAAAATTGGTGATCCTATTTTAAAATTTGATGGTTCTGTTTACAAATATTTTATTAAAATATGACGATATGATATATTTTTAATAAATTTTCAAGAAAATTTTCTTACAATTTTATCGATATTGATCTTTTCTCTCATCAAATCAGATACTACACCTTCCTAACTAAAAAAAGATCTTTGTCAGGATGAGACTAAAACGAGGGACGGATTTGAATAGGGCATGGTGTGGCAAGTGCCACACCAATACTTTTTTTTTATTAGTATACTTTATAGTTTTCATATATTAATGCAAACATCTTTTATGTTTATATATATGTGTCTATATTTTTACTCATATATTAATATAGGAATCTATTATTTTTAATATATGCATGTGTCTGTATTTTTACTCGTATATTAGTAAGGGGATCTATTTTTTTTTTTAATTCTTACATGTGTCTGTCTATACTTTAACTTATAAGGGGATCGATTTTATTTTTAATTTATACACATGTCTATATTTTTACTCGTATTTAATACATAAATAATGTTTTGTACAATTTGTTCATCTGTTATATTGTTATTCATGTATCAATACATAGATTTTTATTTTTATTTTTAATTGCTACGCAATTGCGACTTGCTTCCAAAAAAAAGAGCGCAGCACGCTTAACGTCCGTATGCATGGGTATTTTGCTAGAGCATTTGATTGATCTCTTGTAACGTCTTTATTAAATTTAATATTATTTAATTATTTGACAGAATTTTTTTGCCTCACTGATATTGTGAGTCCAGATCCGCCCCTGACTAAAACTCTCCCCGCAAGTTTTATTTCGGATGAAAATTCACGTTTGTGTAAAAACTAAAAAGCAACACACACGCTACACAATGGCTAAAATGCACCTTTGGCCCCCCAAGTTTGCAAAATTTGCGATTTTAGCCCCCCTATTTTGGAAATAGCACTATTGGTCCCTCAAGTTTCACCCGATTTGCAAAATCTAAGCCCCTCTAAATTTTGACAAGTCAACAGTGATATGGACACTGTTTTAAACACACGGACACGATGATGTGGAAATTAAATTAAATCCAGTACATAGGGGAAATATTTAACACTAAACATAGATTAAAAGCAGAGAGAATGAATTAATATCTAAATTGAGCATCCATAAATCAAATTCATAGAGGTAGATTTGAATTAAGTTGGATCTGAGATTAAATCTAAACAATTAATCAATCTTTTCAATGATTTCAATAGAAAATCATGTGAAAAACAACATATACCACACAACCTAAGAATGATGTTCCCAGTTATCACCATGTCTCCGCCACATTTCTTCACTCCAAGGTTCTTAGGTTTTGAATTGCATCCACTTTTGTGTACCCAACTGTCTCTTTGGTAGCCTAATGATGGAACATAAAATGAAGAAGAGACCCTATACAATTTTGTTGGAGCAGAGACAAATTTGAGGTTGCCGTAGGAATGGGTGGTGGTGGTGGTTATGGAGCTGGTGGTGTCGAAGTGAATGAGGGTGATGGATGTGGTGGAGGAGAAGAGATTTTGGGATTTAGTGAGAGAATTGAAGGAAAATGTTGGGAGGATGAATTGTTGAAGAACGAGAAAGAGAAAAGAGATTAAGGAAGAGAGTGTGAATTGTGAAGGGCTTTGCTGAGTTTTTTTTGGTAGAATTTTTTTTTTTTTTGTAGAAGCCTTTGCTGGGTTTCATAAGTTTATGATTTATTTTTTTTAATTTAATTTCCATATCAACATGTCCATGTGTTTAAAACAGTGTCTACATCAGTGTTAACACTGATCAAAATTAAAAGGGGCCTGACTTTTGTAAAGGGGATGAAACTTGAGGGGCCAATAGTTTTATTTCCAAAATAAGGGGGTAAAATTGCAAGTTTTGCAAACTTAGGGGGTAAAATAGAATTGCTGCGTACTTGTCTTACATGCCGGGAATATGTAAAAAAAAAATAGACTTGATAATTTAAATAATATTATAAAAATGATAATATTGTTTAAATGAATAGGGTAAAAATAAAAGAAAAAATTCAACCAAAAAGAGTTTATTAGTTTTTTTTTTGAGAGAAGTTTATTAGTTTTATATATTGTTATAGATATAGATAAACTCTCGTAATTGGACTCTCTAAGACTTTTTAGTTTTTGTGTATTAAATAATTTGTTCATTCAAAGTTGGGACCAATATTGTGGTAGCTAGGCATGTCATCCATTAGGGGAAAGGATTACCTCCCTTGACATTTTCTCTTGTGAAAATCTAGACTCTTAAATGTTTTTCTCCCATATTTATAATAATATATAAATGATTTTCCATCTTTTATTTTGAATTGTTTAGATTTTACTTATCATCTCCTTTCACCGGAGAGGATCTAGTTAATTTCCATCTAATAGGGTTTGTGATATCTAAGACGACTTAAGACTTGTCTCGCCCCGGCTCCATGATTTGTAACCTAGGCGAGTAAAAAAAAAGATTTTGCTAACAAGTCTCCTTAATAAGTTTAAAGTAGAGTTGTTTTTTTTAGAATTTATGTATTCAACACATTGAAACATCAAAAAATAATTTTTTATACATGAAAATTATCGATTTTTTTTAAATCCTTAATTTCGGGCACTTGTTAGGTACATTTTTTTAACTATAACAACAGAATGTCGAAACAAGGTTGCTATTGTAATGTAAACGTGAATTTCGAATAAGCAATGTTTGGAAAGTTGGTCTCGTGCATTTGTTGTGGGTTATGTTAAAAAAATCCCTATAATAAGGAAGATACTTGACTTTGGACTTTGGAGAACTCTAACACCTTCACTGTTCGTAGTCTCTATAATTTTCTTACTATACAACCACAGGTTGATCTACTAGTTGATGCTTCTTCGCTTTGGCATAAGGATGTGCCTCTCAAGGTGGTGTTGTTAGCTTGGCGGTTGTTTCGGGATAGGTTGCCGACAAAGGACAATCTTCTCCGGCGAGGTGTTATTAACTATGATTCTAAGACGTGTGTGGCAGGGTGTGACCTTGCCGAATCATCTCCTCATCTATTTTTACATTGTATTATCTTTGGTTCGGTTTGGCATTTGATATACAGTTGGATTGTGTCTCAGTGACCACCCCTTTTTCTGTGCCTGACCATTTTCACCAGTTTAGCTTCAGTAGCGGAATCGGGATTAAGCGGCGGTCCATTTTACAGGTTATATGGTATGCAACAGTTTGGGAAATCTGGAAGGAACGAAACAATAGGTTGTTTAAAGGCAAAGAATGCCCCGTTCGTCAGGTGGTTGATAGGATCAAAGTCATCTCCTATATGTGGTTGAAGGAGAAGTACATTACTCTTCCCTTCAATTTTCATGGCTGATGGCTTAGTCCGTTCACCATTTTGGGCATAGGCTAATGGTTTCTTTCCAGTTGTATTTCTTTTTTAGTTTTTGTTTCCCTTTGTAATTATTGTTCAGACATTGCTGTTCTTCCTTGGTACACCTTGTGCCGGGAGTAACGCTTTCATGTGTTAATATATTTCATTTTAGCCTCTTCAAAAAAAAAAAATCCCTATAATTATCAAAGATTGGGAAGACAAAGGGCAAAATGACAACTGACAAAAAACAAAATCCTTTAAAAAAAACTCAACTTAAATGTTTATTTTTTTCATTTTATTTTTGACTCACCTAAGTTTAAATGTTAAATATATGGAATAAAGTGGTAACATATGACATTCTAAAATTTTATATAACAAAGAAAGCACAACCATGATAAATCTCAGATTTTGATTTTGTTTATTTATATATTGCATGGTATTTACATAATTTCTCAATGTGTTTCCTAAAAAAAAAACAGAATTTCCCAATGTGAGAGACATGTTTGATTAAAGGAGGAAGCTTCAAGTCCCAACTAACAACTCATAAGTCAATGGTTCCATGCAACACAGTTAAGAGTCAACTCTCTTGCAATGGGTCGGTTTCCTGCTTCTATAAATGGTCCAATGCAGCAGAAGTCACAGTATTATGACTAAGTTATTTGAATTGAGTTCTGGTTTGTTTCCTTTAATTCATTATGATATTGATGATATTTTTATTTTAAAAATTGTTTCATTTATTTATTTTTTGCAAAGTTGCTTTGCTTAATTTTCAGTTCTCCCATGTCGGCAGTATATATCAGTTGCAAATCAATACATATTCTTGGGTTGGCCACATTTACTAAATATTAAGCAATTTTGTTTGTTACGCATGAAAACGCCACGAAAACTCCAAAGTAGATAAACCCATCAAAACAAAGTGTTTTAAATTGAACACATTTTTTCCAACACTTTATTTAACATTCACTTTCATATCGAACAAAATAAAATTCATGTGATTCATGTAAAATCTATTTTTAAAGTGTGATACACACATAAATTTTATTTAATATAAGAGTTTGTATTAGAGAAAATGATAAAATAAGAGTGTTTGTACCACTTATTAAATGCATAAAAAATGAGGGATCAAATCTATATAAAAACCCCATCTGTACGCGTGCAAGAGTAGTGTGACCACCGTTCGTAATAAATGGCCAAAAAAAGAAAAAGAAACCTTATGGAATGAGCAGTTACTTATTAAATTGTCAAAGAGAAGCAGCATCCCAACTTCCCAAGGGCAAGGGTGATCAAGATAAAAAAACAATGCTTAGTGAAGAAAATTCAAATTTCCACATGCACAACAACAATTTTCACCAGCGTGGAAGAAAAACAACAATTTTTACTTTAAATATAAAAAATGAGAATACTCCTTTTTCACTAACTCAACTAAAGATGTCAGTCCTCATGAGCATAACTCAGTTGATATGGACAATGCATAAAATATGTAAGGTTCGGGTTTAAATCCTGGTCACCACAAAAAAAAAATGTCAACAAGACACAACAAAAACAAAACTCCTCTCCCACACCTCAAAGTGAACATTTTTCTCCACGACTAAGAGATTTCTCTTGTCTTCATTCTCACGTATGTCCATGTAAACTCCCATTAATAGAAAAATAAATAAATTTTCTGTTATTTTCATGATAAACTTCAATCTACATAATTTATTTATTTTGAAAATAATAGGAGTAAGAGTGTGATTATTATGTTTAAAAAAAAATCATAAAAAATATTATGTTTTTTATGGTAATAATATCATGAAAATACACATAATATAATTATTTAAAAGATACATATTAATTATTTTTTTCCTTTTTTTGTGTGTGACGAAAATATGTGTTTGAATCTTTGTAAGAATTGTTCTTCCATTTATAGCTCCCGACTTGATTTCGTGGGTACATGGGAAAAGAAAATGTTTGAAAAGAGTTGTCTTTCTTTGAAGGTCTGAAGTGGCCTAAAGTGTCTCATTTAGAGCATATATAAAGGATTTTATTTTTTGACTACTAGTTTGACAAAGCTCCCTAAGTTTGAGTTGCTACCAACCAATTCATGAATCTTCCTTGTAATGAGACAGATTTGATATTTATAAAAGCTTGTTTCAATAGCACTTGGTTGCTTCTCGTTCCTTCATTTTACTTGAGTACTTTTCTTCTTTCCGATTTCTTTTTTTGTTTCATGGAATAAAGTATATCTTCCACAATGATACAATTAATTCTTATTTTAGCATTAAACGAAGGCCGTAGGTGAGATTTTTTTTGAGTCAATTGATGTGGGATGCGAATTTGAATATAAAGAACTTCCTAAAGTATGTGCAACATGTATGTATGTACAACTAAAAATAATGAACAATTGACCGTATTAAGGGAGTGACATTTGTGACCCCTTTACAAAGAGAGATCGATGGCTGCAAAACTTGAGAATACTTGGGTGTTCAATAATATGATTGTTCACCAATAAAGATTACACCCACTTTATCGCCGGTTATTATAACAATAAAGAACTACTCCATCCAATCCTTATTATAAGAAGGAAAAAAAAAACATCAAAACCAATATTAATCAGTGTAACTTTTTGAATATTTTACAGTTATACTTCATAAAAAGTTGTGAAACATTAAATACATCTTTTTTTTGACAAAAATAAATGATATTCTTTCATTCAAATTGATGGAGTACATCAATACAATACAAATTCACAAAAAACAAAAAGGATGAATTTGTGAACAAACTCACAACATCCGTGTTAATAGCATAAAACAACAAAGTACCTATGCCTACAAATATGACTAATATGACTATATTAAAGTCTCTGGAATATTCATGTTTCTGGATCTGCAACGTTGACGACGCCAAAGTCATTGTTATTGATCGGATCTGCACTTGCTCAAAGCTAATCTTTCAACCTGAATCAAATCAACACCGCACTAAGACGGAAAGTAAAAAACACACCGCACAAAGACGGGAAATCAAAACAAACAGAGTCGTTCATAGACGACGAAATCACAAAAATAAACGAAAGAAAACAAGAAAAAAAATGTGAAATCACTTATTCAATTAGGATATAAGGAAAAACAACTTGGAGGGGTGATTTTTGGGTCAAAATTGACCCTAAATCACCTCTCTGACAAGAAGAAGAAGAAGAAAGGGGTGACAGCTAGGGTTTGAGAAGGAGAGAAGACACATTAAATATATCTACTAATATTAAAAAGAAAAATATTAAATAAAGGGTAAAAAATATCTTTTAAGCAATAACTACACCTTAAAAATTGTGATACTTTCTTATGATTAGGACCATTTTTTTAAAATTTTCTTATATATAGGACCAGAGGGAGTTTTATTTTGTTAAAAAATATTTTGTAAAGAGATTAATTCCGATAAAAAGTTTACACAATTAACACATTATAATTAACTGGTTGGTAATATTTTGAATTTTTGGTTTTACGTTAATCATCTGGTTCTAATGAAAAAGTGGCTTTTGTAATCCAGAATTCAACCGTTAATTGAAGATAGTCTGACCAAAGGTTATTTCGCCTAGAAATCGAACTCGCAATCTCCCACGATTAGTTCTTAGTGAAACCTATTAATTGCTTGATTAATATTTTGAACTCTTACAACACTATTTTTTTTATGAAAACAAGTATAAAGTGCTAAAACCACTTACGGTTTGGAATTGATTAAAATATTTGATACTGTTAAATCATTATTAATTAATAGTAGAATCTTTAAAATAAACAAGAGAAGCTTGAATTAAACTTTTCTTCTCCCCATTTTTATATTAAACATCTAGTGTGTCTTTCATTAGTATTTTTTATATATTGTATTATTAATATATACTTTCGACCTTTATTACCAATTCTAGAATAATAGATGATAAACTAAAATTTTCAATATAAAATAAAGTGAAATACTGTGAAATGGAAGGAACACTAGTATTCTTTAAAGCCCTATGACTTTGGTCTCTAGCTAGCATTTGTAACTGATTAATCAATTAGGTTAAGGCTAAATATTAAATTAATACAATGATACTACTCCTTTATTATACTACTAATAGGAACCATTTCACGGATGGTACAGAAACATAACATAGGAACCCCTAATTTAAACTAGAAAACAAAACTAACTGCATATTGGCACTAAGGAAAGCTTAAATATTAGAGATAGCATATTGAATACGCAATTTAAAAAGAGTTAACATAATCGAAAGAATCATTTAGCAGCATCTTACTACAAATTAAAAATGTGTAACAAGACCATGTGAATTGCATTAATGAGAGCACTTTAACATGAGAGGTCCATGTGAAGTGGACTAAGGCTAAGAAGCACTTTAAAGAAATCATGGACCGTAATTTAGGTGCGTAAAGAGAAAAGCCTATGGAAATTAGCAAAGACAAGTGCAACCATTTGGTAAAACCCACATGCTAGTGACAATGTGAATACCGATCTTAACGAACAAAATGATGTGAAAGTGTTGTTGATATAGCTAGGCCCCTGAATCTGGTTGATACATCATACTAAAGAAAAGTCAAAATAAAACATAATATCTGTCTTGTGTTATATAAAGACATACCTAATTGTCAAACTCCATTACCCCAATTGATCCCCACCTACTGAGCATGTATGGAAGGAGATCCAAACATGAAACATACCACGTACTTCGTGTTTTAGCATAATCATCCTGAAACTTACACATTAATTTTTCTTTTAATCTAATCATTAGGTAGGGTGTGTATAGAAATTTTGGACAGACAAAAATTTTGGGTCACAAATTTTTTGTCTATAATTAATTTTTATATTCTAATATATGTATCATAATCGATCCAATATTGTTTTAGCCACTTGCTATTATGCACAGGGGCGGAGCCACCCCAGCTAGCCTGGGCACTAGCCCAGGCTCAGCTCCAACTTCCTTTGTCGCAAGCCCAGCCATTACTAGGACTTTTAACTTTTTCTGCGGATTTACTTGCGGATTTTTGTGTAAATTCCGTAGGAAACACATTTCCTGCAGATTTTGCCAAGGATTTAAGTTCCCAGGTGAGGTAATACCTTAGGATTTTAGGTTCCGCAGTAAATGTGAAATTATCCGCAAGAAATGTGAAATTATTCGCAGGAAGAAAGTAACGTTTTGCGATAATTTTTTTGCCCAGGCTCTATAAAATTCCTGGCTCCGCCACTGATTATGCATTGTTATGAGATCATTCGGATCACGTTTCAGATTTTTTATTTTGAATGTGAGAGTGTATATGTTAAAAGTTTTACATTGAATAAGATATGACTATATAAATGTTTGTGAGGTGGATAATCTTTAACTTACTAACAAGTTTTACAAAAAACGAGTTAGACTCTATAGAAGTTATTTGCATGCATCAAGTGTGAAAAAACCCAGGTAGGTGAGCTTGAATTGCCTAAACTTTTCGTACTGAATCTATTTTAACCAGAGTCTCATTTGTTTTGTACGTGCTTTTCTTACGACTGTAGAGGCACCATTTGGTACGGCACTTATTCTAAGTATGACATCTATGCATGTACTATGTGTCTTGGGAGTCCTATATGTTTATAGTAACAATTTAATTAATGTGAGAATTTTTTTGTGAACATGTACACTTGAGAGAGAATTTTGAAACACAATTCTTGAGCAAAAGAGAAAAAGATTCAGATATGTCTTTACGAGCAAACCATATTAATTATAGACAAAACTACACCATGAGTATTTTTAATTTGATTTAAAGTTTTAATTAGATTATTATTTTTTCTTCAAGTAAAGTTAATCATTATTGTAGGTTACCCTACATTCATTTAGTTGAACACGTTTTCTTTAATTTTGATAACTTTAGTCTGATACTCGAATACATTGAAAAGAAGAAGAAAAAAAAATCAATTGCAAATTTGGACCAAGTAAGAATTTTGGTATTATTTGGACCAGCATTATTTACGTTTTTAAATATACATAACTTACTTGACATGGAAAACTGACTAACTGAACATCTCCTACAATTTTGTTTTAATATACAAATCTCTAAAAAAAAATTAATTAAATGAGAAATGAATAAGCCCTTGATTGTTCTCTTAAAAGACTTTCTTTCACATCCTTTATTTGATAGAATTTATATTTGCACCGAAGATTCACTATTGTGAGGGGCCAACTATATACTGCATATCGACCAACAAAATCAATTGCAAAAGTGTGAGAAGAAAATGTGTAGTAGGTAGGGATCAACCGGTCCATCCCGTTTAGATCCGACCCACAATTAACCCGCCAAAAGTGAGGTGGTTCAATTTTATAGAGTGAATTTAAACACTCATCCTATCATATTTTTTGATGAGTTAATAGATTGATCCGTCTAAGAAACCAATCTTTTCAATTTTCTTTGACAGTTTATTATTAAAAAAAAAAATATTATCGTTGTTATAAAAAAAATTGTGAGCTAAAATTTGTGGTAAAAACATCATCAATGACTCAATGTCACCCTAACACATAATTAACAAATTCTTTAAAATAAAATAAAGAACTTAACAAATCAAACATGACCAACATGGTTAACAAAAACATAATTAACATCAACAAGCAAGTAATACCACCATCATAAATCCAACAACATTTCTCAAAATAAACCCACCATCATACAAAAAACCCACCAACACAACAAATTATAAAATAAAGTCACTGGTTTGAGTTATTAGTGGACAACAATATTGGGTTTAGATTACCAATTATTACTAACTAGTTTAGAGTGAATTTTTTTTTTTTTTAGTCCGCAATCAAACATCTTTTTCCTGTAATTTTGACAAACCAAACAAAACGAACCAACCAAAGAGAATGAACTCAAAACTACAACTTAAAATAGCAAGGTTTAAACGGTTCATCCAACGGATCAACTATACTTTGTCATCTATTGGGGATCTAATCAGCTCCAATTTTATATTATGTGAGTGGTGGTAAAATAATCTTGAAAAAAACATGTAAGAAACATAATTGGCCTTTACCAAAACTACTTATATCAAGTGGGTCTGCGTGATGTTTTTTTTTTTAATTATTGAAAAACAGACATGTTTATTTTTAAATGCTATGGTTGGTGGGTATACTATAAGTTTTTTTGTTGAAGAAGAGTATACTATAAGTTCTTATACTGTACACGGCTTAAACTTAAAATCAACTTATTGGGTGAAAGTGTCACTCTTATACGTTCTTTTTAAATCTTATTTTTTATTTCAATGTTTAGATTCTTTTCAAAAGACCTCCTTATGTTTAGCACTCGTATGTTTGATGCATGTAAAATTTGGTAGTTGATCTAATGGATAAACTATAATATGATATCATATTAATTTTTGTATACCGTGAATATTAAATTTTACAAAATTGACTTATAAGATGAATGTGTTATTCATTTAAAAAAAGATCAATGTGTTATTATTTAAATATTCTTTTAAAAAAAAAATTCATTGTAGAATTTAGAATTATTAAATAAACTTTTCACTCAATGTTTTTTTTATCAACAGGACTAATGGCCAACCAAAACAAACAAAAGCTCCAAGTAAACCATTGACACATCAGAAAATATTTTCCACCGTTGGGGGGGTTTGGAGAGCACAAAGAGTGACAATAAGTTAAACGTTGAGGGCCATTAAGAGACTTAGACATCATATCTTGATCCAAAACTTTAAAATATTAAGTGTATGTGTCCTCTCTCTAGTATATTCAATGTTTCCTTTATTTGTGGTATATTTGTTTTTACTTTTAAAAGCAAGTTTATCTACACAAATCACCAAAAGTATAGTTTTGATCTAGGTTAAGAAAATTGCACAAAATTTAGAGATAGAGGAATAAAGCCACTAAAAAAAGGGTCTGGGTCTAATTAAAACAATATTTTATCCGATATGAAGCAATTTTTTATAGGGTATGGGTCTAATTAAAATAATATTTTAATTTTTGAAAGAAAAACAATATTTTAATTGTACTTTAATTAAATAATAATGTATAAAGGATGCACAAATCAAAGCTGGACCTAGTAAAGAAAAGGAAAGCATGGTCCAGCATAGGAATTCTGCTCTTTACCTAACAAAAATTGTTCGCTTCCAACTGAAAAGACCAAAATACCTCTACGTGAGTTAGTTCACGCTAATGTTAAATTTGTGTGACTTAACTCACGCTGCATAAGTTTACTCACGCTAGTGTAAATCTCTGCGTGAGTCAGCTCACGTTGGTTATAGGTCTCTCTGAGTTAACTCACACAAACTATTGATATAGCAACATACAACATTTAATGCAATGCAACCAAGTCATTAATGATCCGTAACCTTGACAGACTCATAATTCAACCGAATTACGCCAGTTTAACAACATTATCAAATAATACGACATAATCGATCCAAATTACACAAATTCATTGTTTATCACACAATCACATAATAACACATAAATGATCCAAACGATTCAAATTACACAAATTCATCGTTAATGACGCGTAATCACTTAATCACACTTAATGACACGTAAATGATCCAAATTACACCAATTCGTCCTTAAATTTCCAAAATCGTATAATCTCGCATAAACGGTCAAAATTACACAAATCCATCATGAAATTTCATAAACACAAATTCATTAAAACACAACAATACGAACACAAATTCGAACAAATTAAACTATTACACGTTAATAAATATTACACTTCAACAGATCGGACAAAAAAATGTAAAGTGTTATTTTCAACCATCACGCTAAACATGTAAGCAACGTCGCTATCATCTTCGAGAAGTTGTGGAAAATACACAGTCTTCCAAAAGTCTTCTTCCTTATCCTCTCCCAAGTCCACGCATGACACATTTATTACTACATGAGATGTTCTTTGATTTACACCAATATGGATAAAGTATCCCTCAAGTTGTGCCTTCAACACGTCCAACTTATCGGTAGGGGTTATAAAAAACTTAACCCGTGCCTTTAAGCTTCGATTTCTTCCTAGTCTTAGGTGGCTTGTATTCACCACTCCTTTCACATTGCATCGTCAAGTATGGCCTTATTAAACTAGATTTATCTATAGAAATAGTAAATTCGACCATTGCCGCTTGTCGACGAACCCAACAAAGTAATTCTTCTCGATCTCTCCATCTTTCATTTGTTGTAAAAAAATGAGCCGATGTTTACTTCAATACCACGAACACCGGTAGGTACCGGTTTAGGTTTTTCTTCAAAGTGACGGTAGGTACTGGTTTAGATTTTTCTTCAATGTGACTAATGTGAGCTTGAAAGGGAATTTTAACTTTAAACTTGATACCTACATTTGGTTCGACATCGCCGGATGTTACGCCGGAACCTACGCCTATGCCGGAAGATTCAATTTTGGCCGGTTTAGGTTCAATGCCATCACCCGCCACATTTTCAACCATATCACTCTATGTCTATTAAATAAAAAAGTTACAAGAAAAAAAAAACTTGTGCAGCAAGCTAAGAAAGGAAAAAAAGTGGTGCAAAAAAAATCAAAAATTGGGCATCACTTCAGCGTGACTTAAGTCACGTTAGTGTTAATTCCCTACGTGAGTTAAGGCATGCAGCCTAGGTAACTACGTGAGTTAACTCACACTAAACCATATACTGTAGCTCAAAAAAAATGACGAACCAAGCAGAAAAACCAGCAAAACTGAATGAGTTTTGATGATACATTACTTGTTCTTTGATGCTTGATGAGCGAAGAAACTTGCTTCCAGACGATTTGCAATGATTTGGAATTAAGATTTTGACCCAAAAAAATCACACTTTTTGGGTTTTTGGAGGTGGAGGGAAAGAAAAATGGTCTTGTGAATATGGACTGATGGGTTTTGAACAAAACAGTAATTGGCGTGAGTTAACTCACATAGGGGTAAAATTGTCATTTCAGTTGTGAGTAAGCAATTTATGTTGGGTAAAGAGCAGAATCACCATCATAGTCTAAACATCTTAAGAAGGAAAATTGTTTTTTAGCCTTTCATTTTTTCTCTCGGCCACTCCAAAAACACTAAGATGCCTCTAACAATATTTAACATCCGTTTGAAAGAATTTAAATCGGTTACACTCTATGAAGCACAAACACTCCTCGGATTATGCGTGTCCCGGTATGTGATTTTTTCAAATTATTAAATGTGTCGGCATGTCAGTGTCCGTGTCGTGTCCAGTGTTCGTGTCCGTATCTGTGCTTCATAGGTTATATTGAATCCTGCTCTCTATAGTACCAAACAACACTTATGAAAAGCACTCTGATGTCAAAATTAATTAGGGTAAAACATGTTCTTCATATAGAAAGTGAGATGACCCTTTGTGAGCTTTATGTTAGCCAACATAGTCCATTTAATTCGATCGGTCCATCATGACAATAATAAACCCTTAGCTTTGTCATTTTGTCAAACATAGGTTCGAACTAATTACCCTAGGAGAAAAAATAGAAATGGATTCCATATTTTGTTGTTCTTTTTGGATAGAAAATGGATTCAATATTTTTAACACTCATGAATAATAGAAACACAACCAACAATAATATCCCTGGGAGATAGAAAGTAAAAAAAAAAAGGATTCCGTTACAAATTTACATGGTTCAAATTAATTACAAGGTTAAATATTGGGTGTCTTTAGACAATCATGCCAATTTTTAGGTTTTTTGTTATCGTTGTTTGAGCTATGCTAAATGTTACAAAGAAGTTGACAAACGAAATGAAATAATATGTACGCGCCGATGCATGAGAAAAGTTTAAAACGTTCATCATGTGTTTGACTGAAATCATCTGTTGGATAGTCAATTAAATCATGTCACAATTTATTATTGCTCCGTCATAATGCCCAACATTTTCCTTGTTTTAAAAAAATCTAACGACAAAATTCACACACATTACAGCAGTGCTAAGAAGCGGGACTTGTGAATTCCAAACCACACCCCAACACACCAAGTGTTCTCCCAATCTTTTATCATATCGATTGTAATTACCAACACCACGGTTTAGGTTTTAGAATCAAGGAATAATTCTTATGGTGGCTAGAATAATACTCTCCATAGAATTGTCAACTAGCAACATTCAAAGTAGAAAGATAAGCACGTTGCATTGAACTCAACCATACCCATCTTCATTACTGTCACCGTTCAAATTTTCCATCTTCCTTTGCTAAAAAAGACAAATTTAAGAATGCACACTGCAATTTCTATTGTCCATGTCCTTTGTCTTTGCATGCAATTTGTCATGAAAAGCCCAAGCCCAATGGGCCCAAAAAACCGTGTTGCCACGTCACCGACACGCAACGTCGTTATCGTTTTAAAAAAACAATTAAAAAAGCGTGTAAGAAACAAACCCAACGAAAACGCCACGTGTACGTTCTTATCCTTTTCCCCATTGAAAACGCTATAAAAACACAATGGTTTAGGACAGTCTCAAACCTTACCAACAAATCAAACCGTTTTTAACAGAAATCGAAAAAATATCTCAAAAATGGCTTCAACAATGATTCCGATTCAAGCGTGTGCCGGATCCGGTCACCGGATTCCAGATCCCGATCGCCGGAAAAATTCCTCTTCCACCAACTGGTGGACCCCGCTGTTCGGCATATCATCAGAACCTGACTACATCGATTCCGACAACAAAGCACCGAAATCGGAATCAGATCCGGCGGCGAAGGCGTCGAAACTGCGCTTCTCCGGTGGTCTCACGGAGGAGAAGGCGAAGCAGCTTCGGTTGATGACCGTTGGCACTGAGTCGTTTCATGATACTATGTATCACTCTGCAATCGCTTCTCGACTCGCTTCCGATTTCAAAGCTCGCTCCGATCTGTAATCTTCAGGCACCGGAAACTTCCATTTCACATTACGTTGCATGCATCGGTTCCGTTTCCTCTTGCTTTTTTAGGTTTTTCATTTTAAGATCCAGATTTTAGGGATTTGATTTAAGTGTTAACGCCAAGCAATGTTGTGTAATGGTTTAGCGTTTGATTAGTAGTTCTTAATCTCAACTGATTTAATCATTGTGTATATAGAATAATAATTTTCAATGTATAACAATATAACTGGTAATATGTATGTGTTGTTTTAACTTTACTCTGATATATATGGATTATTTATAATTTGATTGACATTTTTTCTTATTTTAGAAGTTTTCAAAACTTTGGATAAGATCTTGCCCAAGTGTGCAAGTAACATTAATTTCATATATTAGTGTGCAAGTTGACTGTGTTAGTTGTGTGCAAGTGTGAGTTATATGTCCCACATCAGATAAAATAGTAAAGGTTGAACACCTTATAAGTAAGAGGATTTATAAATCCATTGCCTTAAAGTTTGACGTCTCTCTTGCTTGTGCGGTTGTTCGGGCCTCGATAAGGACGATCCCCAGTCTCCCCCAATGACCCAACAACTGAAAGAGTAACTTAGATTTGGAGTATCTGATATGGAATGGGATCTTAGAGAATTTTAAAATTATAATATTCTGTCTCAAGTATCAAGCATGGGAATATGCTTTGCGTTCCTATCCGGTAATGTGTCATTAATAATTACGTATAGTGTAGTGTGTGGAATTTAACTAAATCTTGTGATTACTTTATGAATCTTGTGATAATTCTTGTAAAGAGAAGATGCACTAGCAAATATGCCACCAGTAAGGATATTTACGGCATGCATGCCTCAGTTTTTGACAATTTTTTTTAGAAAATGGCGTTGAATAAGAAATTAAATGAATATGAATTGACAATATCCCATAGATGGATCTGGATCCTCTCAATCTTGTTTTTGTCTCAATCCCCTCAACACTACATCATATCCATTAAATTAATCTAACGGCAGCAAGATAAAATATGTGAAGATTAAGGTATTACCATTAAGGGTTATTTGCTAGCAATGGGGATGATAGTGTAGATTAATATGTGAAGAGGAGCAGGGTCTGAGTATGAGAAATATGAGGGATTGATTGGGTTGTTTCTTGTTCTTGGGGACGATGAATTTTGAGTGGAGATGAATCGGCGAAAAGGAAGAGAATCTGATTTCCATGTTGTTTGAAATTGGAGATTTAGAGGGAGTGATAATTATTGTGGTAACTTTTGTTCATGTTCTCTCATCTGTAAGTTGTACGATGTATCAAAGGGTTGATATACATGATTGAGGGAAGCTATAGACATGTCTGAAGGAGAGGATCCACTCACTCTCATAGATCATCAATTGATCTTCATCTTTGTAGTACTTGGTTCGAGACGTGAGATCTTCAAAGCACAATTAAAAGCAAAAGTGAATAAGAATTGATTTCGTAAATATTAGGCTTAATTACACTTTTGATCCTTGCATTTTGACTAGCTTGTGAAAATGGTCATGCCTCTTACAAATCAAACAAAACCGTCCTAAACTATCATGTTTTTTTTGCAGTTTTAGTCCTATCTCCTATTTTTCAACTCCAGAAACGCAGAGAAATGACATTTTTAGGCAGTTTTAGACCTATCCGCTATGCTCAACCATGAAATAAACAAGGAATAAAACATGTGGATACAAGGAATCTACTCTATTCAGTACACTAACAAAAAAAAAACCTAATTTGAAACATATCTTAGAAATTAGGTTTTTTTTTTTTTTTAGTGTTTTGAATAAAGTGGATTCCTTGTACCACATGCTTTATTCCTTGTTTAATTCATGATTGAGCATAGGGGGTAGGTCTAAACCTGTCATTTCTCTGCATTTATGGAGTTGAAAATAGGATGTATGACTAGAACTGCAAAAAAACATATAGTTTAAGGACGATTTTGTTCGATTTGAAAGAGGTAGTACCATTTACGTGAGCTGGTCAAAATGCAAGGACCAAAAGTATAATTAAGTCTAAATATTAAGTATTGATTAGGATATATGAAATAAAATTAAATAATTTGTTTTTTCAAATTTTTTTTATTTCTATAGTCAAATTTGGTCTACTCATTCGGTTTTCTATTTTGTTGTAATTTTTTACATTGATGATGTTCTCTTGGATTTAATATATAAAAACTGGAGCTTGATGTAACTTTTATTTACAGATAGCAAGTCACCCAATAGTAGAAGAAAAACTACTCTATACAATTGTATTTTGTTAAAAGAATTGTAAGATAACTAAGTCAAAGATACTCAACATCGCTATCTTCTTTTTTTAACGCAATAAAATACATTGAATAGACCAATATTTTATGATTTCAACGCAAAATTAGGCTTCACAAGAAAACGAAGAGAAATAATATTTCAAAAAAAAAAAATAGAGAAAGAATTCTGGTTAGGAATATTTATGTAATGAGAAATTCAGTTTAGAACTTCGCATGCAGTTGCCGAAAAATCAAAACTACGTAAACTTGTATCATATACTCAAATCAAAAGAGTACCATAGGAAAAACGTGTTAACAAACTTCACAAAATACTCCTTCAAAAATAAAAATAAAAACTTCACAAAATACTTATTTTTTTTTTAAAAAAAAAAAACTTCACAAAATACCAAGAGGTAAATATGCACTAATAAAGTAATTTTCTTCTAACAAACGTCTAGTCAAATCTTACTCTATTCCCACATATTGTATTATGACTTCCAACGACAGTTGCCGAAGAAAAAAATATGTTCTTGCCAACAAACTTGGAGGTCCTAAAATCAGAAACGCAGTTTGAAGAAGAAAAAACGCCTACCGTAGGTTTTCCTTTACACCTTTAAGCATATTATTTCTAGTAACTTTAATGCTCTCACTCATTTTACATTTCCCTTTACACCTATCTCTTTCTATCAATTTTATGGACCACCAGTGCATAATCAATGACACATTTTAGCGCAGATATTAATATTTGAGTATTACTTTTTCCATCCTACTGCCTTCTTGCCGTCCTGCAAAAATTCCAAAAATACCTCTGGTCTGGATTTCGTTTTCCGAACCAGATTGTTAGTGTTTTGGAAAATAAAATCCGGACGCATACGCTACGAAATTTTGTGTCTTCCTTTGATGTCAAAGATCTTTGTTGACCGTTATACGACCCCCGCATAAGCTGCAATGCAATTGCAAGGGTCGTATGAGCGGTCAACAATGATCATGACACCACAAACACTCCTAAACCCTACCTAAAAAACTAAAATGAATTGAAGAAAATATAAGAAAGGAGGTGAAGAAGAATGAAGGAAAATGTTGAAGATCCAAGCCTTTTTATAGCCTTAAATAAGTCATAAGTCTTAATTGCAGTCAAATAAAACGTGTTTCACATTCAAAACCGTCAAAAAATGCATTCAAACTCCACTGACCGACCTATCCTTTGGTGAAACGTCACCAGCCAAAATGTTACTGTGTGTGTCCGGATTTTATAATCCGAAACGCATGAAGGTGTTCCAGATTATAAAGTCTGAAATGCACCAAACCCTTTATTTGGATCGTTTTCGTTGCGAATGCCTTGAAAAAAAATAGAACAATGGTATATAACATAAATAGAAGCAACATAAGACAAATTAACAGTTAAAAAAAAACCATAATAACATAAATGTTGAATCTTTTGGGAAGGTGTTTTCAAGAGGATTTCTTTGAGTTCGATCCTGCTGCCTTGCCAAATGACATATTCATCTGGCAGGCAGCAGGACCGAACTCATAGAAGCCTCTTGATATTTTTTAGTTATCTATCTATCAAGGAGGCATCAAGGAGTATCTACATATTTTTGACAACATGCTGAGGATCTTCATCACGTTGTTATACAGAGATCTATATATTTAAAACAGCATGAGAAAGATCCTCAACACAATGACAAAAATTTGCTCTGGTCTCTTTGGTGTGTTTGTTTGTATTTTTGACAACATGCTGAAGATCTTCATCACGCCGTCAAATAGAGAGCTATCTATTTGCGACAACGTGAAAAAGATCCTCAGCTTAATGACAAAAATTTGCATGGTTTTCTTTGATGTGTTTGTGTGTTTTGCTGGTATTAAAGCTAAAAACCAGAGATGGTGTATTTATAGAGGTCCTTGGATGTTGTGGACCACATAAATTCTTGGTGCAATGTGGTCCATACAAAAGAATCCTATGTTGAGGTATTCCGGATTTCATTTTCCGGAACATACTCACGCCCTAGGTGAATCCGGATTTCATAATCCGGAATGCATATCTTTTGTTATTTTATCGATTAAATGAACATCTTTGACATAAATTATTACATGATGAAAGTTTAAATAATATATATTATTCAAAACATAATGCAACAACTTAATCCAACAACACATAACAAACACGCAATTAAAACAACATAAAACACGCGATTAATTAAAACATAACACATTATCACGGATCATCTAAACTAACTTCTTCCTCCTCTAGTCCCTCCAGCAGAGCCTTGATCTCTTCGTAGTTCCTGGGCCGGTGCAAACTTTTCAGAATTTGTTCAGCAGATCTAACCAACGAAGCGTCCAACTCGATCGGTCCTCTAGTACTGTGTTGAGCAAAGACAGAGAACATGGTTCTCACGTCGTCATCGTTTGTGAGTTTCATCCGGCTGAAACAAAGAGATCCAGCTGAGTCGGACAATGGACATTGATAGTCAACACGACCACCCTCCTCATGTCTTTGTGGTTGAGTTGACGGTTGATTTGATCTAACTCATTCTTCAGCTCGGAGAGGATGACATCGTTGTAAATTCTAAACAGATAGGGTGGTGTTCCACCGTTGTAGTAGAGTGCTGCTAGCTTAGTGTCAAAGTCAGGGAATTCTCTGATGTTTTTTTTTATGGTGTAGTTTACTTGTAATGAAAACAGGGACCCCTATTTATACAGGTATCTGGGCGTTGTGGACCACAAAAATTGTCGGTGCAATGTGGGCCACACAAAAGAATCCAATGTTGAAGAAATCCGAATTCTAAATCCGAACCAACACTCACCATACACAAAGTCCCAAGTTTCCCTTTGGTCCACGCCATAATCGTATGTTTCCGGAATATGTAATTCGGAATCCATGTGTAATCCGGATTATATAATCCAGACTGCACCAGAAGTTTTGGCCTGGTCTGCACCACAAGCAAAACGTTTTTCACCGGAATCCACGTGTAAAAACGTGTTTTTACACGTTTTTTGACTGTAATTATGGTCTTCAAACACGTTTTAGGTCCCTCCCTCCCTATAAATAGCCTCATTTCCTCACAATTTCTCACACCTTCTTCTTTCTCCTCTTCTCCTCTTCTACAACGATGTATTTTCATCGTTGGCCTTTCATAGAAAGAGGCCTCTTTGAAAATCCATCAGGGGTCATATGATCGGTCAATAGGGAAGGGGTCAGTCTGGGTGTGAGGTTGGTCTGTCTAGGTGTAAGTTTGACCATCATGGTCTCTTGTTCCCTAGAGGCCCTTGTGCCCCGTCTGTCTCCCCTCCAACATAGAAGCTACTAGTATTTCCTCTCAGCCGGAGCCACTAGTATAGCTTACCCCCTAGAAATAGTTTTAGGTTCTTGTGTAAAAAGCTTTAACATTATTGTAATGTATTATTCAAGTATCAATGAAATGAGTTGTTTTCATCTTTTTGTTTTTTTTATTTCTGTTTTATATGTTTATTTGCATTTTTAGAACGAATTTCAAAGCTTAAAAAAGAAAAAGTTTTGGAAAAAAGGCCGTTTCGGATTTCGAAATCTGGATAAATCTGGTAAATTATAACAATTCAATCTGGGAAACGAAATCCAAACCATGGGTAATTTTGGAAAAAAAGGGTGCGTGAGGAAAGCCACAGGGTGGGAAAAGTAATACTCTTAATATTTTCGGACGTGAGATATTTAAAATCAAGCACGTTTTGTAGTGGACCCAATACTAGCATGGCAGGGTGATTACTATAGGTCCCTCATATCAACCTCTGAGATAATCAGATCGAAAGTTACAATTGAATTCAAAAAACAATGATCGGATGGTAACTTTTAATAAATTTTGTGCGATCAAGAGTTACAATCCAATGAATCCGAAGGTTTTAAAAACGATGCAAGAGGTCTATAAAGCAATTAACGTGTTATAAAGGAATGGATAAGTTTTAATGACCTACACAGGGCCGACGGAAATTAAAGGTCCTACAACCATTTTAGGGGATCTTTTGGATGGATAAGTTAAAAAGGACAGAAATTTGACCAAAAATAATTAACAGAAAGAGTTAATGTTCACTTTAAATTTTAAAATTATAATTAAATACTAATTAGAACTAACATGATAGTTCTTTAGAAAAAACTAATGATATGCAATTAAATCTTATTTTGTACTTTGCTGCAAACGAATTCTCATTTTATATCCCCATTTAAAATTAATAAAAAAGGAAAATATTCATTTAAAATGAGAATCTTCCTACTCACTTCCCTCACTTCCCTTCCCTTTCCTTCTCAACTTCACCATACAAACATATTAACTCAGCATCAGTGCCTTATTCCTTTTAGGAGATTCGTACTATTTTTGCAGGTCATTAAGCCACTCTAGTTTACGACAGCGATTTGGAAAATGAGCTCTGAACTGCTAAAGACTAAAACTAAAGGTGATGTCACATAGATGAAACCCAAACGAAATGTCAAAACTGGTTTGTAACAGAGGAGCTGGGTTCCGTGCGAAACTTGCTCAAGTCACTTACCGTCTGAGATAACTTAGAACCGTTAGAATTAGCGGTTCTGCATGACATTACTATATATTCTCTGCAAAGTAGTTTTTCTTATTCTATATCCGAAAATTTCCAAAAACCTCTATTCTGCCATCAAATTTTCCTCCCCCTCATCTTCAGTCTTCTACACTGGCCTTCCTTCTATCCTCCCTGATTTAACCATTTTACCCTTAAATCTTTATTTGCAAGAACAAGTTAGAAAAATGTCATTACTCATTATGGTCTATCATATTTAATCAATATGATATCACATAGCGGGTCAAAAATTACAGCCTCTATATCAAAAGTCTTCCAATTTCCAATGCAATGATTTCATAGTCTTTAGGAGCCTCTGCAAAAACATTATTTCCTGGGTTGCTTCCTTTTTCAGTCTGGTATTTTGAAAAAAAATATTTGGACCTTTAAATTAAAGATGATGAACAGAGTGTGTAAACTCTTCTCCAGTCGGCGCCTGAGTGAAACCAAAGAGTGGATTCATACTCAGTGCAGTCGAGACAGAGATGGAGAAGTGGGGGGTTATAGGGAGAAAATCCAGTGACTTGAGTGTGGTAAAATCTTGTCAGAAATAGGATTGTGGAAAATCAATAGAGAATGATAAAAAACATGGTTCTGACAATACACAATAATATCAGGTAGAATCACTAGCGATCTAATGGTTCTAAGTTATCTCGCACGGTACACAAGTTCAGTAAGTCGTGCAGTAGCCTTGGCTTGTAATTGAAGTCTAGATACCAACCAAGCTTGTTTACAGATAGCATAACTACTCATCTCTTTTATCACGTACAATGAAGAAACACAATACCTAATCCAGCATCACAGCTATATTTTCACCGTAGTGGTTTATTTAAACTATAAATCAGTTCTAACTGAGAAAATTCATTTGATGCTCTGAATCCACTTAGACCATATAAATTATTCACAAGTCAGCATCAACTCACTCACCAAAGCAAATTAGATTTATATCAGGTGAGCAAATAAGATTTATATCAAGTATGCATATTGATGTTCTGAATCCAATTAGATCATATTTTGCTCACATTATAACACTTGGAGGAGATCAAGAACAGCCTCCAAATTCCATAATTATTCTACTAAAAAAATAATAATAATTAAAGCTGCAAATTTCGACTAGTATATGGTACAATAATCTTCCCAAAAAATTGGGAAAAAAAAATTCATACATGATAAAATTTCTCTATTTAAGGTGTTACCAGGATTTTGAGCAGCAAACACAAGTCAAATAATTTATTGAGGACCTGAGGTTGTGATGTAAACGATGCTGGTCTAACGCCCAATACATGCTCTGTATAGTCATTTGCTCTCAGCATCATACAAATCTGATCTGGATATTGTCATTAAGGAGAAACGTGATAAGAAAATATAGATTGACTAAAAAAACAGTCGATGGATTGTTGAATTTGGTCAATTACAAATTTACAAGGTGAAAATTCTGATTTAGCACCGTAAAATTTTTGTTACCATCCAATCAATGTAATTTCATTCTAGTTATACAATTCAGAAAGGAAACATGGGCATAGGAATTTGACAAGACAAGACAAACATGTAAGAGGGAAATAAAATGCTTTACACTCATACTTCTCCCTGTTATTAGTGTTGCTGTATTCTACAGTTTAATAACTTTCAAAATCCAAAATTAACAAAGAATGAGCACCTTTTAGTATCACTTTGGCTTGCATATGCCTTATTTACTGTCATAACTCAATTAGGGTCAGTTTGTGGCAATGAAAATTTCAACATTCATAAACTGATCTCGAACTTCAACTACTTCTGCCTAATTAAATAAATAATATAACGGCATTGACTTCAAAGGAATGGCAACGTATGAGTAATGCATAAGAGCAAGAATGCCAAACTGGCATCTTATAATGAAAACCCTCAACACCCTAACTGATCTTAAACCTTCCACTACTTCCTCTAAAGTCTAATGAAAGAAATTAAAACCAAAATGAATGAAGATTAATTGATATCAGAAACAATGGTCTAGAAAATCAATAAATATCAGTCATTGTTAGTGATATCTAGTCAACACGTCAAAATTATTTTGTGAAGGAATCCAAGGAAAGATACCTAAGTTGTGATTCTATTATGAGCCCCCTTACCAACCAAATTTGGACTAACGATAATGTTCATTGAATACAGTTAATCCAGTTTAACATCAGAAAAATTCCTAACCACACTGAAAGTTTAAGATCTGTTCAGTTTGCACTTATTTTTATTTTACTTCATTTCATGTTTTCATTTTCAATTACAAAACTACTACTTTCACTGTGTTCTCTATTTCAAAGTTTAGTTTGATAAACAGTTAAGTCATATTATTATTTTTCATTGATTGCTCTAGAAAACATTGAAAACAAGAAACAAAGTGACAAAATAAAAAGCAGATGAAAATATAAAATATTTTCTCAGACCAAACAGTCATTTAGGTGTCTCGGAAAAATCATGGGAAGGGTGTGCTCCTATGCAATAACGGCTATAGTGGCGCTATAACGCAATAACACGGCGGAATTTGAAGAAACTGCTACTGTTCCGCGAAATGCTATTTAATACAAAGTGTTGTCAAATAGTGGCTATAGTGACACTATGGCATTGTAGCATAGTGGAATTAGCACAACTCTCTATTTTCTGTGATCAACGATACATAGGCTTGACACTTTGACAAAATAAGATGAAATCTGAACTCTGAGTCCTATCATGTTATTCCCCTTTCCTTGTCTACTCACACAGACCCACAAAGCAAAAGTTAACAAGCATTTCATGTCCAAACTCCAGTACCCTCAGAGAAGCAATTCAAACTTTAGTTAATAAACAAAAATCGGCAACGTAAAATCTGAAAATGCAAAATATTAGGGTTAGGCCTGTTTGAATTGGCTTATTTGAACTTATCTACTGGCATAAACACCACTTGTAAGACTGTTCAGACAGCTTATGGAAACCGTTTGTGATATGTTCATAAGCAGTTTTTAGCTTATATCCATAAACTCTCCAAGATAACTTATGAAACTAGTGTTTAGCTTATATAAAAACAATTTGACTGTATTTATCATTTTTTTAGGCATTTAACTTTTGTTATACAAACAGCTTAAAGAAAAACGTTTATATGATAAACCCTTATGCTATAAGGGTGTAATTAAAGTCATCATCCACTTGACAACATTTAGACTATCAAACAGGGTAAATATATATAATCTACAACAATAACAACAACAAATCAAGTCTTATCCCACTAAGTGGGGTCAGTTACATGGATCGAATTACGCCATAATATTCTATCATATACCATATTTAGATTTAACTCATTAATCTCTTAAATCTTTTTTAATAGTTTCTCTTATAGTTTTCTACGTCTTCATCTGTCTCTAGTGATTTGACTACCTCCATCCTATGAAGCACGAATACTCCTCGGATTAGGCATGTGCCGGTGTCGAACATTGCGTCGGTGTCCGACACAGACAAATATAACTACATTGAATTATGTGATTGTCTCAAATTATTGTCGGTGTCTGTGCTTCATAGCCTCCATATGATCTACTCTCCTTACTTCAGAGTCCACATGTCTTCTCTCTACATGCCCAAACCACCTAAGCCTAGTTTCCACCATCTTTTCTACTATATGTGCTACCCCAACCCCAACTCTCTCTCTCTAATGTTGTCATTTATAAACTAAAATATTGTAACCCCCAAACTATTCAAAATGTTCAAACCCATTTTGCAATCCTACAGAAAACACTAAATACCGGTTTCTTGACTGTAATTGAGAATCTACAAGTTCCACAGAAATACTAAAGTATATAGTATATTTTTATACAACCCTATAATTGTATTGCAGCAGCATCACATAGAATAATTGAAAGAAAAAAGGATACACGAGATAGCCTCCATGAAGAAAAGCACCAGCCAACACAGCTGTAAACAAACGATCTCTCAAAACAGGTTTATGCCGCAACCCCAAACGAACTGAAATTGAAAATATCATAATCAAGAAATAAATAAATTGAATGAAAAGCTGAAAAATGAATTGAGTGAAGAAAGTGACTAACTTAGAGGTAGAACAGGGGCATATATGAGAGGAAAAAGGAACTTGAGAGGAGGACCATTGTTCTTCCTTCTTGCAACGGGTTCTCTGTAGCATAGCAGTTAAAGAATTGATTAAGGAGATGAATGTGAAAATTGAATTATTGAAGTATGGATGAGAAGAAATTACATGTTGGCAGGATCGAACGACGTCGGCGCCATGGCGGAATCGATCGAGATCGAGATCGAGTTGTTGAAACGGGGTCAGCAGGGAGGGATTTTTCCCGATACAATGAATCACACTGATAACCTTTTTCTGAGATGACTACAATAGTGTGTCAAAGAAAAGAAATGACTCAAATATGGAACATTTTTTTTTTTAATGGTTAATTAAGTTTTTAGTCCCTATAAATATTCACAGTTTTGTTTTTAGTCCCTGCAAAATAAAATCACATTTTTTAGTTCCTATAAAAATTTTCATCAGCATTTTTAGTCCCTATAAATTTTTCCATCAACACTTTTAGTCCCTGTCAAAAATTTCCATCAACAGTTTTGGTCCTTAAAATGCTTAAGGAAAATGTCACAGGGACTAAAAAGTGTGATTTTATTTTGTAGGGACTAAAACCAAAATTGTGAATATATATAGGGACTAAAAACTTAAATAACCCTTTTTTTTAAAATAACTATGTACCAAAAAATTCCCTAAAAAAAAACTATGTACCAAAATTTTTTTGAGGAGAACTATGTGCCAAAAAATGTTTCCTCTAAAAATGTGAATTTTGTACAATATATTGCGATAAGAATGGTGTTTAAAATAACATCATGAATTATTTTATAGTTTTTTAATATAGGATAATTGTTAGCAGAATTGAGTTTGATTTTTTGATGTAACGATCTAGATCATATTTTATTTCCTTCTAACCATACTATGAAGGGTTTTGAGTTTGATTTTTTGATGTAACAATTTAGATCATGCTTTATTTCCTTCCGACCAAACTCTAAAGGGCTAAAAAAATCAAAGGTTTTTTTTGTTACAACACAAAAAAGAAAATTAATCCTTCAAAAAGGACACTTCTAAAGCATTTGCAAACATACTATAGGGAATGCTTCCTCAGTTGTGAATATGATGTAAGGTAATATTTCAATCTTTTGCCAAAAATTCATAATATCCACCAAAAAAAATGACATAATATGAAATTTATCGGTACTTATAGTCACCAACTACACAACATACAAAAGTCTCAAAAACATAACAACTTTTTGAAACATGCTTGCCAACAAAGCTCTGAACTTTTCCTCAAAAAAAGCTCTGAACTTAGGAAGGAGCTCTCATAGTTATTAACTGAACCTTCAAAGAATGTTTTATTTGGATTTGTAAGAGCACTATCATCGATAATCAGGATCAAGGTATCTGCATCACCTGATCACCATGCTGCCAACAAACATCACACATTGGACGAGGGTCATAGGAAGGATTTGCTGAACCAAACACTTGACGAGCAAATATTACACCAAATAATATTTCTATCACACCAAATATTCCACATAATTAATGAAAAAACCTGCACCACTTTACCAATATACAAGCAAAGGGATATGGGATCTAGACCATACCCATACCCATGTCGTACAACTAATGCATGTAGACGGGAATCACATAATGATATAAGACAAGACAAGTCTCTTTTACGCTAATCAATATTTGTGTTTGGACTTGAGTTTGTGTTAAAATGTTTAGTGGGAGTTTGATGCGTGTTTCACAAGATTAGAGGGGTTAATCTACACAAATATGCACCGAAGATACCCAATCATACACACTAAAAAAAGAGAAAAATTGGGTTATACATAGGGGAATTTCTACGGTACACTCGTAAATTGTGGTGTACCGGTATTCTTACTTCCTAAATCTATAAATTAACGATCAATTTTATGTAATAAATAGTTATTTGTTGGCATTTATATTTTACAAAATATCATTTCACAAGAAAAAACACATCATTCATTGTTTATAAGAATCATAGTAAATTTTTAACATATTATCGTATAAAATAATCAAAGTTTTCTATTATGAGTGATAAAAATTCAATTTTATTTCGTTGACGTTTTTAGTGGATAAGATTTAATCATTATAATTATAAATGATAAAAAATAATATTTTTCTTAAAAAAGCAACTCATTTAACTGTAAATTTTAGGGTTTGGTGTACCGGTACACTCAAATATGTTGAGTGTACGGTAGAATTTGCCTATATATGGTATATATAAAGAAAACTACCCCTTTCAGCTTTTCTGGATTGAATTTTTCTTTCTAAAAATGCCCTCAATTTTCAATACAAATAACATATGTAACAAATAGATAAGAATAAATTTAAATCTATAGTATTTTTTTTATAAGCAAGGAGAGAGGATAGGTATCAAGAGGCAACATCGACATACCAACTAGGTTGACATCCCGAGAAACATCCATCCTATGCCGCCAAACTCTAGAGATTTTATTAAAAAGAGGGGAAAAATAATTACAAAGGAGGGGGACTAGGCCAAAACCCTCAAAAGAAAACATAAAGGAAATAAAAAAACAGAAAACAAAAACAACCAAAAAACAGATTAAGGAAATCTGTAGTTAGGTAAACCACATCTATCCCGAAAGAAGAGGTTTATGAGACATATATAAATTCTTTAAAGCCATCCGAGTATCAAAATTACTGATACCTCTAACATTCCAATAGAGAAAATTCATGGAACAGTCTGATGAGTACCACCCCGAAAACGGGTTTTAGTAGGCTGCTTTGCTAAGACCTGTTGTAATTTAATTTTATGATTCTGTTTCCTTGTTAGGACCGTTGTGAAGTCTTCAGCAGCTGATCTTTCATCATATTCACGAACTCTGTCCCACAAATCTAGACCGTGCTGAATATTCTTGCTGGGATGTACTTCTTGTTGTGTAACTCGGCAACCACTTGCTCCTCTTGAATTGTCGTGGGCATGCTAGCGCTTACAGCAAGGGACCGCTCTACAATCACGGGTGACACCAAGGAATGGCCTAACCCAGAATGCACGTCAACGTGCTCAACACTATGTTTCTCTAGAGAAGTAATAGTAATTGCATGACCTGATGTAGTGTTGTCTTGGGATTCATCCGTCGAAGCATTCACAATTGGATCAATTACAGGCAAAGGAGGCCGCATGTCTTGACTAAGCATTTGTACCGCTGCCAAATCAAGAGGAATGGAATCATTAGCACCCTTGGACGCCGATATTGGGCTCCCTTCTCTATTTTGAGATACATTATCATTCATATCATCATGCACGTCAACGTGCTCAATAGTAAAAAAAGGAGGAACATAAACTGTCGGAACCGAATGAACTTTCTCATTACTAGTTACCGTGAGAGTTGCTGCTTCTAAAGATTTTTGCACGTCATCGTGCTCTATAATTGCTGCCAATTCTAAAACAGGTATATCGGCCCGAGGTAAAGTACCTTGAGGATTGCATCTGAAACATCTTGCAAGATATGACGGAAAGAACCTGCTGCAACATCTCTTTGGGGAAGAGACTATGTCACATTCTCATTAGTGGTGGCAGCAGTTGGGACAGCAAATTGAGTTGCATTTCCATCAGTAGTGGCAGCTGTTGGTGGGGGAACAGCAGCTTGTGTTGCAGTAGCATTAGCGGTGACAACTATTGGTGGGGGAACATCAACTTGTGTCGCAGTAGCATCAATGGTGGCAGCTGTTGGTGGGGGAACAACAGAGACGTAACGTAATGTACCAGAGGAAGAAGCTCCTTTCACAACACAGGGTTGATTGTTTGTTTCAGGCACTTGTTTTTTCCCACGGTCATTAACCTTGGCCGCTTCAAGATTCAACCACTTGCAATTCGTGACATTATGTCCAATGACATAACAATGATGACAAAATAACAGACTAACCCCTCTCGTATATAAAGACACACAATGAGATAAGACAAGTCTCTTTTACGCTAATCAATATTTTGTATTCGGACTTGAGTTTGTGTTAAAACGTTTAGTGGGAGTTTGATGTGTGTCTCACAAGATTAGAGGGGTTAATCTACACAAATATGCACAGAAGATACCTAATCATGCACACTAAAAAAAGAGAGCAATTAGGTTATCTATAGTATATATAAAGAAAACTATCCCTTTCAGCTTTTTTCGTTTAGATTTTTCTTTTCAAAAATGCCATCAATTTTCAATACAAATAAATAACACATTTAACAAATAGATAAGAATAAATTTAAATATTAAAAAAATGTAACAATAACGATATGAATATATATGTCTGGTTTTTTTTCCTTTATCATTTAAAAAGTGTAACAAACTCGATGAATATATTTATATTTACTTTTTCATCATCCCAATTATACCCTTAAACAATTTTTTCTACAATAAAGATTGTTGTTCGTGTCATTAAAAAAAGAATTTAGATTATATTTTTTTGTTATATTGATGTCATTGAAATAGATAATCATGGTTAGTTTGGTTTGTTATAGCTTGAAAGCAGCAAATTAGTTTTAATAAAAATCAAAATTTTATAAAAAAAACACCATTCATAATTTTTAAACGTAAGCGCAATAAAAAGAGTGGAAAGACAGGCACGTGAGTGCCCGTCTTTCCGCTAGTAACATTAATTAAATTGGAACAATTTGATCCTTCAGGTACATAATTAAAAAATACACAATTTCATCCTATAATAGAAAAAAAAATCCTTAATTTTTTTCTTCAATAATTTTGTTTGCTGATGTAAATGGATCCCGATATATATCAAGGTCATCTTAAACAATCTTGAGATCATGTTCTAATCTTAAAAATCGAGTCTGTAATGAACAGAAGCATTCAAAACTAAAAAAGAGTCCTTAAAAAAAACTCAAAAAAGCCATTTTTATTTAAATTGAAAATAACATAAAAAAAAACTTGTAAATACCATCAAAAATAGATACTCAATAACATCAAAATACAACTTCGAGTTTTTTTTTTGACAATATTCTAGTTACTTAATTAAATTGGGCCAACCTTTTATTTTTTTCATAAGCGTAATATTTATTATGTTTTCCTTGCTATTTTGCCCGTGTGAGAGAAGAGAGCGTGTATATGTGTCAATTCAATTGGGTCTATAACGTATTAATCGAAATTTTAAACCTTGTGGTAAGGAACTTGTTGCACTCGCACATATTGGACCTATATATTGGGATAAAAAATAAATATTTGACCCAATCTTTATATTTTCAATTTTTTTATTTTGCATTTAAGGAACATATATATAACATTTTTTTTTTAAGGAAGGAACATATATATAACATGTTGGCCAATTATTCCATATATTAATTTATGTTTTTCTTAGAGATTAGTATGACACAATAGTTTTTTTAGGAGTATATATGATACAATAGATATTGTGAAGTAAAAAAGAATATGATACTAGGCGGAGTCTAGACTAGTACAACATCGAGGAGCCAGTCTTCCTTAAGCACAAACACAAATAAAAAGTGGTTAAGTTTTTTAATTTTTTAAAATATGTGTGTCTAACCACTTTTTATTTGTGTTTGTGACTATATAAGTATTTCTTGAGCATCGAGAGAAGAGTGAAGCGTGATTGGTAAGTAGATGATAGAGGGATAACCGTAAGGAGTGTGTGCGTGGTTTTTAAGTCAACTCAGCAATCTTATAATCGATTTAAGTCGTGCATGCATGCGTTATTTTAAAGTCAAAAACAAAATGTGCGTGATTCTAAAGTCAGATAAAGGCTTGCGTTATTTCAAAGTCCACACACAGCAACCTGTATATATATGAGCACTCTCCACAATACTATTATTCATTCATTCAATTTCATGGTAAGAAAATTAACTACTTAATTGCTTCATCTTTCTTTTTCAAGTCTTAGTAACCTCCATTGTATTCATTCATTCATATAAATATAATGCTTTTGTTTTTGTTTTGTCCCGTTTCTATACAGGCTCTCCCTCAGCAGCAAATTGTTAACTATCCGACTTTCAAGCTTGTCCTTGTAGGCGATGGTGGAACGGGTACTTCTTATCGATCTTTCTTTCTTTTTTCCACTTAATTCTGCTTCTAATAAACACAAACACACACTTCATATTAATTATTTATGATATTGTTATTTGTTTATGGGTGCAGGAAAAACCACTTTTGTTAAAAGGCATCTAACTGGCGAATTTGAGAAGAGATATGAACGTAATATATGTTGTTTAAGTTGGCCAATTTACTTATTAATTCCACACTATGCATGCTTCATTCATTTAATTAATTTAATTTTGTAATACAACAGCTACCATTGGTGTGGAGGTTCATCCACTAGACTTTTATACAAATTGTGGAAAAATTCGCTTTAATTGCTGGGACACTGCTGGCCAAGAAAAATTTGGTGGTCTCAGAGATGCTTATTAGTAAGTTGTATACTATCTACATCTTAATTTCATTATGTTTCCAACTCCCTTACCAATTTAGTCATTAATCATATAATTACGTTTCTCGCGCGCTTGTTAAACTAATTATTTTCTTTTTGTTCTGTTCAGTATAGAGTAATTTTCCTTTTGTCCTGATGAAAACCTATGAATTATGTGCAGCATGCATGGACAATGTGCTATTATTATGTTCGATGTAACTGCTCGTTTGACATACAGAAATGTTCCAACATGGCACAAAGATATCACTCGGTCAGTTCACTAATTTCATCAATTTTAGTTTTTCTTATGCATTTGGCATTTACTTGCATTATGCTATTTTTCAGCTTACTAATTTGGGACTATTAATTTCTTGTTAATAATCACAGTGTGTGTGAGAACATACCCATTGTCCTATGTGGAAACAAGGTCGATGTGAAGAATAGACAGATTAAAGCAAAGCAAGTTATATTTCACAGGAAGAAGAATCTACAATACTACGAAATATCTGCAAAGAGTAACTATAATTTTGAGAAACCTTTCTTATACCTTGCCAAGAAACTTGCAGGGTAAGTAACTAATTGAATATACTCTATTCATTCTTTGATATATATGCCGATGTCATGATTGATGCATGAATGGTAGCAAATTATTTACTGATTGGTCTTATGATTCCAATTTCCAGTAATATGAACCTTCACTTTGTGGAGATGCCTGCTCTTGCTCCTCCTGAAGTCTCCTTTGATATAGCTGCGCAAGAATCGTAAGGACTTCTGTTTTATATGTGTTTTAGCAGCATTTAGGCTATTTTGTTCTTCCCTATTACTTTGTTACTGATTTGATTTTCTGTATTGATTTATATTCTTTACAGGATTGAACAAGAGATATGTATGCCAGCATTTCAGCCTCTTCCTGATGACGATGATGATGCATTTGAGTAAACTTTAGGACTTTCTAGTTTTTTTTGTTGTGATGAATTGTATTTCATCAAAAAGAGATTATGAATTAAGATAGTAATTAATTTTAGCTAGTTCCAGTTTAGGCATAAGTTATTTTTATTGGTTTTATTCCTGCAACAATTATGCTATATGTAATGGTACTTAGTTGACTTCTTCAGTCATTAATTAAACCTTTGAATGATGCAATACATATCATATTTCTTTTGATAATTATTTGAACATGAATGCATGGATGAAATTGGTCTCTTACAATCATGTCACATATCTTCTTTGTTCTAGAAGTTATATGTTAAGGTACACAGATAAATGAAAATTTGAATTCTATCACTAGTTTGCATACCAATTTTTAAGGCAATATGTATATTTGTGCAGTATTTTATGTCAATTGTTCTCAATCATTTTGAAATTCAATTCACGGTCATATGAATACTAACAGCAACAGAGAATTTATCAGTGTACTCCCAATCCTATAAGGCTATTAAGTGGAGTAAGCGAGTAACCATGGATAATGGTTGAAACTAACAATTCTTGTAGTCAAAGGCATTGCCAAAGAGGTCAGCAAGTATTTTCTTGTCTCATAAGAAACCAACAGCATGAGACATCTATGTGTTGGATATGTAATTTTGAATGTTCCTTTAGCAACAGCATGGTAGTTGAAATTTGAAAACTGAAAGAAGCTGATATTCTACCATTTTTTCTCTCTTTCTTAATCATAGCAACACCTTGTATTCTGTGTTAGAAAGTTATTGCTTTGTGGCAGAACTAATTTGTTACTTTCTTAGAGGCTGATGCCTTATATTGGTATATTGGTCCAAAATTTCAAAACTTAATGCATTTCATGGAAGTTAATGTGAAGGTACAGGTTTAGGTTATGGACAGTTGGCCTGGTCCAGGTACATTGGGATGAAAAGCCACATATCTGAAAGTTGATTGAACCTTAGCTTGAACAGTACTAGCATAAAGGGTTCTCAATATTGGGCTCTTAATTATGCTCCATTAGGCCCTAAAAATTTCCCTTACATGTTTAACAAACTGCAGGCCTTTTGTGTTCGATGTAACTCAGGGCTGAAGTGGCAAACCCATCCATCATCAGTGTTGCCATATGTTATATAGCCTTTACATGCTCCACAAATTTGTGACTTATCATTGACATGTGAATAACTGAATACCAATAACTTACTACATGACTGATTGGTCCACACAAGTCACTATATGGTTTTTACTTTATGGTAGTAGTTTTATGCAACGGGACTCTTAAGCCGAACACAGTTTGATAAAGACACGTCGATACTGGTAATAATAATCACAGTTTGATAATGACATGTTGAGATTGGTAATAATAATTACAGAAAATAGAACAAATGAGCGTAACTACATGTGTCGGTGTTAGATACCGATACGTGATAGACACCGGACACGCTTCACTTGCAAATACTCATGTCTACAAAGCTTTGTTACCTGCTGCAGAGTAGAGTAGGCGTGACTTAGTGGACCAAAGATGTTGATGGATCCCTCCCTCCCTACTGAAGCTCACCTTATTGAGCTCCATTTGCCAAAAGACATGTCTTGTCCTTATCTGTGTCGGTTCTAACCCACACCTACAGTCCCATGTTGCCATTACCACTCAACATGCCCACTAAGCAATGGTAGGAACCCACCAAGGTCCAAAAGTGGGCCTTGTGAAAGCTGGTATTACCCATTGCCAGAAGCATGTTTATGAATTGTGGGCTCATAATATAGAATTTTGACCAATACCAACTAGAGCAGTACATTGTCCAATTCTTCAGGAGCTGGTTAGTGGTTACCTCTATCAACTTACTAACTAGGTCCCATTTCCCATATAGAGCACAACAATGTAAAATTCACCTTTAAATGGATGAGTTTCAATGTCGGTTGAGTGGGCTAGGGCTTATTTAATGGGCTCAATTTGATATCTGGCCCATGCTGTCTAGCATCCTTTCACTGAATTGGATATACTTTCTTTTTTCCTTCTTTCCTAAGATGTTAATAACTTAATACTTAATAGTGTCCATATACACTTGTTCTGTAGCATTTCATTTTGAAAGCTACTATTAAACAGCTTTGCCATCACATAGACAATAACAGCTAGCTTTGGTATCTATTTGCTTTTATTGTTTTGAGACTTTTTTTAGTGTCTGTCTATTCCTCAAATCAATGTATGAATTAATTAGAAGTCATGAATATGGATGTAGATACATGTCATGCAATTAATGTAACCAAGACCTAGAAAATGAGAGATGCATGCAGAGCTCATGTATGTATAGTTATTTTATAATTCAATGTATACTAATTAATAAATATCAAGAAGTATATAGCTAGCTACAGACTTAAAATTAGAAGCCATATCATACACTAGTAGGTGAGGAAGGTGTATGATTCATTTTAGGAGCATGGCCTAATTTTGAGTTCTGATCAATGTACCTTAATTGAAATCAATGCAACATGAATTGAACAGTTCACAGTGGATTAAAAAACATAGAATGTTATGGATAGACATAAGAACCTAGCTTATTAAGTTGTCATACATTTTCCTATTAATGATAGTATTTACAACACCAGTCCCACATTAACCCCAACTCCCAACATCATGAAAAAAGTTACTTATAAGTGAATAGAATGGTAATGGAAGAATGTGACTTATCATGATATGGCCTATCAATAAGATGAAGATACATATATTTACAACAAATGTATATGGGGAGCCCCTCTTGGTAGGGTAGGAAGAATGGTAAAGGGAGGAAAAAAAAACTTATTATAGCTAGTTTTCATGTAAATTAGAAACAGAACATATGTTGTGGAAAAGAAGCATGTGCTTATACATAAATGGTAGGGGCATCAATAAGATGATAGATAGCAACTGTCATTGTCTATGCCATATGTGTCTATTGGTGATGGGAATTAGAAAATAGGGGAAACATGAATTTATTGGCAATAGGACTGTTAGCTTAATTCCACTATATTTTCTATTTCATTTCCCCCTTTCACTCTCAATCTCTCTTAGCTTGGTTGGGAATTTAGGATTATTAGGCATTAGCACATATCAATCACATATCACTTGAAAGCTATTGTGCCTGGGCTTTACTGGTCACCTATGAGGCATTGACGCTGACACGTGGACATTAGTAATAATTTGAAAAAAGGAATTAGTTAACCCACTTGGGTTGGCGTGTTGGTTTGGCACTTTACGATGTGTTCATCTAAAGGTCTCAAGTTCGATTATCCCTAATACCATTTTTGGAAGGCTAGTTTGACTTCTTCAAAAAATGAAAAATGAATTAGTTAGTTGTCGTATGTCATCATATGCGTTGATGTTGTATCAGTATCGAACATTGAACACACGTTCAATCATAAATTTTGGTGCTACATAGCTTTTCACATCTCATTTTTACAACTATACATAGGCTGGCCTCCGTTGATTTGTCAGATCATCTATTTAGTTGTTAGGGCAGTTAGTTATTTGTTCTTAAAAGTATGTACATGATTAGTGTATAGTTGAATTTGTACATTTTAACAAATTTAAATCTAAATGACAAGTGTTTTATGCATTTTATGATTCCACCCTCAAAACTTAGGAGCTGGAAGTTGGTTGTTACAAGAATGCAATTGGAAAAGTCAATGAAAAACAAATGCAACTGGAAACTAATTAATGTGAAACTAAGTTTTTTTTTTTTTAATGAAATGTGAAACTAAGTTATTGGTTTATTTAAGAGGTTATTTTTTAAAGAATACATAAGTCTTGTATTTGTTCATGATTGCGATGTTAACAACGAAAAAAAAACAACGAAAATATTGGTGGGTTGTTAAGGAATAGAGTCAATAGACACGACATCAGGTTGTTAGGAAATAAAGGATAATTTTGTGATTCTCTAGATACTTACTTTGTTATTGTTGGACTTTGAACAACTTCCTACAACGGCGTTAGACACACCTCATTTTAATCCAAAATCTTAGATCTTTAAGGGTGCAGAATACAGGATACCACGGATAGTCAAAATAAATATTCTTATATTTGTTGTTTGACTTTTTCCTTTGATTAATCATTTTTCAATGTCAAAATAACACTTTGTTTACCAAATAACTTTCATGACAAAAAATAGTTTAGTATCTTAAAAGTTTGTCTTGTGATCTATTCTTTTCTTTTGAGTTGTTCTATTTGATATTTAACTTTTAGCAGATCAAATACACCTTAAGCATGAGTCATCTTAGTCGAGATATACATTTTCCTCTAATATGAGACTTTACACTTAATACACCTTTATAACCTCCCATTTTTCATGCAAAAAGGGATTTCACAACTGACAAACAAACCGTTATTTTCTTGTGAACGGACAGTCTAACAAGAGAAATTAATGATCTATGAAGCGTCAGTTTATTGCTAAAAGTTTGATTGTGAATCTTAATGGAAAATGTTCCTTTTCCTAATAAGCACACAAGGATAGAATTTTAATCTCCTTGTACGTAATACTTTAATTGATAATAATTTTCACTTTTCTAATTTTCCTTTAAAAAACAAGGAACTTTTTGTTGTTGAAGGATTTAAAAAAAGGGAATTAATAGGGCTTCTATTTATTTAAAGATAATAATGATTTTTCTAGAATGTTTATCATCCAGGGTTCATAGAAGTATATCTAAAATTAATTACGTTATTCCTACCAAAAAAATTAATTAATTTATAAGTTTGTTGTGTATTTGCTAACAAAAGATACATTAAGTTTTTATCACTACCAAAAAAAAAATAACACTACCAAAATACTAAGTTTTTATGAAAAAACTTGAATACATAATTTGATTATCTTATGTTAAATTTCCCATTTGCTTCTACGATCTTGTACTTTAAGGGTGTTGGACGATTTTTTTTTGAACTGGAGGAGATGACATACTTTTTCTTTTTAAAATTATGAATATTATAAAATATTTGTAAAAGTTACTTAAATGTAATTGAAGTATTATATGATTATTTATCATGTTGTTGTTCAATTTTCTTAAAATAATATTTCAAAATATAAACTTAGTCATCTAAAATTTTCTCTTCCAAAACCCCCTTCAAAACGAAATCCTCCAAAATCCTCTTCCAAACAGATCATAAATCTCAAATACCACTGGGACCTAATGCAAATAATCATATCAGGTGTGTGTGAGTTATTTATTAATCTTAGAGTGCCATATTCAATTCCCACTTACAAAAAAAATGTCAAACCAAGTATTACCTAAATTGATTTGTATTTTGTTCAAAACGTGTTCATTAAAAATAAAAACCAGTTTGAAGAAAATTAGATGATGATGATAAACCCTATTACTACCTAATTCACTTTGGTTAAAGATGATATGTACATACTTATATTGTTGTTTTTAGTTGAATGTGATAATCAACCCAATTGCTTAAGACTTGTCTAGAAGTCCCAACAGATATTGGAAGGTAAATCAAAGAATTAAATCATACTTTTGTTTTTAAAAAGGGACCAAAGTTAGGTGAAAGTAAAACCTAATTTTATATAAGGGGGCCATTGGAAAGAGACATAATTGGACAAGGATGGTTTTAATGGGACAAAACACAAAGCATAAAACGCAGCACCTTGTGTTCACCTTCTTCATTTGTCCATAAAAGCAGACATGCATATGAACAATAATCACATTAATTAAATTACTGTATCGTTGTGAACATTAAAATCTTGGGGATGGTGGAGAAAAAGTAAACTTGGTCACCATCGATAACTGTTTTTAACTGAAAAAGTGCAAACAATGCCCCTCAAATCACGAGGGGTAAGGTGGGTAGAGAAATAGTATATTCAATATTCATATGATATGATATGATTAATGGTATTTCACTTTTGTTAATTATTATAAGCTGCATCATCAATAGTTGTAATATTTTGTCTATATTAGAACCAAAAAAGGTACGGATATTTTGCCTTATGTCTTTGATTGTCATATATCACTTCTACTGCCAGAGGTTGTTATCTTTGTGCACTCCAAAACAAATCTGACCCTGCCGTGCCGTGCTGTTCTGTTCTGCTGCTATCTCCCCCTCGATGTAGATGCAATAGAATATAAACATTTTGGGACCATAAGATCTTAATTTTATTCTTTATTATTACTAGTGCCTTTTTCCAAACTTTTACATTTTGGTGTTTCCTTTTTGTTTCTAGGTACACATTTTATTTGCTTAATAATAATCAAAACTTTCTACCAAAGATATTTTATCTAGTGCATAAGGCGTGACAAAACAATGCAAGGTTTTCACAAATAAAATAACTGAATATCGATGGGGAAAATTGGTTCAGAATCATAATAAAGGATTCAGCTCATATCCTTTCCTAACAAAATAAAATAAACTCATCCAAAAACCAAACATATTATGGGTTGTAAGAGTGAAGTTGAACAATATATAAGTGAGATAACTTATGAACATGATGTTTTAAGATTTTAGGTTAAGATGGATGTTCAACCTCATTTGTATAGTTGCTCTTTACTCAATATGATAATCATCCAGACTTCCGTCATGATCCAGTAATGGTTCAGATGTATGTGACAAATGTGAGTTAGAAATCTCACATTGAATAAAAAAGTAAGTGTTAACAAATATGAGTGAGGTGAATCATAAGCTCAATGTCTTTATGGCCAATTTGATGGTCCATATAATAAACATATAGTTGTATCATATCATATTTCAATTCAGTGTTTGATAAGACGATAAATTATGATAAGTTAATTCTAAAACTTATCCTATAATGCCTCTTATGTTAATTTTTTTAACCGTAATATGAGTTGGATTAAATATCACTGGAATAGGGTAAGAACATACATTATTGATTTAGTTAAACTGATACACAAAATTACTTAATTAAACTGGTATAGAAAATTGAAATCTAACAAAATATGAATAAACAAAAAATAGTTTTGATATTTACTTAATGGATATAGAAATTTTAGTTTTAAATTTTCAAAAAAATTAAATATGATTTTTTTTGTAAATATAGTTTTTAGTTTTGTCGTTTATATATAACATATTTATCATATATTTATTTAGCTTATCTATGATATATATATATATATATATATATATATATATATATATATTTTTTTTTAAATGTAATAGAATTATTTATTAACATAATCATGATTTAAAAAGAATTAAATTGTTTAATTAATGGATTTTTAAAAATATTAAAATTTACAATCTTGTTATTTGAATATGATAGGTATTTTTTTGACAGAAATGATAGGTATTTTATCATGTCAAAGTTAAAAAAATAATCTTTTACATATTTAAAAAATTAAACCTAAAAAAGTAGTGGATCATTTTATCATGTTTCTTATCACGTGTGCCCAAACACATGATAAAATAAATGTTTATTATATCACTATGATATTAATTATCTTCTTATTCAGTTTTTTATGTCTTTATTTTATCTTGGGCACCAAACAAATACTTAAGGTTTGGTGTTAAGATGATTTTTTTTTTTTTTGAAAGATGGTGTTAATATATGTTGTCCAACATCATTTGTATAATAAATGTTCATACAACACGTACATATTACGTTTACTATATATTTTTTGGCGACTAAAAAATCAAGTAGGTCCTGTCTTTGTACCAAATTTTTAATTTGGTCTCTGATTCTATTAATAACTGAAAATGGTCCATCCCTTTGTCATATGTTTTTCAGATTGGTCCATGACTCTATTATTTGTTTTGTATTTTGAGTGTCAATGGCTCAATGTCTTTTGGATATTATATAGTGGTTAATGACATAATGCTTTTTAGATCTTATTTGGTACGTTAATGACTTAAAATGCAAAACAATTAATAGAGTCAGGGACCAATCTGAGAAATGTTTGACAAAGACATGTCCATTTTGAGTTATTAATAGAGTCATGAACCAATTTAAGAATTTGATATAAAGACATAGATCAATTTGGTGGTTTACTCATTTTTTTTTGAAATGAGGTATTATATGTTGTTTAATTTATTTTTGAAATACATTATTTGACGTCATATAATTATGTAATGTTATATTGCCAAAACCAAACTATCTGATCTAATCAAACTACAACCTACATTCTATTTTGATATTTACATCAAATAGTAATTTTTTTACGTCCAAACTGATCTATAAATACCATACCGGCCCAAAGCATCATTTTCTACGGGGTCATGATTCATGAAGGAAGGAAGAATCCCGTTCCATTCCATCCACCCACCACGTTACCAAACTTAATGAAATACAAAAGGTCCCCACGACAAACCTGGAGACACAGAAACACAAGTTATCAGCAACGAAGCTATGTAGGTCTGAGTTGATGCCACAAAAGGACAAACTGGGATTCGAAATTAAATGATTGAATGAATGGATTTTCTACCACTTTATTTACAATATTCAGGATATTGTTGTGACTTGTGAGTAACAATACAATGCATATTTATGAACTTTTTTTTTTACTAGAAAAAATAGCATGTACTTTTCATCACTAAGCAAATGCAGCAAGATTTCTGCTCTCCCCCGGCACAAAACATTCGCGCCCTGCAGTGTTGCCGAATATGCTCATGCGTTAGTTAACTAACGCAAGTGTAAAACTTTGCGTTGGTGAACTAACGTTGCGCTACTTAATTAACACACATATAAAGAATTGCGTGAGTTAACTCATACAACCATTAGCACATGCGTGAGTTAACTCACGCCCAGTCTATGCAAAAAACCAGAAGAGGCAGAACCTCTATTTTCCCTGATTTTTTTCAGTTGCATTCAATTACATGCATTTTTCAAATTCATTCAAGCATTCATTCAATCAAGCATTAACTCATAATTAAATTACGAAAAATAACGGAATAAAACAACGGAATAAAATAACGAAAAATGTCATAAAAATGCTAAAAAGAGCAAGTGTAATAGGATTACAACCAAATCCAACAAAATGTCATAAAAAACTACAAAAAGTCATAAGGGTCCATCTAAGGTACCCGCTAGTATGAGCCCACAGCTGGTTATCCGGAACCGGATGACCCCTCTGCTGATGGCTAAGGACATGTAGAGCAAACTCCGTGAAGGCCTGGGTCACGTCATCTGCCACAAGAGCCTCAATGTCTGTAGGAGGCCTAGGTCGTGTATGGACATACCCGTACTGCCCAAGAACCCGCTCTGGCAAGTGACGGACCATCATGTCGCTGCCGGCCATGATCCATCCGGAGTACCAACATATGTCCTGAAAGGGCATGATGTGTCGTTCTTCTCTCGTACGACCTCCAGGTGACATGAGAATGGTCCAACGAATCAATGGTCAGCTCGGTAGTGTCCAAGATTAGAAAAGCCCCTGGGAGGTTTCCATTGACTCACAAGCGGGGCAATAGTAGGGTCGTAGGCATCATCTTCAATCCTTGAAATGATGTTCGTGAAGTGTGTCAAAGTCCATCCCTACAAACACAAAGAAATAAATTTATATCAGCACAAGTATTATACAAACAACTATACATTTACGATCAAATAAGTAAAAAAGAAGAAAAACAAATATTACCACAAGCAAGGTCATGTAACCACCACAGGAGGCCACAGATGAGTCGGAGGTAAGAGATAGATGCTCTTATAGGAAAGCAAGTCTCATCCCACCCCATGACCAGCTGTCCAACTCGTCCATATAGAGCAACAAAAACACCTTAATGCAGGCCAACCTAACTTGAGCTCGCTCGTCTTGCTCCTCCTGTGTGTCAGGCTCAAGCAGCTGATAACACCTATTCAAGAGCTCCTCGTAGCGCCTCTTCAGTACACCAAAACTGACGTGAGCAGCACCCTGTTTTGTCATCTCCTTAGCGGCAGCCTCCGTTGTAAAAAGTAGGTCCATCTGCATCATCTCTAACCCCTCCTCACGGGTTAACTCTCTATCAGGAAGGAGCCTCCCAGCGATAGGGATGCCTAGGAGACGCACCACATCATCTAGTGTGATGGTCATCTCCCCAACAGGTAGATGGAAGCTACTGGTCTCCTCATGCCATCTCTTTGACATCGCACAAACGAACCCGTGAGAGATGTTCTCGTACCCACTAGTCAGGAGGGGAGTAAGACCAAACATATTTACTTCATCCCAAAACCATTGGTTTTATTCACACGGCTGAGAGATTGTCAGGTTTTTAAGGCTCAACTTCATCCCGTGCGAGATACCTTCCACCCTATGTTTTTTTCGAAACTGAAATACAAAAACAAAAAATAACAAACAACACCGTTAAATAAATAATCAGTAAAATAAACATTAAATATATTCTAACATAAATTTTAATTCTAACATTAAATAAGTAAAATAATAATTAGAATAAGTTGTATAAATAGTAAAAGAAATAAAATAAACATTAAAATATACTTACATCGGCATCGACCCAAATCCTGCATGCCACATGTCCACCAAAGTGAGGTAAAAGCGTGAGCTCATAAGGCCCCCCTGCATAGCCGTCCGGTCCGGCCTCGTACACCACCCTCGGCACCCCCTGACAACGACCCCCACCATCATGCTGCTGAGGCAGCTCAATATCATCATGTTGCTGAGGCTCCTCAATATCAGGCTGCTCCTGCTCAATATGAGGCCGCTCCTGCTCAATATGAGGCTGCTCATGATCATCCCCATACTGATGTTGCTGATATGCATCAAACTGATACTAGTGAGGCTGAGGCTCCTCAAAATGATACGCCTGATCCTGCGCCTGTTCATACACCTCATAATCCTGCTGTTACTGTATCGGGTCCACCGTCTGGGATGGAACAGTATATGACGTTGATCCTCCAGCAGCATCAACTCTACCAAGTCTCGTTTCCCCCACCTCTCCCTCGACCAGCCATAGGAGGGCGTAATGCTTGTTTCTCCCTCTGTAAACTACTAGTAGGGGCAGGCCTCCCTGCCCGTCACTCCTATCCTGAGCCGGATCAAGCGGTCTCTGAGACGTATTCCTCCGAGACATATCTGCACAACATTTCAAAAAGCAAAATATCAATGACACATTTTCACACGGACATTGTGTCATTTCTAACAATTCAACAACAACACTAATATTTCACCAGTGTCAATTCAATCCGTTAACTACCACATTGTAGTCAAACTAACCATAATCAACATTAACAAACATATTTCTAACCAATTTCATCGTTAACATTGAAAAAATCAAAAGAAAAATTCATTGAGACATTTTAACAAACACCTAGAGTCCATATTTCAATCAACTTCAAATCAAACAATTTCAAAACCCTAAAACTACCACATTTCACTCTAAACAA
>Ga0228710_1000658_pt1 | contig 46247 bp, 29 predicted proteins | sample MedpolnodulmetaG_FD_177995 | JGI IMG/M metagenome (GOLD analysis project Ga0228710, IMG submission 177995) | Root nodule microbial communities from Medicago polymorpha collected in Santa Monica, California, United States - pink nodules | ecosystem: Host-associated > Plants > Roots > Nodule... | reverse complement strand
GAATATATAATATTCAAAAAAATTCAGAAAATTATTTAAATATTTTAAAATTTATTTTCAGAATTTTTATATTGTTTTTTAAATTTATTTTCATATTTTTTAATTTTAAAAACAATATAAAAATTCTAAAAATAAATTTTAAGCCTTTTACAGGGACGAAAATCAAAACTGGCCCAAATTACAGGGACGATTATCATATTTAAGCCTTTTAAAAATATTTTTTAAAATTTAATATTAGGTGGCACGCCACGTGGCAAAAGTTGCACAGTCAGCAACTGCCACGTGGCCAAAACATGCCAAATCAGCTGAATAGTGGGGCCAGGGACCTTTTTCAAACAAAAAAAATATTTTACAGGGATGTAATTCAAATTTTTTTTTCCACAGGGACGAAAATCAAAACTGGCCTAAATTACAGGGACGATTATCATATTTAAGCCTTTATTTTTTAATAATTAAGGAAAGGTAAGATTTTCTTGACGGACATAGTGGTCATTTGATAAAGAATTGAAAATGTTTGGTGACATGCCATCAGAAGTAATAATTAAGAAAAAATAAGATTTTATTGACGGGTAGAGCTGGTCATTCAGTAAAGAATTGAAAATGTTTGGTGACGTGCCTTCAAATACGAGTGAGTGTTTTTTAGAGAGTGTTGTACAACTGTGGCCAACAGTTCTCCAACTCATTCAACCAACGTTTATTGCACAACTGAACTAAGGTACAACTAATACGATCAAATAATTTGGCGAATTGATCGATTCTCAGTTCATCCGACCAATTTCATCGAATTTTATATATTGTGTTTTGTAATTTAAAAAAAAAATTGTTTTTTTTAATAACTTTTTTTGGTGATTTTTTAAATATGGATTTAGACAAGGAAAAAAGACAAATTGGGAGAAATTACCAAATAATATTTCTTTTTTGACTTTTATATATTTTATTTTAGAAATAAATAAAAAAATAAAGCGGTGTGAAAAAAGAAAAAAGAATGATAAAGTCAAAAAAGAAAAATGAAAATTCGCGTACATAGCACTGCCCAATAGGAAAGTCGCGTTTCCCTCACGCGCTAAGAAAGAATACTTACCATAAATTTCACGGGACACCCCCGTTATGATTCTGGTATCACCCCCACCCCACCAGCACCGCACCACCAAACAAAGCACATCAACAAAACAAACTCACAACACAAGTTTTGGTTCAAACCAGCCAGCTATGCTTTACATCCATCACACATCACACAAACGGCTGAGACAACAACACTCATCGATCTGATCCCTCAATTTCCAAATCCCAATTATCATCCCCTCTTTGCGCCAATCAACGACCCCACACACAATTTCTCTCTCTTAAACCCCCTTCTATCTCTCTCTCTCCCTCATTTCTTGCCATGCCAGCTTCTCCTTCAGGTATATTCATTTTCTTAAACCCTCACTCTCTTCTTCTTCTTCTACCTCTCTCTCTCTCTCTCTCTCTGCAATGCTAACCCTAGGGTTTCATTTTCAATTTCTCTTTTAATTTTCATTTTTATTATTATTGATTTTCACAGATAACCGAGCCAAATGGAGGAAACGGAAGAGAGAATCACGAATCAACCAGCGTCAACAGAAGCTTCAAGAGGAAGAAGAAGAAGACGACGAAGAAAATCCCAATGCCGACGAAGACCACGACCGCGACTACGATTCCGACGACCAACACCACCCTAATTCTCAACCTCAACAAGAAATTGAAGTTCTCTCTGATCATGCTGTTCAGATTTCGCAGTTTCCAATGGTAATTAAGCGTGCTGTCAATCGTCCACACTCTTCTGTAACCGCAATTGTGGCTCTTGAACGAGCTATGGAGTTGGGAGATAGTAAAGCTCAGCTTCAGAACCCTCCGTTTCTGGAGAATGTTTCACATGGACAGCTTCAGGCGCTTTCGGCTGTTCCTTCTGATAGTCTTGCTTTGGATCAGGATCGTGCTGAGTCTTCTTATGTTATTACTCCGCCTCCGATTTTGGAAGGACGTGGTGTTGTTAAACGCTTTGGAAGTAGGGTTCTTGTGCTTCCAATGCATTCAGGTTCTCTCTATTTCTACTTTCACTTTGTTGCATGGTTTTATTTATAAATTTAGTTTGGATAATTCCATAAATATTTATGGAAAGAAAGATATATCAATAGAAATTTGTATCAACTATGGTTTTTTGAACAGTAGCTTCTCATTTATTCCATAAATGTAACTTATAAAGATAAGGATTTAAATTTAATTGAGAAGCTCTCATGAATAGGTAGGGTATCTTATCCAAGTTGGACCTAATTTAATGTTATTTTTGGAGTTTCTATGAGCAGATTGGTTTTCACCTGGAACAGTACACCGGTTAGAGAGACAAGCAGTGCCGCATTTCTTTTCAGGGAAATCACAGGATCTTACTCCTGAGAAGTACATGGAATGTAGGAATTATATTGTTGCATTATATATGGAAGAACCGGGGAAGAGGATTACCGCGTCTGATTGCCAGGGATTGCAGGTTGGGGTTGGTCATGAAGATTTGACTCGAATTGTTAGGTTTCTTGATCATTGGGGAATTATAAATTACTGTGCTCGGACGCCAAGTCACGAGCCTCCAAATGCCGTGTCTTGCTTGAAGGAGGATACTAGTGGAGAGATCCGTGTACCGTCGGAGGCCTTGAAGTCTATCGATAGTTTGATTAAATTTGATAAGACCAACTGTAAGCTTAAAGCAGAAGAAATTTATTCACCGTTGACAACGCATAGCGGTGATGTCCCTGATCTGGACAGCAGAATAAGAGAGCACCTGTCAGAAAATCATTGCAATTATTGTTCTTGTCCTCTTCCTGCTGTATACTATCAGTCTCAAAAAGAGGTACACTGCATTTTTATTTGAAATTTAGTAATATATCATGGCCATATGGCTTTCCATTGCTTTTGTGGGTGGAGGAAAAGACGAACAAGATTTATGAATTGCTTCAGTTATTGAATGTCCCCCAATAACCTTGCATGATTATGGTCAATGGACAGTTAACATTGCATTAAATGATCAGTGCATATTTTTACTGCTGAGAATAAGCCTCATGTTGAAAGCTGCACCTAGCAGTTCACGATTTCTATTAATAGCAACCGAGTCCTTTGCCTTTAAAACCAGTTACTAAAATAAAAAATCCATAAAAAGGGTTACTACTTACTATTGCATGCCAGTGCTTGTGTAAATGTTGTATTCTTCCTGGAATTCTGAATATTTTCTCCCTATGCTCTGGGTCAATACACAAATAAAATAAAAGATAAAATAAACAGGGTTTGGCTTGTCATCTGAGGGTGGATCTAGATCCAGTACTGTATTGTTGCTCATTTTTAATCCGGGTGTGTGTATTATACTAATGTATTATTTCGACAACAATCCCCAAGTAGTCAGTTAGCTGTTACTGAATTGCTTTAATTATTTTCTTTGCAGTATCTAATAGTTTAGCAGCCAGTTTATGGGAAAAGCACTGGGATGAAAGTGCTTTTTTTGATAAAGCCAAGGCATCATATTGGGTTCTTATTGTTGTTGGAGTCGTATTTAGTAGGGTTCTTTTTGTACTATTCTTATGTCAGATATGTGCAGTTGTACGACAGTAGGAGTCATATTCTTATATCTGAAACGGGGAAGATATGTGCAGTTAAACGTAGAAGAGATTCTAATTTACCAATATCTCTACCTGTCAGGTTTGTGCTAAAATCAAAAGTCCTAGGAAACACACGACCCTGAGAAGAATAAAAGCACTTCGTCGTTGAGTTTTGGATAGTTGAGACTTAAGAGAGAATTTAAATGTGGGAAAAGCCTCCAGAAAGGAATTTATCCTACCCATGCTCAAGTTTCATGCAAGAGCCATCACACAACCCCGAATAGACTGAAAATAAACTTCTTTACTGGCTTTTAGTTTTTCTTAGGCTTCTGTTTTTGGCAAGGTTTTATAAAATTTAGAAGTTGAACTTAAATTACATCAATATTTCATGTTTGAAGTAACTTTGTTGTCACACTCTTAGAACAAATGTGATATAAGTGCTGAAGCATAAACACAGATTTAAAGTTGTCAATAAAGAAATATATGTATCCCTTTTACCAGAGATCTGTCAGCTCAAAGATTGATTATTTTTTGGGGTCCACTTCTGAGTAATTAGTCAATAATAACAAAATGAAAGTTTGTTTAAGAAAGACTAGCAACTAGAAATTGATTTTGGCAGCTTTAGTTATCAACTCTTAGGAATCTGCTGAATTCATATTTTGCCAGTTTTATGCAAAAAGAAAACTTCTTTGTTCTATTTTGGATGCTCTCCTATTTTGCAAAATTTTGCCGCATCTGTAATCCTACTCACAAATAACTATACACATGTATTAGTTTATATTTATTCTTCACACATCTGTGACACGGTTGATTGAGTGACAAAGTGGAAAAAGAGAACTCTCTTTCCAATGGTTTCCTCTTCTATATTGAGTCAGCACCCAGTTCTCCAATATTAACAATTCAGAATGAATTATCTTCTACTCCCTTCCTATTATTTAAGCTAACTGCCTGACCCCCTTCAAGCTCACGACTCTCATCAAAACTTCTGTTGGTCAAGTCACTTCTTCTCCCAGTGAGTCAGGACGGTACCCCCATTCTTCTCCCCGGTCATTTGTGCACAGTGCGAAATCGCTGGCCAATAGCCACACGAAACATCTGCTACCCTTTCCTTGAAGCTCAAAGCTTTCCTCGATGTGAAATCAAGGATTCCTCCTGCATGAGTTCCTGTAGGCCACATTCCCACGTTTCTTCTCCGTCCTTAGTGCAAACCATATCCCAATCCTTATCTGCTTGTTTATATTCTTCCAAGACTAGCTAATTTTATGCTTCTTCGTTCACTTACCAAATAGTTGATAAATTCCTTCTATACCTTCTCAACCTTATCATGTCACATTCAAAGAGGGTAATCACTCTCCGTGGTCTGGAATTTTCTTAAAAAATTCCACCAAAAACTCTATCACTGACACCCCCTGTTCTATTTCTTTTCCATTAAGAGATCTGGAACAAAATGGTTTCACAACCAAAAGCAGGATGTGATATTTTAGAGAAAGAGCTGAGAAAACAGATAAGGCATAAGAATGCTTTTGTGGTGGTATACTGTCTATATACCTATATATATATATATTTTTTATTTTTTATTTTTTATAAGCTGGTGGTATAATGTACGACAAACAGAAAAAACAAAATTTTCCTTCTAAGTGTTTCCCCTTCAACAAAGGTTTGCCACTTTTACAATTGAGCCGTGTTCGCTTTTCCAATTTTAACAATTCAGAATGAATCCTATTCTACCCCTCCTATTATTTAAGCCAGCCACCAAGCTAATCATAGCTACTCTTCACTGTAACTACATTTCCCTGACTCTTTTTTTCTTGTTTCCTGTGTACCTTCGTACACTGGTATATTTTCTCTTGGTGCTTGAGTAGTAAAATTTGGATCTTATTCAGACTTCTGAATAGAAAGCATCTACCTTATAACCACAATAATGATTAATCTGGCCAGTGTGAAATGTTCACTATTTGTGTGTGTATGTGTGTGTGTGAGAGAGAGTGTTGTGGTTGTTTGGTGCAGACTATTTTATCAACAACAACAACCAAGCGTCCAAGCCTTATCCCACTAAGCGAGGTCGGCTACGTGGATCAAATTACACCATAATGTTCTATCATAAACCATATTTCGGTCCAACTCATTAATCTGTAAATCTTTCCTAATAGTTTCTCTTATAGTTTTTCTAGGTCTTCCTTTGCCTCTAGTGATTTGACTATCCTTCATATGATCTTCTCTCTACATGGCCTAACCACCTAAGCTTATATTCCACCATCTTTATTATACATCAAGTGTTCCTCTACATCTATACCCGATGCATAGTACTATAATTTGTAAATCATAGGTTCATTATGATGACTTCACTGCAGATTAACTTTGAACATGATAGGTCCATTAAGCATTTATATAGAAGGGGTAAAATAGGAATGGAATGAGAGGGAGTGGAGGCGCAGGAAGGACAGATGTCAGTTAAGGAGGCAGGAAAGAAAATGCATGAAACAGAAATAATTAACGGGGCAGGTGGCAGCATGGGATTGGGAGAGGGAAATAGAGAATCAGTTGTAATGATGCATAAAAGAGAGGAACAACAGAATGGGAAGGTGTGTTATGCGTGAAGCAATACAATAGGGACTGAGAAGTGGGATTATTCTCACATCTGTAGAAGAAGGGGCATTTCTACTCTAGGAGTGCCATAATATCTTCTCTGTTATTTTTCCATTTCATCCAAGGAGATTACTCCATCCATAGCTTACTACTACTGCGTTGCTTGTATTGAGGAATTCATCCTCTATTTCCCATATTAATACAAATACTACTCCCTCTCCCTCTTATCTAGCTACTCTGCTGTGTTCTAATCCTTTTCCATCATATGTAATCAGTATCTCATTCTCATGTTACAGGTTGATATTTTACTCTGCACTGATTGCTTTCATGATGGAAAATTTGTCGTTGGTCATTCAAGTATAGATTTTTTAAGGGTGGACTCATCAAGGGATTATGGTGAACTAGATGGGGAAAGTTGGACTGATCAAGAAACTTTGTTGCTGCTTGAAGCAATGGAGATTTACCATGAGAATTGGAATGAAATTGCTGAGCATGTTGGTACCAAGTCAAAAGCTCAATGCATTCTTCATTTTCTTCGTCTGCCCATGGAAGATGGAAAATTGGAAAATATCAATGTTCCAAGCATGTCTGTGTCATCCAATGTGATGAATAGAGATGATAATGGAAGATCACACCATTACTCAAACGGAGATTCTGCAGGTCTGTCCTGTATTTTTTAATAAAACCAAAGGAGTGCTAGGAACACACACTTTCCAACACCTTTTCTTTTATCGGTTAAAATTCACGTGTCCCACCAAATCATGTGGGTCCCACTTAAATTTGGCAGGACCCATTTGAATTTTAACCAATGAACGAGATTGTGTTGAAAAGTGTGTAACAAAAATTGTGTTTTTAGCATTATTCTTAAACCAAATTGTTGTGATATGGTTTTGATTTAATATCCATGCTCTCACAGGACCTGTACATCAAGTCAGAGATTCCGACAGCCGCCTGCCTTTTGCCAATTCTGGAAATCCTGTTATGGCTCTGGTGGGTGACTACAAACAAAACTCCTAAGTTATTATTTTATTAAGAAGTGTTATTCTAAAACAAATTTATAAACAAGACTAGCATGTGGTTATCAGTACTGCACTTAGCATCTTGTTCTATTTACTGAGTTTTTATGTAATTTTTAAAATTAGAACTTATTTCTTAAAGTATTGCTTTTCTGTGAAGGAGCAAATGATCACCATGCCTGCTTATCATAAGATTTAAAAGGGTGATATGCTGACAAGAAAATGTATTTAGAACAAATTAAAATGTCTTGTATATTTTACAGTTGTTTTGATGAGATTCTTACACATGTGGCTTTGGTTGATGTTTTCTAAAGGTTGCCTTTTTAGCCTCTGCGGTTGGACCAAGAGTAGCAGCTTCTTGTGCTCATGCGGCATTATCAGTAATGTCGGAGGATAATACTGGCTCCCAGACTGAATCATCAGGACATGATAATAGGTAAGATTGCCAAATCACATGCAGATTTAAAGGTTGCCTTTTTTGTACATATCCTATCTTCTACTTTATTACTCCTCTCATTCTCTTTCTTATTAGATTTGTTTTCTATTAAAAGAAATTTCATACAGTATGATTAAACCTTACCTGGAAGACCCCCTAAAGAGATGAAAGGAAGAAAACATATATTAGGTTGTGTCTGCCCTATTCCTTTAGGCTTTGTTTGAGAGTTTGGAGGGTAGGGGAAGGAAGGGCTTTGGGGGTGGGAAATACAGAGGGAAACGGAGAAATCTTTCACATTTTTTTTTTTTTGAAAGAGTGTTTTTTTAGAAAATGATAAACTAACGCTTATGATTCATATATTTTTAATATATAACAACATAGAATAAATTTGAAGAATTCATATAAACCCTCCAATACAATTTTTTAGTTCCCCCAAATGAGGAGGGTTTTGTATTATGAAGAAAAATTAACCCCCCAAAGCCCTCCCCTCCCAATGCACTACTCTATTTCTTCCACTCACTCCGTCCTTTTTTCCAAAACCCTCCCCTCCCTTCCCCTCCAAACTCGCAAACAAAGCCTTAGTAGAGTGCGCAAATCAAACACTAGTTGAACTGTTGTATTTGTGGTTGCTAGTTTATGAATTTTGTACTAAACATTAATGACTTTTACCCATGAAGGACAAATCCAGAAAACACACATTCTAGAGATGGTGGCTCTCGAGGAGAAACTGCAATTTCAAATAATCATAATGGTCAGTTATGTTTGCTGCTTTTTAATATAGCTGATATACTATCATGCACCAACATCCAATGTGACACAGAATGTTATTTTCTTCCTGACAAGTGCTGCTTTTGATTTCAGAGGATAAGGCAAAAGCACCTTGTTCGCGGGATCAAAGTGAGGGTAGGACAACCCCACTCTCTGCTGAAAAAGTTAAAGATGCAGCTAAAGCAGGCCTCTCTGCTGCAGCAATGAAAGCTAAATTGTTTGCCGATCACGAAGAACGAGAAATCCAGAGATTATGTGCTAATATAATTAACCATCAGGTACAACTGTCATTTCTTGACTTCTTCAGTTTCAGTTGACATATACTTCATCTTTTTTCTTTCTACTTCTATCTGATGTATGCATGTACATATAGGCAGCAGTTAAACATTTTTTGCAGAATTCGGTAAATTAAAACAATTGGAGAAAACTCAAAATCAGGTGCAGAGCTAGTATTTTGCCGTTTAACTTGTTTTTGTGGCTTGCTGTTGTTGACAGTTGAAAAGATTGGAATTGAAGCTGAAACAGTTTGCAGAAATTGAAACATTGTTGATGAAGGAATGCGAGCAAGTGGAAAGGGCAAAACAGAGGTTTGCTGCAGAACGCACCCGAGTTATATCAGCACGTTTTGGAACTGCGGGAACTACACCTGCAATGAATGCATCAGGTGTTGGTCCTTCAATGACTAGTAATGGCAATAATAGGCAACAAATGATCTCTGCTTCTCCCTCACAGCCCAGCATCTCAGGGTATGGCAACAACCAGCCAGTTCATCCACACATGTCCTTTGCCCAAAGACCTTCAATGTTTGGGTTGGGGCAAAGGTTGCCCCTATCTATGATACAACAATCACAATCAGCTTCTTCAGCTCCCATGTTCAATGCCCCTAGTAATGTGCAGCCTGGTACCAATCATCCATTGTTGAGGCCTGTGTCAGGAACTAATTCTGGTTTAGGATAATTAGGGGGAGTAGATGTAAGTTTTGGAACTTCAATGGTGCAGTTTTATTTGGTCATTGATTTCAGAAGTGAAGCGGAGATTGGGTGGATGTACCGAGAAAGTTATTTAGCTTATTGAGCCTGTAATTGTTTGCAGTTGATTGTGAAACTGTTGTTCAAAAGGAAATAATTAGCATTTGATATTCTATAGTTTTAGTTTATTTCATGTTGACCATAGGCACGATGAAAATTTATTGTTTTAAGTGTACCAAATCTTGTTTAGTTAGATTGCATACAAATCCAACTACTTGGATGAAAAATGAAAAGGCTATGGAGACATCTCCGCTACCTGTGTTGTTGTATAGTATTGGCAATGCTTGGTTATTATGCTTTTATGTTGCGGTTTCTCTCGTTGACAGTTTTCTGATTCTAGTGAGGGTATGTCATTTGTCACCAAATAAGTTCAAGGAAATTTAAATTTTTCCAATTTGATTTATAGTTTTTCTTTCTTTACTTTGAAACTTTTTTATTATTCTTCGCCGGGACAACTCATTATTAGTGGGAATATATGTTTTAATAAAACAGAATATAAAGCAAATTAATCAAGTGATTTGGTTCAGGATAATTGTTTTGAAAAATCCGAGTTTAAATCTTGACCGTATCAATTTTTAACTAGATTCTACTTACTTTTGGATTGAATTTAGGATGACTAGAGTTTCACACTTTTAAAAGGTTGATTATAAGCATTTTTTAAACTGACTTTTTTAAAATACCAAAGAAACAACTTGCTATGAATCAATTTTGGAAGTGGAGTAAATACATGAAATAAAATAGAGGAGTAGTAGCTGCCTTATAGTGTACTGCAACTGCAACTGCAAGTGCAAAGCAACGCGAGGCTGTGAAAGCGAGTTCGATTGAAAAGAAGCAATGAACATAGACGAAAACGTGGCTTCTTTAACCCCAAAATTCCCGGTTACCCAACTCAATTTCTCTCTTGAAATCAAGGTATGTGCGCCTCTCACTCTTTTCTTCTTCATTCTTTGGATTAGGATTAGGTTAATATTGATATTCAAAACTATTATCATTCATCTTGGTTAATTTGATTTACTTCTCAGGGAAACAAAACTGAAATCATTATTTCAAGTTATGAAGATCATTTTATGGTGAGTGTTATTGGATATGTACATGCATCTATGTTTTTATTGCTGCACTTCTTAACTTTCTCACTACTTTCAGGTTGTTGCTACTCAAATAGGAGCTATGGGCACAATACTCCATGCCAGGTTTGCATCTCAATTCTCTGCAATTTCTTTTATATACTTTCATAAATCATAAATTCTAAAATTTCACATTGCCTAAGGTTTCCAACTATACCACACCTAAAATTACACCCACCCCACTTAACTTGTATAAGGGTCTGTTTGGATTAACTTATTTTAGCTTATTATAGTTTATGATAGAACATTATGGATTATGGCATAATTTGATCCATGTCACTGACCCACTTAGTGGGATAAGGATTGGTTGTTGTTGTATCTACTCACATAAGTATGTGTGCGACTATTTGGAATAGCTTATGAAAATAGTTTATGACATCTCTATAAGTTGTTTTTAGCTTATTTCCATGAGCTTTTTAGGATAGCTTATAAAAACAACTTATAGTTTATATGAAAACAGTTTGACTTTATTTTATTTGTTATTGAAATAGCTTATACATAAGTACTGATATGATAAACGATTATATTAAGCTCTTTATCCAAACATGGCCTAAGTAAAAAAGTATTCTATAATACCATGCTCAAATACTGACATGAGTTATTGGGTATACATTCAATTCTTATGGTTTCACTAACCTTCGACCCAAGCTATGAAATAATAGCTCGTATTGCTATCAATCATGACGAGTACTGGCCACTGGGGACTTCCCCATATAGCCATGATTGAAAGTGAGACCTAGGCATGGAAAAGCTGTTGTGAGTTGTGAGAATTAGGAGTTTCGAGAGTTTGAAATTCCACATAACAATTTACTTTGAAACTAATGATGCTTCATTGAGGATTGATTGCTTATATTGTCACACGTTTGTCTTTTCAATGCCAGGAAGGAGGAAGGGATGTCAATTAGCCCAACATTCAACGTTTCTGTTTTATTTGGCAAACGAGATGAGGTAAACTTGCCTATGCTTGCATTCATATGTTCTCTTTGATCATTTCCTTGGAAGTTTTGGGTTTTTGTTTACGAAATGCATTGTTGCAGCCAATGTTAGTAGCATGTGCACGCCAGCTGATTGAGCATATGACGTAGGTATTCTTTCTTGTTAAGAAAAACTATCCAATTATAAATATTTCTGGAGTTTTCAATTTCATTATGGCATCTTTTGGTCTAAATTAATAATGTATAATTTAGTAAATTGTTTTGGAAACCATGTTGACCATCCAATTTCTGATTTGCAGTTTGTCTGGCGTCTCTAGGCCATTGGTGCTCTCACTTGGCCTTAAAGACCATTCTGTGGTACATTTTAACTGATTTGTTCTTCTTTATTGGTAACGAAAAGGAAAAAATAGTTAAGTCGTCTTACCCATATAACAATGTTATGCAGGAGACATTGAAAGGCATTGTTTCTGCTGTGATTGACAAGAGGCTGTGGTAATGAATCGATGATGAAAGTTCAAAATTCAGATTTTAGTATGCTGGAATGCGCATAGCTCAACCGGGTAGAGTTGGGAAGTAATATTTGATTACCATATGCTGGTTATTTTTGTACTTAATACTGTTTGTTCGGCAGTAAATCTAATTGTATTGACCTGTGGCACTTTCAGATTATAGTAACCAATTTACTTTTATTACTGCAACTTAATCTCATTTTCTACTTTAGCTGTGACAGATTGAAGTATTTAATTATTGTTATCATGTTATGCAAACTTAAGTTAATATCTTATTTTTAACTACTCACTAATTTATTGTGATTGCATTCGATGACGCAAAGCAGTGATTGGACTTTGATGTCACTTGGTCATATTTATAACAATTTCTTAATATTAAGTGTTGCTCGTCAAAAACATGTACGCAGAAAAATTAACTGAATTCTTGGCTAATTAACATAGAAACAGTGAGGATTTTATCAATGCAGTGTCCTGCATTTTATCATCCTGATTACAAGGTAGACAAAACAGAACAAAAGGAACAAAAGTAACATTCTCAGAAATAATGTCGGATATACACTGAGTACAGGATATCAGATCTTCTCTTCACTTGTGCCTTCGACTTCAATGGAAACACTGACAGCTGTCTATTATTTGGGGACTGGATTATTGTAGAAATTTGAAAACCATTTTGGGGCTTATGCCAATCTAGTTTTCTTTTAAACTTATGCAGTAACATAGAAACAATGAAACTTAACAAAATTTTACAGTAGTACACATTCATTTTGAGAGTTAGCCATCCTTAGATTCTCATTGCTCACTAAAATGACTTGAAAGCAATGTGAAGTTGGTGCTGCATTTGACTCACAACCTAGGTCCCTCTGGTCGGGTGATATCAGCTAAATCTTCTCTATAAGGGGTATAACTCAACTCTAACTGACCATCGTTTACAAACCCCTTTTCCACGTGGGTTTGCATTGACGGGTCATCCTTAACCTCCACAAACGTTACAACAGTGTCTTTTCTGAATGTTAGATAGATAACTGAGACGATATACAGTGTCATTAGAGGAAACACTATGAGCCCAATGAACACGTTTGCCACCTTTGGTAGACTGTTATGAATTATCCAACCCACAAAAGCAGTAATGAGGTAGTACACATTGATTCCAATGATTCCCAAACCCAGTATCCATGAGATGATAATGATCTGCACCAAAATTATGTCACATTTTTTGTTTCAGTTTTTAATCAACAATATTTCAAATGCTTTAGCTTAATGGGTAGTGACCACTTTATAGTACAGGGAAATAGGATAACTTACAATGATAGAATTCTTGTGAGGTCCCATCTTGGTCCTGCTGCTGCTAAACTTAAGGAGTGGAATTAAAGCGAATGGAAGCTCAAAAGAAAGTATCATCTGCAAAAATAATTTTAATTAGTTTATCTGCAGAATGTTCAATATGTATACATAAGGAGAAGGAAGAGAGAATGATAAATTCTACAATATACAAACCGATGCAATGATAATGAGTCTTCCAGCTCCAGAAGAACCACCAATGATAGAGACAACAAGACTTGGTGCTATGGCAACAATCCTAGTCACCAAGTTCCTTATCCATTTTTTCATCTTCAAGTCCAAGAAACCCTATCAGCAACAACCAAACAAAAACCCAAGTTTAGTAACACCTTATACAAAAACTTTTTAAGTTTTTTGTTATTGCTATGGAGTTTGTTATATTAATTTTAAAGTGTTTAGTGATATTATGAAATAACCTGCATGATAAACTGGCCTGCATAGGTTCCAGTGATGGCAGAACTTTGTCCTGAGGCTAGCAATGCTATGGCATAAATAGTCGAGCTTGAACGTCCTAACACATTCTAATGGACATCAAAATTAAACATGTAAGATGTATATACTTGCTTAATTAGGATTAAACTTAATATCATGCTTTGACCATAATAGTTGCAAAGTGAATTAAATTAGGAACCTGGAGAAGGAAAGAAGCAGAGTTAAGGGTAATATCACTGCAACGATCAGCATTCTCTCCAGAAATATCATCAGCTTTGCAAACAGTGCCAGTCACAGAAATCATTGCAACATTGATTAGAAATGCAACGAACAGAGCGAAACCACTCTCAATGAGAAAGTATCTGCATGCATCCTGCATAATCAATTAAATATATGTCATATAGTATTAGTATGTACTGAATTTATCAGATATATTTTAAGTTTAGCGCTTATGGATTTAATATATGAGTTTATTTCACTCGGGGCTTACATTGATGCCGCGCTTAGTACCAGGTATTTTTCGAGATAGCACTAGAGCAGAGTGGAGGAAAAGATTGTGCCTGCATAATTTTGTCAGAAAAAAAATCAGCAAGGATAACATTTGAATTATGCAGGCCAGGTAGATAAGTGTATGGTAAATTTATTGCAGTAAAAGAAAAGAGGAGGAAGAATATATATACGGCATGATAAGGGCACCCAAAAGGGCAATAGCATCGCCTACAGCACCATTTCCGCTGAGTTTGGGAACAAACATTCCCTCAATTACTCCTTTAGCAGGGGGTTTTACATAGCTCAATTCACCAAAGAAACATGCAGCCATTACAAATACTAGAATTGAAATCAGCAGTTCCAACTTCCTCACCTGTATGCCCAAACATCCCAAAAAGTAGAAGTTAAGAGATCACTAACACCTGCAATTAAGTGCATTTGTATTCTCTAGAGTTCAACTATTTTGTTGTAATTGAAAAAGATTAAAAATAATTTAATTTTGATATACTTTCAAAGTAAATGTGGATGAGAGGGTTAGATAACTCAGCCCTTTTAAACTAAGGGTTGAAATAGTTAAAGTTATGGGGTTCAAACACTTGTGAGGGAAAAAATTGTAACATAACAACTAATATGTTAATTTTTTAAAAATATATATTAATAGTTGCATATAAAACCAACAAATGGCATTCAATCAAACACATGACTTTATAAATAGTTATGACTAAAGTCAAATATTTTTAATGATTTGACGATTTCGATTATTTGAGTCTAATTTTTTTTATATGCTAGCACAACATATGAATTAAATTCAAGATAAAAATGTAGAACTTTTAAATATTAAGAGTTTATAAATATTATATTTAAAGTATATACAACGTATAAGTCATACTGGTTCAACCTATTTAACCTTGCAGGTTCCATTGATAACTTGTTGACCAAGTATACTTTTCACTTGATGATTAATCCATATCTACTACTCCCTCCGTCCCTTAATGTAGGCACCAATTGCCTTTTTCACATTTCTTAAGAAATGTTGTTAGTGTAATTAATGTGTCTGGTTTGTGCGTTAATATTACAAAATTGTCATTTGTTTGTATGTGTATTAAATTTGACTTTTCATATTTCAAGACAAGTTTGTAGTATTAATTAGGGGTATGTTTAGGAAAAAAATAATAAATGTATCTAGTAATTTGAAAGAGGGTTTACATTTAGAGACAAAAATAAAGTCAAATGGGGACTTAGATATAGGGACAGAAGGAGTATATAGTTTTAATGAAGCAATTTAACACATGAGGTTAATGAGCTCCACTTAAGGATTAAATATTCATATAAAAACATGAGTTCGGTTTTTGATCAAATTTTACTTATCTTTAATCGAACTCGGATTACCAGATCGCTCCCCTTCAGGGCTAACACACCAAAGAGAGAAAAAAAATTGATTTTTTTTGTCAAGTAACATGGTGGCTAGAAATTTATCCAAATAAGTGAGAGATGTGAGGTTCAAACCCAAACCTTTACATACTACAATATCTCTACCAATTAAGTTATACTAAGAGGAAGAACTCAAAACAATGATTAAAAACCATTGATTGTTAAAAAATAATAATGATTTAATATCAGAATTCCAAAATGTAATTTATGTTTGACCACGACCTCTCTTCAAGGGAGCATGCAAGTGGACATTAAAGACAGTAATTATTATGTTTAGGAAAATGATAGTAACTTGTATCATGAGACATTGTTTAAGGGTCTTAAATGAGAAATATATTCTCTCAAGTGGAATTCTCTCTATTTTTTTAGATTGTTACATATAAACCATTAATATGAGAGAGAAAAGGAAATAAAGAAAAAGAGGGGATATTGAGTGTGTGATTGAGTTGTACCAATTGAGAAAAATTAAGAAAAATACACTTGAAAGAATCCATTCCACCTTTAAATAGTATGTTTTTATAAAAATATGTGTATTTATTCTATTTGAAATTGAAGTATTTGACATTTTTTAAAAATAATTTATTGATTTAAAATGCTTAAACTGTGTCCCGTTATATTTAATATCGGAATTCCAAAATGTATAAGCTATAGTTTGGCCATGACCTATATGACCTCTCTTCAAGGGTGCATGCAAGTGGACATTAAAGACAGGAAAGGTACATTACATCAAAATAGTGGAAGTGGGAACGAATGCTAGAAACCATGAAAAAGAAAAATCGAAAGAAGAGATATGTTATTTTATCTCATTCACATTTCATATAGTTATTACAAAAACATAAATTAATTACCCCAAATCTTTGTAGGCCCAAAAACAAGAGAGTGCTGCACCCGGTCAACAGAACCCCTCCCCATACAGGGACGTGGAATAGTATGTTTAGTGCAAAGGCCGTCCCAATCACTGCCACGATCAATTTTGGATAACATTAGTGTATATAGAAGATAAATAGGTATATCAAAAAAAGAAAAAATATCCACAATCATTCATAGTAAAAAGTTTTACACCAAATCTTGACATCCAATATTTCTACTTGATGTGAGGCTAATCATTCACGCTTGAATTTTAATATGTGTGCATGTGTGTGCGTGCACATGGATTTCTAGCCGATAAAAAACTAACCGCTCAAACTTAAATTTCAATGTAAGTGTAGTGTGCATGTGTGTTTGATGGTGTAACTATTTTTAAAATTGACCATGTATATGACTCAAATACATATAAAACCTGTATTTTTCTTTTAGTATATTTAAATTAAATTCACATAAATATTTATTTTGAATATTCATATAAAAATTGTAATTTTTTTTATGAAATATAAAATAATATGATGCACATGTAAATAAATCGCAAGGTGATGAAAAATGTATTGCATATATAAAAAATGAGTTTTTTTTTTTGAGTGTATGTATAAAAATGCATTTTATTTTAATGTTGAATTAAATTTAATGGTTTTGATTGTAAAGGAAAAAACAAGGTGATGAACAACAGAAAAAGGAAATGGCACCTTCAGGTATGTCTGCAGCTATGACAGCAAGTTCTGCTAATATCCATAAACAGTATTTCACAAACCATGGGTACTCAGCTTTACAAATTTCTGAAAGGTGTTTTCCTGTCAAAATTTAAACAACAAATATCAAATAATGGTAATATCATAGAGAATGTCTTACATAGATGCCCCACGTTTCCTATTTGAGCTTTTGTTCTTGTGAAAACTTCTTTAGATAGGAAAAGTGTTTTTTTAGACATAATCCAAAATTATTATTTGATTAACTAACTAGGATAGGGACTTGGATATATGAATATATTATGATATGGCATGATATCCCCCAACTTTGTAAGGTTTTATATTTATTTGTTTATTTATTGCATGATTCTAATAGAATAAATTTAATTTTCAAATATTTAATAAAATATATCACTAAAGAAGTTTGTGAATGTAATCTAGATTGTGACCTCAAAATTTTATATGTTTATGCAAATGCAATACAACACAATTGAGGTCTTACCGGTGCATACTCCAAGATTTGCAGCCAATGATTGAATTATGCAGGCAAATATGAGTCCAATAAGAATGATCCACAGCAGCTGAATACATCAAAAACATTGTATTTCAATTTTTTAATGGATTTCAATTGATATTATTTCACTTAAAATATCAATATAATTATTTTTGGCGTAGTTTGTTGTCTGATTGGTTTACCTCATATCCATGGTTAGCTCCGGCTTGCAAATCAGTTTCCACTTCAAAAATGTGAAATATATTTAGCACACTCACACATGTATAAGTAAAAATAAATAAAAAATATTAAACTATAACAACAAAAATTAAAGACAAAAAATATGAAATATGTCTCTAATTTGTACTAAAAAGTTGAGTTCTGCTTATAATAGTGACTGGAAGGAGTATATAATATGAAACACAGAGATAGAGAAAATTACTATTTCCGGGATCAAGGTAGGCCAAGGAGACAAGAAAACCAGGACCTACATATGCCAAGAACTTCTTCCATCCTGGTTTCTGTTCAATGGATCAAGTTTATCAAATACATCAAGTTAGCAAAGAGTCAATGTACAATAGTAATTCCAAAAGGAATAACTCCAAAAAAATAAGTAGACTTTAACTTAATTAGTGATTAACAATTTGTTAGAGCTGAAAAATGCATTCTATAGTACCTGATCTTGCTTTGAGGAATCATCATGGTTATAAGATGGTGTGCTAGAAGGAGTCACATTGACGGCTACTATACGGTTGTTGCTACCATGATTCACTTCTTGATGTTGCATTGAGCTTGCCATGTTTACTATTTACTCTTTAACTCTTCCACTTGATGAACACTGTGTGAATGATGAATGAATGAGTTAGCTATAGTATATATAGCTATAGTATACACACGCAAGTTTTATTTAATTTTTTTTAATATTGAAGACCACTTAATTGTATAACTTGTTAGTTAAATTAAGTTGGCATTTGGACACAAAAGAGTTCCATTTTCATGCCTATTAAGGGATGGGGCACGTCGCATGTCACTATCTTCAATAAAACCAAATTATATATCGTATGTATGTAGACATTTATTTATTTTAATTACTATATAGTAGTCTTCTTCGGAAAATAAATAATACCTACACTACATAGAATCATTCCTGTTATATATTGATAAATCTCCACGGCAATTCCATTAGTCATTTAAGATATATCACTATTAGCAACAAAAAAAAAGATATATCACTATATTTCTGTTTTTTAAATAAAGATCTCAATGTTTTATTCTATTTGAGTTAATTGCAATTTGGTCCTCGGGTATTACGGTTGTGCAATTTTGGCTACCGTCTTTTGATTGTGAATTGGGTCTTCAAGTGTTCCAATTGTTACAATCGTATATTTTGCTATTAACCGTATAATTTTTAATTTCAGCATAGTCTATGTGGTCAACGTGCATGGATTGAGTTGGTTTTGGCATAAGTCATTTTGCTAAGGTAGTTTAATTCAGTGTGAGATTAAGTTCAATAATATTTTTTTGGCTTTTATACGTGTTTAGTCCATGTAAATAGGGGTCATTTAAAAATTGGTCCCTCCCCCCACTTAATTACTGCCACGTCACTAATTAGTTGTTGTGGCATTGCTGATTAGTGACCAATTAACAGAGCCACGTTAGCTAATTATTGACGTTTAAGTGATTAAGTGGGGGAAGAGACCAAATTTTAAATGATTAAATTTTGGCAGGATAAAATGTCAGGATTAAGAAATACAGAGACCAATTTTTAAATGACCCCCTATTTGCAGGGAGTAAACACGTATAAAAACCTTTTTTTTTTTTTTAAAGGAGACTAAAGATCAATGTTGACAACATATGCTTTTGTGGCTAAAAATTAAATGCTTTGATTGTGATTATTTGATACTTGGAGGACCGAATTCCAATTGGAACCTAAGGACTTGCTTAATTGAGACACTAAAAGTACAAATAAGCATACTTATTTTTATTTAATTATATATCCTTTTTTCGATAAGTACAAATAATTAAGAAATTGATTAAAAAAAGAAATTGATTATAAAATTAGGAATATCCTTTTTTGATCACTTTTCTTTTCTTCCAGGAACGTGCTTTTCTCTTACTACATTTATAACTGGATTTTGTTTTAATTATTTACTTAAATTAAATACATTGCTTATAAAAATTATCTACTTAAATATTACTTCATCTGTTTCTATATATTTATTTCTTAGGTTGCTCTGCACAAACCAAAAAATAGTTTTGATTAATAAAGGTCTTAATGTAAGTGTAAAATAATTCATAAGATAATAGTATAACGGACAAAAGAAAATAGTTAATATATTTTTTAAAGAGTTTAATTTTTATACATTGTCTATTTAAAAAACAAATTTCAAAGTCTATAAATTACCATCACAATTTATATGTGTGACTTTAGTTGATAGTGTATTTTTTGTATCCTAATATGAATCAAATCATTTTTTAAATAAAGAACTAGCTCATTAGGTGTATAATATATATAGGAAATTACATAGGAATGAATTTAAAAAAAACGATAGATAAATAGTCTACTTGACTGCCCACAGATTTTTTTTTTAATTCTCAAGAGTAGTACTTTGCTTATAATATCTCTGTCCATAAATATAAATCTCTTTTAATAAATTTCTTTGTACTTTTTTTACTAAGAACCCTCCGAATTTTCCTTAATTATTTTATTAACAAAATATCCTTGATATTATCACTTGGAGTACAAAAAGAAATAAATGTCATAAGGGAGAAAATAAGCTCTTTCTTTCCTTTATGAGTATTTTTATATAAAAAAAGTTGATATTTTTTTTGACAAAACAAAAAAAAGTTGATATTTTTACCAAATTAATAAATAAAATAACTATATAATATTTATATAAAAAATATTTTACTAATATTTTGGTAATACTAAATTTTGGTTTAGTTGATCGGGTATGACTTTAATGTGATTTAATTCTAATATCAATTGATAAAGAAATTTAACTAAAAATTGAAAGAATTAGTGAAAATAAAAAAAAATTATTTACTAAATTTTACTTTTTTTCTTTCTTTTATGATCAAGTCTGGAGCTCATACAATTGTATATATTTCATCTTCTCTTTATCATAATGGTCCACTTTAAGAGTCTAATTGTCTAAGTTTTAATTAACAAGTTAAAAAAACGCACATTCTAAAAAACTAAAATAGAAAAGTTTTTATTTTCTTTTAGGAGATACGATCCCTCCATTTGTAGTGAACTCTCGAGTTCATTATCAATTTTTTTTAAGGAACTACTATCAAATTATTAATAAGTAATAGAATCAGACAATATCAATATGTCACTACCAAAAAAAAGACAATATCAATATGTGATTAATTATCTTTAAAAAAAAAAAAGGCATTTGGTTATGATCACAACGTTTGTCTAAGAGTCGTTTTCATGAACAAAAAACAAAGCGATCAATTACCTCTTAGATTCCATTCATTGCAAAGTTGTTTTTTTTTTTTTGAGGGGATTCATTGCAAAGTTGTTGTCATTTTCATAATCATGTTTGCTTTTTTTTCTCCATAATAATGTTTTTTTTAGGATATAATCATGTTTGATTGTTTATATCAATCCAATTGTTTTGGAAAGGTGTATTGGATCTATTGATAAGCAAATATGAAAACAAAACAATATAAAATAATTATTTAGGTTGATGATTCGCAGGGCTTAAGCCATATAATTATTGTTGAATTATTATATAATTGAGGTAGCGGCCTGCAAAGTGCATGTTTCTATGGTGCAGTTTAGCATCTGTTATTTATCATTTTAATAAAGGTGCTGGCACTATCACAACAAAAAGTTGATGGGAAGAATTTGTTCGTTAAATATTGATATACTTGATTATTTCATATATATTAAGGAAATTATATAAATGAAAGAGAGAATTGATATTTATCCAAATCTTTGTGAAATTTATCAATTTGTTTTGATTTATATTACAATTTAGATTCTATTTGTTTGTTTTGATGCAAACTCCAATTTAAGTATAAAATCTCATGTTTTCATAATATGTATTTCACAGACGTAGTAGGTAAGATTTTATGCGATTCAGTAAGTAAAAAGACTAAAAATTTCATTATTTTTAAATCTATTCACGTGGTTTGATGAAGAATGACATCAAACCATGAGATATTTTCTATAAAATAAAGTAGATGTTGAATTAGAAGTGATGCAAACGATATTAATTAAAGGGTACAATTAAAAAAAAAATCAATAATATTGTGTTGAAAATTAAAAAGGTCAATTATTTTGAAACGGAGGAGGAGTAGAACCTTAGTAGTACTCCCTCTGTTCAAAAATAATTGACGTACTTGATCATTTCACACATATTTAAAAAATTGTATAAATGAAAAATAAAAGATATTGAATTGAGAGTGATGCAAACAATATTAATTAGAGAGTAAAGTTGAAACAAAATAATTAAAGTTGTATTGAAAATTGAAAAAATCAATTATTTTGTGATAAATTTTTGTTGTAAAAATGTCAATTATTTTGAGACGGAGTGATGAGTAATACGTATAATTGAAATATTCATAAGCCCTGAATGTTGACTTTTGACTCTTCGAACTATTCATAAGCTCTTTAGTTGATCATACTAGTTTCATGGCAAAATACTTGGGTGTCACCGGCCTTTGGTGCCATTGATGTCTTTAGTTTATTTTAGATGAGAGGGAATGATGGATGAATGATTAAAATTAAAATAAATGATTTAAAGAGAAAAAATAAGTGGTTAAAAGAGAGATAGAAACAAATGCACCGTGGCACCAAAAGCCAATGAATGATACCCAAGTGCAACCCAATTTCATGAGGCATCATTGTTGATAACTCCCTTACAAACTCACCGAATTTAATGCAATATTTAGTGGCTCTCCTTGCGAATGAACCAGACCCTACGTTTCTCACGCGCCCTATGTGTTTCTCGCCCTATGCATTTTTCCAGCCTATGTGTTTCTCACGCGCTCTATTTTTTTCTCAAAAATGTCATTTGTTCGGATTATATAATCTAAACCTATAGGAATATTCAGATTATATAATTTGAAACATAATGAAACTCATAAATTGTGTTTTAATTGATACAAAGGTCTTTGACATCAATATTTGGCCCACCTGGAATCAGTGTTCCAAACTATTCAGCAACACACATTGTTTATAAAATTATCCAAACGCTCTTTTGGATTACTAGAAGTGGAATATTTGGGTCATATGGTATAAGTTTGGTTCTGCATTAACAAAAAATGATTTTAAATGAATTAATTTCGTCTAAAGTGAGTTGAATGTAAAATGATTTATGTTTTAATATATTTATGTAAAATTGAGTTGAACAATGAATATGAGTGTCAAAATCAATTATAGAATTCTAATTTCAAGTGCAATGAATTTTTAAGGTAAAATCAGTTCTACTTGAGAGCAATCAAACATACCATAATCAATTATGCACTTGTAGAAACAATTTTGACCCTGGCTATGGCCCACGCCTCAAATTGTTAAGCAATTAAGGGGTTTATTAAGGCTTATGCTAAGGTGGCAATCCCACTAACTAACCTGCTTAAGAAAGAGGCATACTTTTGTGTCAAGTTATCATTTTTCGTTTAGGCATTATCTGTTGGGCCATAAGTTTGTGATTAAAACTGATAAGAAGCGTTTGAAAAGCCTCTTGCACAGTGCAATTCCTATTCATCTTTTTATGCTTAATTAGAATCATAACACAAAGTCACCAACTTTCTTCATAATTTATCTTTCATGGGAAAACTAAAGCATTTTAACATCAAGATATTCTTCTTATAGGAAGTACAGAAAGGTAGAGGTAGAGCTTTTGTTCTTCTTTCAATCATTCTTCTATGTTCTTTTAAACTTTCTACAATGAAACCGTCATTAGCTTGTGTCCAACATTTCTAAGGCCCAATTTATGTTAACTTCTAGCTTATGAGAGCTTTTCAACCAATATAAATATTTGGTAGTCATGAAGATATTAGATGAGAAAAGATTTAAAAAAAAACAAAGATTTAGAATCTAATTTCAACTAATAGGGGAGCTATTATTAAGAAGACAGTCTAACTGTAAGATCATTTCAATTTGTCTTTTTCTATAAATGTTTTCTACAACCGAAACTACAACCACTTTCTATCATTAGAATGATTTGAAAGATATATGAATTTTCCAGCTTCAATACAGAATCCCTTCTTCGTGTGAAACGCGTTTGATTCATAGCCTTGGATCCTTTATTCTGGTAGTGGTATATCAGCTAAATCTTCTCTATAAGGAACATGGCTCAACTCTAATTGACCATTATCCACAATTCCTTTTTCCACTTGGTTTTGCATTACTGTATCATTTTTCGTCTCGATGAACGTCTCAACAGTGTCTTTTCTGAAGGTAAGGTAGATAACTGAGGCAATATAAATTCCCATTAGAGGAAATACTATAACCCCAATGAACACATTTGCCACCTTTGGTAGACTACTATGTATTATCCACTTCACAAAGGCAGTACTGAGGTAGTACACATTGATACTAATGATTCCAAAACCTAGTATCCATGAGATTGTAATGATCTGCACATAAACCGTGTCACATTTTTTCGATATTTAATTAAGAATATTTCTAATCCTATCTTAGCATACATATCGAGAAGGGAAAAGGACAACTCACAATCATAGAATTCTTGTGAGGTCCCATTTTGGTACTGCTGCTGCTAAACTTAAGGAGTGGAATTAAAGCAAATGGAAGCTCAAAAGAAAGTATCATCTGCAAAAACAATTTTACTTAGTGTGCAAGTAAAATGTAATTCGTATGTGTTTGTACTAAAGAAGCAAAAAATGACAAAATCTAGCGTATACGAACCGATGCAATGATGATAAGGCGACTAGAGCCAGAAGAACCACCAACGATGGCAACAGCAAGACTAGGTGCTATGGCAATGCATCTAGTCATCAAGTTCCTTTTCCATCTTTTCATCCTTATGTCTAAGAAACCCTATATCACCATCCAAACAACAATCTAAATTCAGTAAACATCCTTCTACAGAGTCATTAAATAGTTTTATGATACTTCTAATTTACCTGCATGATGTACTGTCCAGCATAAGTTCCTGTAATGGTAGAACTTTGTCCTGAGGCAAGCAGTGCTATGGCATAAATGGTTGAGCTTGATCGTCCCAAGACATTCTACTTACAAGTTCAATGAACATCACAATTAGTGCATGTGAGATATAATTTGGTGGTTACTGCTTAGTTAGGATTAAACTTAAATATCATGCTTTGACCATAGCAACTTATTATATACTAGTAGTGAATTAAATTAGGAACCTTGAGAAGGAAAGAAGCGGAGTTAAGGGTGAGATCATTGCAGCGTTCAACATTGTCTCCAGATAGGTCATTGGCAGAGCAGACAGTGCCCGATACAGAAATCATTGCAACATTGATTAAAAACGCCACAAACAAAGCGAATCCACTCTCATAGAGGAAATATCTACATGCTTCCTGCACAATATAGCAGATAGGTTTCTATGTGATGTATAAATAAGTAAAGCAAACCCCAAGATCTACCAATGTCTACATAGAAGTTAAATGTGCAATTAGGCACAGTTTTGAATAGCTTAAGCTGTCTCATTTTATAGCCATAGCTAAATTTATTAATTTCCTGAGTGGCTTACATTGATGCCTCTCACAGAATTAGGTACTTTTCTAGATAGCACAAGAGCAGAGTGGAGGAAAAGATTGTGCCTGCATTTTGTCCAAAGAAGAATCTTAGACACATAAACATTTAAGAGATTACTGTATGATATAAACTTTTGGTTCTTTGTCCAAAAAAAAATAAACTTTTGGTTCAACATGTTATTAAATTATTTAACAATATTTATTTATAAAAATTAATGATGGACAAGTTATATAGGAAAAGAAAGTATACGGCATGATAAGGGCCCCCAAAAGGGCAATAGCATCGGCTACGGCTCCTTCACCAGCCAGTTTGGGTACAAACATTCCCTTAAGTACACCAGAAGCTGGGGGATTTACATAGCTCATTTCAGCAAAGAAACATGCAGCCATTACAAATACTAGGATTGTTATCAGTAGTTCCAACTTCCTCACCTGTACAAAAAAGGTTCATATGTAATCTTAAGGGTAAAGAGAATATTTATTAAGAGAGTTTGCAGTTTCTAGAGTTCAACTAAAATGCGGTTGAGAAAATATAGAAACTAGATAAAAACAAGTAAAACATAATTTCAAAAACCATGAAATCCACATTTTCTTCTCATTGTTCAAAATTACATAAATTGTAGGGGATAATCAGAGAACATCATTCATTTTCAGTAGTTCATGGACTAACTATAATATTTATCATAGATATATTGAGATTCAAAATATAATTTGGTAGGAGGCCATGATATCTCATTGAGGGGCATACAGGCAGGGTTTTAAATAAAGATCACATCGCCTGTGACTGCGTTTTAGGTCACATCGCCCGCATTTGACCTCAATATCAAGGATCGTGGGGGTTGGGGGGGTAGCTCACTTGGTTGAGCTAAGGGATTAAAGAAGTAAAAAGTCCAGGGTTCGAATCCTGACAAGGGAGAAAATACGGATGTTTGCCATTCAAATAAAAATCAAGGATCGTGACTGCAAGTGTCATCGTGACCACTGTTCAAAACTTAACATGCATGTGCTCATTAATAAATATACCAGTTACATAAAGATAGTAATAGTGGGAGTGGTAGCCGAGAACTAGATGAGTCAATTTCTTTTTTTAATCGTAACCCTCCGGTTCTTAGGGGGAAAGGGTCCTGGTAAGTTATGATCCGCGGTTCCACCGAGAGGCATTTAAAGTCTGGTCAAGAGTCAAATCTAATTTGAGGACAAGTTCAAATTCTTCGGTTTAAAACTTGCAAACCATGACAAATAAAATCTAAAAGAGATAAATTGGAGAAAATTCAAACATCATCATTTGATTTTAACATCTTATTCAAATATATTTTATAATTGTTCATATTTCATAATTGCTGCAAAAGGCTACATTACCCCAAACCTCTGCAGACTCAAAAGCAAGAGAGTGCTGAAGCCAGTCAACAGAACTCCTGCCCATAATGGGATGTTGAATAGTATGTTGAGAGCAAAGGCTGTCCCAATCACTGTCACAATCAAGTTTGCAAGAAATTAGTAACTATACTACAAAGTCAATCATTTTGTTAGTTGTTAAATTGAATTGGTTTGATTGAAAAGGACAAAAACAAGATGGTCGGATAAAAGGAATATAAATTAGCACCTTCAGGTATGTCAGCAGCTATGACAGCAACCTCTGCTAATAACCATAAGCAATACTTCACAAATAATGGATATTCAACTTTACATACTTCTGAAAGGTGTTTGCCTGCCAAATATAAATAATAAAAGTTAGTATTCTGTTCTTAGAGAAAAGTATCTTACTATCTCATTTCTTGTCGTTTCATAAGGTTTTATTTTCTAAGCAACTTCTTCATTTAAGCACTGTTACATATAAATATACTAATATCCATAGCAACTATTAGATCAAATTGATTACACAGGCATAATACATAGGGCTAGTAAGTTGATGATTGACTTGGGCCTTATGAATTCTACTTAGGTCGTATCTCAGACAACCATGAGACTTGAATTTTTCTAAATACTCACCGGTGGTTACACCAAGATTTGCAGCCAGTGACTGAATTATAAGCGCGAATATGAGTCCAATAAGTACCAACCACAGCAACTGAATACAGCAGCAAGATATCAATTTCAAAGCTTATCTCAATTTTATAAGATAATGTTAGTGGTTAATTTGTTAGGAGAAGGAGAAAAAATTTAACAGCAGGTGGTTGAGATTGTCTTACCTCGTATCCGTGGTTAGCTCCAGCTTGCAAATCAGTTTCCACTGCGAATTGTGAAATAACAAACAACCAGCCAATAAGCACAAACACATAGAAAAGAGATAGGGGAAAAAACATAAGTTTAGTCCTTAAACTATCTCGATCTTTTCAATTTAATCCTTAAACTATGTAAATATAAACAAGTAGTCCCTAAAGCATATAACATTCATCAACTTAGTCATGCATGCTTTATGGAGTAAATTGACGGATTTCATATACTTTAAGAACTACTCCTTATATTTATATAGTTTAGCCGTTAAATTGGAGAGAGGGAGAGAGAGAGAGTGATACTCTATGGCCTAAATTGATGATCTATCAAAGAGAGAAATGGGACACCAAAAGGGAGAGTTACTTACTGTTTCCAGGATCAAGGTAAGCCAAAGAAACAAGAAAACCAGGGCCTATATATGGCAAGAACTTTCTCCATCCAGATTTTTGTGTCTATCAATTCATTAAGCAACAAAGAAATAATCAATGTAATGTACTATTGTTAAAAGAAACTAGCCTTGAAAATTCTATGTGCACCGAAACATGTATATATACATGAATTGAAAACTTGAATAAATTAGAAGGAATTCACAGAGAGAAAAAAGAAGTACCTCATCATGATTTGAGGATGTTTCCATAACTTGATGTTGATGTTGCTGCTGCTGCTGCTGCTGTATCAAGTTTGCCATTACTCTTTCTGTGATCTACTTGTCACATTTTTCGCTTTATGACTTTTGTTAGTCCAAGAGACTCAATTGGATTCATTCAGTAATAAACAATGGAATAAAGTAAATGTCTGTGTTTGTTTATTCACATAATTACAACTTGTTTTGTATTGGCATTTAAGACGGGTCAAAGATGAACAGGTCATAAATGAGTATTCATGACTAAATCATAGTATTTATTAGTGAAGTTTGTTGAGCAGTTGAGGAATAAAATCACAGGAAAATGCTAAGGTGTACGAATTATAATTCGTTGAAATCCCACTTTTTTTTCTTCTTCTTCGTGTTACACCAGTAGTTACTTGTGGACTGTGGTATAGAGCAGCCATGCAAATAATTCTTCTTTGTTTTGAGGAAAAAATAAAATTTATTCTATTTAAAGTTAAAATATTTTGAATTAAATATGTTTTTAGTACTTAGAAATTATTAAGGGTTTAGTCTAATGGTAAAAAGACATGTCTTATGTCCAGAGGTATCAAGTTCGAGCTCTCCATGCATGTCTTTGAAATGATGTAAATGTAAATGCATTTGTAAGTTATCTTTAGAGAAATGATATTTGTGACAACTGTTTGACAACTCTCTCTCATACTCACGTTATGTTTTTATCCTCTTTCTTCATTTTTCTCTCTCTATTATTTTTGACCAATAAGAAGAAAGAAAAAGAAAGTTGTCACAATAGTTGTCACAAATAGTTGTACAAATATCACTCTTAAAGTCTTTCCTACTTTGAACCGAGCAACATTTCCACCTTAAATTGTTCTCATTATATATTTTTTTTTTGGCTAAGTTATACTTTTTGTGTTTTATGTTTTGCTTTGATCTTTTAAGTCATTTTTTGTTTCATTTTAGTCTAATTAAGTTACAAAATTTTATACGATTTGGTCCTTAATGTTTGAAAAGAAAAATGGTTGTCACATGCGGTTATACGATAAGTGTTTTGCTTTGTAAACTTAAATGAAGAATACAAATTTTAATATGCGATAATTGCATTGCATGTGATGATATACTATTATTTTTTTGAGTAAAGATATTTGAACAACTATTTTGGTAGAACTTTTGAGACAACCTTGTTGTTCTCTCTTTTCATTGGTCAAAAACAATGGAGAGAGAAAAAGAAAGAGAAAAATAAGAAGATAATATGAGTATGAGAGAGAAAGTTGTACAAAAATGGTTGTACAAATATCATTTCTCGATTTTTTTTTTAACGAAGAACAAAATCACCCAATGCCCAAACAAACAAAAGGGCACTGCCACTATCTATGAACACAAGAAGACATATTAACAACTTTTTCCTTCCGCAACCAATAAGAAAGCCTCTTTACTTTGTCGAGAAGCTGAGGGATTGAATTTTCCTTATTATTAAAAGAGAAATTATATTATTCCTTTCATTCCAAATAACTCAAACACATGAGAACCAAAATAAGTGCATAAAAAAGCGTTGCACTTTTGAACCACCTGTCAAGTAAGCAAACTGAACAAAATGGTTTGTGATCCCGAGGGGATCAACATAAGAAAACCTCAGCCAATCACGAAGCATATACCACAAAGAACCAGAAATAGAACAATGGAAAAACAAATGGTACCTCCCCACACCCACTCACACAAAGTTGAGCATCATGAGAGATCATACCACGTCGAAACAAGTTATCTCTGATATGTAACCTATTGCGCATAAGATGTCAAGTAAAAACTGAAACCTTCAGAGAAACATATTTATGTCAAATCAAGTCTGAAGCTGCGTTATGCTGATGTGCATGCGGACCAGTGAGAAAATGATACACGCCTCGGACCGAATAACCACAGTCCCGATCCAACTGTCACCTCCATTGATCTTTCAACCAACCTGCAAATGCACAGATGAAAGTAAATATGAACACTCCCCTGCCATCTCCTCCCCACATGGGAACAACCGACATCACCACTTCCAAGTCTCTCCTCCCTTAATCCACCCCAAAGCAAACATGTCAGCCATTGATGCCACCTTCTTTCTGAAAGTCAAACAACCACCTAAACCTCTCACACAACGATATCTCCAATTCGCTTATCCGTCCAAAAGAAAGTGTCTGACATCATACCAGACTCCCCCCGAAAACCATCACCATCTTAAATCCTCATTATATCCTTCCACTAACTTGACCTCCCCCTACCACCCTCCAAAACATGCCCCTGAAATTGTGATTTTTATGTTGGTTTATTTTAAAGATGTGATTTTTTTTTTATTTTTTTTTTTGTTATTAGAGATATAGTGATTCATAGATTAAAAGTAAGTTTTACTTTACCATCAAAGTTTTATGATTCAAGGTGTAATTTGCATATAAGTTTTAAATTTGGAGAGGATATTTGCATATAAGTTATAAATTTGAGGGGATATTCGCTACATAAATTTTAAATTTGAGGAGGGTATTTGCACATAAATGTTAATTTTCAAGGGGTATTTGCAAGGTAAGTGGGTGGCACAAATGTTAATTTTGAAAAGAAAAAAAAAATCAGATTTTTTTCAAAATAAAATAAAATATAGTCAATTACCCCCTCTGACGTGACATGACTTTTCTGACCTTGTGGCAGTGCCACGTGGACAGTTAATGGCCACATCAGCATGTTGGAGGGGGAAATTAACGGGCGTGGGTAATTGACAGACGCTTGACAATTTCAAGGGGATTTTGAAGTTTTGCAAAATTCAACTTGTTTATAAAGGTAAATATTGATTGAGTCAAAAGAAGAAACCCGTAATTAATATCCTGAGATTTGTTAACGTATATGAGGTCACATGATTCTTAATAAGATCAATTAAATAAATTTAGTCCATTAAAATTAGATAAATTGAAAGGTAGAGATGTGGAGTAACTCTTTAGACTTATTTTTGTAGTCAATATATCCATCCTCAAAGTAAAAAATAAGTTTTTTTTTTGTAATAGTGTCCAATATTGTTCCTTCTATATATATTTTTTAAGATGGGTGCACAGTACTATATTATATTACTCAATAATTGCAATCTACTATTAAGATAACAGCAATGTCAATACTAAGTATATTATATTACTCAATAATTGCAATCTACTCTTAAGATGACAACAATATTTTTTTTTTTTTAAAGAAGATAACAGCAATATTAAAATATTCTTTTTGAGAGCAGCAATATTAAAATATAAATTCAGGAACTCGCGCATTCCGCAAGATTCTCAATATATATTTCATTAATGATCGGTTTAACTGCCACAAAAAAAAATTATGAGTTTAATTTCTCTTTTTTTTGGTCAAGTATGAGTTTAATTTGTTAATGAAGCAAAGTATATAGTCGCTCTATGAGTTGAACAAAGCATCGACGAGGGAACATGGCTGCATTCCAAGTCCTCTCTACCCATACAATCAAGTCACCAAATTCAAGTGATCAAAAAATTGATTTAACTCCATGGGATCTCCGGTACCTACTAATTGCACCCACCAAAAAGGGTCTTCTTTATCACCATCCTCTAGTGCCAAACCAAATTCAACATCTGAAACACTCTCTATCTTCTGCCCTTGCTTTTTTCCCACCACTTGCAGGCCGTCTAGAAATAACAGACCACAAAGACAACACCGTTTCGTGTTCCATCACGTGCAACAATGCTGGTGCGCTCTTTCTCCATGCCGCGGCTGAGAACACTTGTGTAGGTGACATACTTGGATGCACCTACGTTCCTCCCATCGTCGATTCATTTTTTCCATTAACCGGAGTTAAAAATTACGAAGGCACGTCACAACCATTGTTAGCTGTGCAAGTGACAGAGTTAGTTGACGGCATCTTCATTGGTTTTACATTTAACCATGCGGTTGTTGACGGAGAGTCCACATGGCTTTTCATCAACTCATGGGCTAAAATCTCGCGTGGTTGTTGCAATCAAGTATCCAAACTCATAACGCTAGAACGTTGGTTTCCAAGTGGTATTCAACATCCCATACGATTTCCTTTCACTATAGAGCCACAAAAGAATAACGAAAAATTCAATCCATCAGAGAGGTTATTCCATTTCACAAAGGAGAAGATCGCTCAACTGAAATTGAAAGCCAACCTGGAGATTGGTACCAACAAAATATCATCCCTCCAAGCACTTTTTACACACCTTTGGCGCTCTGTGATCCGTTCAAAACAATTTGACCCACACGAAGAAGTTTATTATATGGTCGCGATAGGAGCTAGATCAAGGTTTGTTCCACCATTGCCTGAAGATTATTTTGGAAATGCTGTTGAAGTTTGTAGGGTTACAATGAAAGCGGGAGAGTTGTTGGAAGATGGTGGGCTTGGTAAAGGTGCTTGGGCGATACACAAAATGATTTCTTTGCAGTCAAATGAAAAGTTGAAGAATCACTACGTGTCTTGGTTGGAAAATCCAAACATAGTTAGATTTTTTACCGCGGCCGGTAAAAATACATTAGCCAGTAGCAATTCCCCGTGGTTTGATGTTTATGGTAATGATTTTGGATGGGGAAAACCTGTGGCAGTTCGCAGTGGAAATAAAATTAGTGGAATGATTACTGTATTTGCTGGAAAAGAAGAAGGTAGCATGGACTTTCAAGTGTGTCTTCCTCACAAGATTTTGGAGGCAATGGGAAATGATCATGACTTCATGGATGTTGTGTCTAATTAGTGTGAGATTAAGGTTTGCAAAATCAGTTTGGTACTACGCTATTTCATGCTATGTATATTTATGAATATTTATGTGTGTTTATCTTCTTGATCCGGTTATTTCTTTCATTTGAAAGTTTAAGTGTTGTCAAAAATTGATTTTGAGTAATTGATTTTGTAAAATTGAAGAATCCTAAAAGTGAGTTAAAAATAAAAGGATCTATGTTTGGATACATTCATGTAAAAGTGAGTTGAACGATAAATTCAAGAGTTGAAATCAATTCTAGAATCAAAAGCTCCAAATTGTAGCTTGAAGTATAATCAATTCTAAAGACAAAATCAATTATAGTCGAAAACAACTTAACATATCTTAATCTATTTTACAACTCTAATCAATTTGGGTAAAACCAAACATGTACTAAACAACTTCACAAAAGTTCAATGTTAGAGGTTTGAGTCTCATATTTGCAACATTGGGGTGTCTAAAGTAAATTAAGGACGGAGCTCGAAGGGAGACCAACAAAGAGAGATCTACGATCCAACCTACATTAGGTTAAATTTAGACTGGCTTTTTTTAAATTTAGAGCTGGAACATTGTGGTTTTAATCGTTTTTATTGGTTATACCGCTTTTTTATTGCAATCTCGTCTCGTTCGAAGAAAAAAAAAACTGGCTTTCTTTAATAGAGAACATTAGGGCTTTTCTTCAACAACAAAAAAAAACATTAAGGCTTAAAAAAATTTGTTTTTAACTGAAAAGTAAAGAATGCGTGCCATTTAAAAAGCCTCATAGGCACCACAAGAATTTGTATCCTCTAAAAATGACTAGAATGAGAAAATTAAGTATTTTTATTTTAACAAACTCATAAGAATCATAAACATATTTAAAATCCTAAAAATTTAAGCATACTGGTCGATATGTAAAACTTACTCTATAAAATTATGGGTTAATTTTACTTTTAATCACATAGAAGATCTCACAATCAAGTTTTTTATTTTTAAGTTAGGTCACCCTCTTTGGTTTTTCATTGACTAGATAAACAAAAATCTACATCAACACTTATCCATGTAGACGCCACATCATGTTATCAGAAGGCTGGTATAACTCACCAAAGCTTCATATTACATGCAAATTAGAACCATAAACTTTACGTTTCCTATGAAGAAACCAGAGCACCACGAAGTTCAACTAGTGCCTCTGCTTCATTAATTGCATCCATCACTTCAAGTTTACCCCTAGTCACAGCTTCATCCATTGGAGTCCTCTCATAACTGTTTAAAACACTAACATTAGCTCCAGCAATGATTAATTTCTTCACAACCTCAACATGCCCATTGAGGCACGCCCAATGAAGAGGTGTATTCTTTTCCACATTTTCTGAATTAAGATCCGCTCCTTTACTGATTAAATACTCCACAATATTAATATGTCCATTTGCTGCAGCCATATGAAGAGCAGTTCTTCCTTGATCATCCTTGGAATTAAGAGGAACACCATTGGATGTTAAGCTCACAACATCATCCATGTCATCATATCTTGCTGCCTCAAGCAAGGCTTCAATATTTTCTGTCATCGTCTCAGTTGGGTCCTGGATATTGATGTTATCTTCGACTGCTCCCATATTAAGATGGTACCTGACCTCACTCACTGCTCAGGTTGCAGAAGAGAAACCAAAGAACCTGCAACTAAAAGTCGAGACAATTCATTAAGAAAGATGGTTCGACAAAAATAAAATAAGAATAACCTTTATAAATTACATTAATACAACTCTTTTAAAATAAATATGAATCCTACTAATATAACTAATATGGCAAACGGAAATGAAATTAAGGACCAAAACAGAACAAAAAATAGTTGAGACTACCACAAGATAAGTGAAGGGATCAAATGATGAACTTTGCCAAACTATTAACAGTAAGGTGTTGGGAGCGAGGTATGATATACAAGCAACAACTCATCCAAGGCCAACCAACTTGGGAATGGAAAATAAAACTTCAGTATGGTGGAGGGATTTGTGCAAGATAAGTTAGGAGGAGGTGAGGATATAGATTGGTTCAACCAAATAGTAAGGCGAAAAGTAGGAAACAGTGGGAATACACGGTTTTGGCATGATGCTTGGATAGGTGTAATTCCTCTTTGAGAAATGTTCCCAAGATTATACTCATTATCGGAACAAAGAGAGGACTTGGTAGCGGATATCGGAGAATGGGTTGAAGGGGTATGGTTTTTTAGGAAATATGTTTGTTCGGAAAGAAGAGAGATATAAGTTGCTTAAGGATTTAAATTTTCCTATGAATCCTTTTTTGAATGCCAGAAAAGGTTAATTGTTGGCTAAGTTATAGGAGAGTTATGCACCATCCAAGATGATAGTACTCTCTTGGCAAATGTTATTAGGCCACCAACCTACAAGAGCAAATCTCTATAAGAGAGGAGTTTCTGGGAGAAGTGAAGAGCCATGATGTGTGCGGTGTCCGAGACAAAGGGAATCAGAAGAACGTCTGTTTGTTAAGTGTCAATTTGTTGGGGAAATTTGGAATGGGATTTTCAAGTGGCTTGGAGTGAGTTCAGTAATCCTGGGAGACCTTTTATGCTATTAGGACGTGTTTGATTCTTCTATTAAAAAGGGAAGGTGCCGAAACAGTCGTTGTTAATTTGGCATACAGTCTTGTGGTCCTTATGGAAGGCTAGGAATGATGGCATTTTCTGCTAAAAAGTGGCGAGGTAGTAGAAGGGATAAAATAGTTGTCGTTGGCAATGGTTTTTGGGAAAGCAATTAGATGATTAGGATACCCTTGTTTATTTTAAGAATGGTATGTAAACCCAATAACATGTATTGGGAGTTAATTGGATACTAGGATTGTTTTGGTGGGTATAGTACTACTTGTACTTAAAATTTATTCCCTGATTTAGGGTGCAGTACCACTTGTACTTAAACCTTATCGTATTGAATAAGGTATATCGTTTTGCTGTTAAAAAAGAATCATAACTATCCTACAGATTCAATACATTATCTTTGGATAAATAACTTTCACAAGTCTTAGAACTGTGACTATCTACAGTTTCGGCCTTTACAAGACACTGAAACAACGAAGGTAAACAAAAACTGCTCAAAATACACGGATTATAAACTACAAAAAATTTCTATCAATGAAACACGGACACTCCTCGGATTAGGTGTGTCGACCCGTGTCAGACACCAACACATATGATCACATTGAATTATGTCATTTTCTCAAATTATTATCGATGTTGGCATATCGAAGTCCGTGCTTCATAGATTGATATATTTATGCAGAAAAGTGAACTGTAATTATAATTAGGCAAAGTTAAATAGATGAAAAAGCTTGAAAGGCACAATTCATATCCGAAATGAAACTTGAATTTTCATCATCTTCAAAAGAGATGACAGATATCAAATTTTGAAGCTAATAGAACAATTATAGATTACTCTTCAATATAGTAAACAGACAGTAACTAATTACACTTCAGTATAATCAAGTGTAACAGGAAAAGTTACTAACTATGATTTCAATCGTTTCATAAAAGCACATCGAAAAATTATAAATGAGAAGGAAAATAAAAACATTGAAAAAATCGAAGAAGAAGAATGAAGGAGCATAGAAAACCTGCCAAGCAATTCGACGAAGACAGAGGAAGGCAAGTGGACAGCTGCGGGAAAAGGCAAGGAAGATGACGGCGGCGGACGAAGACAGGGAAGACGGCGGCGACAGAGTTGCAATGTGGAAGAGGGTTAGGGTTCAGATGTCACAGTTTCACTTTGTTTGAAAAGGAGGAAAGAGAAATTAAGAAATTAAACAGGTGTGTAAACCAAATTTGTTTTGTGAAATGTCTTGGCTCTTTTTTCTTGGCTGGTTAGTTCAATTTTTTTTGGCTAAATTAAACGGTTGATCCCTAAATTCATGTGTTTCATTTTCATCTTATAATAAATTTCTAATTTTTTTTTACCAAAGATTGCCGAGTAACTCGTTTTTCTCCTTCCCTTTTGTTGAAATAAGTGATTTTCACTTCTATTTCGTTTTTTTATTTTGTGATTTCGTCGTCTTAGTATGACGTTGGTTAGTTCATTGTCTCTGTGCGGGGTTGTTAATCTTTCTTGTTTCGTTTAGATATTTGTTCGTTTCATATTGTCAGATCAGCTTCGATCCAGTGTAGATTCAATCAATGACTTTGGTGTCGTACACATTACAGATCCGGAGACATGGGTATTTTAGAGACTTGAATATAGTCATATGTGTAGGCTTTTGTACTCTGTCGTTTTATGCAATTAACATGGATGTTGTGAGTTTGTTCGCATATTCATCCTTTTTGTTTTTAGCGAATTCGCATTGTATCGATGTACTTTATCAATTTGAATGAATGAATATCATTTATTTTTGTCAAACTCATTGGTTTTGGCCTTTTGAATAAGCTTCTCCCAATCAATTTAATGATCCATTTCTATTAATTTTAACACATCAAATCACAATTTTTTGACACAATATGTGCATGTTTCAGATTATATAATAAAAAATAGTCTAAAATTTGGAATGTGACGTTAATAGCAATATTTGAATTGTGTGTGGTGTGTTGAATGTATTTGATAGATTTGTGTCATTTTAAACGCTTATTTTGAAATTAGTTATAATCTAAAATGATGTTGTGGTTATAAATAGTCTTGCATTCTTTTCCATTTTCATTGCAAATCCCCTCTTCATTCTTTATTCACTTTTTTTATAGTTTTCATTTCGAAATGAATATGATGTCATGACCACTACTAAACATTTTTACAATCTTCTAAATTGTTGTGCGGTCTTTGTGAGGATGGTACAATAGTCAACAGATATATTCTTAATAATTATAATACGTTTTTTGAGTTTTTCCCGTTTAGATTATATAATATAAAATTCTACTAAAGAGGATTTGAATTATATAATCTGAATGTAGGCAAAATAAGAAGTTCAAAGAGTGTGCAAAAAAGACGGAAGGTGGAAAAAGAAAATCTCTTTTTAAAATATACTTTGGACTTTTGAAATTTAGAATGGTTTAGTTATTCATTTGCAATCAAGAGATTTTTTCACACCCTCTCCAATATGTGTGCATATTACGATACATTTGAGATATTATATATATATATATATGGAAGCTTCTACGGTGCAGTCAGAAAACTGACTTTTTTAAAAAAGTTAATTTTGATTTTAATGTTTGATTCATTTTTAAATTGTTGATTATTGATTAATGATCAATAGTAATTCATCTAGTAATGCTTGCAACATCTTGGACTTATAGGTACTATTTTATCGTTGGCATCTTTAACATGCAAACAAATTTGATCATATTATGTGATAGTCTTAAGTGTTACACTTTGTGGGGTGTTACACTTAAAACAAGGTAGGATAAAATTAGATTAAGTGTAGTCTTGTTAATTTGATGAATTGATGATACTATGGGGACTGAACTTTTGATGCCACTATACAAACAGTGGGGTGTTACTCACTATATTTTTAATGTTATAGTGTTAACTTCATTAGAAAAGTCATTTTCACGACTTCACCATAGAATTTTCATATATATATATATATATATATTCGTTGGGGTATACCGTGCGATATGTCCGTTTTGAAAACTATTTTTACATAATTTTTGACAAGTTTGTCTATAGATTAAATTTATCTTTAAAACATGTAATGTTTTTTGCACTTGAAATGTTAGCGGCGTGACAAGAGTTTAGTTTTATATGCATTATTAGTATCATCTTAACTAATAAAACATTTTAGATTTGAACAAGATGGTGGTTTTAAGAAATCATGAAAGTAGTAGCTCTATTATTAGGTGAGGCTTTGTGGACAAGTTATCCAACATCAATGAGCTACATAGTTCACAATTACTTGTAAGATATTTGTTTTTGAGAGCATATAAGATATTTGTTATTATTTTTTTAGATAAACAAAATTGTAAAGTTTTTAGAAACTCAAATATATCTTCGGAATGACCTAATAATTTTAGTATTTTTGTCAATTGTGTTAAGACATGTGAAACGTGAAATGAGATATATGTTATTACTTATAAGGTAATTTATAATTCACTTACACAGTTAATTATGTAGATAATTTGCATAAGATGATCGATAAATTACCTGCAATTCCCTTCAAAGGGAAACCTAAAAAAAACCCTATTTTTAACTATATGTTTTCTTCATCCTTTACCCACAAACTCTAACCAAAAAACAAGATAACCTGAAAACCAAACTATTGATTGATTGATTCAGAAAAGACCAAACCCAGCCCATTCAGCATCACCAACGGGTTGTGGTGACGACGCAACAGAAGACGACACCGTTGAAGGCCGTCGAAACGGCGATAAGGACTTAGTAGTAGTCGACGAAAACGACCAACGACCAATTGTCTCCAACTCCAATGTATACTCAGGTTCGAAAACTTTCTTCGCAACCCTCTTCCTGCTCCGTAGCCGCTTCAGAAAAGGCGAGAAGAAACAACCCGACGAAGTCACGCATTCCGGTTGAGCAAGAAGAGGCCGTTCAAACCGCCATCTTTCAGAACCGACCTTAGGACTTGACCGGAAGGATCGTGTACGGGAATCCACCGGAGATAACTTGTAGGAGTCGAGTTGAGGCGGAGGTTTGAGCTTGAACGAGGGAGATTCCGGGTTTTGATGATGGTGAGGAATGGGGAGTCCTGGTTTGATTTCCCATTTGAATGGAACTGATCCTGGTTTTTTGAAAGAATCATCTTCCGCCACTACCATTGTTTTGAATTTGATTGTTCTTCTTATTCTATGTGAGTGGATGCATTTATTAATGTTGTATGTGAGTTACAGTGCTTGCGAAATCAAAGGCATGGATTAGTGGGGACTCTTCAGTTTTATTGGCCCACACTCGTGGAACTTGATATGAGTTGAGTGGCTGACTTTGTTTCTCTTTTTGTCTTCCAGGTATTCTTCCATGCCTTCAAATTTTAATATTTTAAATTTCTTTTTGAGAATTGAGTACATGAACTGACCTACTCTTTTAGTTTCATTCTTCTTGTCAGGATTTGAATTTGAATGAAATAAATAACACAAGAGTCAAGATCTCTCCTACATCAGTGGACGTAATTTCGATTATTTCTAGTTTGTTTTTTTGTCACAAATGTTCCCAAAAGTCCCCATTGAATACAACAACAATTGAACGTTCAATTGTTAATATTAATAGATTATTTTTTTTAAGAAGCTACCATGCCAAATCAGGTCGGTTAATCTTATATTTCTTTTATTTTTAAAATGCATAAAATATTATACAAATTAGTTTAATATACGACGCAGAGTTAGACTATATGACTATCTTCCATGGTGAAACTTGTGAAAAGGTAAAAAAAAATAGCTATCTATCTAATAGTGCATTCTCACATCAACAAGATGGAGCACGTGTAATCATTAAGATGGGAACCTAACGGTGTTTAGGATAGAAGAAAGGCGCTACTCTTTTGAAAGGAAAAAAGGACGATCTTAATTGCTTGTTATGAGTAATGCTAGCTCACTATTTGAGGGTCAATGACTCTCAACAGTATTACCAAGCAAGCAAGAACAGCGTTAATCAAATACGTAATTTTTTCCATGTGGTAAAAGTGTTGGTAGTTATCATTTTGACTAATTGTAGTTTCCTGGGCATAATAATATTCAGCGTGCTCATTAGCTCATTAGTTCCTCAGTACTGACGCTACAAATTACAATAACTTAGAAGGATATAAAATCAGAAAATTATGAAACGATTTTTCCTGTCCGAAATAGACCACAAGCATTTTGAATTTGTATTATGGAAGTAAAAAGGACGTAACAAGGCAAATTCATTCACAATATTAGTATGAGTTATACTTTTTGGGAATGATAAAATGTGACATGATGAATAGTTGAGAAATGAAATGAATTGAAAGAGGAGACGAATGGGAATTGTTGGGGACGTCAAAACATGACAAATACGACTTGTCCAAACGAAATGAATCGCAGCTGATGTTAAGGATTCAATTTTAGATTTTGCATCATTTCCGTTCCGGAACGGTGCTGAGAGAGGACCTGGAAAAGAAAGGGTGCAGATATATATAGAATCATTTTTACAAACTTAATTCACTTGAAAACAATTTTCCCCGCTGTGACACCAAACATAGACTAACTGCTACAAATGTTTGGGTGCAAAAGCAAAAAACTTGTTTCATTGTATATTAAATTATCCCGCTCATTTTTACTCCTGAACCATGGATTCTATGCTAGCAGTAGAATACTTGCTTGGTACAGGAGCAATAACAGAGGGTAGCCTCCATGGGTAAATTCTACACAATAGCAAATTAACAATGGGCTCCAAAATCTTTCAAAAGAAACAACGGGCACCAACATGCTGACTATCTATTAGTTAACCTTCGTAAGCGAATCCTTCTGGCATGTTACATAAAGCTTGTATTGTGTTGCTGACCACATCAAGAAGCTGCAAGTATTCATCAGCACCATCAACTAGGCACTGCAATTCCACAAGCAACAAGAATTGTAACCAACTTAATTAGGGATATGCTTGCAGACAAACTTTCGAAGCTCCTACAGAGATAAACAAAAGGAGGAAACCCAATATAATAAAAACTAGGCTAAAGTGCACTTTTCCACACTTAACTTTCAAAAACTTGCAATTTTGGCCCTATGTACAAAAACTACAATTTTGGCCCTTTAAGATTTAGCCCCTTTGCACCTTTTGGCCAATTTTGACCAAGTCAACGCATGTGTGGCATGCCACGTGTGTAAATAATGAATTAAAAAAATAAAAAATGTCTCATAATCATTTTATAAATCAAAAAAATTAAAAAAGATATTAAAAATTAAAAAAATCAGAAAAATAAAATTAAAAATAAAATTTCTGGAATCGAAAGACAAAGCAACAACATAAGAACAAAGAACAAGGAACAACATGGTTTTATTTTTAATTTTTTCTGATTTTTTTTACTTTTTAATATCTGTTTTAATTTTTTTGATTTATAAAATGATTATGAGACATTTTTTATTTTTTTAATTCATTATTTACACACGTGGCATGCCACACATGCGTTGACTTGGTCAAAATTGGCCAAAAGGACCAAAGGTGCAAAGGGGATAAATCTTAAAGGGCCAAAATTGTAGTTTTTGCACATAGGGGGCCAAAATTGCAAGTTTTTGAAAGTTAAGGGTGGAAAAGTGCACTTTAGCCTAAAAACTAATCCTAATTCTTGAAAGTGACAAGTGATTTCACCCATGTATAGGGCCATTAATGTTGAAATTTATTTTCTTTCCAAACATTAGTCTCTTGTAATCTCAAATCTGAACTATTCACACCTATATATTAAACTGAAGTACATTATCGCTGTCATTTGTAATTTCTCTAAACAGGTTTCAAATTCAAATTTTAACTTTTCTTTTCAATCTATAATTTAATATTTAACATGAATTAATTATGCATACATCTATAACTATTTGTAACAATTTCCATTTATATATTTTAGATTTTATGTGCAACTTAAAATACTTGAACAATGCACGAGAATCTTGTTAGTTATGCAAAACCATATGCACAGACAAGTGAAGGAAAAGGTTAGTTAGTATATTAATTCCTAAAGGATCATAAGTAACCTTATCTGCTTCACCCAGCTTCTTGGATATTCTTGCCTTCTGCTCATCTGATATGTCGTTTTCTTCAACAATAGCCTCAAACAACTGAAGGAAAAGACATCAGTTACATTGTAAAAGCCTTAATTTGGTAAGCACGATTATCAACAAAAGAAGTTCCAGATGAAACTGGCAAAACAAGACCTGAGTTAGCATCTGAGAGACTGGATACCCTTCTGCAATGAAATTGTTGACTTCCTTGTTTGCTAAATCAAAATTACCACTTCTGCATGCTTTAAGAAGTGCCTCAACAACCTCCGCTGGAACAATCTGGTTTCAAGATTTTAGAAAGTCAGGAGAAGTAGGAAGGGAGAAAAATGCGGTTTTGTAACACAACAAAATGCACTAAAAATCAGCTAGATGTGCAAAAATATGGTACTGAGCAAGAATAGATAACACATAGGAAGCATAAGGTAATAGACAACATCCAACGTTTCATGAAATGGCATACAGGCTGCAATTTGGTGAGCTTGTATATCAACAGGCTGCAATTTGGTGAACATGTATATCAAAGTAGAACACTATAATGAACAGAAAAATAACTTTTAATCCATTTATTTAGTATTTAAAAAAACCCGGAAAGAAATCATTTCCAATAACGATATGCCAAACAGGTAACTCCCACCTTTCATAGAGTTAATAATTATGCCAATCAGTAAGTCTGGGTGCAATGATCATCATCAGACAAGCAAACACCACAGGAAAATGGACATAAACAACTTCAAAATGCATATCATTGTTTTCTTTGATACAAAAACAGAACAAGCCATAGGAACTAGTCTGACAACCTACCCCCGATACAGAAATCAGATCCTTGGAAGAAATGGAAGATCCAAATAAGCGAGCAGCAGACTGAAAATGTTGATACTGGGTCAGTGAGAATAATAAATAAAAATGAGATACATAGATGCAATGTGCAAAAGCTTGGTCATTATTATTCTTCAAGAAGAAATTAATCAGTACACACTTTGTGAAGGTAAGTCAAATCATAAAAATATAAACAATCCCTCCATTATCACCAAGATTGCCAGTATTTGTTTCAACTTAGTGCATAAGAGAGTTCCACTTATGCCAACAAATTAGTTATTAATGTAAGGTGAAAGCAAGATCTACATGGACTCAATGGATAATTCTTTTCTAATATTTTCGAAAAGAAAGATCAGGTTGCAAATAAGTGCCCGTATTACAGATCTATTTTACCAAGTGTTAACAGAAAAAGATGATTATTAAGGCAGAAACAGCAAGAGTCCCATATCGGCTGAGTGTGAACCAACTCCCATTTTAAGTATAGGCAACCCCTCTTGTTAGCCCAATATGTATGTGTGAACTCTCCAATTCACCATCTTCCAGTTGAATTTATTTTCAGGAAAGCAGAAAGCTAAAAATTTGAAAGATTGAATTCCTACAATTGAACTCTCCCGTTTATAGCACATATGAACTCTCTACTGCATCAACTTTCCATAGGCTTTAATTATTGAACCAGCATTTGAAAACAAAAAATGAATGAGAGCATACTGGCTACAATTAAACAATTGTCAACACCGGAATATTTTTTTTAGTAGTTTTGCAATAAATAATAGTTTGTGTATTTCCTAATATGTAGCTTTATCAACAAAATTGCTAGTTGCCTAGTTGGTAGTTAGTTTGGCAGAGTCGAGCAGAATAAGCATAGCCATTTAAGACAGGCACAGTGGCACACAAACATTATTCAAAGTGAAATGGCTTTATACAAAAAAAAATAGAAAAGAAGAAAAATAAACACCGTGTAATGGTATCATTAAAATAGAAGTAACACACTTTTTTAATAGGAAGTAACATAAGTTACATGTCTAAAGACATACTATGTTGATAAGGAAACATGCTCACCTGCAAGTATGTTATAGCCCGACGAAGATCTCCTTGAGAAATATTACTTAAAGTTGAAAGACCCTACAGATGCAAAGATACTAAAACATAAGTCGCTATGATGTCAACAATACCTCTACAGACAAAGGATCAAAACCATTAAAAATAGCACAGGCACCATATAAGCTCTAATGCTCCTACCTCAGCGTCAAGGTAGATTCCTTCTTCTTTGCAGATGTATACTATTCGGCTGCTCATGATTTCTTCTGTCAGTGGCTTGAACCGAAATTTTGCACACCTTGAAGCAAGCGGTTCTATAATCCTACAAAAAACGACAATCTTGTATAAAACCAATGTGTTCCCTATCCTCAATAAAGCACGGACAAGAACAGTAGGAAAAAAGACTATACAATGCATTGTTTAGCTTTATAATTTTCCTTGGTATTCATGATATTTCATAATTGTGCATACATTTTAATTTTCTTGCTGATATGAGAAAAACAAAGTATGTAATAATCAGACTAGAATAAAAACTTAATTTATTTAAACAATGATAAAGAAGTATGTCAAATAGAATTTGATCTTAAACATATCAAAGCATTGGACAAAAACCAAAATTAATGAAAACCATAGTCATCAAGGTGACTAAAACTCTCATTGAGTCCTTAAAGATGTGAAATTGAAAATGCCAAAGAAAGAAAAAAAATCAGTAAATGGTTTCATAGAAAACTATGTACCTGCTAATGTAGTTGCATATAAAAAAGAACCTAGTAACTTTAGAGTAAGTTTCCATCGTTCGCCTCAGTGCATTCTGTAACCAAATTGCAGGTGGCATGAAATGATATAACTTTATAAATTAAACAAGCAAAGGTAGGAATGAAAAACAGAGAAAACATACCTGAGCATCTTCTGTCATGGAATCAGCCTCATCCAGAACAATGATCTTATACGGAGGACAAGGATAACCACTGAAATATCACAAATCCAAAACATAAGTTACACAAAAAAACAAAAACCTCAAGTATATTGGATTTCGCATTTTGCGTACTTCTTAGGCTTATTGGTGCCAACGGCAACAGCAGCAAAATCTTTGATCTTAGTCCGAACAACATTAATACCACGATCGTCACTAGCATTAAGTTCCAAAACCCTAGATTTATAGAGTTCAGGTCCGAAAAGCTGATGAGCGATAGCGAGGGCAGTAGTGGTTTTTCCGGTGCCGGGAGGACCATAGAAGAGCATGTGTGGGCACTGTGAGACAAAATTGAAGCGAATCAATGAGTGGATTAAGGAATGGATCAAGAAGAAAAGAGGGTTTAGGGTTTAGAAATGGTGAATGAATTACTTACGCTTCCAGTTTCGAGGGTGTTGGTGAGTACTCGAACTACTTCTTCTTGGTGAGCTACGTCTTTCACTTGCTTTGGACGGCTGAAACAAATTGAGGAGAAATTAGATTAGATTAGATACAAGAAAAAGATAAATTAGAGAAACAGAAAATTGGAATTGGAATTGAAATTGAAATGAAGATGAAGTGGTTACTATTTCTCGACCCATGGTTGAGTGCTCTGAATGATTGGCGCCATACTAATGATTTTTCTCTTCACACACAATTCTCTGCTACTATCCTAGCTGCTGCTGCTGGTATTTGTATAGGGCACCACCATTTTCCCGCTCTCTTTGCCCTGCAACGCAGCGTTTCATACCACTAGTGACGAGTTTTTTTTTTTTTTTTTAATTTAATAAGGTGCG
>Ga0228710_1000657_pt1 | contig 46264 bp, 29 predicted proteins | sample MedpolnodulmetaG_FD_177995 | JGI IMG/M metagenome (GOLD analysis project Ga0228710, IMG submission 177995) | Root nodule microbial communities from Medicago polymorpha collected in Santa Monica, California, United States - pink nodules | ecosystem: Host-associated > Plants > Roots > Nodule... | reverse complement strand
TGATGGAATGATTAAAATAAATTATTTTGATGAGAGAGAATTATTGGTTAGGAGAGAGATAGAGACAAAGGCACCGAAAAGCACCGAAGCCAAAGGCACCCAAGTGCTACCCCATGTTGTAAGGTACACATTCTTGAAAAATATTTTAACATCATAGTATATTGTATATTTGTATATATAATTTTAGTTTGGCGAAATTGCTCATAGAATCCCCTAACTTAACTTTAGGTAACAATTTAATTATTTATCTTTTTTTCACATTATTTTAGTCTTTATCCATGTTTGAAGATGAATTTCAAACTTCAAATCTATTGTTTTCTTTTCCTATGAACTCTTAGTATTAAATATAAATTATATCTCCAAAAAAAAGCTTAAAAATCCATATAAAAATATGGATGAATGACCAAAATTACGTGAACAAATATTAAAGATCAAATTGTAATTCGAAATTAAGTTAAAAGACTACTACGTATATATAATTTTCCTACCTTTTTGGTTTATTGTTAAATTTCAACAGATAGTAGTAGTAAGCTCAAGATTTCTTGGATACCAAGATTTAACTAATAATTTCATCTACTCCGCAACCTATATTCAGTATTAGTATTCAAATGCTAGTTCATGTATTGGTGGTGCAGTTCCACCTGTCAACCCTCAAATATTTTCTGTCAAATGGACTCACAAATCTCAAAATATTATATAGTAATTAAATATATTTGAAATGGGTGAGTACGTGTCCATTTTGTTTGTGGTTATTTGTGCGGGATTGTCTTATGGCAAAAGGAGAGATATTAACCGATGAAGGTGGAAATAAAACTATTGAGTCTATCTACCTCCCAATATTCTACCACTAAATTGCATATCACTGGTGGGGGTTTTCTTTTCATAGTATTATTAGTATTATTTTTGTTTTAATATGGTTTTAAGCCATAACATTAATGCTCATGGCATGTGAGGAAACTATATCCTAGAAATGTGTTTCAGAATCATCCATTTGTTTTTGAAAGAATGTGTTTTAAAACATCAAAACTACCAAACTCCTTAGAATGACATAAGCTGCACTAGACACATGGGAAAATACTTAATCCAATTTTGATGCCAACTTTCTGCTGTAGTAATCAAAGACATGGACTATATTAAAATAGAGTGAAAAATTTATCATTTGCATAATTGGTCATGTCTAAGATTGAGAGCTATAAGTGTTTGGGACGATGGTAGTGGTGAGGGCTCCTCCTTTAGTTAATTAGTGCTCTAATGCTTAAGTTAGATATGTAAGGATGGGCCTCTTTTCTATTGTATTCATTGGAAAATTTTCAAATTTCACATTAAACATAGATAAGGTTAAATATAAAATTTAATATGATATTTGAATCTAGTCGGTCACTAAATTATCAATGCATCAAAATGAGTTTATAAAGAGTAACACAATTCGTTTTATAAGTGTTTCTTCGATGACAAATTGTTGGGAATAAAAATGGGTCCCAATGGCCCATTGTGTGCAAGTAGGCAGGTTAAATTTTGAGCTCAATCTCCGGACAAATCATATAAACATATACTAAGTACACCAAATTAAGAAAAAATAACATAATGATTAACATTAACATAACATAATAATAAAAGAAAAAGGTTGAGAACAAACAAAGCCTGCTATCAAGATCACAACTGATGCAAAAGCGTCAAGCTTGGCTGTTTATTGTCTATGACTAAATGAAAAAATTATTTTATATTAAGAAGGTACTTTGAGCACTGAAAATATACTCTCATAATTTATTGATAGTATCTGCTGACATTTAAAACACAAAAGTAGTATAACAAGTTGTGGTCTCTAAATTTTGATAGATTAAGTAGAGCAAGATGCTCTTAATAAACAATTATACCATTACAACATAAATTGTGACATGCATGATACTTTATCCTAAGAGGAAAAATTACATGCATACTAATAAATTTATATTATTTTGAAGATTCACATAATCTATTTACCTAATTGTTTAACCTGTCGTATAGCATAAAGTTTTAGAATTTCAGTTGATGGACCACTGTTTGAAGGAAATTTGATTTGGGGACAACATCTGTTTTGCAAACTTTGCATCAGGGAAGGTTAAAAGGAAATTGGAAAAATAGTTTAAGAATATATAGTGATATTAACTTGTACAGCTTTTGTGATTAGTTAGTGGTGCATCCACTCTGACTTGCAATTTAGAAAATGAAAGATGGCAGCAGGAGAGGAATCCACTGGTTAGAAAATCTTTTGTTTATTGCAGAATAAAGGTAGTCTTTCAATTGGTCCTCCACGATTAATAAAATAATCATTCCAATTGAATTATACAACCACTAACTAGATAGTGCTTCTTAATATGCATAAAATACATTCATAGGCAAATATAGACTTTCACACATGCATTTGTTAAAGAGAACCGCTTTTCATATATATATATTTTTTTAAATTGAATTTTTAGTACCTACACATAGAATTTTATTAAATTTTTTATTAATTGGGCACATTTTAGGATGACAAAACGGACCAGTTCATTTAGTTTGATCTGTTATACCATCAACTTGTCTAGCGTGAACAGGAAAATAGAAGGCTCAGCTCTCTTTTTAAAATAGGCTCCTAGCAAAATAAAACGTAATTTTTTTGTATAGCTAAACTTCATTAAAAAAAAACAGATTCAGAAGAACTTCTAAACATGAAAGGAATTAAAAAAATTAAGTGAAAGAGGTGAAATTTATCTAACGGTGTCGTTTGAATTTGTCACTCCTCTGTTGTGGAAAAGGGTAAAACGAATGGTTTATGCGAAGAAAAAAATGATTCTTGTGATTCTTTCAATGAAATAGCTTTCCAAATTGACTGATTAAGTGATTATACAAATTAGGGGTGGTTTGATAGGATCAGTTTTATGTAAAAAAGGAGAACTAGAGTCTAGAAAAAACTCAAACGTGTGCTGAAGAAAGAAAATGAAATAACATATATTTTTTTTATTTAAGTGGAGGGTGAGTGTTAGACTTAATTTTTTGTTTGAGGCCCGTGGCATTTGGAGGCCCAACCTGGTTGAGCACTTTGCACTCCCACAAGGCCGGGCCTGAGCCTGAAATTAGATGGACCAACTGAAATAGGTGAATTAAAACTTTCACTCCGCCCGTTTCCCTTTGTGGGGCTGTGGATTGATGAGTGGTCCGATCTATAAAAACTATAATAATTGAAACAAATGAAACACAATAATTTTACAAATATTTAATGAGTATGTTCGAAAAATGAATTATCAAATTATAACAAATCAAGTTACAACAAGTATTTAAAATAAGGATATTCATGAATAACTAGGTTGAACTCCCTCGTATTAGTTGATTATTAAATTGGATTTTTTTTCTCATATTCGCTTAGCCATTTCAGATTGGACAAGCTGGCTTCCTATGCTTTGATGCTTCAATTTTTGACCTGAGATATCCTTAACATATTCCTTCCTTCTTTGCTTAATCTTCATTTGCATCTATAAACGAGAAATGATGTACCGATCACAATACTCATGATGGAATCACCTAAAACCAAAAACATACAAAGATGGGGCAAAAAGCACATGTTTTCTACTTAACTAAGTTAGTAAATACTTTCAAAATATATCAATTATTACTTGGTAAATTTGGCACTTATGTGTCACCGCCGTTGAGCCACTCAATCATGACAATTCCAAATAAAATAAAGAAAAAAATAGTTAATAATATAATCAATCAAGAAATTATGACTTAATTATTTCATTCTTCATTTATTTAGTCGAAGTTTAATTCATGAATAATTTTTATTGAATTATTCAAATAATTTCGATACTCATCTTTTTCGTTTCTACCTATATAGTTTTTTTTTTTTGTGAATTATCAAGTTTTTGATAGGAGAGATGTGGGTTATAAGAAGTCTCATATTGAACATGTATTTAAAAATGAGACTAGTCATATTTTACAAGTCAATTTTATAAAGATAAATTATGTCTCTTAACAAATAGTGTAAACAAAATCATAGTCAAATCACTCAAATATAACCTCAAGTTCATTACATTCTCAAACTTTAATAGTAATTCGGATAAGTACAAACATAATATATTATTGAAGTACTATATATTCTGCATATATGTGGTGGAAAGCTGGAAAGAAGTGGGAGTAGCTGTTGCAACAACAAATTCTTTAATCATAATCATAGCTTAAACAAAGTGGAAGCTGCAGCAGAAGTGCTTTAAAGTATGTTAAGTGTATGTTTTGTTTTTTTAAAACAAAAATTGATTTTGAGTGAACTAATTGTCTAAAGTTTATTTTGGCTAAAAATGAGTTGAAACTAAAATGATTTATTTTTTAATACATTTGTATAAAAGTGAGTTGAACAATAAATTTAAGTGTAAAAATAATTTTAAAATCAAAATATCCAATTTACAACTTAGAATCAATTATGAAGCCAAAATCAATTCATCAACTCTAAAACAACTAAATATGTCAAAATTAATTATACATCTCTAAAATCAATTTTGTCTCCTCAAAAGCTAAACCAAATATACATTAAAACTTAGGGTAAATTGATGACTCCACATACAACACTTATTCCATGAAAGGAAATATTTTTTTTATTTAGTATTTATAACCGTATAATCCATAAAAACAAATTGAACAGAAGAACTCACTAAAGACTAATTGGATGATAAAAACCAAATAAAATTGAGAAAAACAAAACACTTTTTACTGTGGTTGGTCCAAGTGACTATGACACATTAAGTTGGTCGTCAATGTTTGATCTCTAATTTGTACGGAAAAAAACCTAATTGAAAGACAAAATCTATTTTACATACCGAAGAAATTTACAACAATGACTAGTCACTATCAAAATAGCAATGAATAATCCGTAAAAAATGGAGGGTGGATTAAGAAATCATCTAAACGCGATGTCTTAAGGTTTTGAGTTAAGATGTGTTATCTAACCATTTGTATGGTGCTCTTGACTCAATGTAGATGATCATTTGGACTTTCTTTATGATAAAAAAAATAGATTAATTATGGAAATTAGTGTTAAGTTTGTAAAATTTATATGTTCAGTCAAAAGAAAAGTTAGTGACAGTCTATAAATTATAGGATACCATGTATTTCATTTGAAAAAACAGGACGCCATAGTTGATACTTAAAAGTTGTGAGAGTGGTCCATAGTTACAGAGATAATAACGAATACAATTCCTTGCTGACCAAGCTTTCAATAATGATATGAAAGCTTTATGACAATAAGGGTTTATGGGGTCTAGCCAATGAGAAAGTGGTAGGGAAAAAAGTGCCAAATGGTATTATGACCCAACAGGAAAATGCTCATCCTAATCAAGTTTGAAGTCAACCTTGGTGACATGTCCCCCCTTCACTTTTGCTTTAATTTGTCAAATAAACAAGAACAAGAAGGAATTTGGTGTAAGAAGTGCATTGCCCGGATCCTTTTTTGTCAAAATAGGAAATTGTGCTCACTCATCATCTCTATCCTAATTCATTTAGTAATGGTCTCAAATTTGCTTATGACTTGTGATACATCAAGGAAAGGGATTTTTCCATACCAAAAAATTGTTTTTGTCGACTCATACACATACCATGTGGATATTTTTTTGGTCATGTTAACCAGTGTCCCGAAGCACGGGTTAACATTTTCCATATTTTTTTAGTTAAATAGGTAACTAACCTAATTGATGTCTGCTAACCAGCAAATAAAGCCAACAAGCTTGTAGTTGGATCATAATTTATTTGTTAACAAATTTGATCAAATGCTAAGAGGACAACTCAACCAAATTTGATCAAATGCTAAGAGGACAATTCAACTTTCCAAGTCTAACAGGGGGAAAAGGATCTTCTAAATTTTTTTCTCATGATCTCTCAAGCTTCAAATTTCAACCCTTAATCAATTTGTCTCCTTTTGATTTTTCAAGGTGTAGCCCAATAGAAACACGTGTTTCAATTCTTTAAGCAAAAGACTTTAAACAAAGAACACAGTAACATAAATTCTAACACTGTATCTTGGTCAATATCACAGTATGGATCAAACGTTGCCTTCCATTCAAGCATCGCATTAGGGTTTTTCCCTTCATTTTTTTATTGAATAAGAGTAAGAAAACAGGAACGATGACTCAATATTAAAGATCATGAAACCTTGAAAACTGTTTAAGAATCAACTGACTAGTGCTCAAATATTGCCCCATTAAATATAGGAAAAACAACATTTCCAATTCCAACCTAAATATAGTAACTTCACTGCTTCACATTTTTAAATGTTTTGGTGTAGTTTTTTTTACTTAATAAGTTAATAATATTTATCCTTAAACTAACAATTTTTTTAAAACTCTTGTACTTTATGAAGCATTATTCATTGTCCGTGAGAATTATGGGTGTTAACTGTGGGGTTATTAATCTAGGATGTTTGATGGTAGCCTATACAATTAAATTAGTCTCTGACCATGCAAGACACTCTCAAATAATTCTTTAAGATTATAAATATTTCAAAAATGTTCTTGATTTTGTCCAATTTTATACATTTAGTCCCTTCTCCGCGTAATGTCCTTGTTGATTATGCAAATGCAAGTTGATAGCCCACATTTTCCCCTTCTAGTACCTCACCTCTATGTACACTAACATGGGTGCTTCAGTCCAGCAGTCAGCAGGCAATACCCCCTCAGTGTTAACCAATACGTGCCCACTTGTAAAGAAACTGTCACCCAAGAGGAGGATTTAGAGTACAAAGAATTTATAGTTGTTGTCTTCCTTACAAAAATTGTTTCAATACATAGAGCAGAGAAAGAAACTTACAGATTAAGTTGGTGACCCCCCTAATAATAGATGCATTCTATAAACTTTCCGTGGATCTAAAGACAATAGAAAAGAAAGAGACCCAAAACATAGAAATAGATGTGCTACTGGAATTACTCATTGCCAACTCTAGTCCTGGAGTTACTTGTAGAGAGGTGCCTAATAGGACAAGTATATTATAAATGCATGTAAGGATGCTAAAATTGACTCTTAACAACACATTAACATCAGATCCACACTGAGAAGGCTGAAATGTTATTCAAGTACTGAGAAGTTTAAGAAGATGTATTTGTATAGAACAAACAGGGCACATGTTATTCAAGTAAAAAAAATATATCATTGAATAATCATTTGCGCAATTTGTATCAACTCAAATGTAGAAACAAATCTCATACTGGAATTCCACCACACGAGTTGTCCATAGCCATCTCTGACCTAGGTGTTACTTAAGTTATATATGGATCCCTAATAGTAAAGGGAAATGTTTGATTTCCTGCAAAATGGAGGACTGTACAACTAAAGTGCTTGTTCCATATTTCATTTTAAAAATGGATAAATCAAAACAAAAGATGAAGCACAGGATAAAAGTCTTAATTTTGTTTTTGACTAAGATCGCAGCAGACAAGGACAACTTTTTACCCCACATACACATCATCCAATGGTCAAACATACATACCCAGTTTTTTTTCCTTCCTCTTCTTTAATGCCTCTCTCCCTCACCCCTCCTCTTCCATACTTGTGTTATGCATAAACCATCGAACACATGACTACTTATACTATGTTGTCTGCTTGAGATGTCGACAAGTTTTAGCATCAAATGCACCGTTTTAGCAATATCAACATATTTTCAAGGAAACAAAAACATGGAAAGTCTATAAAACAAACCATTAAAACCAAAGGTAAGTAACCATGTTCAACTCGCAATATATACGTATTAAGTATACCCTTTCAACTATTCAGCTTTATACACCAACAACCAAGCATTATCTCATTAAGTGGGGTCGGCTACATGGATTAAATTCCACCATAATGTTCTATCATAAACCATATTTCGATCCAACTATTCAACCTTATATGGTGATAACAAATTTCTACTAGGTCAACTGTAAAAGAGAGTAAAGAATGGGTAAAAGATGCTATTCTTTGCAGTCCATGGGAGCACGGAAGCAAGGAGGTATTCTCCAATTGGCCAAGCGACAAAAAGAGATAGATTCTCAACCAATGTGGGGCTATCTTTTTTACAAATCACACATGGATTCCCAATAACACCCCCAGGTTTGTCTCTCCACATTGCTAAGCTTCCCTCAGAGCAGAGCCTCTTTCAGGAAAATACTCAGGTCCCCGATTTCCCTTTCAGGCCTAAGCCCCTTCAAGTATTGAACTGTACCACTGTTGAAGTCTAGGGCAGCACACATGCAAAGGGAGATCTTCAGTGCATAATTACCTAAAACCTTAAAATACTGGGTACATGAGAGTTGTCTCTTGAATCATCTTCGTTTAGCCCTATCCTAGCCAATGCAGGATTCTTCTATTAACCACTTTCATGGTTTCCCAATATATATATATATATATATATATATATATGATGCGATGGAAAACTTCCTCTTCTGACAGAAATTCAAGAGATATATTTGTATAAAAAAATGAATAAAAATGTGTTTGTAAAAGTTTACCGAAGATAACCTTGAATATCACTAGTCACCTATAATAACAACCGGAGCTCCAACAAAAGGTTGTATCCATTTTTCAATCTTCAACTCTAAATATGTCACTAAAGATATATTCATTAGATGGTTTTTAATACAAGGGCAAAGATGCAATACACATATATAGTGCAAATAGAAATTTCTTGTACTCACAATTCATGATATATTTTGTAAAAACTAACAGACAGACATCAAATTTTAATTCTATTGAGCATAGATGCAGCTCGTAATCGAACAATGATAAATAGTGCTACATATAAAAAACTGTCAACTGGGAAGACAAATTGGCTAGTAGGTTAAGTTAAGAGCAGACAAATACCTTCCAAAGAGAGAAATATCCTACTTTCTGGAAAATAAGGACAAGAGGAAGGTATAGATGCTTGCACACAAACTCTACTTAAAGAGAGAAATATCCTACTTTCTGGCAAATAAGGACAAGAGGAAGGAAAGCCCAATCTAGAGGCCGGCAGTCAATGTCTGGTTGAAGTAATGGTGCCAGTGGCGAGACCATTGAGAAAGAGAGGGAAAGGGGGAGAAGAGAGAGGACTCAAGGAAACATTCAAAAATTAGGCAACTCTGACAGTTTGTGAAGTATTTAAAGCAAAAAAACTTAGGGGATTGGGAAAACCGATTGCAGCAAAATATTTTTTCTAAAACTGAAACTGTCAAACAGCATCATTTGTGTACGATTCAATAGTCAATGCCTGAGTATAGTAATTCATAGAGACTCTGTAGGAAAATGGTAGCTGCAAATTTTCACTTTTCCTGTAGACTAGTGTATATAGCTGGACTTCTTCAACCCAGAGAATCAGGCAAAATAATCCAAAACATCTCACAAAAAAACTACATAAAAACACTGACAATATCTTAATTGGTCATAGACTGATGAAATGACAATTGTTATCAAATTAGAAATCAATGGCTAACTGTTTTCCTAACTCAAAATTTACCAAGAATACTTTGTCTGGAAGAAAAATGAGTACACCATCACCCACATGTGATTGCGTTTACAATAATGAAGTAAAATGAAATCCAGACCTGACACATTATATATATGCTGTATACTGTATTCTAGCAAGTCCCAAAGATAAGATCATGAACATAAATTACAAAGAAAATATTAGGAATTATATGAATATATCAGAATCACAAATCTGTTCAATAATTCTCACACTCAATGATCTGACTGGATTTAGATATTCACTCAGAGCATGTAATAAATTAAAATGTGGACAAATTATAGCAAATATCTATTATAATCACAGTTTTATAATGAAGTTTGGGCAAGTTTTACTTGGGCACAAAGAAGTAACTATCATAATCACAATTTACAATGAAGTTTAATTTTTTTATGAAAAGAGGCAAATGTAATGAATTTTAATTATTCCATAACAAGTTTAACTTCGGTATTAATTTTCCATTTCAGATTCACGCGAGGATCATATATAATAGTAATGGTCTAATACATATTTACTATCATTTATTTACTTCTATATGCAAAGATCATATTGTTCTAAACACTGACAAGGAAATTTAATTTCACCAACAGGACAACATTTCATCCATCTGCTGTCCCTCAACAATTCTTTTCACTGTTTATATAATAAGTTTATGAAATGAAATATTAAACTTAAATTCACAAATGCCTTCATCCAGATTTTTTCCATTAATTGCTCTATACTACTAAACATAAGTTCAATACAGCGAGATCATGAATTTTAAGTTAAGTCTTGAAATGAAAAGATGGTCCTAAGAATTGAACATAAAATGCCCTAGTAGGAAAGATGCATCATTACTCATTAGTTTCTGTGATTCTAAAATCGTAGCCAACAAGTAACACAGCTTTCACAAAACAACAGTTGGGATAAAAATCCAGCTAAATTTAAACTCAACTTTCACACTATCCAGCTAAATTTCAGCTCAAAATTACAAGGGAAACCATCACATATCCACAACAAGCAGCATAAATCCACACCAGATGATTATTCGCACAAACCCGCAAAAACAAATCAACCTACCTTGCCATCAATGTCCTTGCCTTCGTATCAATTTTCCACTTAACAACAATCAGGATAAAATTCAACTAAATCTCAGCTCAAGATTATAAAGGAAACCATAAAAAAATTCACTATAAGCAGCATAAATTTAAACAATTCGATGAAAAATCCAAACTTCACTGAAGTTACAAACTCAATAATAATCATGTATCATTCATTCATACCCACCCACAATAACAAATCAATAAAAATACCATATTTCTGTAATTTCCACCTTAATTGAACTCAGGGTAAGGTAATTCACATTTCACAACTTATAATAATGTAAATCAATAAAAATACCATATTTCTGTAATTTCCACCTTAATTGAACTCAGGGTTAGGTAATTCACATTTCACAACTTCTAATAATGTATCTTTCCACCTTAATTGAACTCAGGGTAAGGTAATTCACATTTCACAGCTTATAATAATGTATCTTTCCACCTTAATTGAACTCAGGGTAAGATAATTCACATTTCACAACTTATAATAATGTACGATTTAAATACCGATTTGATAAGAAAACATGTGATATAATCGGTTAATTTTTACACAGAAAATTCATAATGATAATGATAACAATAAACAAAATGAAAAAGGAAATTAAATCTAATCATACTTCTCTCTCCAAGAGTAAACAAGAAAGAAAACCCATGAAAGCGCCAAAAGCACATCACCAACAGTTTGTCTCAACCAATCCCAAGCAAGATCTTCAACTTTCCGTTCAAAGTAAATCCTCCAAAGAGCCATAAACACATGCAACAAAAAACACCCTTTCGCAAAGAAATGCTGAAAATCACGATCTTTCACAAACGAAACCATGAAGAGAAGGAATCCAATAGCAACAAGGAGTAAACCGGAGAAGGAATCGGAGGTTTTGATGAGAAGTTGATCGTGAGGAGTGGATCCGAGAAGCTTTGTAGCGGTTTGAACGCCGTGGCCGAAGGTGTAAACTTCTTTCATGTAGAACATCATGAGTGCGCCGGAGGTGATTGCGATTATGGAGTGGAGAATGCAGATGACGAAAAACGCCGATGATGATGACATTGATCGGAAAATTGATTCGCCGTTGAAGATTCGATTTTTTAGGGATGAGACATTTGGAAATTGGAATCTGTAAAACCCTAATTCTCTTTCAGCTCACGAAATAGGGAAAATTGTTACTATTAATGTTGATTATTAGTAGAAAGTTTTTTTTTTTAGGGATGATAGTAGAAAGTTTTATTTGTTTTTTATTTTATTCTATATACATCCTCTATGTAAAGTTATTTTACGTATCTATTTAATGATATGTCAATTGCGTTAAAAACAAATTGTCTTATTCAATATTTGATGTGATACAACTCACATGCTGATCGTGGATTCAACTTGTGAAGATTGATTTTATAAATATCTTTGTGAACAACTTTAATTTTTTATAAAGGACTAGTTTTTAGTAATTTAGAATTCAGTTGAGAGTTAAATAAAATTTGACAAAAAATTATTTTATATATAAATAACATTTGGATTCTCCTGAACAATTTGTGGTGGAAGTTAGTAACCTCTCAGAGGTTAAGTATTTAGTTCCATTTCAATTGATGCTATAACATATTATTAACGATTTTGTGATAAATTTTAGATAACTCTCTCATGTTCTTACTCTCCCTCCTTTCTTTTATCTCATTATTGTTTTTGGCAATAAGAAGATAAAAAAAAATCGTTGCAAAATAGTTAAACAAATAACATTTCCCTGTTATTATTTTTTAAAAGGTAGGTGTAAAACAATTTATTTATTTTAAATCATGGTGCATATAAATTATTAAGAGTTATGCTAACAAGTGTCTTAGAATACCTGTTAAAGAAACCAAAAATAGTAAATTTGCATATGATTCAACAATATTTTGACTTCTAAAAAGTTAAATTAATTTATTTTTCAATATAAATTTTTATTTTTATCCCTCCTAACCAATGCCTCAAAAGGCACTCTTTAACATTTTCTAATTATTAAACGTAAGTGTAAAACAATTTTGCATTACATTTATTGTTTAAATTAATGAGAAAGATTCGGAAATGAAGAAGATTCTAAAGTTGGAAGATAAGGATCCGGTGGGACCCGGTGGAATAAGATAGTCCACGTGGAAGAAGGTGGTAGTGCCGTGAAGAGTAATTCTCGGTGGAAATTGGACAGTTCGAATATCTGGTTGTCATAAACGTCGGCAAGGACAACGAAATGATGAGAACAGTAGTATACTCCCTATCTATTTTGTTTTTGTTGTTTGTGGCCAATCAATTTTTGAAAATTACTTGAGTGAACATTCAATTTCTCCTTCTAAATTGTGAGTCAAAATCATCTCTATATAACGTGATGTGATGTGATATTTGGTGTGAGCAATTATTTAATATATGTAAGATTCAAAACTATAGTCGTGTTTATATGTATTTGAAAGATTATTTATTTGAGGTTATATCAAGTTGAGGGTACATTTTTAAAGTCTTTTTAACATCAACTTGATTCAAGTCTCGTTTTTCAACATAAAATCTTCCAAAGCCAAACTTTTTCAAACTAAATCTTATATAAAATGAAAAGCAATATCATAAACTATGGATCACAAATTGATAGTATAACAAATACAAAAATTGACTTTAATGCCAGCCTGGCTCATTTAGATACGGAACTTGGAAACAAAAACCAAATGGGAAACAAATTTTTAATGTGGATAACAACGTTTCCTTGTAATAATGCAGTGAAATTGCAAGCATCTATACTTTTCCTTGTAATAATGGAATAACAAAATGAGTTACCGTATGCTTAGAATTTTTTGTCACAGGTAGCAACCATTGCCATAATTATTGAAAATTTTACTTTATATATATATATACAACAAAAAAATCAACAAAGATGGACAATTGCGCAAAGTAAAAAGAATGAGAGTGTCCTTGTGGAAAGTGGAAACCGTACAATATTCATCTTCTAGTTCCACATTTTCCCTCAGCTATGCAATGAATCATTTTCGTAGGTAGAATGCCGAAAGAAAAACAACAAAAAAATTATCATATAATCACTCAAAACAAAACTTTTAATTTGTTTCAACGTCTCTATTTCCAGCCACAACTTTGCGGTGGCGCCTAGAACCCGGTCTTCTATCTCTTCCACGTCTTCCTGAGCCTCTCTTAGCTGTTGGAATACCAACTTTTTCTTGTGTAGTTTCAACCATAGGCAACGGAGGAGGGGGAGACGGTGGAGGTGGTGGCGGATCGAGAGCAACCACTGGTGCAGCTAGGCGCTCCAATACACCCCTATGGTATTTCTGTAAGCACAAAAAAAATTGATATTGATTATTTGAATATAGTTAAGTATGTGAGTGAGTTTTATATTAGGGAATGGTGCAAAAATTGGATTTTAAAGATCAATCATATGGATTATGGTATTATCACTTCTCAGAAGCCAAAAAGCTACAGAAGTCTACTTGCAAAGCCAGAACTGTTCCTTCTAAGATTTTATACAGATATAATAAAAGAATTACCTGAACTACAAAGTTGCGCCTTTCACAATCCAAGAACATGTTAAAATGAAAATCCACCTTCGACAAAAATTTGTCCCGGACAGTTGAGAAACTAATCTGGTCCCTAGAAGTAAATCGGTCAACTTCATTGAACCAAAGACAAGTGAAGAGGTTGCTAATAGGAACATGTTCGCGTATTATTACACATCCTTCAGGGACGTCTGCAATTGAGCACAATCAAGGATGAGAAAAATAGTCAAAGTTGAAACAAGCAAATCTCGTCTGAGAATTAAACAGAAGTTCGGCATACCACTTATAAGAGGAAGTTTGGCCTCCGTGTATGGAGTCAGTCCCTCCTTCTTGTAAAACTCAATCTGAAAGTCAATAGAGGCGTTATCATACTTTGCTGCAGCTTTATTTGCCTCGGCCTCAACAAATACATCAAAGCGTCTATAATGTTTGGATATTGCAAAAGTTGCATTGTTCCTCCACAGAAACCTAATAGAGAATGAGAGCAATTTAGGTGCCAAAAAATGCATTTCTATCAAGACATAGCAAAATAAAGCTAATACAAAGTAAGCATATATTGGTATGAAAAGTTCCCCTAAAATGACATTCAGGGACATACCCCAAACCAGTTACACAGGAAAATTCAATAATAACTCAACTTTGATTTTTATGTAACATACAGTATATAATAAGGTCTTCATAGTGTAGGAGTTGAATGGCCACTCAATATGGAAAACAAGACTTGGCATAAATCAGGCGAAAGAGAAGGATCGAAAGAGTCAATAACAACGCCTATGTTCAAGGAAATGATCATGTAACGGAAAGTAAAAAAGATGAAGCAACAGAAGAAGCTGCTTGCAATTAAACTTTACAGTCTCAAACTAATAGTTCTATATGCTGCTGAAGTAGACATTTGGCAAGAAAACAAATCAGAAACATTAGATCCATCATCCTATAAAATATGAATTTATGAAAGTTCCTAAAAGGTGATGATTGATAACTTAATTTATGCTAGCTCCTGATGTGTACCAATGTTAGTGAAGGCCTGCATCACAATGCAAATGGAGATACTTAATTATACAAATTACACAAAGAGCAAGCTGAGACCAAAATTTCTGATTAATTCTTATTTGCACTGCAGCATTTATTGATGACCAAGTCAGTCGTCTTGGACTTGGGCTTTTGACCAATTATGAAATCATAGCTATGTCAGCCTGGAAGAGAATTTCTACATTGGGGTCAAAATGGATATTTTAGTACCTGGAAGATTAGGAAGACGGTAAATGACTCGCATGGTTTGTTGCGAGCTCAACTGAGCAACTGTTCATTGTTACTCGTTGGGGGATAAATTGAAAAACCCAGAAAAGAATAAGATAAATTTAAGTTTCTGATTAAAGCTATCCTCACAATCACTATGTTTATGTATTGGTATGCAGCCTACTGAAACGTGGAGTAGGGGCATAGGTTTATTTCATTAAACTCAAACTTACAGGCACCACACTAGAAGCATAGTGTGGTAAAAAGGTAGGTCACCATGTGTGGGAAAGAAATCACTAAGTTGAACTTTTCAGAATTTTCAATATCGTGTAATGATGGAAGAATTGGTAGATATCTAAGGAACAGAGTAATACGCACCAAGTTGTGTCAACAGGCTCAACAAGCCTAATTATACTGGGCCAACAAGAGTTGAGAAAACACCTCAGTAATTGAAGGATTATGTGTGACTTGAGCAAAAGGCACACATTGCTTACTGCCACAGGATTCCAATATGTCATTTTAATTCCGTTCAGATTTGCTTCTAGATTTTAATTCCAAGAGTGACTTGGATATTAATCTGCAACGGTAGGGAGGGGATATTTCCTATAAATGCAGTCATCTATGAATGAAGGCAGAAAAATTAAACCCAATTCCCTGGACCTGGAGTCTGCCAACATTCGAAGCTTAGTTCTTTATTTAATTCTAGCACTATTACAAAGATTAGACAAATTAATACAAATAGAACAATCGCGAAACTGGATGAAGAATATACAAATAACCATAATCGGTAAAACCAAGAGATATATATTACAAGCATATAACAAGCTTGACCTCCTAATGCATCTGCGGTAGTAAATAGTATCATTTGGCTTAGAATTTCTAGAGGGTAGTGGCCAAGAGGGTACTTTCAATTTTCTCATCAATTAAAATTAGTTATTCTCAATTGAAAACAAAATGAAACAAAACAAACATTATAGGGAGAGGTCAAACTTCTATTGGAGAATTTTTTTTTGGAGAGTTCTTATATATTATACTCTTATGATGGTATAAATACAATATAACGTGGAATTTAAAACATTTGAGTTTATTCTGCATAAACAGTGGATGCTATCAATCTCCAGCAGAATTAAACATAAAGGTGAACCTCACATCAGATGATGTACAAATGCATGAGTGAAATGGGATGTAGTCATAATTTTCACACGAGCAATACAAAATATACCTTTCAAGGATCTGATATGGATCAACAACAAGCTCAAGCTTTCCATCAAGCCATATAGAGTAGCGGGCATTTGGAGCCATTCTGTGCAATAGAAGCTTTGGAATCTGTGAAAAAAATATTAAGTTACATATACATAAAAGTAGTAACTAGTAAGTACTAATTGGCAAACAGTTAAAAGAAAGTGGGCAACATATTTTGTTATTTCAATTTACACCAAAAAGCTAAAATTATATTTCGAATTAAAAAAAATCATCATAATGCTCAGACAAGAGGATCTAGCCAATATTACATCTACTGATCCAAGTCTTTTCCCCCCTCTTCTTCTCTGTTCCTTTCTGTGTATAAGGATTTGTTTGGTACAAAAAATAGGAGGCAAGGAGAGGGATTTTAATGGAGGGGAAGAGGAGGGAGAGATTTTAAAATCTTGTGTTTGGTTGGACGACGGGAGGGGATGAATTTTAAGAGGGAAAGTGTGAAATTACATTTTCACCCTAGTAATATTTAAGCTCACATTAAATAAAAGGATATTTAAACACACAAATTTTGTACAAATACTTTCTCCCCCCTCGAAACACCCCCAACTTATGGAGGGGAGCTAAACTTGGATCAGGAGGGATTTTGCTCCCATGCCCTCCAAAATATGGAATCAGAGGATTATCCCTCCTTCCCCTTCAACCAAATAGACACTAAGGGTCAGACAGAATGACATACGGAAAACTCCAATGTAGATTACAGAAAGACAACAATGATCAGATCATATCATTACAAAATTCAGCAACATATATTACTAACAGCTAAAAATATCTAGTTCACAGTCATATCATGACAGTGCTTGCTGGTATATAATTCTGACCTTCCCTGTACGTCTTGCATCTGTATAAGGAAGATTATGAGCGACAATAATTCTCCATAAACCAATCTTCTTGCTGGTTCCCAGCCTGCCAGAACTCCTCAAATATTTTTCTGTTTCTTCGTCTACAAACATAAGGAAGCACACAGTCTGTTTTGAATGCTCGCTTATGTTTTTTGGCTCATTTACCTCATCAAAATTTCCTGAACAAAAGATTTAATTCATCATGAAAGTACAAGATTAAGCAAAATTAAATAAAAGCAGAAACCATATAATACAGACCAAATACAGCTGATGCGACAACTATGCCCCGACATTGCTCCATATCAAGGAGGTCATCTTCATCTATGTCAAATCCTGTGTTGCGGCCAGGTTTAATTCCTCTAACAAATCTGAATGATGTATTTATGCATCATTGAAGATGCAGAACGGACAGATGTGAGTAAAAGGGGAGGAGAAACATACTGCATTACTGGGAAGACAAATTATAGCCGCAAAGAATATTATACAATGCATAAAGATATGGAAAGAGAAGTGGTTAATCCAACAAACATACCCACAATGCACACACATTGACTCCCGTATATTAAAAGAATCGTTTCTTTGCCTCAGAGTGGGATATCCACCAAAGTCTGAACCACCAAATTCTCCATCTCTGCTTAGTTTTTCCTCGTAAGTAAATGTTAAATTCTTAAGCACCGGAGACGGAGAGGGAAACTTTGGCATGAGCCCAATGGCTTCATCCACAGGAAGGTAACATACGGGACATGCTGAAAAGAAAACAAGCCAATATATTCAGGAACAATACCATTAACATTTGGTAATTTAAAACATGTCCTAAGCTGTCCATGCTTATCATTAACTATCCAAATTTGAGGAACCAATTGATATTCACAAGGATGAAGGACACTATTGTGAATTACTAGGCATAAAATAGCCTAATATAGTACATCTGAGGCATCAATTAGTAAAAAAAAAAAACTAGAACTTACGTCGTGGCCCAGTACGCTTTTTATCTGCTGGTGGTGGAGGGAGTGTAAAACTATTACACGGATGCCCCGAAGGAAGATTATAACCTAGAAAATAACTTGGGGGAGAAGGGGGTGGAACCAAGTTTGTAGCCAAATCCACAACCGTTGCCGTGGAGATCATAGCTGGAGAATCATTTATAGACATACTATCATTCACACTAATGCTTTGCACACCGTTCCCCTCCTGTGAATCTTCACCTGAAAGCAAGTCATGTCACGTAAATCAAAAGTTGAAACCACATGAATCCAATTTAGTTAAATAGAGGCTATAGCATAACAGAATTCGAACAAATTGCTCTTGTTCCACAATACACTATTAAAAACAAAATATTGTCAAAGCACCGCTATAGCACTATAACATTGTTGCGAGCAGAATTTAAACAAACATCTATTTTCCGCAATCTACAATTAACAACCATGCATGAATCACAAAAAATAAGTTATCTCCCCCGTCAACAAAGCATTCCTCGATCGATGGTTAAAGAATAAATCCAATGACGAACCACATTAATCAAAATGAAATTTAAAAACTGCTTAACTCATACATAAATTGGTAAAGTCGTCAAAGTACAAACTATAAAACAATGGAAGTCGTATAAAATCGAAACAGGGGAAAGTAAGAGGAATTATGAAACCTTTTCCAACGTACAAAACCCAGATGAAAACAGCAGCAGAGATAACACAAAGAAACAGCATTCCAACCTTCTTACGACCAGCAAATTTACAGATCCAATGAAACAACTTCTCTTTCTCTTTAAGCATCTTAGAAGGCTTCCTTGCAGATTGAATAGGAGACAAACCATTCTGTAATTGTTTCTCTAAAGATCCATAACTACCAGAACGAATACCCAATGACCCACCACTCATCTTCTCTCTAAAACCTCACGATCATACCTTCCTCTCATTGCCCTTTACACCCTCTCATCAAAAACTTCATCTTTTCAAATTCTCACAACAAAATCACACAAAACCCACTTCACCAATTTCCCCTAAACTTAAAGATACCCTAACAATTACAATATCATGAAATCAAATCAAATTCACCTACTATTGATGAAATTGCACTATAGCAATGCCACACTAAGTTTCAACTCAACAAGGAAAAATGAAAATTGAAAATTGAAAATTCTATGCAAAATTATGTGTAAATCACAGTGGAAGAAGAAGATCAAAATCGAATCAAAAAAGTGTGAATTTTAGAAAATTGAAGTGAAATTCGATTATACGACACTGAATCAAAAAATGGGTCCCGAGAAAAATTGCAACTTTGTAAAAAACAAACAAGGGGATGAATGAATCTAGGGTTCTATAATTGACCCTATAGGGTTTTTAGTTTTTAGCAGAGAAGAAGAAATTAGGGATCAGAAAATTATTTTTTTAATTTTGGTGCTGAATTTGAAAACTGAGCAGTGTTGATCTCGAAGGAGAAAAATACTAAATATTCATGAAATATATTTATTTATATACAAAATTATGTGGAAAAATAAATATTTAATATTTTGGACAGTTTTAATTAACACAGCGTGACATGACAGAGAAATACATGGTGCTACATTGCGTCAGTTGTTCACATTTGGCATCTTAATGAAGTTAGAAATAAGGTCAATTATTATATTAATTAATTCAATTTCATTTTTTTTACCATATAATCTTTTGATTCATTGGACAGCATGTCCTAATAACAGTAATAATTAATTAATGACAAACGGTTTGTTTAGTAATACCATAAACATTTTGCCGCGCACAGCTTGTCCTTAATGATTAGTGTTTATTTAGTGTTGTTTATATTCTCAGTATACCTATTTTTGTTTTATATTTATAGTATGATATAGTAGCATATGAAGAGAATACAAAAAAAAATGGACTGAATTTTTTATTATTATAATTACACATTTAAACAAGTTTACTTTTAGGAATATGATAATATTTTCTAAAATAAAGAATTTGATAATATTGATGTTTTGAAAAAAATAAGAATATTTATCTATTTATTATATTGTTGATAAAAGATTAAATTTGTTTGTTACTATTTAAAAGTCACAAACTTTGATACATATAATTTTAATCAAAATCAAAATTTCATAAAAAAGTTTGCTTATAATTTACACGTGTTGAAGTAGCATAAAAAGCAGACAGACGAGCGGATGGTACCCGTTTGAACGCTAGTTAGTACATAATAATATAATGGGTTAATTAAATAAATGATCATATGATCCCCATAAATATTACTTAGTTTGTAGATATAATGCATGGTAACATGCAGGTTGAAGTTCGAAACCCGAACACTCTGCTTATTCACTTGAAAAAGCGAATTCTAACCACTAATCTATTTATCTAAAAAAAATATAAAAAATAAATGATCATATGTCTTCGTGAGCTTAGCTTACTTGGCATGGAACATTGCATTTATATACGACAGACAGAGTTCGAACCCCAAATTTTATACATATTCACCTATTTTATACTTATTCAACTTTCAAGGTGAATTACTAGCGACTAAGCCACTTGACCCAAAAAAATGATCCTATAAATATCTAAAATTTTATTTTAATCTCCATAAAAAAAAAACACATTTTAATCCTTATAACATTTTCTTTTATCATTTTTAGGACCAAAAATGTCGATAATTTTTTTACAAGAACTAAAAATGTGGATAAAATTTTACAAAGACTAAAAATGTTGACGGAAAATTTAGAGAGACTAAAATGTGCAATTTTTTATAGGGATTAATTAAAAACAAAATTATAAATATTTACATGAATTATTTACTTAATTAACCCTACTATAATTTACTCTCTAAAGAGTTCTTATGATAATGACCTTAGTTTCTTTTAGAAAGAGAAATTCTACATCCTCTTTAAGTTTTCTTTCTCGTTCATTCATCTAAAAGAAATGATTTTGGTTTATTTTTTGGCATACAATCACCTCTTTTGCACTTCCTCCCTATTAATCAAAATAAATGGTTTCCACAAATGATTTTCCCCTATTTTGTCACTTTATTGCAAGTTCATTAACCACTCAGTAGTGTGTTAAGTTTATGTTATTGGTGAAGAAGCACTATTGACTAAAGAAAAATATAACTCAATTGCTGATAAAAAGAAATTGAGCAAAACATAGAAGTTATATTTTTTTTTTAAGAGGCTAAAACGAAATATATTACCACATCAAAAGGTCCTCTATAGTACAAGGTATGCCAGAGAAAGACACCAGAGTCACAAAAACAATTATTTACAAAGGGAAACAAAAGCAGCAACTTAAGAAAGCCAATAATTATTAACCTATACCTCAAGATGGTAAATGGACTAAGCCACCAACCATGATAGTTGATGGGAAGTTATATTTATTGATGACTATGTGCCTAACTCGTTTTGTATAATTTGAGTATTTGTAGACACTAGAAGCTAAAGCTTTAAACCAAATTTGTCCTATGATTGGCTAACTAACAGTAGTTAAGCCTTAGTCAACAGCTACTAGACCCATTCACATGTATTTTCAGAAATGTTGGACTCTTTCTTTCTAAAACTATAAGGGGGCGTTTGTTTCGGAGATAAAAAATGAATTCATGGGAATAGAGAATGGGAAAGAAGTATTCCTGTGTTTGGTAAAAAGGAACAAAATCAACATGCCTAGGAATAAATAATATCCAAGAATCTATTTTACCCATGTTCTAACCATTTTTATTCCCAAGAGAGAGGGATTGGAAAATTTTATTCCAAGGAATATGAACCCACGTTTTGCATAAAAACTACCTTATACCCCCCACGTTCTTTATCCATTCACTTCTATTGCAATGTAAATTAGTTAATTGATGATTTTTATTTTCTTTTTTTTATTTAAAAAACAAGTAAATATTTTGACAAAACCCACGAGTTTAAACTAGTAAACAAACACTTTTTTGAAAAAAATTCCTAGGAATAAAATTCTCATTATTGTATTCCTGGGAAAGTTATTCTAAGGAATGAATTTTACATCGAAACAAACACACCCTAAGTCGTTGTAATTATCATGTTATAACTTAAGTTCATGAGGATAGTCTAATCTAAAAGGTCGATCCATTAGGTAAAAGAGTCTCATGGCGTAAGTATCATGTTGAACTTTTTTATCTACTCGATGTCAGACTCTTAAAATTTTCATTGCCTTTAAAAATCGACGACTTTTACTCTATCAATATTGATTCGATGGTAGCCATTTCTTTTTTGTCGAGTTCACTCACTTATTAGTATTTGGTAGGGCACCTTACTTTAAAATACATGTAGTCTTTTCCATGGCCAAACTCTCAATTAAAACATCAATGAAAATCATGGTAACCCACCATAATTTTTCACAGACTTCCTTTGGTTCTTCACGCTAAAAGATATTAGTTAAAACTATATATATATATATATATATATATATATATATAATGTATTTATTCAAAAATATATATATAATTATAATGTACATCGTGGTCCAAAATAATCTATATTTTTATGAGTGAAAGTTATCGAACTCTCAATTCCCCCTTTCAAAATAACACGGTGTCCATACTATAATGTAAGACAATATTTATAATTTACTCTCTCCGTTTCAAAATACATGTCGCAGTTAACCACTATATTTATATCAATGCACAACTTTAACTATTAATATGTCTAATTATTTAAAGTAAACAATTATTTAGAAATATTTATCAAGACAAATCGAACAATATCTTACAAGACAACAATTATATTTATATATCAATTAAAAAGTATGGTAACATTTCGATAAAACAAAAAAAAAAGTATGGTCACAATAAATTATGTGAATAGTGCACATTGTAAAAATGCAATATATATTTTAGAAAGGAACAGTAAAATTATAATGCAATTAATCTTGGATATCTCTAATTACCAAACCGACAACAATGGGATGGGAACGTTTTATATTTTGTTGTTATAGGAAAGAAACGAAACATTTAAAGCTTGTTAATAGAGTATAGTTTTAATCTACTTATGTTGATAGGATGGTGTTGGTCTATGACCTTTAAATTTGATTTTTTTAGATTTTGTTTGGGAGTTTGGAGGGAGGGAAAGAGAAGTCTTTGGAGGGTTGAAAATACAGGGAAAAATGGTAAAAAAATCATATTTAAAAAAAATAAATTAGAGAATGATAAATCAATGTCTATGATTTTAATTGTTACACTATTAGTTCTGCTTATTATTTCTTAACAGACATGGAGGTTGATGGGCAACATCAGCATAATAATAATTATAATTACAGGTTTTTATGGCCGAAAGCGGTGCCTCTTAAAGTGTTAATTTTTGCTTGGCGCCCGTTCCTCAATCGAATTCCATTTATTTCTTACGTGCGGTTTCTTCGGCGGAGTGTGGCATATCATTGCGGCTTGGCTTGGTTTCTCAACGGCTTTTCATTGTCACTTTTTTGAACATTTACATCATTTTAGTGGTCTGCGGGGCTTCTCAAAGAAATCGATTGAGTCCATGCAGATTATTTGGCTGTCAGTAACTTGGACAATTTGGAAAGAACGGAATAATAGAATTTCAAAGGAAAGGAGGATAATTTGCTAGCGCTAGGTGAAAGGGCAAAGCTTTAGTCTTTTTGCTGGTTGAAATCGAAATACACCTAATTTTGATTTTGACTATCAAGAATGGCGGCGGAGTCCTCTAACTTGCTTAAACTCAATTTTCTAGTTTGTTGTTCTTTGTTTCTCTTTGTTTCTGCGCCATATTGGCTTGTACAGGATTGCTTGTGTACCTATTGTGCCTAGGCGTTTTGGCACTCCTTGTGCTTTAGCGCCTAGAGTTGTTTAATATATATTCCATTTTGGCTTTTTCAAAAAAAAATAATTTAATTTTAAAAATATTATAACTACATACAATAAATTTAAAAAATTCATGTAAATCCTCCAAAACTTTTCACTAATACAACTTTTGAATTCCTCAAATAAGGATGATTTTGTATTATGAAGAAAAATTAACCCTAATTTTTTTTCCTCTCATTGTCATCTTTTTCTTCTACATATTTTTTTTTTCTTTCTTCCAAACCTCTCCCATCATTTCTCCTCCAAAATCGCAAACATGATGCCAGTTTAAATGAATTAATTTAGTTCCTTGAAAAAAAGAAATAGAGTGTAGTTTTCTCATTTAATAATAGTTTTTGTCAATTGATAATAGTTTTTGTCAATATAGTTGCTTCCTTATGTTATGCAAATTAAAATGGTTTTATTGTCATGTCCTTTACTTTTTCCTTTCCATCTAAACATCATCCATCAACAGATTGCGTACAATGAGAAAAATAACAACACACCGACGCAATTGGCATTTGGCACACACCACATTTTCTTCCGGGGATGATAATTACATTTTTCTCCCACATAAACTTGAAATTCCCTTGTATTCCTTGTTTAAATCCATTATTTGCTTATAAAAAAAACGTAAAATTGAATTTGCGCACAAAAATTAAAGAGAAATTCTAATTTATGCCCTTATACCACAAAATAAGAAAACCAAATATAAAAACATAATTTTAAAAAATTGTTCATTCAATATTTTAAAAACTTAAAAAATTACTATATTAATACAAAAATTATATTTTAATTCCCTTTTTAGTTCTTTAACTCATGACACAAGTTTTCATTTTTTTTTCATCATGTGTGGATCTAGCTTAAATATATTTATGTTTTTTTTTATAAATACATGTATTTAGTTTTTATATCTAGGGGTGTAACGGTTCGGTTTGGATCGGTTTTTGATAAAAAAATGTTTGAACCGATGAAATTTTCATCAGTTCGGTTTGGTTTGGTTTTTACTATTTTTTAAAAAAGAAACCGAACAAACTAGTCGATTTGGATCGGTTCGGTTGATCAGTTTGTTTGAAAATAGAATTAAAAAAAAAAATCCATATTTTCACAATTTTGTATTTCATTCATACAACTTACTCAAATATTTCATATAACTTTGTTTTCCATGTTCTATGTTTTTCAAACTACTTTGTATAACTAACATGAAAAAATTAATAAGAGATGGACGATCCCAACAGCAAAGAGGAACGATGGGTTAAGTGTGACCGGCGGCTAGTGTTATTTTTTTTAGTAGAAAAAAAATAGGTAGTGAGTGATGAGATGAGATGTGATGATGATGGGAGAAAGTGAATGAATTAAGGAGTATTTTATGTTGGACTTTAATTTTGAGCTTAATAAGTGTGTGTGTGAGGAGGGATAGTATAACTAAAATGGGGAGTGAGATTAGAATCGGTTCGGTTCATCTGTTCATTGGATCTCAAAATTAAAAACCGAGAGCCGAACCAAACTAGATTGGTTTGGTTTGATTTTGAACCGAACCAAACAAGGTCGGATACTTTTTCGGTTTGGTTCGGATTGGATTTTCGGTTCCATCAGTTTTGTCCGAACCACTTACACCTCTATTTATATCATTTCCTTTCATACAAAACTTCAAAATAATCATCTTTTTTTTTCCTTTCTTTTCATTTTTTTTTTCAGTTTTTCCTCTATTTTTCGCAAACAGTGTAAAAATTAGAGACTAAATTGAATTCATAAAACCTAACTTATATGACAATTTCGATATTGTTAAAGAATTATGCTCTTTATCCAAAAGGTTTTGCTCATTCCCAAGTGAAAGAACAATTTTGCCCTTACGTGACTTAACTCACGTAGCGTGAGTTAACTCACGCTAAGTACTATTTTCAAACAAAACCTAGCAGGCAATCACACAACTCCATTTTTCTTTCCCTCCACCTCCAAAAACCCAAAAAGTGCGAATTTTTGGGTCAAAATCTTCGTTCCAAATCATTGTAAATCGTCAGGAAGCAAGTTTCTACGCTCATCAAGTATCATAGAACAGGTAATGTATCCCCAAAACTCATCCGATTTTCCTGGTTTTTGTGCTTGTTACATCATTTTTTTTTCCAGTAGGTGATAGGGCTTAGCGTGAGTTAACTCACGCTAGTTGTAAGAGCTGCGTGAGTTAACTCACACGAAGGTTAATACAGGCGTGACTTAACTCACGCTACTGTGATTCCCATTTTTTGAATTTTTGCGCCACTTTTTTTAGTTGCTTTGCTTGAAGCACAAGTTATTTATTTATTTTGTCTTTTTTTTTATTGAATAAACATTGAGTGATATGGTTGAAAATGTGGCAGAGGATGGCGTTGAACCGAAACCGGACAAAAGCAAAGCTTCCGGTGTAGCTTCCAGGGCCGTAGGTTTCGGCGTAGCATCCGACGACATTAAAGTGAAAATTCCTTTTCAAGTTCACATTGTTCACAACCAAGCAAAACCGGTACCTACCGGTAACTTTGAAGAAAAGCCTAAACCGGTACATACCGGTGTTCGTGTTATTGAAGTAAACACTGGGTCATTTTTTACAACAAATGAAAGATGGAGAGATCGAGAAGAATTACTTGGTTGGGTTCGTCGACAAGCGGCTAGTGCCGGATTTACTATTTCTATAGATAAATCTAGTACAATAACGCCATACATGACGATGCAATGTGAAAGGAGTGGTGAATACAAGCCACCTAAGACGAGGAAGAAACCGAAGCTTGAAGGCACGGGCTCAAGGAAATGTAATTGTCCGTTTAGGTTGAAATGTTTCTTTGAAAAAAATACACAAGATTGGTGGATTGCAATGTTGTGGAATTCACAACCATGACTTGGCGCCAAAGTTATACGGCCACCTTCTTGCGGGTCAACTAAAAGCGGAGGAGAAACAAAGAGTTATCGACATGACAAAGAGCTTGGCGGCGCCTAAGAATATTCTCACGGATTTGAAGGAAAAAAACAAAGAAAGTGTGACACTCATCAAGCAAGTGTATAATGCGCGAACTAGATGGCGCAAGGGGCAAAGATAGGACAAGACGAAGTTGCAATACACTATTTCAACGTTGGAGAAGCAAAAATATGTCTATTTCACAAGAGTAAATAGCGAGGAAACCACTCTTGAAGACTTATTCTTTACTCATCCAGATTCAATTGATATGCTTAACACTTTTCCAGCCGTTTTGGTCATGGACTCCACTTACAAAACCAATACCTACCGAATACCGTTATTTGAGATTGTTGGTGTCACCTCTACCAAAATGACGTATTCGGTTGTGTTTGTCGTTCTTTCCTTTGAACAAGAGAATAACTTCATTTGGGCACTTGAGATGTTGGTTGGTCTTTTGACCTCAAAACTCAACATGCCTAACGTGATTGTCACCGATAGGGACCCCACTTTGATGAAAGCCGTTGCCAATGTTCTCCCTAAAACATACCATGTACTTTGCTATTTTCATATTGAAAAGAATGTCAAATCAAGGTGCATCACAGATTGTAGAGTCAAAGCCAAGCCTTCGGGTGCAAAAGTTGTTGACAAAGATGCAAAGAAAGCGGATGATGACAAGCATTGTGAGCTTGTTAAGAAAATAGTGAGGGCTTGGAGTGATGTGGTTAACTCGCCTACGGAGGTTTCATATGCAATTGAATGGTTGAAATTCAAAGATGAGGTATGCGGGCCGTTTCCATTGTTTGTTAAATATGTTGAGGAAATAGTTTTGCCCCTTAAGAAGCATTTTGTGAGGGCATGGACAAATAAATGCTTGCATCTAGGGTGTAGAACCACCAACATTGTTGAATCGGCTCATGCACTATTGAAGAGATATTTGAGGAGTAATGTGGGAGATTTGGCATCATGTTGGGATGAAATTGACAAAATGTTGAAAACCAATTAGGTGACATACAAGAGAGTTTTGGGAGGAGCATAACCGTCATGGTACACAAATACAAAAAAAAACAAATTATTCTCTGAGTTGGAGGGGTATGTCTCTAAGGCCGCTTTGGGTTTCATTGATGATGAATTTCAACGCTCTAGGACATTCGGCTTTGCTAAAGAAGATTGTGGTCCGTTACCACCTCTTTGTAAGGAGTGGATGACTCACAAGATTGGTGAGGCGGAGAAATGGCAAGATTTTGAAGTCATGGATGAAGACGAAGATTGTGCACTATCACTAGTCTAGTTAGGTAGGCTATGACACTTTTGGGTCGGTCGGTGTTCGTCCTATTTTTTGGTGGTATTACATGATAAGTGCCAGAAAGTAGTAATTCAATTGTATAATTTAGGCACTTTTTTGTTTCTTGTTTCACAAGTAATCTAGGGAAAAGCCGAGAGAAAAGTGATAATTGCCCTATTACGCTTTATTTGTCTTACTCTACCCATTTGTGCATGAATTGAACTCAAGACACCAAGCAAAGAAGAAAAACAAAGAAAAAGAACAAAAGGTAAGCTCGCAATGGCGAGTGGAAGGCGAGCTAAGGCAGTGAGCATCAAATATCACTCGCCCCCAACTCGCAATGGCGAGTGAAAGGCGAGCTAAGGCAGTGAGCACCAGAAGGAACTCGCCTCCAACTCGCACTAGTCCCTGAGGAGACGATATATAAATACTTACTTTTGATCGTTAAAAAATAGTACATCAAAATGGCGCCGCTGCCGAGGACTGGCGTTTAGATATCATAGACATTGCGACTATTTTATCATTTTAAGCAAATTTTGTATATATTCATTTTTTTATATATATCATTCATTATCCTTTGTGTTGCTAATCTTTTGGTTAGATCTTTGAACTCTTTGTATGCGAGGTACACTTCCTCTTGAGGAATTGCAATACGATCCTGAAATTGAAAGAGCAACTCGCAAGAATAATAGTAAGAAAAAGAAAAAGAAAAGGCTAGCCAAGCAAGCGCAACAAGAAGGAACCTCTACTTTTATTCCTTCATTACCTACCATTCAAGAAGAAGAAATGGCTGGAAATCCCCCTGGAGGTGGTGGTAACAACAGTGTGATGCCATGTTGGACGAGTCCAAGACGGCTAGCTCATCTTGGAAAAGAGAAACAAATGTAGATGAAATCAGGCACCATTCAACTGATTACATCCCATCCGTTTGCCGGTCTAGATCATGAAGATCCATATCAACACCTAACCAAATTCTATTCATTGGCTGGTACTCTTGGTGCACCTGAAGCTGATGAAGAAGTAGTATTTCTGAGATTATTTCCACATTCACTCATTGGCAAGGCACATGAATGGTACTTGGATCAAATAGAGTCAGTTATAACTGATTGGAACCAATTAGAGAAAGCATTCCAAAAGAGATTCTTCCCAGATCACAAGCATTTGGATACAAAAACCACAATTGCCATGTTCGCTCAAGGTACAAGTGAATCATTATGTGAAGCATGGGAGCGATATAAGTCATTGTTGAGAAGGTGTCCAAAGCACGGGTTTGATGACATGACTCAAATTCATATGTTCCGTGGAGGACTACAACCAGAACCAAAGCTTATCTTGGATGCAGCTGCAGGTGGTTCATTGATGGCATTAAGTTCAAAAGATGAGGTAGACATCATCAACAAGATGGAACTCAATGATCGAGTAGCAAACCACAACAGGATTGGTGCACAAAGAAAGACCGGAATCCTTGAGTTAGGATTAAGCGATGCAAATCTTGCAAAAAACAAGATATTGACTCAACAACTTGAAGAAATGAAGAATCAAATGAAAGAGATGCCAAAGCTAATTAAGGAGCAATTACAAAGAGAACAAATGCATCAACAAGTGCATTTCTGCGAGTTATATTCAGGTGATCATCCTACAGGTTATTGTCCGCCCCCACTTGAAGAAGAGGTTAACTATGTGGGCAACCAACAAAGATCGATGCAAAATCAAGGTCAATATCCGGGCAACTTCAATCAAGGGAGGTATCCGGCAAACAATTATCAAAGAGGGAACAACTATGGGCAGCCATGGAGGCCTACTGCAGGGCCATCCAATCAACAACCATTCAACAACTTTCAACAACATCCACCACAACAAGACCGAACTCAAAAGCTGGAGGATACTCTAAACCAATTCATGCAACTTTCAATGGCCAACCAACAAAACACCAACGCGTCCATAAAGAATCTTGAGACGCAAATGGGACAACAAGCTCAACACATGAGCCAAATCTCTCAACAATTGGCCAATCAACAAGGAGGAACCATCACGGCAAACACACAAAACAATCCAAAGAATGAACAGTGCAAAGTTGTGACAACAAAAAGCGGCAAAGTAATTGGATAAGGGATTGGTGATAATTTGGAGGTGGAAAGGGAGTAGTTGAAAATGAGGACGATGAAGGAAGTGAGAATGAAGGAGAGGGTATAAATAATGATGAGGATGTAAATATTAGAGGCGTAGTTGAAAATGAAGAAAAAAAATCAAAAAAGATGAAGCATTAGTTGAAAATGAGGAGAATAATGTGGAAAAGGAGAAAGGAAAGAATAAGGAAGTCGGGAAGAAAGTGTCGGCTCATAACCTACCATATCCCAAAGCTCCATCAAAGAAAGACTTGGAGAAGCATCTCAAGAGGTTTCTTGACATTTTCAAGAGGTTGGAAATCAACATACCATTTGCGGAAGCCCTTGAACAAATGCCAACATATGCCAAGTTCATGAAAGAGATCTGATCTAAGAAGCGTCGGTACAATGATGATGAAACCATTCAACTTGACGCCAATTGTAGCGCCATCATTCAAAGGCGGTTACCAGAGAAAGAGAAAGATCCCAGAAGAGTAACATTGTCGGTAGCCATTGGTAACATTAATGTTGGTAAGGCACTCATTGATTTAGGTTTAAGCATAAACCTTATTCCTTATTCGGTTGTCAAGAGGGTTGGTGGCCTAGATATGAAACTAACTAGAATGACCTTACAACTCGCCGATAAGTCCGTGACCCGACCAATGGGGATAGCCGAAGATGTCTTAGTTCGGTGGCTCAACCTCAACGCCGGTTAAATCCAACCATGAAAGAGGTAGTCCAAAAAGAAGTGGTTAAGTTACTTGAAACCGGTATGATCTATCTAATCTCGGAAAGCGCATGGGTGAGTCCGATGCAAGTGGTACCAACGAAGGGAGGAATGACGGTAGTCAAAAATGAAAAGAACGAGCTTATCCCTACAAGAACCGTCACCGGGTGGCGAATGTGTATTGACTACCGAATACTTAACCAAGCTACAAGGAAGGATCATTTCCCATTGCCCTTTATAGACCAAATGCTCAAACGACTCTCCGGTCAAGCGTACTATTGTTTCCTTGATGGTTAATCGGGCTACAATCAAATCACTGTCAATCCGAAAAACCATTAGAAGACGACTTTTAGTTGCCTGTTTGGGATTTTTGCATATAGAAGAATGTCGTTTGGTCTTTGCAATGCGCCTGCAACATTTCAAAGATGTATGCAAGCGATATTCTCCGATTTGATTGAGAAGAGCATTGAAGTGTTCATGGATGATTTCTCCGTGTTTGGAGCATTCTATGATATTTGTTTGAAGAACTTGGACACCTTGCTGAAGCGGTGTAAAGAAACCAACTTAGTGCTAAATTGGGAAAAATGTCATTTTATGGTGACCAAAGGTATTGTACTTGGTCATAAGATCTCTTCCCGGGGTATTGAAGTTGATAAAGCCAAAATAGATGTGATCGGAAAGCTCCCACCACCAGCGAATGTCAAAGGTGTCCGAAGCTTTCTTGGCCATGCCGGATTCTACCGGCGATTCATCAAAGACTTTTCAAAGATAGCCACACCATTGAGCAAATTGCTCAATAAAGATAAGTCTTTTATTTTTGATAATGAATGTTTGATTGTATTTGAAACTTTAAAAGATAGGATGACCTCCGCACCAATAATCACTACTCCTAATTGGAATCTTGATTTTGAATTAATGTGTGACGCAAGTGATTATGTTGTTGGTGCTGTTTTAGGTCAACGTAAGAACAAAATTTTCATGCTATACATTATGCAAGTAAAGTTTTGAATGAAGCACAAATTAACTATGCAACAACTGAAAAGGAGTTACTTGCAATTGTGTATGCATTGGAAAAGTTTCGTTCCTACCTCATAGGTTCAAAGATTATTGTTTATACAGACCATGCAACCATCAAGTATTTAATTACCAAATCCGACTCAAAGCCGAGACTCATCCGGTGGATGTTACTTCTTCAAGAGTTTGATTTAGAGATTAAAGATAAGAAGGGTACCGAGTACCTTGTGGCTGACCATCTTTCAAGGTTAATGAACAAAGAGGTAACAAAGAATGAACCAGAGGTTCTTGAAGAATTTCCCGATGAGAAGTTTCTTGCAATCCAAGAAAGACCATGGTTTTCCGATATGGCGAATTTTAAAGCATTTGAGTTCATTCCGAAAGATTTTACTTGGCAACAACGCAAGAAATTCCTCCATGAAGCAAATCATTATGTATGGGATGAGCCATACTTGTTCAAAATTGGAGCGGACAATCTCTTGCGATGATGTGTTGATAAAGAAGAGGCAAAGAAGATATTATGGCAATGTCACAATTCACCCTATGGAAGTCACTTCAATGGGGAAAGAACAACCGCAAAGGTACCACAATCCGGGTTTTATTGGCCCACACTCTTTAAAGATGCATTTACACATTGCAAGTTTTGTGAAGAGTGCCAAAAGACCGGCGGGATATCAAAGCGGAATGAAATGCCACTACAAAGCATTCTTGAAGTTGAGGTATTTGATTATTGGGGCATAGACTTTGTTGGTCCCTTTCCATCATCATACTCCAATGAATATATCTTGGTTGCCGTTGATTATGTGTCAAAGTGGGTGGAAGTCGTCGCATCGCCAAGAACCGATAGCAAGACGGTGGTAAAGTTTCTAAAGAAGAACATCTTCACCCGATTCAGAACACCAAGAGTTTTGATAAGTGATGGAGGGTCACATTTTTGCAACACACAACTTGCCAAGGCCTTAGATCATTATGGAGTCAATCATAAGGTGGCATCACCTTACCATCTACAAACAAATGGCCAAGCCGAGGTATCAAACCGTGAAGTGAAGAGGATTCTTGAAAAAACAGTCCCAGCCTCAAGGAAAGATTGGTCAACAAAGCTTGATGAAGCTTTATGGGCATATAGAACTGCTTACAAATCTCCTATAGGCCTAACTCCATTTCAAATGGTCTGCGGCAAATCATGTCATTTACTGGTGGAGCTCGAACACAAAGTGTTTTGGGCACTTAAATTCTTGAATTTTGATCAAGAGAAAGTCGGTGAAAGAAGAAAGCTTCAAATGCATGAACTTGAAGAAATGAGGAATCAAGCATATGGAGTCCTCAAGGTTATACAAAGAGAAAGTCAAGAAATACCATGATAAGAGGATTGTGAAGAGAAACTTCAGGTCCGGACAGATGGTACTGTTGTTCAACTCAAGATTGAGGCTTTTTCCGGGTAAATTAAAGTCCAAGTGGTCCGGACCATTCATGGTAAAGGAGGTCAAGCCATATGGAGCAGCGGAGCTTGACAATCCATGATCTCATTGAAAAAAGTTGTCGAGCTAATGACGATCATTTAGCGCTTGTTGGGAGGCACCCCAATTTTGTAAGTAAATTTACAGTTTTTATGCATATTAGGATTAGGAGTCATGGTCCATATCCAAATCATTCAAAACAGAAGTCAGAAAGAAAGCAAAAACCTGAACTGTCATAGCTCGTGAGGCGAGTAAAGCATTCGCCATGGTGAGTGTACAAGCCTTTTGACTGCGTTGACTACCAAAGTACTTGCCATTGCGAGTAAACTGCTCACGAGGCAAGTTGTAGCAGTTCTGACAGTTACAGATTCCAAGGCCACTAACCCTCATTTACTCCCTCATTAACTTTCCACAACCACTCACTACCACTCATAATCATATCAATTTCGGTTTCCATTTCTCTCTCTTCCAAAGATCCTAAAAATATTCTTCTCTCAAACACCAACACAAACCCTAAACCACCATAATCAAATCAAGTCAAAACAGAGTCCAAGCATCAAATTCAGTCAAGCATCATCATTCATTTTCACTCAAACAGATTTGTATCAATTTTAATTCCATTTTAATTCATGAATGCATGCAAACCTTAGGGTAGAGTATTAAGCTCTGTGAAAAATTTGTTATGTAGAAAATTTCGAACCCCAAGATAGGAGATGACATTGAATCATTAACCCTAATTTTTGGAAACACAACTTTTTGGAAATAACCCTAATTTTGTAAATTTGAAAATAAATGGGTTTTTGATTAATCACTATGAAAAAGTTTTGATTTAGAATCATCTCTATATCAAAATAGGGTCGAAAAACATGATAGATTCATAACGTTGAAGGCTTTTGTGAAAAAGGGTTAAATTTTCGAAATTTATTGGCTACTCGCCATGTCCGAGTTCATCACTCGCCATGGCGAGTGTTCATCTGGAAACCCAGAAATTCATCAGCAACTCGCCATTGCAAGTAAACTAGTCGCGAGGCGAGTTACATCAGAACCTGGAAAATGTTTGTGATTTTAAATGTCTGAACCTACTGCTGATTACTCTTCCATTCCATACTGATATTTGATTGTATATTCTGCTGTATAGACTGATTGTTTTGCAGGCATGGCACCAAAGAACACTCAATCCGAAAAACGCAAGAAGTCTGATGCCTCTTCATCCCAACCACCTAAAGACATACCCTTTGACCACATCCGTTTCAAATCCGCCAACCATCAAGATAGGTATAGGGAGCTATTAAAGAAAAGCATGTGTCCTGAAAAGGTCTTCAACATCAAACCTCAAGGACCTTATAGGAACATACTTAAACTTTTCACCAACCAAGGATGAGGAAGGCTACTCCACCCAGAAACCAGCCTTAAAGCCGAGCTTATGCGGGAATTTTAAGCCAACGCTCTTCCCAAAAACCCTCACACCGACCCTTTTGAATTCCAAACCTATGTGAGAGGACGGGCCATCCTTTTTGATAGAGAAGCAATTAACAAATACCTCGGCAACCCTTTCTCATTACGTCACGAGGATGACTTAGACACCTTCCATGACAACCAAAACAAAGGTGCCTTTGACATTGAACCAATGAAGGAAGAGATAAAAAGGGCTATCTTGTTAGAGGGTGAGAACTATGATGTGAGTGATGCCGGGATAGAGCATAGAGCCTGATATGCAGTTATGAACAATACCTTAAAAATCATCCTCAAGTTCATCCTTCATAACGTCAAACCCAATAGCCATTTATCTGATTGCACTATAGATGTCTGCCCATTGATCTATTACATTCTCACAGGCATCAAGGTTGACATAGCCCGCACAATTGCTTGGGAACTCAAACTTGTCACACTTCAAGGAAAGAGTGAACCCTCAACCCGCCTATCCTTCCCCGGCCTCGTCATGGGTTTGATTCGGGACAACCACATGAATATGCCTTCTGCTGTGCATGAGGAGATTAAGAACCCTATCAACAATGACTTCATTACCCGCTTCATTATGGGTAAAACAAAAAAGGGAGACAAGGGAAAATGTGCCTCATCCTCTCAGGCACCTCCACCACAATCCGAGCCACACTTTGCACCACCTCAAGACCCACGCATCGCTGCTTTTGACTTTCCAAGCTATGCTCAGTGGCAGTATCAGTGTAACACGCACACATGGAACCTACTGGAGGCTACTAACCGTGCAAACACATACATTCAGTAGTCTCGGTATCTGATGCAGCAGCAGACAGGGTACCCTCCGGAGGTGATGGCTCAAATCATGACTCCTGACGCTTATCAGGCTCATGTTGCTTGGCCTGAGGGCAGGCCAGATGCTTTTGGAGGGGGTGGATCCTATGGAGCGGGGTCTGATGATGGTGATAACTTGATGGAGGATTCCGACAGAGACAATCCAGAGAGAGTTCCAAGTGCAACCGGTGGTTCGAATGATGATGACATGCATGATTGAGAAGGTAAAGAAAAGACTTGAAAGCTCACCAATCACTGAGTGAAATTTTATAAGCTTTCAGTCAATTCTTTCCTTATCCTTTATCTTTATTTATGCTTTACTTTGCTGCTACCTCTGAACAATTTGTTCTGTTATTTCAGTTTGGCACTTATGACTTTGTTTAATTATTATGTTTATGTTTCGTATTATGTATTAATGTACTGTGTTGTTCGTATTGTTTAATGGTGTAATGTGTTGTCCGAAACAATGTGTTTAGCACTTTTTGGTGTAAACAAGTACTTCATTTTGTGTTTAATTTGAAAATGTGGAAGTTTCATTTTGTATTCCAATTTTCTTTATCACTCTTGCTTGTTGAAAAAGAAAAATGCTCAAAGCTTCAAATTTTCAAAGTGCTTGAAAGATAGCCAAAGAATGAGCAAAGTCTCAGATGTTTTGATAATGATAGATAGTTGTGACAAAGCGCAAAGCCAAGGTACAAGTTTCCAGTTTTTCTAGATGTTTGCTTGAACATGAAACGAGTACTTTGCACAAATTTCATTTCATTTAGTTCCATGCAATAACGTATTTCTTTGTGAACCACTTAGAACTAGCCAAAATGTGAAGAAAACTCAAGGTGTTTGTACTATATGCAAGGAGACCGGCATTCAATTGATTAACTCAGTCGCTTTATGTCAAATCTGATAATTGTTTTAAATTGTCCGAAAGCATGGAAAGGATCAAGACACATTTTTGTTATTGAGTGAAAATACTTGACCATATATAGCCTACCCTGTGACAAAAGCAAGTATTTGCTAACCCATCTGAGCCAAATGAATCAGAGTCCTCAATTATGAACTGTCAATTCATAAGCACAATGCTTGATGAATTTGCCCTGAAGTTTTTCAAAATCCGGTTCATTTTTGACGCACTATATGACTCTGATATATTTTTAATTGTTGAACCCTAAAACCTCCATGTTTATTTGTCAATTAGGGGAACATTCAAATAGGTTTATTTTTTATTCAAGTTGAGGAGAAAAGGGTAGATGTGAATTAATTGTCAAGTAAATTGGTGTATTTTTATTTTTGATCAAGACAACATTGTTTTTGTTAATACAAAAGAAAAAGAAAATAAAAAATGTGTATATGAAAAAGAAAAAGAGAAAGAGAAAAAGAAGAAAAGAAAGAAAAATCCAAAAATAGAATAAGTTGTCAAGATCATGGTGTGAATTGTTTATCACCAAGGGTTGTTTAGAATTTAACGGGAATGTTGTAAATTTTCAATTTGAATGTATATAGAAAGAATGTTCCTCTATACTTGGCCATTTGAATTCAATTGTCCTATAAATGTCCTTTCTTTTGTAGTTGAGCCACGTTACAACCCTAAAAGACCTTTTGATCCATGCTTTTGTGCCTTTTGAAATGATATTTGGATGGAAACCTAACTTGATCTGGATGCTAACTTGATTGTCGGATGTGTGTTTCATAACGCTCACTCATTGAATTTCATTGTGTTATTTACTTTACAAAGAAGTGTATTAGGTGTTATTCGTGAATATATGTGTTATTGACTTGAACCGTATGACATGAACTTTGTGCTTAGGACTCATTTCATATTTGTAGTGGACTTTAGACTAGTTGGAAATTTTAGACTTGCCTGTGCATTCACTTTGAATCATTCATCTGGAAAAGTTTCAAAACCTTTTGTACTTGTGTCTTATCCTAAACTTGTATGTTTTCAATCTTTTGTTTGAGGACAAACAAATAGTTAAGTTGGGGAGAGTTTGATAAGTGCTAGAAAGTAGTAATTCAATTGTATAATTTAGGCACTTTTGTTTCTTGTTTCACAAGTAATCCAGGGAAAAGCCGAGAGAAAAGTGATAATTGCCCTATCACGCTTTATTTGTCTTAATTTACCCATTTGTGTAGGAATTGAACTGAAGACACCAAATAAAGAGAAAAAAACAAAAGGTGAGCTCGCAATGGCGAGCAAAGGCAAGTGGAAGGCGAGCTAAGGCTGTGAGCATCAAAGATCACTCACTCTCAACTCGCAATTACGAGTGAAAGGCGAGCTAAGGCAGTGAGCACCAGAAGGAACTCGCCTCCAACTCGCAATGGCGAGGAGTTCCAGAAAGCAAAGGTCCAGAGGTCGCCATGGCGAACAATGTACTCGTGAGGCGAGCTAAGGCATCCAAAACTCCTCAGAGCTGACATGGCACGAACCCACTGGTGAAGAAACCTCAACTCGCCATGGCGAATGACGTTACTCGCGAGGCGAGTTGAGTCAGAACAAAATACTATAAAAGTTCTTTTGATCATTTCAGTTGGATTATTATCATACCTTAGAGAGAGAAATAGGGCGAAATTTTGTGTTCTTCAATAGAGTGAGAGTGATAGAAGGTGGATTCTTCCATAGTTGTTGAGAAATCACAAGATTGTAATGAATCCTCATCTTTCAAACCAATCTTGCAAAGTTACCATGACAATGAGTTGCTAAATCTCCATTGTTGTGATTAAAGGTACTTGATCTAAACTAAACATGTAATCTTTTGATCTTTAAATATATGATTCTAGCATTTGATTTGATATTGAGATTATTCTTGCACTTTATGCTTATGTTTGATTTATTTGTGATTGAAAAATACTCTTGAATCTAGGTTTAGAATAATCCTCTATCAAACCATGAATTCTAGACATGGAATCGATGTTTTGATAATAACTCTTTGTATCCAAACTTCATGCTTTCAGATCGTTTAATAGATGGAGAAATCGTCGATTAAATGATACGATCGACTCTTGGATCATTTAATAGTTGGAGAAATCGACGATTAAATGATGCAATTGAGTTCACAAGATCATTTGGACACGAATGGTTTTGTCGAGGGATACGTGATAATATCGGTTAAAAGCTAGAATCCGTATATGTGGTCATTAGGTTACATGCGATGCTTGGTCAAGGAACTCTAATCCTAACAACTTTTACGCCTTATTAATCTCAATTTTTATCTTCGCAAATTAGTTTAAACAACAAACAATTTACCCATTAACTTAAAATGATAATCGATGTTGAACAGTCCATGATAACACACTAGTCCCTAAGGAGACGATATATAAATACTTACTTTTGATCGTTGAAAAATATTACATCATTACATCCCGACATATTTTTTGGTGGCCGATTGTGTAATTTGGATATTTATGGCCAATATGTAACTAATATTATATATTATATAAATATATGAAATGAATTATTTTTTTGGTGGCCAGTTATGTCACACCAATTATTGCTCGCATTACTTTGTCACTAATCATTCAACTATTTATTTTATCTCATTACTCTCATATTTGTTTTTCATTATATTTTTGTGAAGTGAAACATGTCTGAAGATGCACAAGATCCAGTTAAACTTAATGTTCGTTATATAGATGTGAAAAAGAGGGCTTGGTTCATTGTAAACCCCACCGACAAGTTGGACGAGTTGAAGGCAAAACTTGACGGCTTCTTTATCCATATTGGTTCAAATCATAGAACACGTGATGTGATAGTAAGTGTACCAGGTCTGGACTTGGGGGAGGATAAGGAAGAGGACTTCTGGAAGTCCGTGTATTATCCACAACTTCTCAAAGATGATAGCAACGTTGATTACATGTTTAGGTTAATGGTTGAGGATAACACTTTGTATCTTTTTGTCCGATCCGTTCAAGTGTAATATTTATTTAAGTGTAATAGTGTAATGTTTTCCGAATTTGTGTCTGTATTGTTGAATTTTAATGAATTTGTGTTTATGTAATTTAACGATGAATTTGGGTCATTTTGACCGTTTATGTGAGATTATGTAATTTTAGAAATTTATGGACAAATTGGTGTAATTTAGATCATTTACGTGTCATTAAGTGTGTTTAAGTGATTATGGGTCATTACCGGCGAATTTGTGTACTTTGGACCGTTTGGATCGCTTATTGGTGATTATGTGATTGTGCGAAAAACGATGTTTTTGTGTAATTTGGATCGATTATGTCGTATTATCTGATAATGTTGTTAAACTGGCACAATTCGGTTAAGTTATGAATGTGGCATGATTATGGGTCATTTTTGACTTTCCAAATACCTGTTCAGTACTGCACTGCATTAAATGCAGTTTCTGCTGTCTGCTATGAACGTGAGTTAACTCACGCTAGTGCAAATGGCAACTTGAGTTAACTTGCGTTGCAATTAACACTAGCGTATGTTAACTCACGCAGCGTGTATTAACATACGTTGACATTTGCACTAGCGTGAGTTAACATGCGTAAGAGTATTTTGGTCATTTCATTTAAAAATGAGTAAAAACTGTTGGGTAAAGAGCATAATTCTAATTCAGATTCAACTCTGAGATGAACTTAGAACTACTTACTTCTCAAAAAGAATTTACTTCTCTTACCTTTTTATTTTTCCAATTGTAATTATTAAATGTTTTCCTGTCAGTACCCACAAATATTAATTAAATGATTTTGTTTTCTTAAAGAATATTTTTTTTTTTAAAACTCGATATCTGATTCAAGAATCGACTAATTCGAAGGGACTAATCCCACCGCCCATTTGCAGGGATCCCGTTCTAATGGACTTGCCCACCGAAATCAGCACCAGAGGGAATCGAACCAAGCCCTTGAGAGGACCACACTCCAAGATCTCAAGTCAACCACTAGGTCAACCCCAAATGGGTTAAGCATTATAAATTATACAAACTTTTAGGTTTAAAAAAATAAATTATACAAACTTTTATAAAAATTTATTATTTAAAGTTCTTAACCAATGTCTCGAGAGCACTAGTTAGCATTTTCCTTACAATATATTCATCATGATTCAAATTCAAAATTTTATCATATGTTGAATTTTAATTAGTCATTATCTATTTAAAAGTTTTACATGAGATATGTCTCGATTCGAACCCAACTTTAGACATACAACTGCGTTAAAACTTTTGAGAAGAGTTTGTCATCGATTTAAGTTTTACAAAAGTCGAGAAATTAATCATCACAGTTGCGCACGCGAAAGATACCCAATTTACACAATAAAAAAATATAAAAGATTTTTTTCTACTTAATTAGATACTGTAATTAGATATTGTAGGTTTGAATAATGAATATAGCTTTAAAAATGTAGACTAATTTGGCACTTACACGCAAAGATACTTGATATACAAAAAAAAAAAATTATGATTGTCACTTCATCCCTAGAGATAAGAAATTAAATATACTACTTTTTCTCTATGTTTTTATTTTATTATTAACTCTCAAAAATTATTTTTTGAATGAAACTCTAAAAAATTATTATTATTATTTATTATTGAATAATGCTCGATGTCGTGACAGAAATCATCCCGAACTCTCGCGAATTACCTATCCCACGTTTTCTGTTTCTTTCTTTCTTCAGTATTGTACCTTAGCTAACGAATCCACTCCAATGCAATGCCCAAACGCAGACGATGCCGTCAACGCATGCAGCAGTAACCGTTGTCGACATCGGCGTCGGCGAGGTTTTTTGAATTAGAGGCAACCTTCTGTCAACGACATAGTTGTTATGTATCTCTAAATCCTTTGTCTTTCCATATAATTGGATTTTGTAGTGTTCTTTGTGATGGAACTTTGCACAAGACTGTCCCTTTGCTCCTTATGTAGATATGATATGACATAGAAGAAGGTGGTATGGTATTGTAAACAAACCATGGCGACGTTCATGATAGCAACGTTAAGTTTCAAGTGATACACAAACCAACGGTAAGTCGGTAAACTAAAAAATACTTGGGCTTCTGTCTTCTCTAGTGAACATGTTATTAAAGGGTAAAATTGACCAATACAAGTCCAGAAAAAGGAGCATTCCCTTTATACATTGATATAAATGTTTAATTATTTGGCTTAAATGCAATTTTGATATAAATAATCTAAAACCAGTTGGAATTACATTGAATTAAGTTTTGTAATTATATCAATCAAATATAAAACCTTGCCTCTCAGTTTGTTGACTTAATTCTTTATATTATTTCACACTATATCCAATTATTTAGACCATTAAATTACATTTTCTAAATATTTATGCCATTAATCAAAAACTTTAAAATGGATCCCACTAAACCCCACAATATACACCACAATTATATTTTATATTAATATATAGAACTTTTGAGATGATGATTAATTTTAGGGTTAAATATGTTTTTCTCCATATAAATATACCAACTTTTTGCTTTAGTCCCTTTAAAATTTTCCTTCAACTTTTAGTCTCTATAAAATTTTCAATCACTAATTTTGGTTTCTGTTTTTAATTTAATTTTTGTATTTTTTAATGAAATTGTGCAAAAATGTGTAAAATATTCTAATTGGGATGATGAAAGTTGTTGTTTAAGGGTATAATTGGGATGATGAAAAAATAAATATATGTACATTAATCTAGTTTATTACACTTTTTAAATGATAAAAGAAAAAACTGATCATTTGTGTTTGTTACATTTTTATTTTAATATTTAAATTTATTCTTATCTATTTGTTACTTGTGTTATTTGAATTGAAAATTGAGTGTATTTTTGGAAGGAAAAATCCAACGCAAAAGTGCTGAATGGGGTAGTTTTCTTTATTTGTATTGAAAATTGAGGGTATTTTTTGAAGGAAAAATTCAACCCAAAAATGCTGAAAGGGGTTTTCTTTATTAGATATAGTATAGATTTAATATAGTGCTAACAAATCTTTTTCTAAAATATTTTGAGTCATAATCTTTTTTTTAGAGGATTTAAAGTCCAATCTTTAACATTATATTTTGCTCACGTTTGTTACTAATATTTTTTTTAGAGTATTTAAAGTCTAATCTTTGACATTATTTTTTGCTCACGTTTGTTACTAATATTTTTTTTAGAGTATTTAAAGTCTAATCTTTAACATTATTTTTCGCTCACATTTGTTACTAATTTTTTTAGAGGATTTAAAGTCTAATCTTTAACATTATTTTTTGCTCACGCTTGTTACTAATCATTTTTTAGAGGATTTATAGTCCAATCTTTAACAATATTTTTTGCTCACGTTTGTTACTAATATTTTTTTAGAGGATTTAAAGTCCAATCTTTAACAGTATTTTTTGCTCACGTTTGTTACTAATCTTTTTTTTAGAGGATTTAAAGTTCAATCTTTAACATTATTTTTTGCTCACGCTTGTTACTAATATTGTTTTAGAGGATTTAATGTTCAATTTTTACCATTATTTTTTGGGTTAAATATGTTTTTGATCCCTAGATTTTGCCCTTCTTTGACAAATAGTCCTTACATTTCAATAAATGTTTTTAAAATCCTTACATTTTTCCTCCGTTAGCACAAATAGTCCCTGTTGTCAAATAATTAACGAGAAGCTGACATGGCAGCTAGTGGACCCCATTTTTTTAAGGGTTATATGTTTTTAGTCCTTATATTTTGCGTGACTTTGAAGAATAGTCCTTACATTTCAATAAATATTTTTAAAATCTCTATATTTTCCACCGTTAACAAAATTCGTCCCTGTCGTCTATTTTCATTGACCGGACAAACGGAATAGATGCCACCAAGGACATTTTAGTAATTTTCAATAAAGTGCATGGAACTAATTCACCTTTACCCAAAACTTTCCGATCTGATCCGTCATTATCACCTGTAGTTTGAATGGTTCCCTGACAGCGTGAGGGAGAAGAGGATGCAGCTGGCAGTGACAAGAGAGAGAACATATCTGAGCAAATTGATCGTGGAGAGGACGGTGGTGGTTGAGGATGGGTGTGTGAGACTGATGGTGGTTGGGGAGAAATAGAGAAAACGCGGAAAGAAGATGAAGATGATAGAGAAGGTTCAGCTGAAAAATCAATTATGCCCTTGCACTTTATTGGAAATTACTAAAATGTCTTTGGTGGCATCTATGTGGCATGTTCTGTTTGTCCAGTCAACGAAAACGGACGACAGGGACCAATTTTGTTAACGGTGGAAAAATGTATGGATTTTAAAAACATTTATTGAAATGTAAGGACTATTCTTCAAAATCACGCAAAATCTAAGGACCAAAAACATATTCAACCCTTAAAAATGGGATCCACAAGCTGCCACGTCAGCTTCTCGTTAATTATTTGATAGCAGGGACTATTTGTGCTAACGGAGGAAAAATGTAGGGATTTTAAAAACATTTATTGAAATGTAAGGACTATTTGTCAAAGAAGGGCAAAATGTAGGGACCAAAAACATATTTAACCCTTATTTTTTTGCTCACGTTTGTTATAATTGATCAAAGACTAAGGAAGAGTAACTTATATTAATAAAATAATATGGAAATACTTTTTTGTGTGGAAGAGATATGAAAATACTTGCAATCTTTGTCGGTTGTATTGAGGGGAACAACACAGATGTACACATAAAAGCAACTGATAAAAAAGTAACATGAGTTTTTGTTTTGTGTTAGATTTTTGCGAGTTTGATCTTTGGTTAACGGAGGTAAAAGAGGGTTAACGTGGACGATTAGTGACATGGATTACTAATCTACTTGTTATTTTATAATTTGCTATTTGTATTTAAAATTAAGGGTATTTTTGAGAGAAAAAATCAACCCAAAAATGTGTTGAAATGGGTAGTTTTCTTTATATATAGTATAGATGAACTTTTCTGCAAAATTTTATTCAAAAGTATGAATTCTACATATGTGTTTACTTAAAGGAGGGAGCAAAAGTGGAGATGGAAATTTTTTAAGGACTAAAAGTTGAAGAAATTTCTTAGAGGGTGTAAAATGAAAAGTTGACATTTTTTTTGTAGATAGACGAAATGGCAAAGTCATTATAAACTCACACACACAAGTGGATGTACCGGGGTTCGAACCCCGGTCATGGTATCCGGCCTAACAATTTCGGCATTTTGTCAGTTGAGCTAGGACTTGTGGATAAAAGTTGACATATTTATAGGGACCGAAAACATATTTAACCCTTAATTTTATATCAGTTTATAAATGCAGCAAAACACAAAGCAACAATAGCTTTGCAGAGCAACAATTGCAACAATATACCATTACCAAAAAGCCAAATATCTTTACAACACTGACACAATGTCTTTGAATATTTTTGTGAAGTTTGTTTAATTTATTTATCATTTTGTTATATTATTTTTTACCACGTTCGTCTAATTTTATTTAGAACTTAATTTGAATATTTTTGTGTTTTTTTTCTCGCATGGAGGGATTTTGGAGCATTTTCCATGTCCTTGCCTAAGGAAGCCCTAACAAGACTTGGAAGCCATATATGCCATGTGTCAGGAGATGGCAGCCTAGCAGGGGGAATACTGTTGCGAACCATTACCGCCGAATCTTGGATCGCTTAGAGGTGAATGATGTGAAGTGGTCTACATATGATGATCATAGAGCGATCTGCCCATTTCAGTTGATTTGCCCTTACTCTGAATGGCTGGTTTGTGGAAAGGAGAGGGTGCACCGTCATTTACCTGAGTGGGTGAAGAGGCAGTACATATATATACAAAACATCCCAAGACATCGGTCATATGTCCTTGTAGATATGGTGGCAAATATGTCCAGAGACTACCATCCCTGGTGCATTACTGAGTGGGGGCAAAGGGTGGAGAGATTATGGCAGCATACCCCTAGCTACATGGCATCGTATGCCAAGGTCTCCCACCCGAAAATTATCCCACCTGATGACAGTGTTGGAACAAAGGGTGTTTCGCAAAATCACCTCTTAAGTTTTGATGATAACAAGGTATTAAAATTATCAATTGGAAATGCTAAACATTTGTTCAAGTGTACAAGATCTTAATCAAAGCACTATTCATAAAGGTTCTGATTGAACAAGTCAAAGAGCAAAGGAATTTTTATTGAAGCTTAAAGCGTCTGAAAGAAATGCGTCTGAAGAAAAGCGTCTGAAGAAATGCGTCTGAAGAAAGTGCTCCTGAAGACACGTCATTAGAAGCAAAGTCATCAGAAGCAAGGTTATTAGAAGCCACTTCACCAGAGTTGACAAAGTACAGTGTACGAAGTGTACAACCACTAACTCTGCGCATGCCTCTGCAACCACCATCTCTGCAACTTGTCTCTACATCAAGACAAGAATAACAGTAATAT
>Ga0228710_1000656_pt1 | contig 46269 bp, 21 predicted proteins | sample MedpolnodulmetaG_FD_177995 | JGI IMG/M metagenome (GOLD analysis project Ga0228710, IMG submission 177995) | Root nodule microbial communities from Medicago polymorpha collected in Santa Monica, California, United States - pink nodules | ecosystem: Host-associated > Plants > Roots > Nodule... | reverse complement strand
TTTACTTCCCTGTTAACTCTCGTCCCGTTTATAAATTCTTAGTTGATAGTTTATGAAACAAAATACCCGACAACCCTAGCTCAGAACGATATTGATTGTTGAACGGCTTAGAATATCGCACCAGTCCATGTGGAGACGATAACATAAATACTTACTTTTGTTGCTACAACACGCTACATCAGCGACAGTTAACTGTCGCTCGGCATTTTTCAGCGGTAATCAACTGTCGTTGACATTTTTAAGATCAGTTCAATCATTTTTAAAGTCGATTCAACCGATCTTAAAAATTATGTATTGCTTTTTTAGATGATTATCAATCCACTTTGAATTTTTTGAGAATAATAAGAATAAGAGTATTTTTTGACAAAAGAATAAAAGTATTTTTTAATGTGAATAAGTAATTTGATGTCCTATTTAATTATAAAATATGTTATTTTTTAATAGATTTGTTTGTACAAAAATCAATTTTGTTCTGTGTATGTTTGAATTTGTGGTTAATTTGACAAAACTTACACTTTAAAATCTTCAACAAAATCTAATGTGATTACAAAGATGCACTTAAGTAAGTCATAATGTGTGTCTGGTTCTGCAGCAAAATAAAAAATATTGAACATCAAAGTTAAGTATAAAACTATGTTTGGATGCAAAATTATTTCATTTTCAAAATATCAAATCAAAATCAATTCAACAAATTTTGTATAAAAATAAGTTTATGTGAGTTGGCCATCCTAGACTCACCCACCATAGACAGACCTAAATGCTCAATAAACTAACAGAGATACTTACAAATTACTCATCATAGAGATTGATACAGTACAGTGGTCCATCCATGTGCAATTGTGCATATCATAGTCACGGATGAATGAATGAATTTGTTACCAGAATTAGAAATTAGATTCCTTCCTTATTTAGAAGAAGATTGTGAAATAAGAGAAAAGATGGTATAGTACTATTCTCCATCTTCTTATCATGTTGTGCAAACAAAGCAATAATGATAAATCACCATACACTCATTTCAGTTTTCACATGCCATTGTTTATCACTTGAAAGTTGAAATTATTAACTTCATTCAATAAGTATTATATATATGCTAGTAATTGGCTTCACTTCACTCACTCACGTCTAAGATCAGAAACCAAACAATCTTTCAATAAACCATGGCTGCTACATTTCAATCACTATTCAAGAAGACCAAACTCAACTCTTCACATTTCCTCACATACATCAGAACATTCTCTTCAATCACTACACCGCCGCAGCGGCGCATAATGGACTATCCACTGATGAATTATTGACGAAGCGCAAAACTTCACTCTCTCCTTCCTTGTTCCATTTCTATCAAAAGCCCGTTTGTTTCCACATTCTAAACCTCATCACTCTTGTTTTTTTTCTTCCTAGAATCCATGTTTTTTATCTGGCATTTTGGAAAACAATTACTTTATTAGTTAATGATGTTTTGATTGGAATTTGAATTTGAACAATGTGTGTGTGTAGTTGAATATTGTTGAGGGGAGGAAGGCATTACCTCGACGATTTTGCGGGGATTGTTACAATTTCTTGTGGGCATTGCCACCCTGATGTTGTGAATGTAGCCATTAAGCAGATGAAACGCTTGCAGCATACATCCCCTATCTATCTAGACCAAAATCTAATTGATTTTGCCGAGGCGTTGGCGTCCAAAATGCCCGGAAATCTTAAGGTCGGTGAATCTTGTATCTGATTATTATCACTTGTGTTTTGTATCTATAGTATGATGAATTATGACTATGATGTATGATTGCTCTGATTTCTTATGTTATGCATTCATTGGTTTCATTCAATGTGGAATTTAATTGTCAAAACTTTTGAATTGCAGGTTGTCCATGTTGTAAATTCTGGTTCGGAAGCAAATGAATTGGCAATGATGCTGGCCAGACTATATACTGGTAACCTTGGTATGATTTCTTTAAGGAATGCATATCATGGAGGAACTGCTGGTACAATGGGTCTCACAGTCTTAACACATGGAAATACCCAATCATACCACAGGTTTGTCAGTCTCTTCATATTTCATCATAATATTCAAAATTTTCAATTGATCCTGCATATGACACTTTCAAATTCCAATAGGAGTTATTATGTGTATTTCACCAACTATGTTAGTTTTTCTCAATGTCGTGGTTGTAGACTTGCAGCTGTTCGTAATTCATATTCTTGTCAATTTGTTTTACTCACTTGAAGACTGAATTCAAGATTTGAGAACCAAATTTAAAGTGTTTTTACAGTATAATCAAAATTGGTTCTCATTTAGATTTTTTATACCTTCACAAGCTGATAATAGATATTAGGTCAACTTCAACTTTGAAATCCTTCAAATCTGTTTCAGACATTTTCTTTGTTCAGTTTTTTTATGCAGAAACAAACAAACCCTTAAAACATATTTGCAAGTGCTAGGTCTGATCTAGTCTGATTGTAATCATACCATTGTGAATGTCATATTCACTTTTCTATTTCAGATACAGTAAAATTAATCTTGACAATGCTTTGAACCTTTTAGGATGAAATTCATCATGCTGTGAACCCAGATCCATACCGTGGACTCTTTGGCACAGATGCTAACAGTTATGCCAAAGATGTCCAAGACTATATTGACTATGGCAGTTCCGGCCAAGTTGCTGGATTTATAGCTGAAACTATTCAGGTGTGTATAATCTATCATGTTCAATATTTAAGGTGATCAGGTAATTAGATTGGCCTACTTTTTTTATTTACTTTTTCACCGTGGCTTATTCTAGGGGGTTGGGGGAACGGTTGAACTGGTGCCTGGCTATTTAAAACGTGTCTATGAAATTGTGCGCAAGGCTGGTGGGGTCTGCATTGCAGATGAAGTGCAAACTGGATTTGGCCGCACTGGAAACCATTATTGGGGATTCGAGACACAGGGTGTTACTCCTGATATAGTAACAATGGCAAAGGTATATATCAAAATCTTATAATTTTATTAATTAGTTTCTGAAACCTTGGCACATTAGTTATGCATTTGAAGTGCAGCATTGTCTCTATTAATGTTGTTCATTATGCATGTATGTATATCTTTAAGATTTTTTTCATGTTTTTCTTAGTTTCAGCTCGAGATACCTTGTTCTGCTATCTTTTAATTATAGTATACTTTTATTTGTACTATAGTTTCAATTTTATCATAGAATTAGAATGTATATTGTTCTAGCTTTTTATCTTTCATATCTACTGCAGTTACTTAATTGTATCTCATGTTAATCTGTATTTGGGGGCTGGCAACGGTTTTCCATTAGCAGCTGTTGTTGCAACTCCTGAAATCGCAAGTGTGATGGCCCAAAAGACTTACTTTAATACATTTGGTGGGAACCCTGTATGTACTGCTGCGGGACTTGCAGTGCTCAAGGTTCTCGATAAGGAGAAGCGTCAGGCTAACTGTGCTGATGTTGGTTCTCATTTGCTTGAGCGTTTGAGATCACTTCAGCAACGGCATGACAGTATGTCATTTTTTAATATAATATCTTAGAAATGATTATACGGTTCTTTTATGGCATGTTTTCACTTTCTAGCTATCTATGTAAATGCCTTATTATAGTTAGCATGCAGCTGCATCGTACGTATTTACAATAAAGACTTTCTCAACTAAAATCCTGCGAGCATAAACTAAAATCCTTGGTAATGGCGTCAAAGTTGGGATCTGCAAATGCTGGAACTGATTCAAACAATCCACACAAGTTTGCAAAAACTCAACTAGAAACATAATTGGCCATTCACGCTGAGAATTTATTGGGCCATCCATGACTTCCATACAGGCAGCTCAGTTCACTTGTGAAGTGGTATGCTATATCACTTTGCCATAAGCTCTCCCTCATTCTATTTTACATGATCATTGCATTACTAAATTCAATGGACCCCCCCCATATTTATTACGATAATGTCTTTTCCTTGAAATTAAATGATTCATCTTGGATGATATAATATAACTCCCTTAAAGTTAATATTTTAGAGCAACCGAAACCAGAATAAGAGAATGACATGTCTTATTTTCCGCAGTGGTCTGTACTGGTTCACTACCAGTCATCACCATGATATATTTGGTAAACTTTAATTTGAATAATGTCACTGCAGCCGCAGAGGATACCCTGGGAAAAAGAAAAGGAAACTAAAAAATTTACGATGTTGTATGGGGTTGAATGTTGGATAATCAAGAAAAGATAAAAGTGTAAGCTCAGTATTGTAAAGATGTGAATGTTACACTGGTCACACAAGTCAAGATAGGATTAGACTGACTTTCCTAGCCAAAATTATGCCTCCTTTTTGAGGCAGTTTCAAATAAATAATCGTGTGTGAATCTCTTTTCTATCTATTTTTATTTGGATGAATTTGTTGTGTGGATGCTCAATCCATTGTTTTCTGGTTTGGTGATACGTTGAAATATTTATTCTTTATCCTTTATTTTTTTGTTATAAATAACCATTGACTAGGTTTCATCTGGGTTCAATTTTGTTCATAGGTGTAAGGTATTTGTATGATTGGACTTTCTTGAATATGTAAGTTTTTGTTTTAGAAGACCATTGCATTTCATTATTTAGTTTGAAAACTTGAAATCGTTACAAACCAGCACTCGCGGACTAAGGGCCCGTTTGAATTAGCTTATTTTTGAGCTTATATAGAATAGCTTATGCAAATAAATAAGTTTTTATGTACTATTTATAAGTTTTTAAGGTAGTTTATGAAAAACCCGTTTATGAAGATATAATTTTCGTTAGTGAGAGTTTATAAATTAAAATAAAATCTTATTTATTTACATAAGCTATTTTTCATAAGCTCAAAATAAGCTCAAACCAAACGGGGCCTAAATGATTAAGACGAAATTAGTTTATTAATCATTAATATTAATGAAATCAATCATCTAGATACCAAGATAACTTTCCCTTGTTACTTGCTTTGTGATTCAATCAATGATAATCTCTCTGCGTCAATGAGACAATACGGGTGGATCCTGCCAAGTTGCCAACAAATCATAAATTCATGGTAACATCAATTCCACCGCCATTTTCACATCTACGTATAGAATGATGTATCTCATTTTTATTTTAAGAAGTATCCACTTAGATAATTAATTCCCTCAAAAAAAAAATACTATAATAGATAATTAATGAATATATCATACGTTGAAACTCATTAACCATCGGCTTGACTTCATTTACCAAAAAACTACCAAGATTAAGCACAAACTTTTTAAAAAATTAAGCAGATGTAGTTTGTTCAATAATTTATCTTTTCGTTTTTTGTCTTGAAAAGATTAAATATAAAAGGAAAATGTTAACTTATGTCTAGTTTAAGGAGTTAAGATCCTCTTCATTTAAACTATTCTCTATTTCGTCCATTTGGAGAGATAGAGACACATAAAAATTTAAAAAATATTTAATGATAGTGAGATTCATTTAATGATATGATCCACTCTCTATTTTATGTGTTTATCTCTTACATAATTGCAATCTCCATTTGTTTTTATAAATGGAGAGGATCTCAACCCAGTTTGTAGTATAGTTTCTTGTGTTATCCTTAGAATGAGTTTTATAGAAGATGTAAAAACAATTTTTATTGGTTATTAGTTATAGAGAAAATGAAAGAGAGAACGTAATGAATGCAATTGCATTTAATTTCTCCTTGGAAAAGATGATTTTTTGAAAAAACGTAATTAAATACGATAAAAGTTAGTCTTTTTCTTATAATTTGGGACAAAAAAATGAGTTTTTTTTCTTCTGATAATTTGGAACGGAGGGAGTATTTATTACTCTATCTTCTTTCAACTCTTTAATTTAATTTATTTTTTCTTTCACTAAAAAAAAATGAATTTATTTTTCCACTACCATTTATTATGGACAATTTTGTAAAACAATTCATAATTTCCTATATAAAATTAATTATATTTCTTGATACACGTGAAAATGAAATGATCAAAACGATTTATAATTTAGGATGGAGAGAGTACTTTTTAACAAGTATAAGTTAACAGTTTAGAATTTAAAATCTGACCTTATATATAATACAATGTCATATTACCTCTGTCCCTAGTTATAAGACCCTTTTGAAAAAATAATTTGTCTCTTTATATTATTTTTTTGTGGTGGTCGGGGTTCGAACCCTGGACCTTGCATATATTATGCATTGTCCATACCAACTGAGCTAAACTCACGAGGACCTTCGTCTCTTTATATAAAGACCATTTTGGTATTTCCAAGTACATTAATTAATTCTTTACAAACTTACCCCTATTTATTTAATTTTTTTTTTCAATCAGCATTAAATACTATATTCAAAACATACATTATTCCTCTCTCTTAAAGGTTAGAATTGTAAAACCAATTGTAATTACAAACAAACTTATTATCACTTTCAATTTTCTTAATTCCCGTTATTTTTCTGTAAGGGCTCTATAATTAGGGACGAATGTAGTATTAATTATGTTCATGGGAATTGTGTCATTGATGTTGTACCAACGGCAAATGCTAACATTGAAATCTTGCTCTGAAGTCAAGCCTGTTGTTTGTTGCATTTGATGGTTACCTTAGTTTTTTTTTTTACCATAAAATCTTTCTCTATCTTAGATTTTCACCCAAAAAAGTTTTCCTATTAAAAAAAATCACCAAGTTGCTACCAAAAAGAAGAGAACATATTTAGAATAAGATTGTGAAATAACAGAAATATTTTTGAGACTAACTTATTATTTTAGTTATTCCTCTGTAAACCAATATTTTTTTTAGTTATCTATCACAAGATATAATTTTGTTTTAAAGTATATGTAAGAAATAAGTTGTAACCAAACAGCTTTATTTTAATTATACCAACTTTCTAGCATGGATTAAAACAAATAAGCACTAACCTCCTAAAAGAGTAATCAAATGACATTTTTTTTCTTTCGGAAAAACAAATAATTACATATTCAACAAGTCCAATCACGGAAATACTAAGTGCAAGCACGACAAATTTATTCAACAAATCATTGTATCAATCCATTAAACATTGCAAGTCAGCCTTGGAGCCACGATTTCAAATTGTGATAGTATGATCATTGCGCCTGAATAATCAACATCATCATTGACAGACTTCATTTGCAAGTCATAGATTTACTCATTACCCTCCAAAAATTTGACTTTAACAAAGAGAGATGAGAGAAAGCCATTATATAAGACAAAGAAAGTGTATCAATCTACAAGCATTCAATCATCTATTTGAGTGTAAATGAAGTGTTCCGGAATAAATAATACCAAGTATTCTACAAAGTCAAAATGTATACTAGTAATTCTCATTCCTATCACCTCACATTCATTCACTATTCTACAACTTCAAAATCAATTTTTAAACTCCAAAAATAAAATCAAGTGTTCATATCATTTTTTCCAACAAAAAAAAAACAAACACAAAATTAGAGTCCTTTTAGAAGTGAACCAGACTACTCATACAAGGTGATTCACCTCCACCTCAACATGAATTAATCTTCACCAAAATTAGAAATAAGGTCATTTTCATAATAAAAAGAAGATTGTAAAATGAGAGAAAAGATATAGAAGTACTACTTCCTGTTTCTTAAGATTGTGAAATAATAAACAATATTTATTAAATTCAATTGAATTTAATATATGGTTAAATATGTTTTTAATCCCTACAAAATTACAAGATGGTAAAAGTTTTTAAAATAGGAAATATTCTTACAAATTATAGTCAATACAAGAAATGTTGCATTTTGCCAAGGGCAGAAGCCCTGGCAAAATGCTAAAAACTTTGGCAACTGGACGTTTGCCAGGAGCAAAATCACGAGCAAATCTGCTCATCGCAAATGAACTTGCCAGGGCTTTAGCTCCTGGCAAATGCGCTCCTGACACAAACTCTGGCGTAACCCCTGACAAAATGTGTCACATGCATGCATGCTTTTTCTGACGTACTCTAGCACATGCAGGCTTGTGCAGATTTCACATCAGTCATTTTCAAACCATGTCAGGGGTTAACCCCCGGCAAAATAAGTATGAATTTTTTAAAAAAAAATACGTTTTTTAGTTGTTTAAAAAATCAAAATATTAAAATTTAATAATTAAAATAACAGTTTAAATTACTTTAAAAACAGTTTTACAAATTAATTTAAATTTACAAACTAATAAAATATAATTTTTTATTTTTTATTTCTAATTATTATTTCCAAAGTTTTATATCAAGAGTAACCTTATAATAATTTTTCTTAAATAAAAAATTACTTTAAAAAAAATCGCATTAATTTTTTTTTTTAGACTAGAGTAACCTTATTTCTCATTTCTAATTATTATTTCCAAAGTTTTATATCAAGAGTAACCTTATGTCTCATTTCAACCATCAGCAGCATACATGCATACACAACATAACATAAAATAAAAGATCTTATGAGGAACAAAAAAATCAACACAACATAACAAATCTATTTTTTTTGGAACAGATCATATAAGGAAAAATAATTCAACACATACAGTACCACATTTATTTATTTTTTCGGCCAGAAAAAAAAATCAACACAATAAAATCCTTTTATATTTTTTACATAATCAACACAACACACTTATACTAACCTGTCAAAGAGGAACAACAGGTGGAAATTACTTTGGCAAATGAGATACAACACTGATGCAGCAAACAAGAAAAAATAAGTAAACAAGTGAGTATAATATTTATTGTAAAAATAATACAATTATAACAAAACAATTTTTTACCTCAAAATTAGAAAATAGGAGATGAATGTATTAGAGAGAAAGAAGAAATGAGAAGAGGAAAATTTTCTAAGTGTCTGGGAAATGGTTTCTCAAACACGGTGATTTCATTATATAGGACAAACTATGCCATTTAACTTTTGCAAACTATGCCAGCAAATTATGCAGAAGTGGTGTAGCTTTATCATGTAATTTGCGAGGGGTTATACGTGGGGCCACCCCTGGCAAATTGTCCAACGATCAACAATGGCAGAGAAATGGCAGAGAACAAGCTTTGGCGCAATGAAGCAAGCTGGTGGTGTTTAATATGCACCAGCTTTGACAGACAATTCAAAATTTGATTTTCCCACCTTCAATTTGTCAGGAGTTTTTGTGAGGGGTTGACCTTGGCTTATGGTCTTTATACGGTTTGCAATTTCCCATGAGTCTCCCTGGCATTGCTCCTGGCAAATTTCCCAGGGGTTCATGCTCCTGGCATAATTCTCTGGCAAAATGCAGGATTTCTTGTAGTGAGTATTATGGGGGACTAAAATTACCATTAAAAAATTATATGAACTAGACTTGACAACTTGTGACTTTATAAAGACTAAAAACATATGGGAAATGTTAATCGGTGCCCCCGGAGCACTGGTTAAGGATACTAAAAAGGGAAAATTATATAGTAATTATTGCATTAAAAATTGTGTAATTAATCCATAAATTAGTCAACAAAGTTTCCTTTTATGGTAATAAATTCCTTTTTTTGTATGTTTAATCAGTGCCCCAACGGCACCGGTTAGCATGACCCAAAACATATTTAACCATTTAATATATGCATATATTTTATTTTGACAATATATATGATCTGATATGATAATATATTATCTAACTGTCGAAAAGAATATACATTTATGTATTGTTACCCCATTTTATTTTTATTTTTCATGTATTATTTTATGGAATAAAATTGTTACCTAATTCTTATCACTTCATTAAAAAAAAAAATATGTGTACAGATACACCAACACATGATCATAAAATACAAATCTATCCTTTTTTGGACTAAGTGACAATTATCATCTAAAACTCACATATACAACCGTAGGATTTTAAATAAAAGTGTCTTGTTTAATAATATGGTATTTTTTTTTAAAAGAACAATATTGTATTTTTGTCTTGTTGTAACTCTTATTTCATTTAATTTTTCCTTAAAAAATTACTATTTTCTATAAGATATTTTTAATTTATCTTATCTTAATCATCATCAAATAGCAAAATAGTAGTACACAAACTTTGTGATTTTTACGCAGTTGTATTATTTATTGAACAAACTACAACTACTTCAAAAAACTACATCTACTTAAAAACTTTATAATTTGTGCTTAACCTTAAAATCTTCTCTCTCTTAGATTGAGATCGTCCTTTCATCCAAAAAAGTTTTCCTATGAAAAATCACCAAGTTGCTACCAAAAAGAAGAGAAAGTGGTCCACGTGCATAGACAGTCACGAGTAACGTCGCATCGTAAAGAGGTGATTCCACTCCACGTCAACATTAATATGCAAAACGTTAACCCAGAAAGAATTAGGAAATACTACTGATTCCTTCCTAATATTCTATTCGGTTTCAAATATAAAAAAAGATTCATTTTTTAAGTTCATTGAATAATTAATGTATTTGTTTTATAATATAGATCAGATACATTAACTACTTAATGAACTTAAAAAAAGAATTTTTTCTTATATTTAAGATCGGAGGAGTATATATTATTTGTAATCGACCTTACCTTAAAAGTGCAATCAAAGCAATGATAAGATCATTTTTGCAAATGCATGCCAGAGTGTCTGTGACTCGAAAGTTGCAACTACTCTAAATAAATATAATATTAGTATTTAAACTTAATAAATAAATATTATTCAATTCAATTATTATTATATGGGTTTCTCTGCAATAATGTAGCAAGTTTTTATTGAAACCAACAATTATTTAATAAAAAGTTATATATTTAATAGAAAATATTCAAATTTCAATGCAAAATTACTATTTTAAATTTCGTATGCAAATTTAGACACGATAGAAAAACCATTATTATATATACTTTAGTTTTCACTCAGTGAGATCAGAATTCAGAACCCAATCTTCATTCAATCAACTATGGCTGCGTTCCAATCTCTACTCAAGAGAACAATCAAACCTAACCGTTCCGATTTACTTGCATGCAGACCTTTCTCTTCTCTCCGATCCTCTTCCACCTCCGCCACCGCCACCGCCACTCAAACTATCACTACGCCACTGCCGCAGATACCGCCGTTCGATCACCAGCCTCATCCGTATTATGGACCATCCGCCGATGAAGTTTTCGCCAAGCGTAAACAGTTCCTTGGTCCTTCCTTGTTCCATTTCTATCAAAAACCCGTAAGTTTCTCTTCTTTAATTTCATTTATTTTTATTGATAAATGATGTTTGCATTCGAATTATGTGTGTAGTTGAATATTGTGGAGGGAAAGATGCAATATCTGTATGATGAAGCTGGAAGACGTTACCTTGATGCTTTTGCTGGGATTGTTACTGTTTCTGCTGGACACTGCCATCCTGATATTTTGAATGCCATATTTGAGCAGAGTAAACTTTTGCAGCATGCAACCACTATTTATCTACACCATGCTATTGCTGATTTCGCCGAGGCTTTGGCGGCCAAGATGCCCGGAAATCTTAAAGTGAGTCAAGCTTATATTATATCTGGTTATCAGTTCTGTTGTGTTGTAGTATATGATCATTATTTGATTTTATGATTGCATGATGCCTCTGATTTATTATGTTATTATTATGCATTCATTGGTGAAACACTGTTCAATTTTATAATGTTGAAAGTAATTGTCAACTTTTGAATTGCAGGTTGTGTATTTTGTAAATTCTGGTTCGGAAGCAAATGAATTGGCAATGCTGATGGCCAGATTGTATACCGGTAATCTTGGTATGATTTCTTTAAGGAATGCATACCATGGGGGAAGTTCTAGTACAATGGGTCTCACTGCTCTTAACACATGGAAATACCCACTTCCTGAGGTTTGTTTCTTCATGCTTCATCAAAATATTTCAATTCATCCTGCATATGGCCCTTTTGAATCTAATAGGCATTATAAGTTAAAGTATACTGTACACATGGATTCAGGTAACTATGTTATTTTTCCTAAATGTGGTGTTTGAGGTCTTGCAGCTATTCATAATTCATTTCATTGTCTCAACTTGTTTTACTCATTTGAAGACAAAATTCAAGATTTGGGAACCAAATTTAAAGTGTGCTTTTAATATAATCAAAATAAGTTCTCATTTGGATTTTTTATGACCAGCGTTTGGACCTTTGTGGGCTGATCATAGATATTAGGCAAACTTTAACATTGACACATATAATTCAGACATTGTTGATTTTCTGTTCGATTTTTTTATGCCAAAACTAACAAACCATAAATTATTCTTGACAACGCATCAATTCTTTTAGGGTGAAATTCATCATGTTATGAATCCAGACCCATACCGTGGAGTCTTTGGTGCAGATGCCGATAGCTATGCCAAAGATGTCCAAGACCATATTGACTATGGGACTTCAGGAAAAGTTGCTGGATTTATAGCTGAAACAATCCAGGTATGTGGTATAATCTATCCTGTTCAATACTATTTAAGGTGGTAATTAGATTGGCCTACTTTTTTATTTACTTTTTCACCGTGGCTTATTCTAGGGGGTTGGAGGAGCAGTTGAACTCGTACCTGGTTATTTAAAAAATGTATATGACATCGTACACAAGGCTGGCGGTGTTTGCATTGCAGATGAAGTGCAAACGGGCTTTGGTCGCACAGGAAGCCATTATTGGGGATTCGAGACACAGGGTGTTATTCCTGATATAGTTACAATGGCAAAGGTATATATATAAAAATCTTATATTTTTATTTAGTTCCTGAAACCTTGGCACCTTAGTTATGCATTTGAAGTGCAGCATTGCCTCTAATGAGGTTTATTAAGCATGCATGTATATCTTTAAAGCTAAATTTCATGTTTTTCCTTAAATTTTAACTCGATGTGTTTTGTTCTGCTATCTTTTAGTTATTTATTTGTGCTATATTTTAATCACAGAATTAGAATATATTTTGTTCTAGCTTTTCATCTTTATCTTCTACCATTACTCCATTGTATCTCATATTAATGTTCTGTAAAAGGGTATTGGCAATGGTTTGCCATTAGGAGCTGTAGTTACAACTCCAGAAATTGCAAGTGTGATGGCCCAGAAGATTCAATTCAATACATTTGGTGGGAACCCCGTATGTTCTGCCGGGGGACTTGCAGTGCTCAGGGTTCTAGATAACGAGAAGCGGCAGGCTCATTGCGCTGATGTTGGTTCTCACCTGCTTGAGCGTTTGAGATCACTTCAGCAACGACATGACAGTATGTCATTTTTTAATATAGCATCTTAGAAATGGTTAATTTTGTAATACAGTTCTTTTATGGCATTCTTGCACTTTCTAGCTATCTATGTACATGGCTTCTTAGGTTGAGGGATCTCATTACTTGATTTGAGCCTGGTAACTGATCATGATATGTTATAGTCAGCATGTACTGCAACAAAAACTGTTTCTCAAGTTGCTGCAATTTTTATTATTATTCTCATAGTTATTATATAATTTCTCAGTCATTGGTGATGTGAGGGGAAGAGGACTAATGCTGGGGGTAGAACTTGTTACCGACCAGAAAAACAAGACACCTGCAAAGGCTGAAACTGCTGTCTTGTTCGAAAAACTTAGAGGTGAGACAATTATCATTTCATCATGCATATAAAGCCGTTCTTTCTAATAAATGTTCCAAATAAGTAGTATAACTATTTACCTTCATATGAATTGTAGAACTTGGCATTCTAGTTGGGAAAGGAGGACTACATGGAAATGTTTTCAGGATTAAGCCCCCAATGTGTTTCAGTAAAGATGATGCAGGTAGCATTTCATCTCGCTCTTGTACTGAGATGCAAATTCCAGATTTTATATTGAAGCCTTTAATCCAGCAAAAGTTTTATTCCACTGACCATTCTCTTTGCTTGCAGATTTTCTTGTGGATGCCTTGGACTATTCTATGACAAATTTGTGAAATGATTATGCATCCTGCTGGCATAAAGAAATTCCTTGATAATGGCGGCAAATTGCTACATGGCAACATCATTTGTAAACATATGTTCAGAATTGTTTTTACCAATAATGAAATGTTCAGCCCCATTCCGATGAGGGTTTTTTCTTCTTATAGTTGGTACCTTTTAATTTTTTTTAGTAGATAGTTGGTGCATTATTTATGAATTGAATGTGGACTAGTGTATATAATTTTGGGTTTCATGTAGGCCTGCTCATGGTTCCGTTTTTGAAGAAAACCGAACCAAACCGAATTGCTAAAACAGTTCAGTAAAACTGAACCGAACCGTTCACAATTTCAACCGAGCTGAACTGAATTGGTTTTATGGTTCGGTGCACCATAAACTGATTATTGAACTGAAACTGTTTATGAACTATTCATCCTCACTCAAAAATAAAAATAAAATAACTGCAAGAAATCTTAGAAATCTAAATTCAAACATCTAAACAAGAATTTGCAGAACTAGTACTTTTAATTGGCGAAATCTAAAAAAATTGCAGAAATGCCTTTGTTGCTGCATCAACATAGCCACTCTCTTCCATTTCTTCGACTGGCTCCGACAGTAATTTGGAATATCAGATTTTGTGATTTTGATCTATTGAGATGGAATTTCACAAAATTGGGGTCGCAAATTAGAGTGTTCCAAGATTTACTTACGCATTTGAATCGAAGAAGAGATTTTACAGAAAGTAATGAAAGGATCTCGGTGAGTAGATCGTCGGAGAAGAACACTGGCGAAGAGGCAATGATGGAGTCGTAAACATGGCTGATTGCTTCCGATTCCAATCCCAACGCAGCTTCGTTATAGTTTTTTTATTTTCCTGAGCATGCTGAAGTCGTTCAAACGTTTAATCTGATATGTTAATAAACATGGATGTTAATAAACATTTGAAAGTCATATTTTACATCCATGTTTATTAACAAAGTAATTTTTTCTAGATGTGTTTTGAATTTGGCAATCAGCCATGTTGGGATTGAAATAAACATGGATGTAAAACATGGATGATTCCAATCCCAACACATCTAGAAAAAATTACTTTGTTGTGATTTCCTGAGCATGCTGAAGAATAAACTTGTCTAGGATGAAACGCTTACCTAATGTTCAAAACACTCAGATTTGCAATTAAGTTATACACATTTTACACTACAAATATCAATAGATTCACCATAATCACCTATTCATAAATGGGGAGTTATATTTACAACTTCATAATGCACAACTTTGCCAGCAACCGGGACCCTGGACATGGTTTTTTGAACGTTAACACTTGAGAAGTTGGGTCATAATCATGATCATGGAACTAAAATTACAAGTTTGTTCTATCTCTTGCATGAAGACTATGCAGGTTCACGAGGACGATTGGTCCAAAGTTTGCTCAAATCCCTTAGGCGTTGAAAGTATTCACCCAAAGCAAGCAGCCATCGAGCAGTTTGACGTACGGTAAGTATTCGAGACATCTGTTGCAACGTTTCCTGTCGAAGATGATCAGCCTGTTTGACAATAATAAACTTAATTGGTTCAATTTTCTGGTAGCCTAGTTTAACCTTTTTAATGTGGTAATTTGTGTGTTAATGGAATATACTCTTGCCATGCATACTTCTGATTAAACTTATACTCTTGCCATGGATCAGCATTGTTTTCCACAACTCATAACCATTGTGTCGCACATTGACAAGGTTAAAACCTCATCTAATCTAAATTATACAAAGAAATATGTAACATATATTACCTGGTTCACAAAGCTAGCCAGAGCTTCCAGCCTCTCTATTGCAATATCCATTTGTGGAATGTAAGTTCCTTCAATGAGTTGTCCTGCTGCAACTGTGTCGACAAGCATTCCCTGTAGTTTTTCCATACCTTGTGAAAGGGCATCTTCTGCTTGTCGGCATGACTTCTCAAGATTATAGGCATCAAACCGTTGTTCCTCTGTCAATGGTTCAATTAAAGGGACCAGGACCTGCAAAGCTCATCACAAACATACATTATGCCATGGTAGAAATATGACAACAGAAATAAATAACCCCATGTTGATCAAGTATATCGATTAGATGTTACCTTTAGAAGTTCGGAGGGGCGAAAACCTCCAATCCACAAGAAAAACCCTTCAGCTGTTGTTTTCCACATGCCAGTGATAACATAGAAAACATCTACTTTTGCAGCATCAGATTTCATGCAAAATAGTTTGAAATAGTGATTCATGAGGCCATTTACAAGTTCCCCAATTTGTATATCACTGATATGAGCACTTAAAGCACCTTTCAATTCCAACATTTGTCTGTTTAGCTCTTCCACCCAGTGTTCATACTCCATCTTAAAAGTTGTTATTTCTGTAAATTAGGTGTATTTAGAGTCCAAAAACTAGTTTAGGATAGAGTTCAATATAAGAAGGAAAACATACTCAAGGGAGAGCCCAAAGCTAATATTATATATCAACCAGAACAGAATGAAGTGTCTAAACTTTACTGCACAGCTAAAGAACTTTCTGAACAATATTATAGTTGCAATTAGATTCATATAAGTTGTACACAGTACTGCCACTAGGTACATAATAGCGAGCTTACTTGAAATTTTGGAAGAAATTATTGGATTCAGAGTTTCAAAATTGGTTGAATTCACACCAAAAAATTTCCACAGAAGTAGTACTCTCTCTAATAAATTTCGTTACTTTTGATTATCTTATTCCAATCATTTCTCTCTGCATTAAATAGTTAAGTGTAATTAACTAATGTTGCATTGAACTTTGAAAACGACAAATGAATAGAAACAAAAAATTTCTACAAAAGCGACATTAATTAAAGGAAAGGAGGGAGTATCTGAATGTACAGTGTGGTCATTGCCAAAACAGGATGTGAGTAGCTGCTGGGCTGGCCCAATGGTGAGGCCAATAAGCCCTAGTTTAGGTCCACCACCAAAATATATTATCTGCAGTAAGTTTTTATAAAGCAAAAAAGACATGCATGCAAAAAGGTTCAAACTAAAGCACATAACCTAAAGAATTCTCTCAAAGTTGCTTTAGCCCTTGTAGTTGATTTTGTAGGTTATTGAGATTTTTTTATAAGAGTATGTAAATGATTTAAAAATAAACAAAAGTGATTTTATCATAGGATAACCACATTTATAAGAGCAGTGACAAATCAATATCAAGAACCAGAATTTAATAACAAACCTGAATTTACAGAGCCAGCAAAACCTAAATTATTAGAATCCAATCTACCGCCAATATACAATCCCTGCAATTTTGTTGCATCAAGAGATTGACAAATGAGGAGAGAAAAACAGGTGGATATTGAACAATATGAAAATAGGAGTATATTATTAACTCATCTTCACATTACCTGTTTTGTATGATCTAGCTCTTGCTCTACCTGTAACAGCTTTAAACGACACGATTCTAACTGTTGTATATGAGCCTGTTGTGAAATGTCAGAAATCAAATGCTTGTTTGTTTGGTACATCTTTGAATGTATGAAGTATAAAAGTCCAAACCTTTTTCTTCAAACGACTCTTACGAGCAGCCTCTCGATTCTGTGCAAGACGTCTTTGCATCTGCATGTTTCATCACCTTATAAGCATAAAAAAACGCAAGCCAGACATCCAAAATTTGGAAGCAGGGGACCCTCCTAATCTGCAGTGCAAAGTGAGTCCAAAATGTGGTTCTAAAATGCCTTTCAATGTCACTCTAAGTTTCTACAAATTTTGAGGCGTACGGAAAAAATGGGATGAATCATCAATTTAGTCCATGAAATACTGATTGAGCAATTCGGCTCCTTCATTAACAAAATTTCAAAATGGTCTCTGAAAGTAAAAAATTTATCGCATTGGTCCTTTCAGATTGGTCAACTTTTCCAAAATGGATTAATGTGATAGAAGTTTTTTTTCTTTCAAAAGTATCAAGTTGAACTTAACATTGCACATGCACTAAGTATCTAGGGGTCCCCGTGTAGAAAATAGTCCATACATGTTTGATATGACGGTGGGTTGAACAAAATTAATGTGGTACCTTGATTATGTTGAAGCGACAAAGTGTAGCTTTTGCAAAATCATGATAGCTCATTGTGATTTTGACAAACTCACCGCGATACCAAGCAAGTAGCAACACAATCTTACCTTATTAGTAACTTTGTTAGCTTCTTGGTGGTCATACTTGATAGACGTTCCCAATATTCCAAAAGAAGCATCCTCTGACTATAGGTATTAGCAGCTTAAAAGAATATAATTAGTAGAGGATAAATAGTCATTATCATATATATATGCAAAAGACAAGTTTAAATTTGGTAAACTTGGACACGAACCTGATTATTTAACTTCATTTCAGGTTCATATACACTTGAATCACCATTACTCTTGAAATGTTCTTCCCATATAGTAAATTGGTGTATAGGATCATATACACCAATATTTCTTGAGGAAACAAATTGAGAAGATGATGAAGGATCCATGTTCTATAGACAAACTAATTGGTCCTGTCATATAAACAATCAATAAACACATACCATGAACTGCTACTAAGAATCAATAAAATGCCTTGTAAAAGCAAAAGTCAAATAGGTATATACACACTTTTTCGAAAGCAAAACTAAAAATGATTACAGAACAAGAAATAAAGTACCGATCATAGAAGGAGCACAACACAAGCAACTTGTTTTCCAAATAGTTCAAAGCTGTTATGTTATCTATTGATTGATTTGATTACCTCTTTCTCGTACTTTGTTCTTCCTCGATTTCCTCGGAAGATAAATATTTAAAATAGTAGAAAGAAAATATATGAGAATTATGAAGCTTTTTTTATTTATTTTCCGAAAAAGACATGCCACCTTGGTGACTCACCATCAAAAAATACAGAACCAAATTCTCAACTCAAACCATTATCCAATTCAATCTCTTCCAATTGCCAGCTCCAATCATGCTTAAAGTTAAATATAAATATAATAAAATAAGTGGCACCACCTATTTACATAGTATTATATTAATGATGATGAATGAAGGGAATTATTTATTAATTGGACTTTGTGACATTTTATAATGTAGAAAAGTGGATTAATGGAGACTTGGTGTTGTGGAAATTAGGGAGAGTTTGTATTTTTTATGTGTCTATTGTGTGTTTGCTGACGTTGGGTCCATTTCTGCTTTGCTTGAGCTGTTGTTTGTGCCACACGGAGAGTCAAAACTTTCACACCTATAAATTTGATGTATTTATCCGAAAATAAATATTAAAATATTTTATTCTTGTCAAAAACATATTAAAATATTTTATGATTATTATGCAATCAGTAGTATGTATAGATTCTCTCAAAAGAAGAAGTATGTGTAGATTTTTAGTATTAAAATTACATAAAAATCTATAAATTAAATTCTATAAAAAGAGACGACATTTTTTATTCCAAAAACTATTTCTATATAATTTAAATCATTCCAATAAATTCCCGTAATTTTTTATCATTCCTACGACTCTTTTTTAAGGGTCTTGTTAATCAATGCCCTGATCAAGTAATATAAATTTTGAGGGCATTGGTTGGTTAAGGAATCTACAAATATAAATTTTGTCTTATAAATGTAAGATGTTATTTTTTATCAAGTAATGATTACATAATTTTTTCTTGAAAACTTACTCCTGTTTAACATTCTATTTGTTTTGGATGTTCAACCAATACCTTTAGGGCACTCGTTAGCATTCTTTTTTTTTAATACCTGTTAGTTTTTTTAGATGTTCTTGTAAAAAGGGACTAAGAGAATATTGAAAATTGTGTATTCATTTCCTTGAAAGTTTAAAATTTATCTTTTCAATATAAAACACATTCCTTCCGTCTTAAATTATACTCCCTCCGTCTATAAATAATAGTCGTTTAAGGTTTGTGCACGATTATTAAAGAAATGATTAATTGTGTTGGTTTCAATGGTAAAATTTGTATAATTTACTAAAACATCCTTATTAATTGTAGTTAGTGAAGTAGTTAAGTTAGATGAAATTCAATAAATAAGAGTATAATAATGGAAAAAATAATAAATGTTGCATTGGTATTCTAAAGTGGCAATTATTTTGAGAAAAAGAAAAAATGCTAAAGAGACAAATATTGTGAGACGGAGGGAGTTAGATGTTTTAAAGAAAAAATATCATAAATTATAAGTCGTTTTACCATACGAATGAAGTGTTAAATGTTATTTTTCCTATTATATCTTCAACTATTTATTACTTTATCTTGTTTCAATTATTTAATTTATTTTTCATATGTCGTTATGAAAGATAATTTTGTAAAATCACTTTAAACTTCCCTCTTCGACACAACATTAATTATATTTTTTAGTTGACGTGGAATGATCAAAACATCACTTAATTTAGGATAGAAAGAATACTATTTTTTAATTTCTTTAGTTCTTTGAGGGCTCAAATTAATAACAACAAAATTATTAGTACGAGATAAAGTAAAATATTGAACTTTACACTATTCTCACAGATGTACCTTGAGAAAAAGGTTTCAACCTTTCAATATAAAATAGAAATTGTGATGCCGAAGTTGAACTACTCTTTCCAATCACGTTTATAAGTAAATATTCCTTTTTAGATCCATTGAATAATTGATACTCAAGTGTAATAAGCTCTCACTTTAAACAAATCGTATGTGAGAAAATATTATTCGCTTGAGCATAATCACTTGGTTGAATGAGTTAGGTCTTGTAGAATGGAATAGACTACTGCCAAATTAAAAATTTGAATTTATGAAGGAAAAATGAGTAATTGCTTGAGGATGTGTTTGATCTCCTAAAAAAAATAAAGGACAAGACGACAACTTCGGTTACACTATGTTTGATTGTAAAATTAGTCCAGAGATAAGATCATAGGATAAAGCGTGAGGCAAGAAACATGACAAAAACTAAAATTTGTGTCTCTCTTTAGACAACATCACAACTTTTTATTTTAAATATAAATTGTCTAAAATATTAAAATAGTTGTTTGTTCATCAAACATTGTATAAAACAAATAATTATTCGATATCATAAAAAATTACTATATTATATCTTGTACTGCTCTATTTAATATGGAGTGTCTTTTAACAAATTAAACTCACCCTAAAAAAAACTGTGTGATAAGCAAATCATTATCGTAGTCATGGTCATGTTTCCACTTCCACTAATAATATGCGCACCAGGTAGATCATGCAGATTAGTAGGGTTCCCTTGCTAACGTCATTTTTGGATCACACCAATACCCTTTGTGAATGCAGGAATTAGTTATTAGAAAATAAAAATAGAGATTATAACTTGTACGTCTTAAAGATCTTTACACACACACACATATATATATATGTGTGTAAAGGGGATAAATGTTTTGGCTGACTTTTTCACTTCAAATCTTTCAATGTTATCATTTATTTAAACAATTAAATTGATATTTTAACGCTTTTATTTTATTATTAATTAAAAATGTTAAATCTCATTAAAATAGAAAAACACTAAAATTTAAATTATTAACTAAAAAGTTAGTTAAACTCCGTTAAAATAGAAACAACATCATTATTACAATAAAAAAATATTTGACACTGTTAAAATATCTTTTTTTATTTTAATTGTCAAATTTTTTAATCATACTATATAAAAATTAATATCTCTTTGTTTATATATTATGAAGTGTAGTAAAAAAAACGGATAAATGGTCGCGTATGTCTATTCGTTAGTCAATATATTTAGTATTCCAAAAAAATTAAGATAATTAAGTGCAAAAAAAATGAATTTTTTACTCGTTTATACCTTGTTTTAAAAAGTATCAAAATTACCCTCTCCTCCATTTACCTACACAATTACATCCCTTCCAATATTTTATTACTCTTTCTAACACACTTTTCTCTCAAAATCTTTTTTGTTGGTGGTCGGGGTTTGAACCCCAAACCTTGCATACATTATGCATTGTATATACCAACTGATCTAAGTTCACGAAGATTTTCTCTCAAAGTCTAAGCACAAATATTTATTTTTCAGTGAGCATCGTCAAGGGTTATACTACCATGGCGTATGAGGGGTTATGTGATGTGTAGAGTAAGCCCTAATACTTAATCTGTATTATTTGTTGATTTTGGCCATGTATCATGACTTTAATATATATTTATAAACATATAATAAGACACTTCTTTATTGATTTATTTTATTTCAAAATAATAAAGTCTATAGAATAGTTAGTCTGTTTAATGAAACATCAGATATAACTTAATCGTAGGACCCCATTAAACATAAGGACAATATTATTTAAGTATCTATAATTAAGTTTTATTAATTGTAAAGTGAGATAGCATTAAAGAGACTATTTTGTGGGTAGGCTGGTAATCACATCTCACAAATCATGGATAAAGAGTTGTCCGGTCTTCACATAGATATAAATATTATGAGTAATATTTATATTGGATTGATCCGCTGTGAGAATACTACATAGAAAGTTATGTAAATGTCATAAGTTATGCTTGTAGTGATAAATGGTGTATTCCACCCTTCGGCTTGAAACCGTTGTGTACCCTAGATGTAGGAGTCGAGTAATTTGTTGTTGTAAAAATGTTGTCCGTAATAGGATGACTATAAATTCGGTTGATGGGCGTTCCACGAATCTTGATGAGGGACACGAGTGACCTAAATGGAATTTGCTTATCCTACATAACATGAGAAATGTCTAAAGGCCCAATATTGAACTGGACAAGGGTGACATGTTATGTCTTGTGTTCATTATAGACATAAAGGCAAAAGGGTGATAATGCACAATATCTTTATCACGAAAAGGTTTTGTCATATCACTTGACATTCTTGTCACTTGGGTAGCAGTGATGTGTTGCTAGATACTGCTAACTGTTTATAATATTAAATATAATTTAATATTATTGCCAACGTTACAAGAACCTACATGATCACACACAAAATAATATTTAAACGATAGAAATAACTAAGACTTTATATTCAGGGTGTGTTTAGTAAGTGAAGTTAATTAGCTGGCATATCACATGAATCAGTTATTGGGCTAATACAAGCCCAATAATGCCTGAGTTGGTGAGCACACAGGGGGTTCTATAAATAGAACTCTTGTGTAGAAGCAAAAGGTACTCTTACCCTAATTCATAAACCTTCGTTTTCTGAACCTTAAAACCACCCCTTTTCTCTAAGCCTTCATTCGTACGCTGCTAGCACTATGAGTGAAGGAAGTTGTTTGCGTGGGCTGAATAAAGACATTGTCATCGAGCAATACTTGTGATCACTTACTCTCTTTGAGTTCGACTTCAAAGTATTGACGCTTCAAGAGATAAATACATGAATCTTTTGTTAGATTTGTGATTTGTTGTGCTATGTGATTAATAATTTAATCAAGATCCGTTTTCATCGGAATTTATTCCGTTTGGGACTAAATGAGTGCTAGCTAGGTGTGTTCCCCTCTCAAGAAAAAAAAAAAAGAGAAGCTAGATGTGTTCACCAATTGGTGTTTACTTTAAACCTAGGTGCTAACAAATGTCTTTAAAACATTTTAAATGAGAAGTATTTTACTTAATAAAGATCTCAACTTATTAAGGATTCTCATCAGAGATAGAAAAAAATGGGTATCTAATAGTTATTGGCAACTATATAAAGATTATCTCTCTTCAGTAACTAACGGGTCTCATGATTAAAATAGAAAAGTAAGTAGATAAAAGTTGGTTCCACCATCTAAAACCCGTGTGATTCTTGCTCTTTTTAATTTCTTTTGATTCATTTTCTAAATACACATATTAATGGACTTATTTAAGGATTCTTTTTAGTTTACTACTTTTATTAAAAAAATTATAAACAAAAGATGTGTACCCGTGAAACTTATTTAAAGACTATTTTTACTAGTTTGCTACCATTGTGGATACTCTTGAAACATTGTTTAAACAATCAAAATCGGCAACTTTTGCTTATGAAGTTGTGTATTATTACTTTTACTCCTGTTTTACTTTATTTTCAAGATTATATAGCTTATTATTGGTCTCTTGAACAACACATTTAGACATTTGTTAGCATGATCTTTTATTCATAAATAAAACATATTAGTTAATTATTAGGTTAAATACGTTTTTGGTTCTGATAAAACGAAGACTTTTTAAGTCTAATCCTTACTTCAATTTAATAATTTTTTTTTAATCCTTATGAAAATTTTGCACGCAAATGTAATCTCTGATAAAACAAAATTTGTTTAATTAACCTTAAGCTCTTAAATTTTTGAACAACTTTTAGCAAACATGTCAAGAACATTATTAAAACTTCCTCACTAAAATTTTGAGTTCTTAGCCTCTAGTTTAATTACTTATATCTTGAATTTTTATCAATTAAAAGATTCATATTTAATTCATTCAACATTAAAAAAATAAAAAAAATTAGTAAGTAAGTTTTTTATTTTCTTCTAAACATGTTCGCAAAAAAATTCTAAGCCCAGTGGCTTTTCTTCTTGATTCTTCTTAATTCCCATTTTTCAGAGGTTTTAGTTCTTCAAACCCTCAGATCTTGCTTCTCAGTCTCTAAGTCTTCCTTCCTGGTAACCTCTTTCATCTTTCTTCTCTTCAATTCTCACTTTATTCTTCTTAATTCTCTTTTTATTTTGCCGAAACACTTCGACTTTTGATGAGTTGTTCAATTTTTTCCACTTAAAGTTTCTCTATAAACACAGGGAATAAAGAAGAATCAAGAAATCAATCAATCAGAAAGTGAGGGTTCTCTTTCTCTCACACTCTGCTCTTTTGAATCGCTCAACTTCATCCACGGCACTTGAAGTTCAAACACACCAATCATCAACATGGTAACTACTTTACCTTGATCTTCATATTCTCTATTCCTTTTTCTAAATATTATTTTTTAACCGGAAAACCTAGCCGCATTCAAATTCTTCTATTCATCATACCATGTCGCCACTAATCACAAAATTCTCTTTAACAAAATTAATTATTGTTATGTCTGCAATTATGTTCATTTTTTTTTTACCCTCTTTTTTTTGTTGCAGCTTCCTCTTTCTCTTCTTAAGACTGCACAAGGCCACCCTATGGTAAGTAACAAAAACCTTTTTATTTATTTTACTTTGTGGTTTATAATAATAACTTTTGATTTTTCATTGTTGTTAAATAATTTTTTTTGAACTTGTTGTAACAGTTGGTGGAACTGAAAAATGGAGAGACATATAACGGGCATTTGGTTAATTGCGATACATGGATGAACATTCATCTCCGAGAAGTTATTTGTACCTCTAAAGTAATGTTCTTTTTAAGTGTTCTTGTTTGTTGTCTTTTTAATTTGTTATTGTTGAAAGGTTGGTTTATGAATTTTTTATTGAAATTGGTAATGTAGGATGGAGATAGATTTTGGCGGATGCCTGAATGCTACATACGAGGAAATACGATCAAGTACCTTCGAGTTCCTGATGAGGTATGTAATGGTGGTGATTGTAAGCTTTTAGTTATTTATAAAGAGATTAAGGGTCATGTACTATCTGCGTAAATAAGCTTTACACTGACATCTAATTAGAATTTATTAGTTTGCCACTTCATATAATTAGTTTAAAGATTCAGTTGCGACTTGCAATAGTAGAATGATATGTCAGAATAGTTGATTCTTATTGGATGCCTGTGTAAAGTTAGTTTACAATGACCGTGCACTCCCTTTAGGGTCCGTTTGGTTCAAGTTTTTTGGAGGGGAGGGAATATTTTTAATTTGACATGTTTGGTTCAATTTTTAGAAGGGGAGGGAGCAAAACCCCTCATAGACTCATTTATTGCTTCCCCCCAAATTGCAGTTTTTTGGAGGGGAGGGAAGGCGTGCAATTAATGTCATTATTACATTGACAAAACTATCCTTAAATTTATGTTAAAACTTAAAATTATTCTTACTTAAATTTTAAGGTCAAAAAGGTACATTAATTTTAAAATCCCTCCCCTTGTGAACCAAACATGTTTTTAATTAAAATCCCTCCCTTCCCCTCCCCTTCCCTCTTTTGAACCAAACATATATTTAACTAAAATATCTCCCTTTCCCTCCCCTCCATTAAAATCCCTCCCCTCCTTCACATCCGTTGAACCAAACAGACCCTGTGATGTTATTTAAGAAAACCATTGGCGAATAGGTTGCTAAGAAGGTGAACCTTACCTTGCGATCTATTGGTCATGAGTTTAGTTGGGAAAAACCTTGTGCTTGAGGGTTTAAGCCTCGAGGCTGTGCTCATACTTTTGTCTAGAGCTTCTGCATTGGAGATAATTTGTTAAGTGATGTCTGACTTGTACATAGTTTTGTCAACTAATTTTGCTTTATTGCTTTTGATTTAGGTTATTGACAAAGTTCAGGAAGAAAAGAGCCGTACAGGTACGAAGTATTATTTTGATATCTAGTTTATTTTGAGAGTTCAAGTATGTCATGTGTGTGATAAATCCTAAATTGACTTGAAATGGGCAAGCTGAGTAAGATATAAAGTGGAAGTACCTGTGAATCTGACGCCTTGAGATTTTGGATTGAAATATGGTGTCAGATCCACTAAAATTACATCTCTGTAGTGTTTTGGATGCCTCATAACAAACCCAACAAACTTCCCCTGTTGGATTTAGCACTTGGTCTTTATCTTGATACATGAATATTGGTGTGCTCGTTATAATAAAGATCCATATATAGTTTTCTTCTGATTGATTCTGACTTAGGGCAAATCTATTTTGTTTATAAATGAGCAAATGATAAATTTATATTTATATTCCCACACAAGTTGAAATGCCATTTTATGCAGCCTTCCAGTTATATAAAAAATAAAGTTATCTGATCAATGTCACCCTTTTCAGATCGCAAGCCACCTGGTGTGGGACGTGGTAGGGGTAGAGGTAGGGAGGATGCTGCTGGTGCTGGTGGACGCCAAACAAAAGGCCCTGGGCGTGGTTTTGATGATGGTGGTGCTAGAGGAGCTGGAGGCCGAGGCAGGGCTAGCCAAGGTGGAAAGCCTGGAGGAAGCAGAGGTAAATCATAGATGCACTCATCTTATGTTTTACCACCTCTATGTGTTTTCTTCTATTTAAATTATGTTTTTATTATGATACAAAAGACTAAATATTAACCTTTACTTGTTATACTAGATTTATAATTCTAATCAAATAAAGAAGCAAATTACAAAATATGAAAAAAAATAATACAGAAGCTAATTGTAAGTAAGAAATAATTTAAGATACTTTGAGAATTTAGATATTTTAAGATATTTATCATATGCTCTAATACCTCAAATTCACCATGTCATAGTTCAAACAGTTTCTGGGTATTATCTTTTATTTTTCATCTAGACAAGATTAGCTCTTGATAAACTTGAAAGTTATTCTGCTTAAAAGGTTATTATTGTTGAAAGAACGTCTTACCAATTCTTTAATGTGACGGTTCTAATGTTAAATTTTATTGTTCGAAAAATGCATAAAAATTATATAGGTTTTTTAATTTTTGAAATGATAGCTCGAAGTTAAAGAATGTATATCAAATACCTTTTCTTCTTTTGGTAGGTGCTGGGCGGGGTAGAGGATGATCTAAGCAAATGATATGAAGTGTGAACTACTTCCAATGGGCCAGTTTGCTACTTTCAGAGGCATTTGTGCGCTTGTCTTTATGCGTACCAGCAGCAGACTTCACTGCCCGTGTTTCATGTTTCCTTGGATTTTAGCTTTGAAGTATTTTTCTTGTATTTATATACGGTCTCAAAAATGTTGGTGCTATTATATATTATTTGAGGAAGGATTCTGTCATGGCATCAATTTCTAATACCTTCCAATGACAAGTTTTCTTCTTCTTTCTTTCCCCGCAGTAAGAAGAGCACCCAACCTTGGTGTATTTGGGATGCTCCTTTAACAATTGTAGATGAAACGTTTGGGGGGTCTTAACTTGAACTCATGTTCTAGTAATTTAGACGTGTGTTAGAAATTATCTGTTTTTTTTCTTCCTGAGGTTGAATGTTGATTTAAAATGTTTGGAGCAACCATGAATTTAATAAAAGTTGCTAGCAGTTAGCCGTGTATGAAATTCAATTATCTTACTAGGTCACTGATGCAGAAGTCATTCATTTCGAAACATTTTTTTTTAACTAAAACGACATTCATTTTGAAACGGAGGGAGTATATCTTAATAATTGTTGGCCTTTCAAATTCAAACTACTCCACCATTGAGAAGTGGAGACCCAAAGTTATCCTTTTTTTTCTTTTTTTTATACTCCTTAATTTTTTTTTAAAGTGATGTTTAAATCCATGCACATACCATTGATTATAAATCCTTTCTTTAATGTATCTTTTATGTCAATCATTCAAAAAAATGATTTATAATTGGTGGTTTGCTGTAACTATTTAGGCGCATACTACTCTTGCCAAACACTCTTATTTGTTTCTATGTAATGTTTCTAAAGCACGTAGAGGACGTATGTGCACGTCTGAATATCCATGTAGATCAAAATACCTAATCTAAAAATGTAATAAATAAAATTCAGAATAGTGGTTCTGCATATAGGAAACTTTGTAAAATATAAACATGGCATGTAAGTAATCCATTCAAATGCATATAAAAAATAAAACCCAGTTTTCCATTATTAGTCTTTATGGCATAGAAAACCAGGAAGAATTCTTCACATTTGTGGAAATGAGATGCTAAATAGACATATAGTTTACTAAATTAGAAAATTTCTGGATATAAATTATTCATAATATTACCGGTCTCCTGAATTCAACAAACAATTCCATTGATCATGTAAAACTTAAAATTAAGCTTAATCTGCAGCATATATTGTTGCATTGTTAAGATGTGTAGAATGATAGCAGAAGAAATCACATAGGCAGATAACGATGTTTCAAACTCCAGTAGTGCATATTACTTAAGTTGTACACGTACATCGATTATAAATATTTTTTTAATGTAGCTCATAGTGTCAATCATAAAAGAAATGATTTATAATTGATTGTTTAGTTGTTTATTTTACTCAAAAATAATATCCATGTTTTATTTTTTAGAAATCCATAGTTAATAGCCTCTCAAATTACTTCACCAAAAGGATGTACTACCATTAAAAGGCACCGGATGTACTAAATTAAAGATCACAAAAGGGTTCAACGCTAGTAAGTTGGTCACATAACCAAATTACACCATTACAATGTGGCAAACAAAAGAGAATTACAACGCCAAAACAACTTAAGCTCTGGAAAAACACATATTCTTATGCTTAAATTGAAAGAAACTTGATCACCCAAATTCAGTAAACTAAACCAACAGAGGTAAATGTTGCCACATTAGCATGAGCAGCACAATTATAAAGCACCTCTCAACAAATACAGGTACAATTCAAATGAATGTGATGAGCAAAAAAACAGCATAAAATACAGTTTGCAAGCCCCACTCTATGCTAATACTGATACATCAACTCCCCACTCCATATACAAGTTGGAACACACTACTTAGATCTGTATACCGATGACAAGCTAAATCAATCAAAAGCTAAAATACCACACTCGATCAGATGTGATGCATTCAACATGGACCGAAGCATGGTTAACAAATTAAGAAATCAACCAGAAAATATAGACTTCAGTTTGAAATTAACTGGTAAGAAAAGAGAAGACCTGGACTACGTGACCTTCATCTTGGCATGAAGTGGAATCCTACGAATCTCAAATGAACAATTGCAGCAATTGTAGCCTCTAAATTTACTGCATCATTGAATTCAAGAAAGCCATTTACACAACAAAATAATTGACATACTAAATATTAACAATCCAATGAAAACAATTGTAACAAAATGCTTCAGTATATCTTTTCAATGTGTAAAACCATCCAAAATGGTAAATATCATCATAAAAAATATATATTCATTTTCGACCAAATGCATTTATATTCAACCCTTAAAAATATAATACCACTATTAGAATTGTGTATTTAACCTTGGTACAACTTCTTTTAAAAATTATAAGGATCAATATTGTGTTTAACTTTGTAAAATGCTAATAAGTGCCCTAAAACACTTCTTAAAATATTTAAAATGAAAACTTTGCCTTAAAAATTGTGCATTTAACACATTAAAACAATAACAAATAATTTTTTTGACGTAAAATTCATCAATCATTTTTAATTTTAAATTTTTAACAAATACCTTGACAACACTTGTTAGTATGATTATTTAACTTTTACTTATTCGGGAGCTCAATCGTTTGATGGTTTATTCCACCTTTAAAAGGTTCCCTATGCCAGATTATTTAATACCGAAAAATATCTTCGTGGTTTTGATTCCGTTTTAATTTACGAATTTATTATACCCTTGATATTTCAACAACTCTCCAACTCCTCTGTGGTGTAGTCAACCCAAGCTAAACCAAGTAACTAACCATGGTCAAAGAAGATAACCTCTTAGGAAGAATATTGCAGACAACAGGTACTACCTCACACGTGAGAGTCTCTTACACGTGTGAAGTATTTTTACTATTAAAAAGATTTTATAGTTATTTTAAAGAATAAAAAAACTTGACTTTCCGGTGAAGACCGGGTAATGAACAAAATTCATTCTCATAAAAAACCATATCAAATTAACAAAACCCACACTTGTCCTTACTTGCCTCTTTGGGCAGCCCGTAATTCGATTTTTACACTTTCTTTCCGCTGCCCAAACTGCCCGAAACTTCGCTGAGAAATTACGAACCGGTACCTGTGTCTCTTCTCTCTTTCTCTCTCACTCACCTCTGATATTTCTATATTTCGAACCTCAACGTTTCTACGATCACGATCCAACGGTCCAAAATGTATGAAGCTTCTTCTCCCATTTTTCAGAGGTTTTAGTTCTTCAAACCTTCAGATCTTGCTTCTCAGTCTCTAGATCTTCCTTCCTGGTAACCTCTCTCATCTTTCTTCTCTTCAATTCTCATTTTTTTTCTTCTTAATTAACTTTTTTTTATGCTTAATTTTCAATTTCTCAGTTTATGGGTTAAAATTTCTGCTTCTTTTTCCCTCTTTTTTTCTCAAACACTTCCACTTTTGGTGAGTTATTTAGCTTATTCATATTTCACTTTAAAAAGCAAAATTCTAACTGTTGTTCTTATGCTTTCCTAATTAGCTTTAATTCTTCGTTAAATAATTTTAGTGAATTTTTATAATTGAGAATATTGTATAATTTATGTTTTGTATGGTTTATGGAAAAATATTGGTTAAATGAAAGTAATAATTGGTGTCATGATTTCTGAAACAAGAGAAGCAACTGTCGTGATTTTTGAGATGATCTAACTAACGGTGATGGTGATATCATTTAATTAAATTAATTATTTACAGGATAATATTCGTTTTGTGGTTTGAGAAAGGACTTGTTTGTTTGTCGTACGAAATGGAAACTCAAACTGAACAACAGAGTTCGATGATGGACGCCACGCTCCGTTTTGGCGCGTTAACGTACGCCGCGGAAGCGCTTGTAACCATGTTAGCTTCTGCTATTGTCAAAGCCACCCTTTTGGCTCCGGTAAGTACTTTTTCTTCGTCACTTCACAAACATGTTTTTAAAGTATTAAGAAATTGATTAAAAGTGTCGATCTTTTTTTTACTGCTTTCATCCTTGACTAGATCTAATCTTATCTGTATACCTTGTACTATGACTATCTTTTGATTGAAAGCAATCTGTGTTTTATCAAATTCAATTTTTTTTTTCTTTTCTTCTGGTCTAATAGTCTATAATCAATTATGAGGGTTTTCCTTTTGTCTTTATCAAAATCATATCATGCACCTAAGCCACTTCTAATGCTAATTTGCGCATGCTCACGAGTTATAGGCCATGGTGGCCTGTGCGATTTTTAGGATGACTGAGAAGGCTTAACTTGTTCTATGGTCTATTATATTTTTACTATTTTATTTTGCGCTGGTTTTCAACTTTTTTTGGTTTTAGGGATTGTACTAACGTACGCACCTTTCCTATAAAAAGTAGCCTTTCACCACTTTTATTCTTTTTTTAACGTACGCACCTTTTCTATAAATAATAGCCTTTCATTTTTATTCTTTTTACAAACTTTTTTTTTTTATAGGGGAAACTTGCTTTTATTTATTCTTATTCTTATAGAATTAGAATTAAAGCGAAGATCTCGTAACAAAAAATAAAAGTGAAGAATTTTAGAGGAGATTTAAAATTGTTTTTGATATGTTCTTTCGACTAGAATTGATCCCAACTTTGGAGTATCAAAGAAAATTTGATTGTTGTCATTTCCTTTTTTTTTTTTTACTATCAATTAATTTAAAATGATTTTTTGTCACTATAGGATGGAACATAGTAAAGGTATGTTGGGTATGTAAATAAAATATGTTTTTGTCGTGTGTGCGAAGGTAATAGTAAAAGTGAAAAGAAGCGGATTCGTGGATTATTCGGTTTGGATATGCCATTGAGCGTAAAGCACGTACCTTAAACGCGTGTCGTTTTGATGGGTGTGAAGAAGCACACTATTAAGCGATGTCGGTCAAGTAGTCAACTTGTGTAAACAAATAAATACATATTACTAATATTGGTAAAAATTATAAATCTGTACAAAAAATAGTTAAAAAAATATAAATATGTTGTACACAGTCAGTGCATCGCAGTTAAACTTTTTTATTGTACAATAATACGGAGTACTTAACGACATATCACCAATAATTATGGGCTTGTTCCTAAATTTCAATTAAATTTTACTATTCGAAGTAATTACTTGAAGCATCTTGTGCGAGTTTAAATTTGACTTTACGATTATTTTTTATTTTATTTTTAAAATGACTAGTTTTCTTTGAAAGGTAACATGGATAACGTTTTTTATACCAATGTTCATTTTTATGATGAATTTGTTTGTCTAAGACGAGCATTTCATCTTCACAAAATTATTTGCTTGGCAAATTATTAGGCACTTATTTCTCTCCACAAAAAAAATTAGGCACCTGTTTGGTATTTTATTTAATTTCTCTCTTTCTCAATCACTACGTGAAAAATTTGAATGCTTAATTAAAATAGTGCATTGTATGTAAGAGTGTATGTAAAAGTTCTCCTTTAAAAATGGGAAATGGGAAATGTTAACATGTGCCTCCGGGGTAGTGATTCCGGGGCAATGGTTAGGGAAGCGAATATAGTAGCTTTTATATTGGAAATTTTGTAATCAATTTTTCAAAAGTCAAAAAAGTGTTGTTTTTAATTTAAATTTTTCTTTTTTGGATTCCTTAACTAGTGCCCGGGGCACCAGTTAAAAAAATCTAGAGATTTTTAAAAAAATCTGAAGCTATCTCTAATTGTTTCCTATCATAAAAATCATTTTACATAAAAATCTGAAGCTATTCCTTTTATTTAGAAAAAAATATATTGAGGCTAAAAATGATTTTCTTAACAAAATAGATTTATAAAAAATCTAAAACAAACACTACAAAAATAAAAAAAGTGATTTTTTAGTTTAAAAAATTGATTTTTTTTTCAAAAAAAAATCCAAAACAAACGGGCCCATTATGTCTAATTAATTGTACCACTAATTTGTTTTGTAATTCTTGAGTTGACTATAATTAATATTACATGTTTTTAACATAAAATACTGGCTAAATCGTTAACTCGAAATTATCTATACACAATATATTAACACATTAAACGTACTACATTAACTTTATGGTTTATGATTCCCTCAAAAAAAAAAAAAACTTTATGGTTTATGATACAATTTTTCTTTGAAAATGTTCTTCGAGGGTGTTGCAATTTTTTGTATTAATTACCAGACATCTTAAACACTTGCCGTTCCTCTGTATTATTATCCGCTTTGTTTGTTTCACTTAAATGCATCAATGTGTATATTTTTTATAACATTATAAAATGGGTGTAGGAACTCTATGCGTTAATGTTAACCGACATGCCTACAATCAAAGGAGAGAGTAAAACCCAAAGTCAAGACAAGCAACATGATGCTGAAGGAGAAGATGGTAATGATGATGAAGATGAAGAGGATGATGACGGAGATGGTGCATTTGGAGAAGGGGAAGATGAATTGTCATCTGAAGATGGAGGTGGATATGGCAACAATTCCAACAACAAGAGCAACTCAAAGAAAGCTCCCGAAGGTGATGCTGGTGGGGCAGATGAAAATGGAGAAGAGGAAGATGATGAAGATGGTGATGACCAAGACGAGGATGACGATGAGGACGAGGATGACGACGATGAGGAAGAGGGTGGAGAAGAGGACGAGGAGGAAGGTGTTGACGAAGAAGACAATGAAGAGGAAGAGGAGGATGAAGATGAGGAAGCTTTGCAGCCACCAAAGAAAAGGAAGAAGTGAATTTAGCTTAGTGAAGCCTCCTATTTGTATTGTTGTGTTCAGATTTGGCTTCTAACTCCATGTTGTTTTTTCAGTACTAAACTTATGTGTTTTTATTTACTTTATAAGGAGGCCTGTGTAGGACATGTTTTAATTGATATCTGTGTTTACCATTGCGTAATTAGAATGCTACATTTTACTGGGCAGACAGTCTTATATTTTTAAGAGAAAAATCACGACCCTAGTTTTAAACTCGACTATCCCCCCCTTCAATTACCACTGTTTCTGTTGATATTTGATATTCCAATTTCTACTTGAAGGGAAAAAAAAAAGAGGTCCTGCATCTAGAACGGAGCATCCTCTTCTTCTAGCTGTTGGTAGTACGTATTTGCATACTATGAAGCACCGATACATTGGTGTCGTTCCATATGCGTTGGGGATGCTCATAGGCCAAATTCTTAGCATATGTGTATTTGCTTTTGAGTGGGACCTCGTGATAAAAAATCAAATGGTTTGGGAGCTCGTAAGGGTCGGGTCATGTCTTAAGACTCAAGAACTCACAAGGGTCAGGTCATGTCTTAAGACTCATAACACTGAAATGATTTGTTAATACTGTCATATCAGTCCTTCAATATACTTTCATATCAATTCAAGTACTTACCGTCATATTAATGATTACTCTAGAATTTTGATTACTCGTTACACATTCAATGACAAAACTGACTATTTAATAAAATTATAACATTTGAAGAGAATTAAATTGAGAAGAGACCAGCCATGTGCGAGATGTGCAGAGTAGGATACCGTGAGCGGGCAGTGACCACCTGATGAATGTGGCCATGTTCATCATGTATGTATACTCAGCACACAGAACAAGTTACATTACATACATACTCCCTGTCCCATTTTTCCCTTTTTCATCTCATCACGTTTTACATTCTATTCAATTCAATGTGCGCTCCCACTTTTTATTATTAATTAATTAATTTCAAATACCACCGTCCCAAACAAAGTCCTATGACTCATTTGTCTTTTTGAAACAAACACTAGCAAAAACAAGTTGCCCCACCCACAAGAAAATGTGTTGTTATTCACAAAACAGACAAACCAAACCCACTTTCACAATTGGACTTAATCTCATCCTTATCCAAAACCCTTCCCAATGTCCTTTCCTATAAATAATTATTCAATCACTTTTGCTTTTTCATCAAGCCAAAATAACAATATATACCAACTCTTCAATTACACACAAATACAACAAAATCTCATTAACTTTACACTATAGTAAGAGAAATATCAATATGTCAGACATTGCTATGTTAGTAGCTGAGGAGTATGAGAGAAGAGTCAAGAGTTTAAAAAACACTGGTGGTGCTGCTGCTGTAGAAACATGGGAGGTTAACATGTCTTCTTGTTATTCACTATTGGTTTCCAAGTTGAAGGAGGAGAAAAAGCAACTTGTTCAGAGTGTTTTGGAACCCAAAACCCAGTTTGCTATTGCTGCTTCTAACAACTTCTTTTCTGCTTGATCAAATAAGTCATTCATATAATTTACTTACTTTGTTTGGTTTGCTTGCTTAATTGTAATTTATTTTTATGGTCTTCTAGTTTTCATGAAATCTTTTGTACATAGCTATGCTTGGAATATGAATCTGAATCAACGGTTGTCTTTAGAGAATTTGTCTCGCAGTTTTTTTCTGCTCTATATATTCTTTCTTTCTTTGCAAGGATTTAATCAAAATTGTTTTGCCACATAATTAAGGATATTCACTTTGAGTATAAAATTGTTGAGCACTGATATTTGTACATCCAATTGATGACAACTTTGGTGACAACATTGCTTTTTTCTCTTCATATTGGTCAAAAACAATGGAGAGAGAATAAGAATGTCTTGTGAGTATGAGAGAGAAAGCTGTCCAAAAATTGTCACAAAATGGTTGTACAAATATCATTTCTCAAAATTGTTTTGCCACATGATCTTACTCTTTACCCGTGAAGCCCGGATACAGATACGATACTGCACCGATACGCCGATACGAAAAATTTCAAAAATCAAGATACGGTATGGCTGTGATACGTTAATAAAAAATTATATAATTAAATATACAATATAATTATAACCATTTTTTTAATATGCAAATATATTAACAAACAAAAGAAACCAGTCATAGGAACATTGACGATTAAGAAAGTGATGATTAGTCAATTACATACACAATATATCACAAAAAGAGAACCATCGGGACTATACTATCCAAAAGGAACATTGATAGTGCTATACTATATCGATCCAAAAGAGAAGCACTATATCCAAAAAAGAACACATTAGTATTGAAGAATTAAGTTATTTTAGTTAACATTAATTGGGAAATATCGGGGCAGATATCAGTGCATGATAATTATTGGATACTCTCAGATACGTATCGGGAAGTATCGGATAATTATTTTTTTAAAAAATAAAATTTAATCTTTGGATACTCTCCTGATACGTATCGGGAAGTATCAGATAGGTATCGGTGCAAGATACACAGGGGATACAGTACGTCGTCTATTTTAAAGTATCGGAGGTTCATAGCTCTTTACTACTCCATCCGTCCCGGATTAACTGAGCCAAAAACTCATTTCACACGTATTAAGAAAAATGTATAGATGAAGGAGAGAGAAAAATAGTTTTAAATGCACTTGCTAAGTATTGGTGCATTCTCCACTATCATAAATGTAAAGTGAAATATATTGAATTGAAAATGTATAAAGGAAAAAAATAATTAATATTGTATTGAAAAGTAAAATGAATCAGTTATTTTAAGACATTTTTTTATTTGCAAATGACTAAATTATTATGGGATGGACGGAGTATATTGTAAGGGTAGTTAGAAAATATTGTGTGACAGCATGGTGATTTATCATTGGATACATGATCATTAAACTCTAAATATAATTAAATCTGATACACCATATTCTAAAAAATAGCGTGTGGATCATTTTGTGACCGAAACAAATATCTTCATCATACCAATTTGCTTTTCAATGATGGACGAGTTTGAACAATTTCAAGACCACTTCTAGTCAAATTGTGCGTTATTAAGTAAAAAAAAAAATCATTAATTAGATGACTGTAAACTGGAATTCCACATTCCCTTTGTCATTGTCCTTTTACGGAAAAAATAGGCTGGAAGGTTAATTTAATTGTACATTTTGGCTTTATAGCTTTTTTTATATGCAAATTTTGTGTTTATTAATACAAATTATACTTTGGGAGACGTAATCAATAGAACTGAATTTCGGAGCACGGGACTCGTGAGTTACATGTGAATGAATTTTTGGCAATGATTAGTGGTATACAACGTAACGTGTGGTTTATAGAGAAGATAAGTGGGGTTGGATGGATGACAACATTCATCGTTATGTTCAAGAGGGGATGAGTTGTGGAGAAATGATGTAATTGGATGTAGGTTACTTTTCTATTAAGATTGCTAATGCTAACTCGGGATGAACTCGCAAAAGGGTGTCATTTTGGAGGCTCATAATTTGTCATGTTTATTATCTTTTAGAGAAAATGTTTATTTGTTTGTGATTTTGCTGCTAAAATTTGCAAGAAAATCTTTAGTTGGATGGGGTGGATTAACTACATTCTTTTCAATGGTGAGGTGGGTGACATTTTGAAAGTCATTCATTGATCAATAACCACTTTTCAGTTTTGGGTACCCATTTTAAAACAAAATTAGTATTCTTAAAACGGGAGGGATCAAGTTTTTCAAGGAGGAACTATGACTTAAATTTTTTCGCTTAATATCTCATCATAAACATGAAATTTCATTAGTCCATGTTATATCTTATTATATGGATATATTATAAACAATAGGATTTGTAATTTTGAATCCTTCATATTTTAACTCTTATCCCGTTAGAAAATGGTTGATATCTTAAAAATCTTTCGTAGTTTGGATGAGGTCCGAAAATAGTAACTTAAAAAAAAACATATATTTGACCCCTCTAATTTTGGTTTAGAGCTGACAAATGCAAAGGAATGTTAGTCCAACCCAACATCATCAAATTGCATATTATTAAGGCCAGCTCAGTAGTCTACTTGAAAAAAATTGAGGGGCCGGAGTTACGTATAGTTCAAACAAGATAAACCAAAATTATAATCAAATGTTGACAAAAAAAATTATTAAATACATTGTTGGGAGCATCATGTCATAAAGAATTATTAAATATAAATTTATTCCGTTATTGTTCACATTATCAATTATCGAAAACAAAACAAAAAATTATACCAAAAGCTCAGCAAAAATAAAATAAGTTACGACATAACAGATCATCAAACCATAAAAAGATTATATCATTCTTCAAGATTAATGTCGAACATGCACATTTGTAATTTATTTCTCTATAGAAATTTCTTATGCATGAAATTATAGCGAGGTCTGTTCGGACAATGCGAATGTGGTGTGGGCTCATAGCATACGCAATTTTCATGTTCACAACATCCATAATAGCCATGCTCTATGCAATTTTTGGTGCATTCTTTCTCGAAGCATTGTCTAATCACAATTTTTCGCTGCGCAGAATCATAAACTTTATGCTCGATCACTGTTCTACCATTTGCACTGCACCAAAAAATTACAGTCCATAAAAAATAAATAATACACAGATGAAAAAAATGAATTAGCACGTAGAAGGAGCACATAGCTTATTTACCATAGCCACATTATGAAGAGAGTTAGAATAACTAGAGAAACCATATTTTGATTTCTCATTTTCTTAACTTGAAATTGTTTGTTGTAGTCTATGATTCTAAGCAAGTGTGTGTGTATATAAAATAAATAGTGTGTGTATATATAAAATAAATAAATATAGACATGGGAAAGAGATTGAAAGGAAAATTATAATATATTTGTTAAGTTGTTCTAGTTTATCTATATTTTATTTTACAAAGGAATTTTTTTAAATATATAATAACTTATTCCAAATTAAATGTATAAAAATAATAATAAAATATATTTTATTTATTTAAAAAGATAATAAAATAATCAAGGATAATATATTAAATAATTTATTTTAAACAATATAATCATTTAATCTAGATAATTTTCACCATACTTAATAGTGATAATTGTTAATTTTGTCAGTTTAATTATTCATAATATAAATTAAAAAAGTGTATATATTGAGGGAATATATTTTAGAATACTACACATTTTGTTTTGACATAACAGTACACGTATGATCGGATTTGGAATATAATCAAATCTTGGAGTAGCCGGTATTTGTCTCGGGCAAGTGGAGAGGTTCTAATCAAATTCGTATAGCAATATATTCTCTCTTATGTTATGAATGTATTTATTTTGTCGGAAATTCTTATTAATGAAATTGAAAAGTTGATGAATTATTTTTAGTGGGGTCATAGTACTAGCAATTCTAGAGGATTACGTTGGCTTGGGAACGTTTTGGTGGAATGCGATTCAAGAGTCTAAAAGCGTTCAATCTGACAATGGTTGGCAAGCATGCTTGGAAATTGGTTTCAAATCTAAATGCATTAGTCACTCAACTACTCAAAACTAAATATTTTTCCTTATGTTATTATTTTAGTACAGGTCTTGGCCACAATCCGAGTTATGTTTGACGTGGACTCAGGAGTACTAAAGATGTTCTTCGACGAGGCTTCAATGGAGTATAGGCTTGGGTGAGAAGATACCATTGTGGTATCAACCATGGCTATTTGATGAGGGCCATCTTTCCCTGGTTTTCCGACAATAGTTAGCATGGCCAGATCTTACAATCTCATAGCTTTTAGTACCGCATGCTAAGCAATGAAATGCGGGGTTGGTCAATACTTCTTTTTTTACCATGCTACAACTAATAGAATCCTTAACACTCCTTTGTTTGATCTGGTCTTGTCTGATGCTCTCACTTGAAAGTTTGAAAAGGATGGTACGTATACGGTGCGTAGTGCTTATCCTCATATTATGAATGCTAATATTAATATGTTGCAACATCGAGTGGCAAGACATTTTAATATTATCTAGAATCTTAAGCTACCTCCTGAGGTTAAGAATTTTATTTGGCGAGCTTGCCGCAATTGTCTCCCTACAAGGTTACAAATTACAATTTCACAGCCGAGGTGCTTCTTGTCAAAGCTCTTGTGCGTTTTGTACTATTTCAGACGAAAATAGTTTGCATCTTTTCTTTGATTGCGACAAAAGTGTTGCTTGTTGGCAACATACTAGTATTTGACCCTCCCTCCTTTCCATTATTGATCTTATTGGTAGTATTGCTTCAGTTGTTTTTGCCTATATACAACATCTCAATGCCTAGCAAAAACAAAAAAATTCGGTGACATTGTGGAGTATTTGGAAGCACAAGTATAATAAGGTTTGGATTGATACATTTGAATTTGTTTCGATGATTTGTGAACAAGCGATCACTCTTTTCAATAGTTGGATCAATGCCCAACTTATCAGGACCTCTGTCCCTATTCAGACTTCTCGCATAGAGACAGTTGTGTGACGAAAACCAAGTGTAGGTCATTATTAGTGTAATGTGGATGCCTCTTTCTCTCATGTGTCAAACAAAGTTGGCCTTGGTATGTGTATTTAGAATAATGGAGTCGTTTTGTGCTGGCTTTGTTATCTAAAATAAATTTTGAAAACTTTTTAAAGAAAAAATAGTACTCGTATTAGAACACATTTCTCACTTATTATTTATCTTTCACCAAAAGTAGAAAATCAATATAATTTATAAGTCATTAAATTTATGCATTTGAAGTTGGATTGTGAACTGCAATGCTCTTCTTTTTTGTCTCCAATAAGAGAATGATACACTGAATGAATGCATCTTGACATTTGAAAACTCTCACAATTATAAAGAGGAATGAGATAGTTAACTTCCACAAGTTATATTCACGAAACAAAGTCATTTCCATCTCCTATAAACCAGAAGACTTGTGAGAGTTGGAACATTCTAAAATGAGTGGGTCATCACTTGTAGTGGGATGAATATTTTTATCCATTGTTAGTGTGGTGCTCAGGTTCGTACGATGGTATAAAAGTTAAGTAAATTATAATTATGCAATCTTATTGACGCAATGATTATTTTATGTTGAGAAGTTTCCACATGCCTTGGAAAGACGTGTTGAATCAAATAAGTTTGTGTCCTTTATTGTGTTATCTATGTTGCGCTCATATTTGTTCTTCCAAAGATATTTGGATGTGCAAGTAAATATTGTGGCCATGGCATTGTTTGTTATTGTATGAGTGACTAACAATGTAAGTGTATGCAGATGAAACAATTTTACTTAAGTGGAAGTATATCAAATGAACATATGATTCACACTCGAGGGGTTAGAATTTGTTAGTGTATGATAGGAGTAAGAAGTCACACGTTTGATAGAAATAAATATGTTCATCAATATCAATATATAAGTGAGAAGATTTATATAGTCAATATCGTAAGACATTGTGTGAAAATATGATATTCAAGCAATTAACATGGTTTGCTATTACGTTAATGCAAAAAAAAAAATCTCAATTTTTTAGACTCTCTTTATGATCCAACACAACACAACTAAAAGAACATTTTTAACTTTTGTTTCTTTCATTTTCTACCCAATGAAAAAAAAAATCATCTCATCTTCTATTTTTATTTCTCCTCTTTAACTTTCTTTCCAAGAATTAGATATAGCACTTATGTTTAAATAAACTACTACATATTTCTTTAAATATAAGTCATATTTGAAAAGAAAAAAAATTGTCTCTACTATCGAACTTTTTCTAAATTACTATATGAATTAATTATTATTTTATATAAAATACTCTCAATTAATTTACTGTATTTTGGTGTCAACGTTTAACTAAAGCAATATAATTTTTTTTGCAGCATCCACGTATAAAAGACAAACTTTCAACATTATATAGTTTTTTGAAAATATTTATAAAACGTTTACATGAACTTAACTTAGTTGATAAATACATTATATAATATATGACTAGTCAATGTTTGAAAATCAGAAACTCCACATATTCATCTTAAACATGTGAAATTCTAACCACTAAACTATTTCAATAAAATAATAATCTATAAAAACTATAAAATTATATTTAAAACCACAGGACTGTGGTGGTATATGTTGAAACTGAAATCATGTAAATATTTTAGAATAACTTTCTTTCATTGGATTAGAAGCTAATGCTAGACTATCACCCCATGCACTTAACGCCGTAAATTGTCACTCACCTAAATGTTGGCCATAGTCTTGGGTCATTCGGGAGTGTGGCAGGGGTATGCTTGCCTCATGCAAGTATACTTCAGCCTCATTGTTTGAAGTCTTGGGTTTGGGTGTTCCGTGTATGTGCAGCACCTTTGTATGTTTTCCGTTTTTTTATCTGCGAGTTGTCATGCGTTTTGCATACACTCGTCGTGAATAATATTTGCCGTTTCAAAAAAAAAATGTTGGTCATAGTCATTCAATTTCATGTGAGGTTAGTAAAAGGTTTATGTGTGTTGCTCTATTTTAATGCAATTAATAATTTCATATCGTTGTAGTCTTGTTGACCGTACTATAATCTTCCGTACAATGAGACCTACAATACAATCTGTATCCATAATTGTTTTGGAGTGAAATACCAATTGCGAAAAAATAAGAGAACGATAGTTTGAGATTGCTTCCCCGGGGTATAAAGGCGGAAAAAAAAACCGAAAAATCGAACTGAACTGTTGAACTGAACGAAACTAAAACAAAAAAACTAAATCATTACTGACAATTCTAGAACAGTCCAGTTCAAGACAATTCGATTCAAAATAATATGATTCGGTTTGAAACAGTTCAGTTTTTAAAACTTCTAAAATTCGATTTCGTTTCATTTTTATACTTTTTTTCAACAGTACCAATAATAACAGTTCGGTTTGGTTTGGAACAGTTCGGTTCGAAATGCAAATAGTTCGATTCAGTTTTCATCTAGAACCAAAGCATGTCCACCCCTAGGTAAAAGTTGTAGAGATGATGACAATGAGTGGTTAACGAGTTTAAAAATGAGGTTAAAGGTTCGATAGATGGCTACTAATATGTCTTAGTCTCATAGACATTTATGCCACTTCAACAATTATCAATGAGTTAGAAGAAAAGAAATCATGGTAATGGTTTTCTCATTCACAAAATCTAAAGGGTAACTCCTTTACTTGTGTTCCTTTTTCTTTTAATTGTTTTCCTTTTATAAACAGGGACCCTACCAGGTCCTTAATTTATTGTTACAATTTTACGGGGTAATGGTTAATCCTCAACGGTTCAGTTCATAGTTTGAGAGACGGTTCAATGGTAGATATTACTATTAACATAGAGTTAGAACCTAAATTGTCTTGATATATTTTTGCAACAGATTAAATGTAACATTCTTTTTCTTTTTTTTTGTTGCAAGAATTAATCTAAATTTCATTTTTTTTGTGAGGGGGTAAGGTAGATTGAGGCTTAACTCTCAAATTTAACTATACCAATATGAAAACTAGTCAGTACTTACAAGCCTTGAGAACCAACAAATATGGTACATATGAAAAGGAACGAGTATAACAACTTAATCAATATACAGCTAAGTCTTATGCTCTTGCATACCCTAGGTGGCGGGCACTAGTCGCATTAAAGAAGTTGCTCAGACCCCTAGGTTTGTTGCAACCAATAAAATAGAGTCAATTTATCATGCATCAAATTCTTAAATGCTTCACCTACATTTTATCAAAGGAGGGTCTTCATAAAGAATTTTCATGTCCATCTACTACGCATAGCAACTGGACCAAATCACCTCTTTCAGATGGAAATTTAGCTTTAAAACCAAGACAATATTTTTGTTTTTTGAATATTTTTAATGCGGACTCCAAAAATCAAATCAGTGTCATCTCCAAAATCTTGCAAGAGATAGGATTCCTCTTAACAATACTGATACAAAATAGAAAAAAGAGAATAAGAATAAAGAGACCAACAAAAACGGTTAGAGTTTCATAAAATATCAATAGTTTAACACTACAAAAGGTTAAAACCTAATGAACTCTAATTTATTGATATAAAGGTCCAATAACTTAAACTCAATACTTTATTACTATCTAACAATTCAATCACCACCAAATTTGAATAGAAATTCAATTAATAATCATAGATCATAGTAGTATCTGTTGGGGGAAGAAAAGTATTTATAGTCCTTAAAAAAAGGTATTTATAAACTTTGATGCAAAATGTAAAGTACACAGCACTCTTTATAATTTAGAGCATTGATATTTTTAAAGTACACAGCACAATCGTACAACAACAACTAATTTTGAGGTTTTTAGAGCATTGATATTTTGACAAAAAAAAAACTCCCTGCAGGGACACCTACAAATAACATTTACACTCTGTTTGGTAGAGTAGAAATATAGAAGAGAGAGACACTAAAGAGAGAAAGAGGAGAGAAGTGTGACATTTCTCTAGTTTGGCAAAGGTGAGAAAGAGAGTAGAGGGATAAAATTGGTGTGGGTCCCACGCATTTTTTGTTCTCCCCTAACTAGCGAAGAAACAGGAGAGAACTTACTGTTTTGTTGCTTTTGTCTTTTATGCCCTTCAATTTAACAGAACAACACACTTTTTTTATTTTGTCTTTTATGCAATGTTTTCAAGTGATTATTTGTTCCTTTTTCACAATAGGCTCAGTTAAATAATAATTAAATTAATTAATTTACCTTATTAAAGTTATTAATAAAATAACTCAGTTAACTAATTCAGCTAATCAATTGATAAATTTAATTAAATATAAAATAGAGTAGTTTTATGAAAAGATTTTTATTTCAAGGGTTATTTTTGTACTTTTAAAAATAATCAACACTTCTCTCTTCTCAATTTCTCATCTCTTTCTTTTATACCAAACAATACATCAAATCATCTTTATTTCTCACATCTTTCTCTCTTCTCAAACTCTCTCTCACCTACTTCTCTCTTTTCACTTTCTCTCCACAACCAAACACACCCTTAGTGAATTTTATTCTTGTGGTCAATTTGCAAATTATTAAACCAGTAAATATACTTTATTTCATTCATTTAAGTGAATCGGTTCATATTCTTTTGTCTCCCTCTCTTTCACGCCAATGTGCTAAGTTTTAGCAAGATTTCTTCTCAAGTCTCCCTATTTTCCACCCATAGGGGGAAAGAGTCGCGATGTTGTTTACCAACAATGCAGTCTTCACACATTTCTATTGGATTGTTGATATTGGGCAGTCCTTCCACCATGTTCTTCTCATATAGTGTTTTTAAGCCTTTAAAATTCAAATGACCATAACGCAGATGCCACAACCATGTTGGATCTTGCACTCTTGTCGACAAACACTTTTGGACACCATGCTGAATGTGTAGAGGGAACATACGATTGGATGTCATTTCTGCTTCAGCTATCAGACCCTTCTCTGGATGTTGAATTTGACACCTACTTCGTTGGATGATGATGATGTAACCTTTTTCTTGCAGTTGTCCCAGACTAATGAGATTGCTTTTCAAATCTAGGATATAAAACACACTAGAAATTGTATGCACAATGTTGTTTTTCATATGGAGTTTAATATACCCTTTTCCCATGACAGAAATGCAAGAATTATTACCAAGCTTTACAGTTTCTCTAAATGTTTCATCCAAATCATAAAAAAAAGATTTGTTTCCACACATGTGATTGCTGCAACCCGAATCTAAATACCAACTATTACCTAGTGAATTGTTCTTGTCAATGTAAGCCATCAAGAGCAACTCTTCTTCAGTTTCAGAAAAATTTACCTTGGTTTCCTTCTCTTTGTCTGGGCATTCATATTGATAATGGTCATTCTTGTGACAATGATAACACTCCACCCTTGCCATATCAAATCGGGCTCCTTGATTGTAATGTTGACGTCCTCTACCTCTGCCTCTTCCTCGAAATCCCCCACGTCCTCTTCCTAGAGAAATGGTTCCTTCATGAGCAGTGACTGTCAAGGCTTGCTCCTCCACATCATATCTAGTCATCCTTTTCTCATGAACTAACAACGAGCTTTGCAACTCATCAATCGAAAGACTATCAATGTCATTCGATTCTTCAATGGAACACACCACATAGTCAAACTTGCGTGTCATTGAGCGAAGGATTTTCTCAATGACTGCAACATCATCC
>Ga0228710_1000653_pt1 | contig 46315 bp, 31 predicted proteins | sample MedpolnodulmetaG_FD_177995 | JGI IMG/M metagenome (GOLD analysis project Ga0228710, IMG submission 177995) | Root nodule microbial communities from Medicago polymorpha collected in Santa Monica, California, United States - pink nodules | ecosystem: Host-associated > Plants > Roots > Nodule... | reverse complement strand
TGCTTAAAAAAAATGATATTGAGAAATGCACCAATACATGACAACACACTCAAAATAATTTTTCTCTCTATCATTCACTTAGACACTTTTTCTTAATATATGTGTGAAATGAGCAAAAGACTCACTTAATATGGTACGGAGGGACTTTTAAATAAAAATAAATAAAATTACATTAAATATATCAATAATTTTATCTTATTCTCAAATTAAACATGACTCTTGAAATCATGCAATTCAATCACAAAGAACACCACCAACTACATGCACGACACAACCAATATGTCTTACAAAGAATATATATCTTACTTATTTTTCATGTATTAAATATGACTTTTAGATCATACAGGGTGTGTGAGAATAGATATTATAAATGTTAGAAATACAAAGAACTGATTGTAAATACTTACCCCTATTAAATTAAATCATTTATATATATTATCGATCAAATATCAGATTTTGTTTTTGAAAAATCACATAAAATTTTACTATGTCCTGTTATTTTATTTACAAATTATAATTTACATCATTTATGACTTTGAACTTTGATCAGGAATGTCATCAATATTAATTATGTGCTTGACTAGCCGAATGACAGACATTCACGTGTTCATCTTTCCGTTTTTTTATTGCGTTAATGCATATAAATTATGAATGATATTTTATGTTAAAATTTTGATTTTGATTAAAATTTTAAGTATAGATACTTGTGAATTTTAAATTTTAACAAAACCAACAAACTTTATTTATCTTTTCCGGTGATGCCAATAATATAACAAATTTAATATCCCAAAAGTTACTATTTATTATCCATCTAACTATTAACTTACACTATATATATATATATATATTATGTATTATTAAAAAAGTATCGATTAAGTATGAGACCTTCCATTATTCAAAAAAAAAAGTATGAGATCATCCACAGTAGAGCACCCCACATTGGGTGCTTAAGTGGGTCTCCTATGTCCACATCACCAATTTTACACTAATACTTAATAAGTACCAATTTTCTCCAACCTAGCAACTCAAAAGAAATTATTAAATAGGCTCCACCAATAACTCTATATCATTATATTTTTAACAAAATTTACTCACTTTGACCCATGAAAAATGAAGAGAGAGGATGCTTCCATAGCCACCCTCCTCTATAAGCACTCATATCTTCTACTCCACAGGGTGTCTATTTAATGTGGTGTTAAATAGGTGAAACACTCACCATTGTGGATGATCTGATGCACCGAAAGCTTGCCTATTCGACCTTGTTAAGGACATCACTAAATCTTTTATTCTTTTATCACAACTTTATCCATTTGTCTTTAAAATAGTTACATAGTTTATTTTTTTACAAGAAAATAGTTAAATAATTGAAATTCTAAAACGATTAGTTCACAATGGCATGAAAAAACAACATTCTTTTGTTTGTTTAGACATAAAAAAACGTGAATCAATTGTAACAAATTAAGACGTAACCAAAACCACTTAATTCTCTTTTCCTCTGCACAACGAAGATCATTTCTTCGCGGCCTTCTCAATTAGTTTCTGTAACCAAAGGTAAAGGTGACAATAGAAGTAGAGCCCCAAGAATCAATGTCAGCAACGTATCATAAACTAACTTCTTTGTCATGCCTTTAAACCTTTTGAACCTGCTATCAACAACAACATTTGTCGATGCATTGGCGGCACCATTGGTTGCTTCAACAACTGTCGTAGCTGCATTTAGAAACAATTGTTATTGCAATTACTACAACCGCATATGATTTGAACTCTTCTTCGCACCAAACGCAACCAAAATCTTCCTTCCTTGCCCAAAGCCTTTTCGACAGAATTTTCGGAACGCCGATTCACTTATCTAACGAAATTTTTGGAACGCTGATCCACTTATTCGACGAAAGTAATAGACTTTTTTGGAAGCATCTCTAGCAGTAGCAGTAGAGTTCTTGAAACTCTGATACCTTATAGACTTTCTTAAACCATCTCCGACGATAGTCTTATTGAAATTCTAAATATGTAATTGAAATTCTAAAATGATTAATTCACAATGGCATGAAAAAAACAACATTCTTCATTTTATTTTATTTTAGTAAAAAATAAAAATAAATAAACTTGAGAAACTAAGAAAATTAACAAAAAAAATGTGAATCAATATTCCCAAACAAATTGTAGCAAACTAAAACGTAACCAAAACCACTTAATTACTAAGTTATAGATTAATTGATTATTAGTCAACCAATTTGGTATTAAGTGATAATTTAAAAAATTATTAAAGTTAGATTTAATCGATTAAAATAGATAACTTAATAGGGGTTGGGACACAACTGATTTGATCTAAACGTTAAAGGAGTTGGAGATTAATAATGAAAATAAATAGTTGCTCATATTGGTCAATTAAGAAAATGATTATTTTATATATTATGAATTTTATAACCAGTAAGAATTAATAACTCATTATGTTTTAATTATGTATTTAATTAACGATTATAATTAAATCTAGTAAAAATTAAAATACTTGTACAATCCATTTATTCAGTGAAATTCCACTTTTATCCTTTCTTAATTAATCAATTGCCCAATTGTGTGTTTCATTTCTTTAACAAATAGAATAGCTGAATCAATAATTGATAAAAGTTGAACCGCCAATCTGAATCTAACGGCAATAGATAGGGGAAAAACTAGACGAAAAATCAATTAGTATTTGACTAAGACGATAAAATAAATAAAACAAAAAAAGTTGATATTCGTATAAAAAACAACATATTTAGATTAAAATGGAAGAAAAAGTTGCACATGGGTGAGTCCATATCAAAAATTGACCCGAAGCTACCATTTTCCGGTAAACAAATAAAGGAAAAGTTATCTTCAGAACACAAGAATTTTATTTTATTCTTTTAGGGAAAGAACACAAGAATTTAGTCATTTTTTGTATATTATAGATAACTTAATAAATAATTAGTCTATTTAGGAATTATTAAATAATTAGTTATGAGTAGCTCTTTTCTTGTGGATAACTAGTTATGACTAGTTAGTGTCTTAGTGATGTTTAATTAACTATTTAAGGGGCGTTTGTTTTGGGGAAACACAAATTATTTTTACGAGAATGAAAATATGAAAATTTAATTCCTAAGTATTTGTTAAAAAAGGTGTTTGACAAATAACTTGACATTTCTAAGAAAATTAGAAGTTATAGACTTATGGTTTTTTTTTTAAAAATTATGCATAATATCATGGGAATGCACATTCCCACCTCTTTTCATGGAAATAAATTCATGGGAATAATGAAAGTTACTTCATTCACAGAAACCTTTATACCCATGAATATTTTTTCTCAAACATGAGTATAATCATTCCCTAACCATGTATTTCTAGAAATGTCATTCGTAACCTTAAAACAAACACCCCCTTAGTATTTAAAAATGGGTTTGTCTAACATGTGCAATATTGCACATGTTAAGGTAACTAAAAGTAGTATCTTTTCATTAAAAACCAACGATTATTGATTAAAAGTTACATATTTAATATAAAAAACACAAGTTTCAAGTCAAAGTTACTACTTTAAACTTCTTAACATGTGCAAATTTGCACATAATAGAAAAACCCTAACCCTTTAAAAATTAAGCCGAACCCTATTTGTGATTTTGGCCCCTATTTCAAATGCAAAACGGTAATTTTAGTCTCTTTATTTTGAGAAAACTGCAATTTTAATCCTTCTATTTTTAGCCTTCTATTTTTAGTTGTATAATTTTAGTCTCCTATTTAAAAAAACCACAATCTTGGTTCCTTGTTTCATATATATTTTGACTTGATTATGTGACAATAAATAAGATGACATGCCATTAAAAATTGGACAAGCGAAAGCCATGTCATATTAATAACAAACAAACGTTTCCTCTCCAAAAATAAAGTTCCGAAGTTATATAAGTGGATGAACAATTAAAATTAAAAACATATAGTTAATTAGGATTTTTACAGCATAAAAACCATAGACATAGAGTCCACAGTGAACAAAAAGATACATAAAGTTTGTTTATATTTTCTATATATAGTTAACTGACAAAATAAGAAGCCAAGACAGACACATATTAATTATCAAACATTGGTGAACCTAAGATATTCCTTTTTGGATGGAAGATCTGCTGTCTTAAAACCTTGAGGGAACATATCCTTAGCTTGTTCATTGGTAACATCAGGAGAGATGACAACAGGTTCCCCTGGCTTCCAGTTAGCAGGGGTTGCAATTTTGTATTTTGAGGCTTTCTGTAGTGACTCCACCACCCTCAGCACTTCATCCATGTTCCTCCCAGTTGTTGCAGGGTACAGAAAACTCAACTTAATCTGCAACAAATTAAACAAACATTTTGGGAAGAAAAAAGACTGCAAATTTTTATAAAATTAATTCAGTCAAAATATATTTGTACCTTCTTATCTGGCCCAACAATATGAAGAGCCCTTGATGGTAAATTTCCATTTGAATCTTTCTCATCAGGATCAACCATGTTGAGTTGCTTGATGATTTCTCTTTTGGGATCACTAATTATTGGATAGTTAACTTTTGCACCCGGCTGCATTTACAATAAGAATATGAAGAAGGAAAAAAAAATTAGAAACATGCATACATAATTTTGGTATGCATGCATGTGGAAAATAGGAAAACTTACGGTATGTGCTTCAATGTCTTTGATCCACTCCTTGTGAGATTGTAGATCATCACAAGACATACCTAACAGCATAACTCCTCGTTTGTTAAACTCAGAAGCATACTGAGCCATCTTACCAAGCTCAGTGGTACAAACTGGGGTGAAATCACCTGGATGAGAGAAGAGAATGGTCCATGAATCAGAACAGAAGTGATGGAGTTTGATCTTGCCTTGGGTGGTATCAACTTCAAGGTCAGGAATTGTGTCACCTATAGTAAGACCTGGCATATTTTCTAGTTTTGAATTGAATTGAAACTGCTAGGTATTAGGTTTTTTGTGATGAATGAGAATGTGTGATGTGGTTATAAATAGAGGACAGAGTTGATTGCATGAAGAGAACGTGGCAAGTTAGTGGTATATGAACGTGTTGACTGTGATGTTACATCAACTCCCACGTATACTTCCTACTTTATTTTTGACCTTTGTTTTATTCAAATTCATCTTAAAAACTTAATTTGTTGCTGCATATCGATGTATAAAACATGTGAATGAAAAATTAAAAAAAAGTTCCGTTGCCGGGATTTGAACCCGGGTCTTTCGGGTGAGAGCCGAATATCCTGACCAACTAGACTACAACGGATTCATGTTTGTAATGGTGTATTATCTTTATTTAAAGCATAAATATAACCTTCATCGTCACTATTTTGCTTCTATTGATTATTTTAAAATTCCCTTCTCTATTGGTTGAAGTAGATTACTTCTAGTTTTATCATTATAGGTTAGCCTTTTGAGCTCAATTATTATATATCTTATTTGTGAACGAATTGAATTATTGAAAGACATTAAGCAGGAGGAGTTTCTAATTAGAGAGAGTATCATCATCTTCTTTTTTCTTTTTTTTTTCAATTTAGTGTATCATCTTTTTTTTTTTTTTTTTTTTGTTTGAAATTTAGTGTATCATCTAATTTAGTTTTTCTTTTTATAAAGTATGACTTAATGTTTTAAACTTTACCGCACACTTATATATGTCGGAGAATATGCAGTTTTGAAAAGAAATATATATTCTTTTTTTTTCTCTTACATACTATTAAACAAGTGACAAGTGCATGTATTTTTTTTTTAAATAACTTAACTTTTTAATTAAAGCGAAATAACACTTGTATTTTGTTGTATTTGAATAATAAAATAAGATCAGAAAGCATTTTAATTTTGCTTTATCAATGAAATACCATACAAGTTAAAAATTGCATGATGTCGAGATCTTCAAAGATCATAATAAGCCTTTATTAATCTATATAAGCACTGTATATTTGGATTTTTCTTTGGCGAAATATTATATCTGAATGTTATAAAACAATAAAAAATTATTCCTTTTGATTCCTAAAAATCTTGCAGCCTGATTCTTAATTAACATAAATTTGTGTAGTTTATTACCACTCTCCTTAACTCCTTTGGTGTCTCAACGCTACTCAAACCATTGGCACAACACCAAACAGGTCATTGCAAGCTCAGGCTTTTGCTTCATTTTGATGTTTTAGGGTGTTGTAGCACACCCTCTTTGAGTCACTTTGTTTTCTTATAAAGATCAATATAGTAAATTGTTTATATAGTAAATTGTTTAATGTTGAAGTAGAGTAGGATTTGAACCTTTATCTCACAATCTCAACCATCACCTTTATGACTCCGAAGTCACTTTTTTTTTTACAATTTCTCTTTAAGTCACTCGATTCTTATTTTCATTTCCTTAATAGAGAAAGAGTATTTATATTAAACTCTGTCTTTTTTTAATGTAATTTACTTTTTCAAGTTAATTTCAAAGGTTCATTATACCAATTTACAAAACCTTTATTTATTGAAGAGTAAAAGAAAAAATCAGTGGTTTGTAAAAGAAAAAGTATATATTTGCTACCATTGTTATGTTGACTTCTCTTAACATATGTTTTTTCATACGCATCGATAAATGATCAAACCCTGGATTTGGTGAAAAGCTCAAAGATCTACTTACTTGTTACTATATTTTACATATTTATTTAATCATATTTTACTATATTATATTAATCTATTAAAGTGCTATTTTTAAAATTTATTCATACAACGACAACATAGTAAAACATAAGTGGAATCTTTATAAAATATCTTTAAATCAAATGAATTTAATTAGTCCTCATTGTCACTATACAAAAATACACAAAACTTCAAAAAAAATTAAGGGACACAAAACTTAAATTATATTTCACTTTATAAACATTTATACAGATATTTAGAAAACCTGGCAGAAAACATTGAAGTATATACCTCCACTACAAACTTAATGAGTATCATCTAACAGAGGAAGTTCATATCATCTCAAAAAAAAATTAATGCTAGAATACTACATTCACTCAAATCTTGTACTAACAGAGGAAGTTTATATCATCTCAAAAAAAAAGGAAGTTCATATATATTAACTCAAATCTTGTATTAATCTTACAGACAAGGCCTGGAGATTAATCTACACAAAATTAATAACTATTAGCTCTCTATATACATATACTCATAATATTAATTTCTAAGCTATGATAATATGTTACTAGACTTGAGTAAGATTCCTGCAAGTAGGACAAGAAGAATGAGATAACAACCACTTATCAATACAAACCACATGGAAATGATGATTGCATTTTGGTAAGAACCTTATCTGGTCTCCATTACAGAAATCAGCTAAACAAATGACACAACTAGAAGTTGAAGATGGAGAACCTGAGTCATGACTATATATTGAAGTTGGTAAAGCTACCATTTCTTTCTTCTTGATTCCGGAATTCAACTTCCTAGAAGCAATCCATTGCATAGGCTCAGTAACTACACGACCGAGACATTGAAAAGCACATTGTAACATTGTGTTAAGACCAAGAGCACAAACAATGGCACATAATATAGCTGCTACAAGAACCATCCAATCAAAACCACCTACTTGTTCATGATCATGGTGGTTGTCACATGGTATGGGAGATTGAGAGTGAGAATGAGAATTATTTTCAGCCATATGGAGATGGAAAACTAATGAATAATGAGGGAATTTGGAACATATAAAGAAGAAAGTGGGAAACATTGAGAGGGTGACACATATATGAAGAAATTATTTTGGTACATGAAAAATATAACCACTAAAAACAAATGGGATGTTTTTATTCATTGATTGTAGTCAAAGAAAAATGATGAGTGATTAAATAGATACAGTGGACATGAGAGATGCTTAGTTGATAATCCACTGCTTTTCTTTTTGTATATGCGCTTCTTAGGAATCAAAAAGCAAGTGATTTTGATTGCCCTCTCTCTTTCATCCAATCATTTGGATTTTGTTAGTTCAAGCTTTAACTAAAATAATTTTATAATATTATTATGTTATTCAATTATATATAAATTGTTAGATCGGACGTCATGATCGGGATTTAAATTTCAACCCTCCACTTACATGTGTAAATTTTCAATATTTATCATCACTTCATCTACCTAACAAAAAATAGTTACTAGTCATCTGCAACTTAATAGACTTTGATTATAAATTTCTAATATCCTATTTCTAACAACAATATATATAGGGATGAGAATATGCTAGGCCGAGCTAGGCTTTGCAAGGCCTGAGTCTGGCCTGCCAATTTTTTTGAAGGCCTAAGCCTAGCCTGTGGCATGTCATATGCTTACTTTTTAGGTCTAGTCTTTTGAAAACCTGATACGGCTTGCTAGCCTGTTTAAAAGTCTGTTTCATATGAACATATTTAAATAAGCAATGTGATCTAAGTTTAAATAGATCAGCGAACTAATATATCAATTAGATTAAACTCTCTTTTGATAATCAACATGAATTTTTAGGGAATTTGACTATATATTGTATCATACTTCAATTCTAGTTTATAATAATACATATAAATATACAAAAAATTAATATAGACTAATAAGCTTAAATTACTGAAACAGTTAACATATTTTTATTTTAATTCAAAGTACAAAATATAATATAATAATAAATAAAATTATCCATATTTACTTAAATAGGCTGGCCTAATAGGCCTAAGAGGTTTTTTGAATAGCCTCCGGCCTGGCCTTTTAAGCTAAATAGGCTTCTAAAAAAGCCTAGGTCTTCTCTATTTAAGAAAAAAGTCTGGCCTGACCTATCGTAAGCTAGACCGTAGGCCGCTGTAGGTCGGCCTGACCTATTCCCATCCGTATATATATATATATATATATATATATATATATATATATATATATAACAAATTTGTGATATCTCCCTTGTTTATATCTTCTTCTTCAATGAATGTTAGTCTATTTTTATGAAATGAAACATATTTTTTTGTGGATACTAAATTTTCTATACTTATATGTTTCGTTCAAATTATAAAATTAATCAAACCAACAATAACCTTGTGATTGTGAACGGCTTTGATGTGATGGAACTCGAAATGATTGAATCCACTAACAAAGTTATCTCTTTCTTTTGCCTTCCACTTCCGGGTAATGGTGCGGCGTGGGGCTGCCGCAAGTTGTGAAAAGGGAACTGGGGAGGATGCATTTTGTTTTTCCAATTTCTTTTTGGTACGATAAAATGTAGATTTGGGGAATCAAATCAAAATTATAAAGAATCTTTAACCTTATTGAAGATTTTGAGAAAAAATTGCATAATAATCTACCAAGTGTAAAATTCTAAACTTAAATCCAAGTGAGAGCAATGTTAGCAGAAGATACGATACGTTCGTTTGTAGCAATTGCAATTGATTTTTTTGTTACATGAGAAAATAAAAACTAAACCAAAAACAAAAACTAAATTCTAATGAAAATAACACTCTTCTAAAGTCTACTAAAAAAGCCAAAGACATATAAGGAAGAGACTCATTAATCATAATCAAAGAGACTAGATTGCAAATTCCTATTTTATAAAGGATATTCGCATAAGCATTTCCTTCACACTTCAAAAAAAAAAAATCAATCTTTTATTGTAATGTTTGACAATCTCAAGCATATTAGCATAGTGGTGATATTAATGTGTTTCCATAGTCACTAATTTAACAGGAAGGGAATATTGATGACAAATGACTTTTCTAAGTTCCGCTTGCCAAACTTAACGGATTACAAACTTAATTATGCCTTTTTACCATTTTGAAGTTCACCCATCAACTTTTAAATCAAAAATGAAAATAAAAATCATACCTTATTTATTTTGAAGGAAAAAAAACTATTTATAATTAATTATGTGGCGGCCAATCGGTTATTCTACCAAAGTTTGGTTGATTGATGTGTGAGCAAACAGTAGCGATACAATTGAGATCCATGTTATCATACTTTCCTTCAAGAAGATTTAACATTAGAGACTTTACAATGTAGAACAAATTTTGTTTTCTATTTACCTATAAGCAAAGCCACGGCAACAAAAAGAAGGCAATTAACATTAAAGTTGAAAAAAAAAATTATAACATACCCAGTCAAACCATGAATTGTGGTGGCCTATTCCACTGGGCCACAAACTTAGAGGCTAGAGCCACTGTCTTCAAGCTAACATGTTCGAATGCCGAGTTACAATTACAGAGATCTCTAATTATATTAGGTAATTAAATCATTTGAATGGAGAGGAGAATTTATTATGGTTAAAATAGTGCAGAAGCATTCATTTGCAGTGACTGAGAACTGAGAAGTAAATTATAGAGGAAGTAGAGGAAAAAGGAGACAATGAGCAACTACTGATATGCAACTATAAGCAACTATAAAACTGAACTACTGCAGAAGCTGACAGGATCACATTCAATATTAAATCAACATTCAAAAACTGCTCAAATTACAAGCAACAACAGAAGCCCAATTAAAATTTAGGGTTGACGAAGTGACAAGAGGTGTTAAACAATATGATAGAAACTGGTACCAATATTAATTACACTGAACAACAACAGAGTTTTATTGATCTCTGGAGAATTACCCTCAAACAGAGATGAAATACATATATATACAATGTTATACACACTGCTGCAGAATTACAATGTTAAGCAGCAAACAGGAATTGCAGATCACGTTTCCTACCATGTTTAGAGCGCATGATTCTCACCCACCCAAATAACCACTCAATAACTCCTTGATAATCAACTATGCTCTGTCCTTTACCTACTTGTTCTTACAACACAATTGAAACATAGCTGCCATATAATAACATAACGAACCAAAGTCAGTTCTGGCCTAACACAATACCAAACCACCAGAAGTAGTTAAAACTCTGAAGTTTAGAGTTGCGACCAAAAATGTATTGAAAGTTCAATTTCAAGTACATAGACTATGTTAAACAAATCTTGTAATTGTATTCTTGAATGACAAAGATGGAACTTAACAACAGCAAAAATTGAAGAATCAAAAGATAGAACCCAAAACCAAATGCAAGAACTAGAAGCTCTGCAATTTGAAAGTGCTATTCTTTCTACTTTAATAGCTGGAGTGTTGTTGGATTTCATACTTTACATAGATGGTTGGTCGTTTTACATAGAGTAGCATGTTCATGACTGAATGTAATTAAATATGCAGCCAGGTGCTTTAAAGCCAAAATTATATTAATTGCTTGGGAGTAATGGTTTGGATATTGATATAAGCAAAATCAGATCAAAATAAATGCAAAAATAAAGATTGATTTATAAACCAAACCAAAATTGATAAAAGAGAACAAATCACAAGAATAAAGACCATTACAATTTCATCATAGTCCTGTTTCCCTTCGCATGGAATCACAGACAAACTTCCTCCAACATTAAACATTAGAAAAGCAAACATATCCACATACTACAAGTTAAAAACAAATCTACAATTACAAACATTAAAAGTTCACCAGAGAATGCAGAAATCATAACCTAACAGCCAAATATAGTTTTAACTTTTTAAACCATAAATCCAAAACAAACATGATAAACCGAAGTTAAATAAATACAAGCAAATCAATCATCATCGACATCATCGTTATCTTCAAAACCAAAGTCATTAGAAGCTTGCTCCATTTTTTCATCATTGTCGATTTGATTCTTTATTTCTTCAAAGTCATCGTCATCGTCTTCTCCATCTACATACCATAATTGAAGTTAATAACTAAATTTACCCATGGTTATCAAAATAATACAATCACACAGACACACACACACACATATATAAATATAAATATAAATTACAGAATTACCCTCACTAACAAAATTGTACAACCAACTGCGAGTACAAATTCTAGCTTCCACATTCATCGGCAACATACGATCTTTATACTTGTTAAAGACACGTGAGCCCATACAAAATTCAAAATCAGAAGCTACAGTGGCAATGGGAACACTTAACAAGTCGCAGGCCAATATTGATAGATCCGGAAATCGATCATTATTACTCTTCCACCATTGTAATACATCCATTTCTGCATAACAACGAAAATCCAAAACTGACTCATCTAAGTAAACATCAAGTTGAGACTTTCCAGTTTCGGTAACAAGCTGCTGATGGTGCACTTTCAATTCCTATTACATTTCACAAGTGAAAAGGAAACCAACGAGGTTAAACAAATTCAAGATAGAAGTAATTTAAGTGTTAATCCAAAAAATATATAAAAACTTACATCAAATAGGCCATGAGATAAAGACTTTGATTTCTTTTGTAATGGCATGCTAGAAGATTGGTCCTGATTCTCCTTAATTCTTTGAACCCCAGCAGAAGTGCTGTTGCCAGAATACTTCTCAAATAGCATGTACAACTTTCTCTTTACTTGCTGTAGCTTCCTTTCACAGGTTGATGCATCCAGTTTTGAATAACAATAAGCCAAGGTTGAAAACTTCATCCGTGGGTCAAGAACCGCTCCCAATGCAAGAACAACACTATACTCATCCCAATATTTCTCAAACTTGCTCATCATCCTTTCAGCCGTTTTCTTTATATCTTCATCTTCATCTCCCAAACTATCAACTAGAACACATTGGACTTTCCAAACTTGTAAAAAATACAAGTTGGAAGTAGGATGTGTTGTGCTATTAATCATGTTGGCAGTTTCACAAAAAGGCAACAAGAATGCACACATCTTTTCTACTCTTTTCCACTCTTCTGCCGAAGGACATAATTCATAACTATCATCATACAAGTGAAAACTTTCAAACGCACACCGGTATTTAAGAGCTCTTTCAAGCAACATATAAGTTGAACTCAAACTCATAGATATATCCAAATGTAAGCGAACCGAACTATCAACACCACCAACCTTTTCAACACACTCCTTAAATTTTTCCCTTCTACTCTTTGAATGCCTCACAAACATGATACTCTCTCTGATCTTATGCACACCACAGCTAACTAGTTTTAACGCTTCTTCAACGATCTGATTTAAAACGCGAGCAAAACAATTCACACGAAAGAACTCTCCATCACATAATAACCCATTTTGCAAAACAAGTTGAGTTTTCAATTGTTCTTGCAAAATCTCATTCTCAAATGAATCATCAATAGTGAGAGAGAAAATCTTTTTCTCTATTCCCCAATCATTCAACAACTCAACCATTCTCTCACAAATCTCACCACTGGTAGGAGGGTAAACAAGACGGAAATTGATAACCTTGCTATTTAACTTCCAATTCGCATCAACAAAATGAGCGGTCAAACAAATATAAGTCTCAGTAGTGTTAGATTCCCACAAATCAAAAGTTAAAGAAATCCTATTGGGAATGGTAATCAATTCTTGTTTAAGTTTAGGTTTCTCTTTCGTGTACAAATGTGAAACGTAAGCCTCGATAACATTTCTAGGAGGTATAGCAATATTTGGATTTAAGAACTCAGAGTACTTCCTCATTCCCTCGAGCTCGAAAAAATGAAAGGGCAGATCATGTGCGAGGATCATAGATGCACATATTTCCACAAAGCGTGAATCCATTTGATCTACCTCGTTATCAAATTCTATCTTTTCTTCGGACATTTCTTCTAACACCTAGGTTACATTTCAGCATTGTAGTAAATTATATGTACGATTATTATGTTTTGAAAATCTCAAGTTGTTATTATTGCATTGTAAGAGGAAGTTGAAGAAAATACCTGTTCGTGAGACATCGGAGACGGCGGTGTGATGACGGAGAGGCAGACGGGGAGTGGCTGCAATGAGGGTTTTGGCGGGAATCGCGAAATGAAGGAGAGAAATGAGTGCTGAGTTCCCGGGCTTAGGTATTTATAGTCGGGAACTTCTATCGGTACACTTGTAAATTGTGGTGTACTGATACTCTTACTCCTAAATCTATAAATTAAAGATCAATTTTATGAAATAAATAGTTATTTGTCGGCATTTATATTTTAGAAAATATCATTTCATAAGGAAAAACACATCATTCATTGTTTATAAGAATCATAGTAAATTTTTAACATAATATCGTATAAAATAATTAAAGTTCTCTATTATGAGCGATAAAAATTCAATTTTTTTTCGTTGACGTTTTTGGTGAATAAGATTTAATCATTATAATTATAAATGATAAAAAATGATATTTTTCTTAAAAAAATAACTCATTTAATTATAAATTTTAAGGTTTGGTGTACCAGTACACTCATATATGTTGGGTGTACGGTAGAATTTGCCTTTATTCTTCCCCTGAATTGGCAAATTGCTCTTCCATCCAAACTTAAACCCTAAAACGGTACCCATCCGGCTAAACGGGTTAGCTTTTTGATTTTTTTTAGTTGGTTGAAATTAAATTCATATCTCTTCTAGACTTCGACAAAGAGTGTTAATATTGCGGATTGAAAAATATGGCTAGAAAAAAATTCTATTTTTTTTAACAAGTCAAAATGGAATATATTAAATTATCATAGGTGGTTCATCTCGCACAAGATGTGCAAAAGAGAACACCCATCACAAACAAAGTTTAGTACAATCTAAATTTACAAGCTAAAACGAATAACAGAAGAAAAAAGGCAAAAAGCTACACCAGCACACCCATGCACAATAAAGGATGTTGTTCCCAGTCGTTATAACTGAAGGCAAAGCTGGGCTTATTTGCCTTAAACCAATTAAAAGACATAATCTTGACCCTTTCTGCTAAACGATCCGAAGTCATCAACTTATGCTGAAAAATCTTGTTTTTTCTTTCCTTCCATATAACCCAGACACAAGCATGCCAGATTACTGTCAGAAAAGAATGAGTAGATCTCGATAAATCTGCCAACTAACCAAAATGCTGAAAGTGAGCACCAACTGTCGCTGGAGCAATAAAAGAAATGCCTACCCACCGATAAACATAGTGCCACATTGAACCGAAGACGTCACATTGGAGAATGAGATGCGCCGCTGTCTCAGAAGAACCGCACCCCCCAATACAAGAAGTGCCATCCTGATGAATAATTCCCCTATGAAGAAGGTTATCTCGAGTTGGAAGTCGATCACGAAGAAGCCTCCACGTAAACACAGAGACCTTGAGAGGAACTTGCCTTTGCCACACAACATCAAACCTGCCCCGTTCTAGAGAATTATCAGTTGTTGTAATGTACTGATATGTCCCCTTTACGGAGTAACCGGCAACGGTATCAAGTAGCCACCGCCATCTGTTGGGAGCACGGTCCTGCAAAACAATATCATGCAGCAAGAAAGAACAATTTGTAACAGACTCCTCCTCCCAAGCCAAAAGGCGCCTCCTCCACTCCCAGGCACCGCCCCCGTCCATCCAACCCATACCCTCCATCTCCTTTACTGTCACCAACTTGTCAACGGCTAAATCAAATAATCGGGAATCAAAAAATTCTATTAAAAGTGGTTTATTAGATTTTTTTTTCATAAAAATTAGTCATCAAGAAAGAATTCGCCACTAATGATACAGTTACTAGAGGAATGATATTTTTTTTTTTAAGTTAGAATAATAATATTATACCCATTGGTGATGAGTTTTTTCTCCTTCATGAAATTAATTTCTTTTTCGGTTATGGGATGCAATGAATAATTTTATTTTGTAGTCAAACTAAAAAAGGTTAAATGAGATGAGGTTTTTATTCATGAAATAAATTTCTTTTTTTGTTATGGAGATTCGATGAATAATTTTATTTTGTAGTCAAGCTTAAAAAGGTTGTTTCCTGTAAACTTAACTAAATTGATAAGGACAATGCATAGTATATATATGGTTTGGGATTCGAATCATGGACACCACAAAAAAAAAAAAAACTAAAAAAGGTTAAATAAATTTTTCATCTCTAAAAATAAAGCAAATTTTGATTTTAATCCTAAAAATTAAACAAAATGTCAAAAAAATTGTTTCCTTTTTTGTGTCATGCTCATACTAATGTTTAGGTTATGACTATTTTTATGTTTAAGAAGTGTCAAAGTTATTTTGATCTATTATGTCAAATTTTTGTATGTTAATATTATTATGTACAAGAAAAGTCATCAACATTTCAAAATCAAGTTCATCATGGACCATTTTTTGGGAGGGAATAAACATCCCATCTTATTTTTTTAAAAACTAAAATAAAAATTTGCTATATTTTTAAAGACGGATAAATTATTTAACCTAGTTGATAAGGATTTGAGGCCAACAAAAGAAACCCTTACAAATTAACTAAAGAATCTCTCACAAATTTTAAACTTTAGTTACGTGTAGCCAAAAAATCTCAACAATTAGCCAATAAAATTCATAGCAAATGTTTTAATTAACAAGAGCCAAACATTAATTTGACATTTGTGGTCATTTATTCTGTCACAAACATTAATTGGTTTCTTTTATTAAGATTGTGAGGGATCAGACGACAATAAAGTTTTTTTTTATTTAGGTTAGCGTTTGTGATGAATAGGCCACTCCAAAGTTTGAGATAAAAAATTCTCACACAAAAATTTCATTTTTCTATAAATATCACTATATCTTCTAATTTCTCACTTCTTCCTTTCACTCTCTACTTTTTCTCTAAATTTTATCTCTACTTTCTGTCTAAATGAGTATTGATAATTGAACATCCAAAATTTGACATGTATAGAACACGGAATAAAAATACATCGAAAATTAGTTAAAATACATCTAAACAGGTGCGAGTTTGATCTAAAGATAAGTAGTTAATATAAAAAGAACAACCATATGAAATTATGATATGTAATATTTCAACATTAATATTTTAAAACAAGTGTAAGAACAACCACATGGAAATACATTTAAAAAAAACTCCTTATAATAGAACACACCATCTAAAAAAGACATCGAGGAACACATGAATTTTACATTACTATCATCCTAAAGAATCACTATCATCCTAAAGAATCTTAGGATGATAAACAATAGTTTCTTTGTCATTCTTATCCACATGTTCTATGTGTGTTACGTGAACAATAACATGATATGGATATGATTTTCACCGTCATGATGATATAATTGGCTAAGTTGCGTATTCAACTCATCCAACTTGTCGATGAGGGTAAAAAATTGTTAGAGACGTAGATACACGAGAAAATATCAGAAAACAATTAAATGAAAGAAAAGATAAAATGTGGTTTAATACTGGTTCAAAAAAAAAGATCAAAAAACAACAATATGTAAGTGGGTAAAAAGAAGTAATACATGTTTCTTAATGTGAAATGAGTATAAAAACCATTTAACAATCATTCTTTGATGACTTAAGGCACACTTCTTACAATAAAAAAAACAAACTTTGAAGAAATGAATGGAAGAGTGTGACAGAGAACTGTACTATGTCCTATGCTAGATATATCTTGACTCCCAAACCATTTCCATGTCATGTTCAATAGTGAACGGTTTGTAATTTCGGTAGAGATATTCTACGTGTGGGCGGGCAATCCAAAATACCTAAAGAGCAATTTTCTAACTTTTTTTTATCAAAAGGCTCGCATAACTTGATGCTTGTAGAGTTGCAATAAGTACAAACGATAGTATTACGGACGTTCACAAGAAAAATATATGCTCAGCTCGACTAATTGGACTTCTCTGTGTTAACTGTGCTTCCTAACATACTCGTTTCATGTATTGCTATTTTATATTCTTCTTCCATCCTTCTTATCTTTGGTCGTCTCTCAAGAAGGCGTGTTTAAGCCGCACACTTACGTCTTTATCTTGTGATTTGTTTTGTCTGGAGATTTAATTAAGTTCAAATCTCAATCATTATTAAACAATAATAATCCCTGACTCACACTCCTACGTTTAACTATTTCAACTTCAGTTTCTCTACCAATAGTAACACAGAAGAATCAAATTATTACATTACAATAAGTATATCAAATACATGTGTTTTCCGTCTTAGAAATGAAATAGATCTACTTCTGGTGGACTTTTAATTTGATATAAAAAAAAATTATCCTTAAGGTCGACAAAATTAATTCGGACATTAATTTTCTAAACTTTTGACGTCAACAAACACACATAGAAAGGAAAAAAACACACAAAAGACTAGTCAGCTCCCCATGTGGATATACAAGTCCTCGAAAGGGACTGGACTTCCTTCAATTTTTTTGTTTGTTTATGGCATTCCTCTTTAACTTTTTTTTTTACACTTCTATGTAACTTTTAACCCAAAGACTATACAAATACTTCTCCTTTTTCTCTCTAATTACAAACATCTTTTAGATACATAATTTGTCTCTAAAATATAAACATAATTTTAAATGAGTTTTGTTAGAAGCCACCCATGAAGGTGTCTTTTAGCAACTCACACCTCACGAGTGTGATTTTCACTTTTTAGTTATAACTTTGTTAAAAAACACCTTCATAAAAATTAGTTGGTGTCTTTTAGAAAATGTTCATAGAATAACTTGCTAAAAGACACCTTCATATATAAGGTGTCTTTTAGCAAAAATCCATTTTAAATTACCAGATATACTCATTTGTTATGTGAGATGAAAAAACAGAATTGATCACATATATCACACAAAGTTATTTTAGCAACATCAATAGACACATTAGGAGGTAGACTACATATTTGTATTTAATTGATGTTTAAAGACAAAAACAGATTATAAAAAAGGAATGAATAATAAGTACTAGTGTGTGTTGTGAGAAAATTGTACTCTCCTCATTTTATATTTACTGCCTCGTCTAAAATATTTATTATTTTAAATTATTAATGAAGCATTTATATAAAAATTCACCAAGTAATGTAAGTAATAATTCATGAGCAACAATGGGGAAATTTCCATGATCGATCCATCCAGGAGAGTTATGGTGTCTAGAATCAAGACTAAAAATGTTTGAAAAATCAACACCTCTTTCATCACCATCATAGACTATTCTTCTGGAAAACTTTATAAGTCAAAGTCAATGATTTAGCTATATTATTCAAGTCCATTCCACACTGCTAGTGCATTCTATCCAAACCAAAAAACCTCAACTCATAATGTGAATTCAATAAACCCAACGCCCCCACTTAGTTAAACCTTCCCTTATAAAAAAAAAAACACAAACACCAATCACCACACACAAGATAAGAAAGCAAACAGCCAAAACATGAACATGAGTGAAGGGAACAAGATGGTTACTGTATGGTTAATCACCGTTGCTGTAGTAGCAAGTGTTGGGTTTACACTAACAGAAGCACAACCAGAAGCAAACTTCAAGTGTTCAACAGAAAACGCCATGTGTCGTAGTTTAACCGACTACACCAGCACAAACTCAACAACCTTGAAGGAAATAGCAACTTTGTTCGGTGTAAAACACTTCCTAGACCTCCTAGGAGCTAACAACCTCCCAAGCAACACCAACAACAGTTACAAAGTTAATCCCAACCAAGTCATCAAGGTTCCATTCCCCTGCAAATGTAGTAACGGAACAGGTAAATAACTACTTCTCACTTATTCTGCAAATACGAATTTTTTTATCACTCATTGACCGTTTCAATAGGTACATCGAACCATGTACCCAAGTACAAGATTGTACCGGGTGATGAGCTGGATGCAATAGCGAGGGTTAGATTTGCGGGTTTGGTGAAGTATCAACAGATCCAAACGGCGAATAAGATTCCAGATGCTAACAATATAACTGCTGGTGCTACCATTTGGATTCCTTTGCCTTGTAGCTGTGATCAGGTGGATGGGAGCAGTGTGATGCATTATGCACATATTGTTCCAATTGGGAGTAGTATTGAATCTATTGCTCAAGAATATTCTACTAGTCCACAGACTCTGCTGTCACGCAACAGTCTTGATGACCCTAAAAAGCTTCAAGCTGGTCAGCTTCTTGATGTTCCCCTTCCAGGTAATTTCTTAGAACTATTGCATATGGTAGCTTAAAGTTAGTTGGTTATATTATCCTCTATCCGGAGAAAAATAGTGGATGGATAGCTTATAAGCTAATTGATTGCATTTGTTGTGCTTGGTAGGCTAGCTTATAGCGTATTACATTCTTTCAATTAAGGTAACATGGGTAATATTGAGAGAAAAAAATGATAAGCTATAAGTTTTAAGTTATAAGCCACTAAAAATAAGTTATAAGCTCGTGAGAAAACGGCAATTATCAAACAGCTTTTTTCAGTCATATGAGCTAGCTTACTGTACAGTCCAAACAGACTTTTACTTATCTTAGGATGATCTCTTTCAGTGGATATCATAGCTTCGGAACTGAGAAGCATGGTAGAGCCCAACAAAGAAAAAGAAATTGATTCTGGAATTGATACCATGAAGATTTGTTTATTTTTTGTTGAAATTGAAAGTATGAAGAAATTGATTACAAATGAATGTATGGTCATTTTATACAGTGAAGGTAATTAATAAAGCTAACTAATCACAACTAATTTTTAACTATTTGAAACAAAATTAAACTGATTCTAAATAATATCAAACTATATATAACCCTATGTTTTTAGTTAAATTAAAATTTTCTTTATGTGTGTTTGATTTGTGTGATGATATTGACAGTTTGTAACTCGAGTATCAAAAGTGATTCATTGGATTTTCCATTACTTGTGCCGAATGCAACATATTTCTACACTGCACATGAATGTGTCAAATGTAAATGTGATTCTACTGGTGGTAACAAGAACTTACAATGTGAGGCATCGAATCTAAAGCCGATAAATAATCGGACGGTTTGTCCGTCTCTGGAATGCTCTGGGAGTGTGTTGCTTGGGAACACTACATCCACAAATTCGTGTAGCCGTACAGTTTGTGATTACACTGGTTATTATACTTCTCGCAATATCTCTACCACTCTTGCTACTCAGAACACTTGTGCTGGTTAGTTAGTTTATTCGTTAGTTACGGATTATGTATTTGGTTTGTGATATTATTTGCTTATTGCTAATGATGTCTTTGATCGTTTCTGATTTGTTTTTAAACAGTGCCACCTAGTGGTTCAGGTGATTCAGATTCAGGGGCATCTAGGAGCATGTTGAATGGCTGGGTTTTGAATAAGCTTCTAATTCTCATTCACTTTCTCATCTTATTTGTCTATCTTTTGTAGTACAACTCCCTGCATCTTTGTTCTTTGTTCTTTTTCTCTTTCTATGGATTAGTAATTTCTGAGTTCATTGTTCGGTGTTGTGACTTGTGAGTGTCAACTCAAATTTTTATTTTATTTCTTCTATTTAGTGCTTGTTTGGATTGAGAGTTAGGTTGAATCACACTGCTTCAGTGATTTTGTCAAACTCACATTGATTTCAAAGATACACTTCCAATATTTGTAACATAGTATGTTCTGAATCTGAAGAATAAGAATTTTATCTAAACTTCAATGATGTGTATGTTTTTAATACTTTCTCTGCTATCCATCCCACTTACTTGTTCACGATTTGTCTTAGTTCTGAAGAAGAGGCAGAAAGTTGGCAGATAAAAAAATTCTTCGTCTAGAGGAGTTAAGAGTTAGGCCATTATTGACTATGGCTAATGAGGATGATTAGTCTTAATTTGGACCATTAGACTTTTACAGTTTCAAAGTGGAAAAAAAAAACTAGGATTTTGCTTAATATTAATGTGCGAACTGAATTTTCCACAGGTCTTCTTCATGGTGGACATTTAGGAGATTGATATCACAAGTTATATGTAGTTTTAGATGATGTGCAAGTTGCCTACGCACAATCCTAGTGGGATGACCATGATTTATCCCCCTTCTTTCCTCCATTATCTTGTCATTTTCTACATTTCCAATAGTGTTGGATATGAGGAGATGAATTGGAGAAAACTTTAGTTCCAAGGTAGAATAGATCAAGTTTAAGATAGTGCCTTAATCATGAGAGATACACTAAAAAAATTGAAAGTCAAGTCATCAAGCAGGATTTGAATTTATATAGTCTATCATTGCCTGTTGTGTTTTGTATGATATACACAACAGTTTTTGTGATTACAGGTTCGGTGTTCATACTTCCTACATAAAGTTGCTCAAATACTTGCAACTTATCAGAAATTCAATTTCTACATCAATAAGTTACACAAGTGAAACAAAAATTATTTTAAAATAACCATGTTTAATACATTAAGGGAAAGAATTTCCCTAGCTTCTTTCTTATTGTTCAACACTGAAGAAGACCAAACCTTTAGCTTCTTTCTCACTCTCCACAACTACAACATTATCTGACACATTGGTCACAGAATGTTCTACAAATTTTGGCTCCTCTTGAGCATAAAATGAATATTGAACATGACTAATCCGATTAGGAAATACCAAAACTGATGAAAAATCAGCCTCCCACTTTGTGCCATTACCACTCACAGTTAACTTACCAACTGTTGATCTCAAGCCCATACCATTCACATTGTTTCTATCAATCACCACTTGATCAACATTACTAAATTGACCATCTAGATTTACAATTGGAACCTTCTTATTAGGATCACCACTGAACATATTATCCACTATGTTCAAACCCAAAATTTGACCTTTAACAGCCTTTATTAAAATATTAGCATCCCCAAGAAATAGACAATTAGTGACATGAACTTGAACAGGGTCTTCCGTTACTATACCAGTATAATCCATATAACAGTTGTCAATTCTAGTTAAAGAATTTCCTGCCAATTTCACTAAGATGCCTATACCACCAAATCCTGCTGCTTTGTTATAACAATGCACCCCTGATAGAATGTTAGCTTGACCTCTTAGCACAATACCAGTGGCTGCCGAGAAAATCGTGACATCAGTGACTGCATTGTCGTTACTAGCAAGATCAATAGCGACCCCAGAATAGTCCTTCTCACCATGGTCACCACCAACTGTTGAGTGTTGTCCAAGAAAACAACTTGATATGAATGTCTCATGCCCTTGCTGTACTAGAATTCCTTCTGTGGTGAAATGCAAGAAGAAGCAGTTGTTGATCCGGGTTCTAGCGGAATCAACGATGAAAAGTCCTCCTCCTCTATACCTTGAATCAAAGAGGATGTCCCTGAAAGTTACGTCTTCATAGTATATTCCGTTGTTTTGTGCATAAATTTCACCGAAGTTACCACTTTGCATATATTCTTTTGTCTGAAGTTTCTTGGAATTTGATGACCACATCTCAACTAGATGTCGGTCACTGGGAAAAGTATTAGATGCTCTCAAGGTTCCTCCTTTTACCTATTCAATCATACTTTTCATAAAGTTAAGATGCAAAGAAAATACATGTTAAGATGAAAAGTAGGGGTTGCACAAACGTGATGTGTTTGTTTCAAAGATATATAATTTTATCATAGATCTCTTTATATTAGAAACATATGAGGGGATATATTTAAACTATTAATATTTATTTGTTCTTTCCTCAACCATATTTCATTTAAGATTTGATTGGTATATAATACAATAGCATTATACTACTACCATAATTGAATTTTTATGTTAAAACAAATTTTCAAATTTGCATTTTTTCCACATGCTACAAAATAAATGGCAGAAAAAGATGTTACTACTCACCACAAGATTGCCACCTGGGAGTAAAGTAATTGGTTTACTGATTTTGTAGTCTCCACCTTGCAAATCAATAATAACACCTCCCAAATCATTCACCCCTGCTACCAATTCAAGACCCTTTTGCAACTTAAATGCATCCTCCACTGCTTTCAAAATGGCATCACTACTCTCTTCTGATCCTGTTGGGTCGGCACCATATTCACTCGGGTACAATACCCTATTACTCTAATAATGCACATTGTACATTGTTAAAAATCAGTGGAAAAATAATCAATAATTCAATGTACGTAGGTCTATTACTTACCATCTTTGTTTGTGATGAAGTAGGTGGTGATGCCAAAGGACTAGCTAATTGTTGCTCAAGTTTGTGCTTGAATTCTGATAGCTTTTGTTCTCTGGTGAAAAATGAGGAATATGTAGCAGTAGCTGCTTCTCCTAACAACACCGATAATAAAACAAAATACACCACTGAGAATCTCATACTTTAACACACAAAAAATATTCAAACAGATTTATGATGGTTCTCATAAACAGAACAAATTGAGTGTATGATGGTTACTACGTTTACAACTGTATCTTTTCTATCTGGGTTGAAGACTTGAAGTGAAGATGAAGCTATAGAAAAAGTGCATGTGTTAGGCTTTTTTAAGGACATTGAATTGAATTCTACAGTGGGTGTGGGGCCTCACTTACCTCACTTGTAAAGATGACACAAGGACAACAAAGCAAAAGTGGTTGTGGTCATTTATAGGCTTGGACCGGTTAGTACGCTCTTGGGACTTGGTGTTTTACCTAGCCTGTACTTTTAATTTGGTAAATTCTTGAATATTCTAATGTTTCTTTAAGCAAATTTTATTCAATTTATTTTATTTTATCATTAATATAAAAATATGCTAAATATTGAATAATTTAATGATGAGTATTTTTATTCAATCAAACTTCATGAGTATTTATGTTCTCTTTTTTATTTTTTAATGATGAGTATTTTTATTAACAAATCATTTAGTGGAATGAATTGGAATTTTAACCAATTAAAAATAGTATTCTCTCAAAAAAAAATTAAAATTAAAATTAGTGTAAGTAAAAAAAACATTGTTAGAATGTGTCAGTGTTACCAGCGTAATATACTAGAAGAGAAATGATATTTGTACATCCATTTTATGACAACTATTGAACAATTTTTTCTTTCATACTCACATGATGCTCTTTTCCTCTCTCTTATTTTTTTTTTCTCTCTCTATTGTTTTTGACCAATAAAAATAAATAAAAACAAGGCTGTCATCAAAGTTGTCTTCGAATGAATGTACATATATCACTAAATTTGTGCTCTCCAAATTAATTCAAATGACTCGACAATCTTCATCAATTCAACCCGCAATGTACTCTCCAGTACAAGTTATATTACAGAAAAAACCTTGAATTATCACGAGCAGAAAATAAATTTGTAACAAATACAATTGGCAGAGTATACCATTTGTACATTACAATTTAGTTTCCAATACACAGTAAGTAACTATAGTAGTATCAGCTACACGGCAAAGGCTACGGTGCATGACCTTCATGGGTCTCCTACCGGTGCATGACTTGATTTTTATTTTTATTTTGTTGCAAAAGAGATGTGATCCATTGGATGCAAGTTGAATATTTTCAATGGTTGAGATTAGTAAGTTAAGTGACCTACTATGGTTGTATTCTTTTTAACATATATATATAGAGAGAGATTTAATATAAAAAAAACAATTGATTTTGGATTCAATTTTTAAAAAGGGTGTTTTTGTCATTATTGAAAAATGGAAGAAAAAAATAATTTCCCAACAACCTAATACGTTCCATGTATTCTCTTTTAGTGAAAATCACAGCAAGCAATGTTCCTATTCAACCATAACCTCCTTACTAAGGATTTAAGATTTTTTTTTCATCCATTCTTTTGTCTTAATAAATAAAATTGCATATTTGAAATCTCATAAGTCCTAACTCAACCGATAAAAATGCCGAAATTGTTAGGCGGGACGTCATGATCGGGGTTCGAACTCCGGTACCTCCACTTTGTGTGCGTGAGTTCATGATGGTTTTTGTTGGAACAAAATGTGTTTAACATTACCCTTTGAGTTTTGATGATAACAAGGTATTAAAAAATTGTCAATTGGATATGCTAATATTTGTTCAAGTGTGCAGGACCATAGACAGAATTTTCAGTTTCTTAGTTAAAGCATAGGTTCTGAAAGAACAAATGAGAGCAATGAAATCAACAAGAATGAAGCTTGAAGCATCTGAAGAAAAGAGGTTCTGAAGACAAATGGTCCTGAAGAAGTTGACGTCATCAGAAGCACTCTTCTCAGAAGTTGGTCACCAGAAGCTGACGTCATCAGAAGCATCTGAAGATCATCAGAAGGTGGAAGACTGAAGAACTTCAAATGTTGTTCAAATGAAGATTTAATCACGCCTATCATTGCAGAAGATTGGAGGAATAAAACAATGGGTAATTCAAATGGGTTTGAAGGCATTGGATGTTTATTCTTTGGAGAACGTTGAAAAAGGACAATTGTACGAAATGTACAACCATTATCTCCACTACTCTGTTTTGTGTCTGCAACAGGACAAGAACAACAACTATGCCTGCACCAGTGTTCCTCCAGACTTGGAATGAATTTGAAATTGCTCATTCATAGGACAGTATCCAAATCAGACATAAGATCATTGGTGATTTGATCAAGCTTCAAACGACTCTTTTTTGATGTGCTGACAATTTTCAACGTATCTTTCACACCTCTATATAAAGGAGTGAAGACCGGCTGTTTGGAAACTCAAGACTCATACAACAATTTACAAGTGCCAAAACTCTGCTGAAATTGTTTCACATCAAAGTTCACTTAGAATTTCTTAACAACTTTCATATCTTAGAAATTCTAGAGTCTTAAGAGTCTGTATCTGATTTGTATTGTGAACACCACTGATTGTATATCAAGTGTTCAACCTCAAACAAATTTCTTTGTAATTCTGTTTGAATAGAAGTCTCTTGCAGTTGTGCTTGAGCATGGGAAGTCTCTTGATTTAGTTCAAGAGCATAAGAAATCTATTGCAGTTGTGCTTGAGTAGTTTGAAGTCTCTTGCTAGTTTTAGCAATGAGCATTTGTAATCAGATATTACATTTTTAATGAACTCTCCTTGGAAGTGCAAGGGGGACATGACTACTTCCGGTTTGTGGAAGGAACCTGTATAATTGCTTTGTGTCTTTCTTCTCTCTCTATCTCTCTATTTTATCCGCTGGATTAGATTATGAACATCACCTCAGAAGCTGAATTTTATCTGCTTCTGAATAGTGACTTCAGTAGGAAAAACGAAGAAAAAGCTAACACAATTCAACCCCCTTCTTGTGTTTTTCTCACCTTCAGTTTTGTCATCTCTTCTAGCTACCAAAAAAAAAATATTGCATATTTTAAGAGTTTGACCACCATCATGGTTTTATCGCTACAGTTAAAATGCTTATTTTTGGTTTGATACAACCAATGTATGAATCTAACGGATGGTTTTCATGGAAGTTTTTACAAAATAAAAACTCATAAAGGAAATTTAGTGTTATTTGGTACTAACGTACACACAGAAGACTAAATATTTTTCTTGAATCAGATTTATGTTTTTTGTTTATTTAGAATCTATTCCTGAATTAAACTCAGAATATTTAAATAATACAAGAATTTATGATGTTTGCATTTTATAGGGATTATTTTGGAGGACTAAAAGTATCATTTTTTGTAAAATGATTTCGAAATAGGGACTATTTTTAGAAACTATAATATTTTCGATGACTAAAATTACAATTAAAATTTTATTGGGACTAAACCTAAAAACTCGTGATTTTGTAAGGACTAAAAACATATTTAACATTTTTTTAAAATTCTCAAATTAAAATGTCTTATTTAAAATATTACATGCGTATTAGAGAAATGATTGGAAATATTGATTTTAATGGTAAAATGTGTTTCATTTACTTAAACATCCTTATAAATTACTTCCTCTTGTCCTTTTTGTAATAAAAAACGGGTCAACAAAAGTTAAGTTACATGTCCAAACTATTAAACATATTTTTTTTATCAAAATGACTGGATGACGTATATTTAGTATGGTAGTTAGATTATTGAAATGCAATAAGATTGAAAGAATATTAAAAGTTCTACTGTTATTATAAAAGACACGAAAATTCGATTGAAAAAACAAAATGGTATGCATCCATTGCATGAGAATCTTTGTAAGACTAAGTTACTAAAAATGAGAATCTTACAAAGACTGATTATTCAATGACTTGAGAATATTTGTAAAACTGACATACAAGAGATGGGAATTTTATAAAGAATGATTATTCAATGACTTGAGAATCTTTGTAAGACTGACTTACTAGAGATGAGTATCTTACAAAGAATGACCTACTAAATATGAGAATCTTTGTATGACCTACTAACTATGACATTAGTCCATACTTTTTAGTCAACTCATGTATAACCTTGTTATTTTTTAATGAATTTTTCCGAAAATGTGTAGAAAATTATGAATAGGGTTTTCCCAAAATAAAGTAAATTTTATTAACAAAACATGATTTTAATATGAATTTTTTAAGCACCGAAAACAAAAAAACTCATTTAATTAATTTTTGTTTAAAGATTCTTTTTTTTTTTGTAAAATATTCTATGAGGACTAATTTCATGCAAGAAAAATTTAGGTGGGATCAAAAGCCTAAGAAATATTTTCGGCGGTCTAAAATCAAATGTTGATATATTTAGATGGATCATTTACATATTTAACCCTAAATAAAAATAGTTTTACATTTATTAAATAAAAATTTAATTATAATTGACAGGACTATATAATTACTCTCTTCGGTCCTAATTATTAGAGAAATTTTGATCACCAAAAGTTAATGTATATGATTAAAAAATTTGATGAGTTACATTCACTTATTATAGAAATAAATCTCTGTAATCAAGTGGTATCAGTTATACTTGCAATGACTTCAAGTTACAGAAGAAGAGAGCTTAACCTCCAATAAGTCAGGTACTAAGGAGAGAATCTAAGTAATGAGGGTGAATTAAGATCAGTTTTATGCAAGTCAATTGAATTTTAACAATCTTTTTAAAATATAAAAAATAAAATAAAAAATCCTAATAAGAAAGTAAAAATAAAGCTGGAAAACATGACATGGTACCTGAAGCGTAGTTGAAGTGACGACCAATGATTCTATATTGAAAAGGTCTAGCAGCCAGCTGAATAGAACCAAAGCATCCTTTCATAAAGCTCCATAGTGTATTAACTTGGTATTTGCTTGTTTAACAAAAGAAAGACCGCACCCGAATATTATCTGATCAGGACTACCGTTAAAAGTAAAGGTACACAGATTTGGAGTAGATAGCTCAATTTTGTCAAATTCGGATGAATTATTGTGCATAGCTAAATTGACAAGTGTCTCACTTGATATGCTGAGGATTTGTGCATCACTAACCTTACAATGACGAAGGGCCAAGCTACTTAACCTTTTAAAGGCCAAAAAGGGCTTAGCACAACCGTTTTCACCATCACAAAAGGTGAAATTTGTTAGATCTAAGCTGGTTAATGCGGGCAAATTCAAAGATTGTGGAAATAATGTTCCAGGATTACTATCAACATTGCCTCTAGGGTAAACTGGGAGAATAAGATATGTAAGAGCATGACAAGAAGAAACGCAGCTCATAATAAGAGAACTATTACCACGGACAGAGATTCCTAATTCCTGAATGTGAGTATTATGGGAAGAAACATAGTTTAAAATCTTCTTAAGAAGTTGAGGCTCAATATCACCATGACGGTCAAGATCAAGAGCGTGCAGTGCAGTTGAGGTATCACGAAGAGCCAAAACTTTAGACACGAATAATTTGAATTGTTTAACAGTGGAAAATCTTGAAGAATGCAATATAAGAGTTGGAATACGCTTCCAGAGATATTTCCATCTCTTGGACAAAACACAAGTTCGAACGGCGTGTTTGGTATTCAACAATGACAAAATGTAAAGGACAATGCTGTCGGGCAAGTCACTCAGCCTGTCTTCATTTTCTGCAATTTCAAATTTACAGATCCTTCTTTTCTTCGATTTTTGTCGAATCCTGCTCTCTTTGAGAAAATCATCCATACCCCTCGTTTCATCTCTATTAAACATTGAAAAGGAAACACAAAATGGAGTAATATTCTGCAATGCAATAGAACAAGGAGAAAATAAGTAATTCTACAGTCAAATTTCAAGCGTAATCAAAGGCATGTTCGATTGCAACGAGAAACAAATTGGAAGAAAAACTAGGGTTCGAGAAATACCTTGTTGTTCAGTGTGACTTCGGGTACTTCAAGGACTTGTGCACAAAATGGATTGAAACGTGTGAATCTATGATTTTACTTCTAGGGTTCGCTTTGTTTAATCTTATCCGAGGGAAAATTTGGCGCCATTCCAAATTTGCAACATCGAGAGACTCAATTTTGTTTTTTTGTGCACGAGAGTCATTTTTTTTCCTTCAAATTTTTAGATACATTAATTATTAAATGTATCTAAAAGAAGAATCTTTTCTTATATATAGGACCGGAAGAAGTAATACTTATCTTATGTGATTTTTGTTCAAAGAAATGCTATTTTGATATTTAAATAACTTGCATAGGAACATAAAGTTGTTTTGTGTGTTTAGTGAAGATAAGATAATTATGTTTTAATCTTGTCTTTTTCGTTCAGTTTGTTATTTCTTAAAACAATTTTTTTTGACCAATCCTTAAAAACAATTTTATAAATCAAACACCATATAATTGGAGTTTGTTTGTTATGTTCTTCGTTTTGTAGCGTATCTTTTTTTTTTTTCATGTTTAAAGTCTACACTTCTTTATAGGTAGATTCTATGGTGAGGGCTCAATTAAGTCCCTCACCGGTGTACCACTAAATTTAACCATTAGATTAAATACACTCATTAGTCACTACCACATTTGATCTAATCTAGTCTCTTTGCAATTCATCTCTTTCTCTCTCCTCTCAACTTCTGCATCTACGCCAATAATTTGTCTCCATCCTCATACTCTTGTCTAATACATCATGGTTTGGTACTCAATTTCTACTTCAATTGCATCTCCACCTCCACAATAATTTTTGTTTGATATTTGTAATGACAATTTTTTATTCAAAATTAAAAACTGGAACTGGGTATTGGCAAATTCTGTGAAAAATTGATACGATTTTTCAGAGTGAAACCGAAATGTTTTTTTTTTTTGTACTCATTTTTGTGCAGATTAACAACAGAAATCTATGTGTACTTAAGTTTGATATCATTTTGCTTTAAGATTGTTATTTGAAAAAACAATTCAATGAATTTTCGCATCACTTCACACCACACCAGAGATTCATATTTTAATTTATTAATTTTTATTGGCATTTAAAAACAACAAAATTGAGCCATCACCCGTCCTTATAACGCCATGTCTCAACCTCAACAAACTTTGCTTGGTCTTTTAAAAAAAATCCATGGAGAACATTGCAGGGACAATCTTAATGTTAATTTTCATAAAATTTGCAACGATTTTAAATGTCGTTGCTGACCTCAATAAATGGAGCAGATTGCAAGACAAATCCATTGAATCCTAACAATACTTAATGATGTTTGTGTAAATTAATCAAGCAAATTTGAGTTGTAAAAATATGGGTTTGGTTAGAAACAGGCTATTTGGGAAAGCGAGAGTGAGAAGAGGAAGAGAGAAGAAAGAATAAGATGGTTATTGTGTGAGTGATACACCGTAAGATCTGGTAGAACTACTTAATCGTATGGTTTTTTTTCATGGTACACCATGAACCACTTAGTTGATGGTTCACCCTAGACGCCACCCTTCTTTATAAGTTAATTAAAAAAAATATGTTTAATAATTGTCAATTTCTCACAGGCTTATAAGTTATTTTTACTAGTTTATAGCAATTTTTATAAGTTAATTTAAGTAGCTCATAGCTTATCATTATTTATCTCAATTTTATTGCTGAAATATTAATTCAAAATAAATTAAATATTAATTATTAATTCAAAAAAATTAAATATTAATTAAATATGATATTTTTATGTCATTTCATATATATAAGTTAGTTCAACTATTAATTTTACCGAACATTACAAATCTAATCAGACAATTTATCCGCTATCAGTTATATAAGCTAACTTCCCAACTATCTCCGATAAGCTCACATGTTTTTTTTTTAAGGGACAAACTGACGTGTTATTAACTAGTTTACTAGCTGCTCGCTATTTTTCACCAAACATAATCATAATAATTTCTCTCATAGTTTTCCTACAACTTCCCGTGTCTTTAATAGTCTGATTATTCTGTATCTGACCACTTATCTCTCCATATCTAAACCACTTAAACATTGTTCCCACCATCTTTTTTTTGACTATATGTTTACACCAACTCTCTCTAATATTATCATAATTTACCTTATTTTATTTAATCTTATCACACATATAACACAACATCCTAAATACTTATTTTATTTACATGTTGTCCTTCATCTAAGAGAGTTGGAAAAATTACTAAATTAAATCTCATAAAATGTACATATAAAAAATTATCTATTTTTTTATATTCTAAATAATGAAATTAACTCACTTTTAGTTTTCCCCTTTGAGAGCAAAACGTCGTCGTCTCTAAGCTACGAAAAACGAACATTCCATCACTTCTTCGCACCGGAGCATCACCGTTATATTCCCTCCCGGGAAAACTTAACCACCCACTTCCCTAATCTGAATTCCCAATTCTCAAATCCCTAAATTTCAAATCAAAGTTCAAATCTCGTTTCGTTTGATCTTCATCACTAGATCTCAATCCCCAACATTCCAAAATGTCAGGGTTTCTACACCAAAGATCACTCCACAACCCATTTCAATTTTCAAATCCATTTCCATCTTCACAACCTTCTTCAACAAATCCCAAAAAACCCCTTTCAATTTTCAGCCCCGCAATTCTCCTTTCACTATTATCCCTCATTATAGTACTCGGTGTTTTCTCCCCTTGGGTAGGAATGCCTCAAAAACTCTTTTTTACTTCAAACCCTGAAGTTTCCAAATGGGGTCGTTATACATTGGATGAAGCACTCACCTTTGTGGCTAAAAATGGGACTGTGATTGTTTGTATTGTTAGCCAACCTTACTTACCTTTTCTCAATAACTGGTTGATTAGTATTGCTATGCATAAACGTCATGATATGGTTCTTGTTATTGCTGAAGATTATCCTTCACTTTATAAGGTTAATGAGCTTTGGCCTGGTCATGCTGTTCTTATTCCTCCTGTGCTTGATCTTGAAGCTTCTCATAAGTTTGGTTCTCAGGTTTGTCGCTCACTGCAAATCCTGTCATTTTATTGCATTGAGCTTTGTTATGTTTTTCTAGTCTTCAAGATTTAATGACTGGTATTGTTTTTGTTGTTTGGTGAATATATATTTTTGTTAGTTACATTGATTATTTCTTCTTACTTAATGTGATCATAGTTATCAGTATCTTACCAATACATAATTAAACTCAATTGGTATGAATCTCTAGTGCGTGTCTATCTTGGACAATGAATCCCAATTCGTTATTTCTTTCTAATGAATCACTACATAAACTTAGTGTGGTCAGCTACAATTTTTTATCAACTTTATATAGCCGGCTACTTTTATTTTGTCGATTTATTTAGGACTGAAATCTTGAATTATTTTTAGGTTCATGTATGATATATCAAATTATAATTTTGCTACGTCACTTGTTTTTACTTAAAAATGTCGTAGTTTTTTACTGGTAATGTCTCATTATTCATAATATGATCTGATTCATGATTTAGAAAATAATTTTTTCTGTTCTTGATTTGATTACGATGACTGTGATTTTATTATAGGCTTGTGACTTCATAATGTGATTTAATTATCTGGTGTGTTTCTAGAACTATTGTTATTATCTTGGATATGTAACACACTTTGTCATCCCGGGTGTTATTTTTTGGAGATTATCTGATAGGTACCTCTAGCATTATCTTTGATGTGGTATTTTTAATTATTGGATCCATTTCATTCTCTTATGTGGTGCTGAGTTTTAGAATCTATGCTTGTTTATTTCATTGTATAGGGTTTCTTCAACTTTACAGCCAGGAGGCCAAGCCATCTTCTGAAGATTTTGGAGCTTGGATACAGCGTAATGTACAATGATGTTGACATGGTTTGGTTAGGTGACCCGTTTCCATATCTGCAAGGGAACCATGACGTGTATTTTACAGATGATATGACAGCAGTAAGTACTCAGTTAATTTCATTTTCTTTTATGCTTCATTTCAATCATTATATCATAACTCCAAGCTACATACATCAATCCTAGAAACTTGTTGTCTACAATGATGCTTTTACTGTGTGTGTATTATATAATTATGTTTGATAACCATATTATATTAGTTAGTTCAGTCGGTTAGTTAGTAGCCTGCGGATCTAGAAAAGGTAGGATGTTACAATGTATATAGAATTATAGATAATAGAAGAGAAGAAAGTTATTTAGGAATTTTGAGAGAAATTATGGGCCTTTGGGATAGAGAGGAGCAAACCTTAAAGTTATGCAAGTTTGTAGCTATATTTAGGGGAGACTTTCCTTATTCTTTTTAATAAAGTATCAGGTTTGTAATGAATTCAGAGTGGTTCTATCAGTTGGAAGTGAAATGCTAGCTACACGTTTTACATCGACCTTATTATTGGATGAATTTTATTTAGGCTTCACTAAATAACTTCAGCCCTTTTGGAAACTCACTCTAGTTGTTTGTCATGGAATGTGTTGCTAACAAGTGCCCTTGGGGCACTAAGGCACTTGTTAAGAAATCTAAAGTGGAAATTTTGTCTTGGGAATGATGCATTCAACACATTGAAAATTTAAAAAGTAACTTTTTCTACATAAAACTTATAAATTATTTCCATTTTTGAATCCTTAACAAGACCCAAATATTAATCTCTCCTCAAAGGGTTTCCCATTCACAACAAAGAATACTCTATTAACAATAACAATATTCAAAGATGATCTCTATCCTTTGTGTTCTCTTATTTATACGCATACTCTCTATAACAACCTCAGCTAACTAACTTCTCTAACAACTCATAACTAGTTAACTACTCTAATTTCTCTTTATTCTATAACCCCAACATATTTTCTTTTCTATCATTAGAAAAATAATTACAAACGTATTCCCATGATAACAAAGAAGATTACGTTACAAACTCAGGGACGTGGTAATGTACCAAAAGGTGCATCCACAAGTTCCAGTTCTAGTAAATCAGGCTCAAATGTTATTTATTTTCTTTTTCTGGATATTTCCTGCAGTTCTATTGTGATTCTCTTCTAGTTCTTTTATAGTTGACTTTTTCCTATTTCCTTGTGAGACCAGATCAAACCATTGAACCATTCTCACGATTTACCACCACCAGGAAAAAAGGGGCGGCCTTATATATGTAGTTGCATGATTTTCCTTCGACCTACCGATGGAGCAAAGCTAATTTTGAAAAAGTGGATGGAGGAGCTTCAGATTGAGCCATGGTCTAGAACCAAGAAATCTAATGATCAACCTGCTTTTAACTGGGCTTTAATGAAGAATGCTAAAGGGGTATGTTGCAGTTTTCTTATTTCCATGTAGTTTGTATGACGTCCACACATTAGTTATACTAATATACAAGACTTTGTCTTAAGATTATCTTTTAGAGCATTTTGATGATCAAATAGGATTTTTGTTTCTGATGAAGTAGCGCAGCGCATGCCACCATAGGCTGGAGATCAATTATAGGATATTGTTTCTGAATTCTAATAAATGAATGGACAAAGTGCATGCCATTATAAGCTTCAATTTAAATCCTTCATTTTCTTGATTTTGCCGATTACAGGTTGATATGTACTTGCTTCCACAGTCGGCATTCCCTACAGGCGGATTATATTTCAAGAACAAAACATGGGTTAAGGAAACTAAAGGAAAGCATGTAATTATTCATAACAACTATATAGTTGGTTTTGAAAAGAAGATAAAGCGATTTCGTGACTATGGTCTATGGTTGGTGGATGACCATAAAAATGTGTCACCTCTAGGTGAATTATGACGTGATCATTGTTACAAAAGTTTGTCATCAGCTTAATTTGGTCCCTCAAGCATTTGGATTCAGAATATGATTTCTGCCAAATTGGTCATCCTTGCTTGCTTGTTGGATGTTTTCTGAAGATGTTTCAACTGTTGCTGTCAACACACAGGGTTGGATTGGATGAATTATGAGCTGGGAAGAAAAATGTGTCTTGTTTTCAATTTTGTGATGAAGAAAGTTGGTTAGAAATGGGTTATGGAATCATTATATTTAAGGGCCCGGAGAAGAAAAGGGTGTTGATTTTATTTGGTTCTTAGAGTTGTATCTTACACGATTTCTCTAGAAAATGCTTCAAAAAAAGTCACCAATATTCAATTAGCATATATATTAAACATTGATCTGTAACAAGTATTTATGAAATATTTTTATATGAAAAATTCAATTAGCATATATTTATGAAAATTATTTGTGACAATTAATTTTTGAATACTAATTAGATATTACATTGTACTCCTTGTGTTCTTTCATAGTCGTTTGTTTTTACGTTATTTACACATGTGAAGAAAAAACTACTAATACATTTTGTTAGTTTTTAGAAAATTATTTGTCTTTTCAATGATGCTCTTAACAATTTATTATTTCATTTTACCTTTTTCTCTTTAAGGTAATTGGCAAAATAATAAACAATGATGCTTTGAATGTTGAAAACGACAAGTAAAAAAGTTCAGTGTACTAAATAAAGGTTTTGATCTAAAGCCAGAATGACAAAAAAGAAAAAGAAAAAATGAAACCAATAAAAGCCAAAAATGCACTAACATTTTAAAAAATGGAAAATAATAATGCGTTTGCCGGGAGTCGAACCCGGGTCCATTGCTTGGAAGGCAATTATCCTAACCGTTGGACTACAAACGCATCTTGTTGTGGGATTTTGTCTGCACAGATATATAATCAATTGATAAAGCAGACACCACTCACTCTTTTCTTAGGCAAGTATTTTGATTCAAATACTTGTGTCCGTATCATTGTATTAAATAATATAGAAAATAGACTATATACACTTTTATAGAGGAGCAGAAAATCTCACTTTATACAAAAAAAAAAGGAAGGAAGAATTTATCTCTTATACGGGCAGGACTACAATGACATACTACTTGAGTTGTTAGCTGAGACCACTTATGAAATTTATTTCGTATAGGCTAATACTGCAATCCTTATCTCTTAATTACAGTAAACTGTAAAGGAGTCAGTCATTTCACAAACATTATATTTTATCCACGATGGTATTTTTTACGAACATTTTTTGTAATGAATTGCAAGAATTGATATATGGTTTGAATCAGTTATTTGGCAGAATACAAATATAACATGGATGACAATTGTCGAAACACATTCTTTCATTTATATTCGTATGATGTTGGTGGTGCCTCACGGGGTTAATAAAAAAACAACAAAAGTTTAGGCGAGTTTAGCTAGAATTTAGTCGAGTCTAACGAAAGTCAAATTTCACCATCGTGTACACGTAGCTAATGTTCATAAATATACGTCAATAACAGACTCATTATGCTAGCAAAATGAATGCCTTAGGAAGTTGACAATTCCTCTATGGTCCTATGAGTATAAGAGTGGGTTTATACGCATCCCTGCTTTATTGATTCCTCTTGCACAGATTGGGGAATGAATCTACAAATGAAGTAATTGTGTTTATACTATACAGGCTGAGAAATGAACTCTCACCATGCATGTATCAACCAAGGGAGTGCAATTTCATGCAAGTTGGCTAGCATACAAGAAACTTAATCACGCACAAAAAACAAAATTAAAAATGGAGTGCCTTCATGTTCAAAGCTAAGGTACATCTGTTACATTCTTGATGGATAATTCAACTACAAAAAGAAAGTGGCATTTAAAACTACTATTTTCAAGAAAATATTAAACAACTCCAATTGATTGCTTTGGAATTAATGCAGTTTTAGGACAATTGAGCAACTGATCATCCACTTACACAATACAAAATTTAGAAATAGGAAAATATACACAGTTCAGATTTCAGGCTTTCTGTCTGCAGCAAGCATTCCTTAATACATCTCTCTATTGTTCCTTCCGCATTAATTAGAGCCAACAGCAAAGATGCACTTAGGAATCTCACATGCTCGCGAGAAAATGAGCAAAACTAGAGTACTTAGGCTCCCAGCCGACTTCCTGGCGAGTTCTTGTGTTGTTTAATCTTTTACCAAGAGGGCCATCAGTCACTGGAAAAGCAAAGATAAAACACAACAATGATCTTGGAATCATACATTTTTCTACCATAAAGATCAACTCAACTCACAATAAAGTAATGGCAGGTTCAAGATGTATATTTCACTAACAAATATAAACTTACCATTGAACTTATCAAACTTTTTACTGAATTTACCACTTCTATTAACCAGATCCATCATTTCTTGTCTGCAAAAATATGAACAATGTAAGATATTTACAGAGAAACAGATCAGAACAATGTGTTAAATCGACACCAGCAGTTTAAATAGAAATACTGCAAAATAAATAGCAATTTGAGAACATAAAGAGAGAGCACCTAACCTAGACAGAGGATGATTATCACAACCCAAGAAAATCTGATTACGGAATTTTTTCTTCAAGATTGCAACTAAGAGGGAGGCTGCATCCTGGTGTGAAAGCATGTCAAAATGAGCACCATATTAACCCCACCATAATCATCGTTAATAAATGAATAGAAATATGTTAAAGAAAACACAGTATTGGAAAAAATATAAAAGGAGTGTCCAGTGGATGTAAAATGAGCCTCAGCATCAAACAAAACATCATAAACAATTGGCGGATATAATCTCTTTCTAGTTCTAGTTGTCAATTTTCTGAAAAGATCAGGGGCTGATATTTTAATCGAAAATTATTAACACTCCTGCCATATTTCTCAGTCTATCTTTATCAGAAGAATAAACTTTGATAGTTCAACAGTATAAAACACAAATTATGGGAAAAACAGGGAAAAGTAATAAAAGAATCAGCTTGAGATGAAAGGCCATTCTGACCTCATAATGTATAAGATTCAGGATGTGATCAGGACGACTGTCAACAATGCCCTTTTCTAAGTAATAATTGTGTGCACCTCTATCTGTTTTGTGGAATCGGTCAAGGGTTACCATAACTTAATAAAAGCAATGATCACTCAGGTTATGAAAAGTTCTTCAAATTCTAATAATTTGAGTGCTATAAAGGATATATAAAGCCCTGCTAATCTTAGAACACAACCGCCAAACTCCAGCACCACATTTTCAGCTTTTAAAAGGACGTCGACCCTAGGGCTTCTCCCAATTGGCACAGCTGGAGTATCCTAAAACAATATCATAGGAATAGATGTGATGCAATTGCACAAGCAATTAAAAGAATTTGGGAATTAGACGATTATTTGGAAAAAGAAGTGTGTGTCTCAATGTAGACCGGAATATCATTATCTCTTCAATTCAAATCAAAACAAGCAAAATAATATGATAGTTCGAATGTAGGACGCACCTCATCACACGGTCCGTTATCATTACAATCATATGGAGCACTGCTTGATGTAAATACGAAAGAACCTTCACCATTCCAGCTTAATGCAGCTAGCCTGATTTGTTCAAAATTCACATCAACTCATAAGAAGTCAACTAGTAAAGTAACTACTACTCAGCTGCAATTTTTCCTTTCACCAAGTCGACATCATTTTTATTTAACTAAACCGTGTAAATGAAACAGCCTTAGAACTTCAAAGGTGATCTGACCAACAACTTCAATATTACTAAAAAATGATGTCAACAATTAAAAGCAGAACATTCAATTGATACTACATCCTTTCCCACAACAAGTTTTGTAGCAATTTCGTTCATCGCACACCACATCTAAACCAAAAAATTTGACAAGATAAAACTTCATTAAAACCTTTCTATATGGTACAAACTAATGGAATTAATCTTAAGATTTGTTACCTAACATTATCAGCATAATCTTTGGTCCGTGAAGGTGGAGCACAATACAAGACATTTGGAAATTTGTGAGTAGCTTCAGTCCATGTCAAAGATGGATTAATACCCATTTGAACCAACTCATTGTGATGATCAGTGGTCATTGTCTGTCCATAAACTTCATAACCCGGAATTTCCTACATGCATATGCACAAGCCACTTATTCATGAATAATCACAATGTCATTAAGGGACTGTTTGGAATGACTTATTTTTTAGCTTATGCAAATAAATTAACTTTTATGTTGATTCATTAGTTCCCAATAACAAAAAATGTATTTTCATAAACTACCTTACGAAACTTATGGTGATACATAAATGATTATATATTTGCAAAAGATCAAAAATTTGTCAATCCAAACGGGTCATAAATCATAACAAATGTAAAAATAAAAGAAAGAAGATGAGAGAGAACCTGTCGCCATTTTTGAGCTACCAAGCGACCAAGAACACCGGGACCCACAATGAGCAAGTCATTTTCTGCGAAGGAAGAGAGTGAATTTTGTGAAACCTTGAAATGGGTTGGTCTAGAAAAGGAAAAAGATCGCAACTTTAGTTTGGTTCTGAAATTAGAGTGAAGAAATGAAAGATTAGAAGCGAGGAACCCCGTAGAGACGCAGTGGTAATGAGGGAAGTTAGATAAATTTGGAAGCTTGAGAACAACATTTGATGTTACTGTTGTTGTCATTATAGATAGAGGATTTTTGGGAAGAAGCAGTTCAGTTGATGTTGGTCTAATATATCCTTTATCTTTTTACTTAAGCATTTCTTAATTTAGTAGCTTAAAAAAAACCCAACTTTATTTCAATGTCTTTCGTATTACGATTTAAAAGTGTAAATAAAATCAAAATTGAGAGTTATTAGATTTATTATAAAATTCAGCTTCCACAACCTTTTGTAAACATGAAATTCATTTGTTATCGATTTAACTAACCTTCAACCGATCAAAGGTAATTCAACTACTTATCATTTTCAACTAATAAACTATTTATTTTTAGCCGTAAACAAATACCCTTGTGTTGCATTATATTTTAGCTTGGGACGAATGATAATGCGACGTAAACAGTAATTACTGCATGAATAGTGTCATCCATGCATTGTAAATTCAATTTTACAAACAATTAACTCAACATTCGAACCTAAATACGTGAAATTTGGCGACTTTACAAGTTAAAATTTGATTACAACAACTTTCTCAACCAAATGCATCAAATGTCCCCCCACCAATAGCATGTGCATAATCAAGAATTGCATCTCTAACACAACTTTCCCATGCTCTTGTTATATCCTTAATCAACCATGGTTCGTTCATGCTTTGAAGATTAAATCTCAGCTTTGCTTTTGCTCTTTCAGATAGAGCTCTCAGGTCCTCACTGCATGTAATTCAAATTATTAAACACAAGTTAAGGTCAACAACTATATACTCCAAATATAATCCATCATCTATCAAGTATATATATGCTAATTATAATACTATATATCCAATACTATGTCTATATTAAATAAAAGAAAATCGATCTAGGAGCATCTCCAATGGGAGTTGCATAGAGTTTTCTTAATTCTTAACAATAAAGTATTATTTTAGTGTGTAACATGAAATTTTATGGTTGTCTAGTAGGTAGTAAATTATACACTCAGAGCAGCTTCTAATTATTGTTCACAAATAGTCTTAAAGTATACAATCATAACTAGATGCATAATTTCTCTAACCTGACTTCCAACGGCAATTCGTCTAGAATAACAAGAGAGGAAGACGGATAACTTGGAGGAATAAGCAACCACAACGGTTTGATCAATGACTGAAGAACAAATATACATAGCCAATGAGATAAAAATCAAAAGAATTGATGTGAATAGTTCAAAACAGAATATAAAACCATTCACCTTTTTATCATATGTGAAGTGAGATACAAGGTTCTGATCGATAGTCACTGCATAGTACATGATTTTAAGAAGTAGTCCAACTGCGCTTTCAGTATTTTCCTGTTCAGCGATAACCACCTCACAGTCGAACAATTGATTGTTTATGTCTTTTATTTCTGCTAAAATGTTCTGATTTTTCTGCTAGAGTTAACAATGTGACAGTAAAATTCTTGTAAGAAGTGAGAAAAAACTAACGGTACACTTTTCTAGTAGATTCGAATGGTAGGAAAAAAAATAAGATTACCACAGTTTGAGGGCAATTTCCTTTCATTGTGGACGAATTCAAGTAAGATTCTGCAGTGTCATTGAACTGATTGAAACAATCATACATAGGAATATCATAGGGGGTTGAAACAAAGTTGCTAGGCATTTTCCATCCTGTGGGAGTAAATCATTACAAGTCAGAATCTTGCTGATGAACATGCATCAATGTGAAATGTAAATTAAGCACTTTAGTGACAGGTCCACACCTTCGGGAATAGTAAAGGTTGGTAGTCCCAGTTCATCAACCATCTCTGGCATTTCATTTAACAATTCTGCCCCTGGAATTTCATCATTCAAACGGACCACCTCTTTAATACCACCAACTCCTTGACTCAGTGCTTCAGGCGAAATGGATGTCAGCTGAAAGTAATTTAGATTCATAGAATTTACTATGTATCAGCACACAACTCTTACAAGTCAATGAAAAAACAAAGAAAGATCTGACACAAGTTTTATAGGCATACCACGTTCATCATTCGCTGTATTGCAGGATTTTGCTCTTCAGAACCAAGAGTAGGTTTTTGAGAAACTTGATTTTGATTATTGTTTTCTTTAATCAAGGGTGAAATCTTCTGAGTGCTGGTGCTTGCCCGAAATTGTTCAGTTGCTGAAATCCTAGGAGCGCTGATGCTTGCACAAGATTCTTTGAATGCAATGTTTGTCTGTTGTTGTACAGCATTGTCGGTGCCTAAGATTGAAATAGATAGTAACTAAATGTTTGCTAGAAGATATAGAAGACCATTTAATAATCTACCAAAAAAAGTGAACTAATGGTTACCTGTTACGATCGACGATTGATTTATAATATCATGTTGTGAACTTCCAATTGGCATTGCAACTCCGTGATCTTGAAGATACATATTGTTCTGCCAAGAAATTTGTTGTTAAATGATGTTTCTTTGTTTCAAATAATTGCGATAAATGGTGATAGTTTCATTTTGAATATTACCGGATGAGAAAGTGTAGAATTCGACGGGCCAAAAAACTGTTGCTTTAATTGCACATGAGGCGACAGTTGGTTGTTGGGCTGCTCGGAAGTCCTTGGAAGGCTTAGTAAATAACGATGTGCTTTTATTGTTTGATTCTTTATATCAGCAGTGATCTGGCTTTTACTCAGTTCAAAGAGTGACAAAATCTTTTCCATTTCACTCCTATGGTATCTATATGCTTCCAATTCTCTTGAGCTTAAGACTTGAGTAGAAGGATCAGCCTGAAGAAGTTTAATATAAATAGGAAAATTTAGTACTAAAATCAAGAAGGACAATATGCAAATCAGAGTTTTCTAGGATCATAATTTGATTGAAAAATTCACTAACCTGAAGCACTGTACAAAGATTTTGGTAATTTGGCTGGATTGCAGAGTAAAAATTTTCTTTCAGAAATTGAAGCTGCAATAAGAAAGTAACACAACATCATTGCTAACTATTGTTAATTACTGTAGAACCAATGAACATAACAATCCGAACTCAAACAAAACTAATAGGAAGTTAGTGGTTATTTAATTTCATTCATTTACTTTTTTTTCTTTGATAGACAAATGCCAGTAAGTTAGTTGTTATGTTAGTTTCTTAGGCTTGAACCTTTGTTCTCCTTAAAACTCATTGTCTGTTAGCTCAGCAACTGAGCTATCTACATGGGACCAAAGATACCTAAAGCATGCTTCATCCACTTTCAGTCTAGTTATTGGATTCAGGAGCAAAATTTAACCAATATACACAGTATGAATCCTTTATGGTGCACTTCAGTAAATTTTACAAACCATGTAAAATTTTGGGAACAATTTTAGTAATTACCTTTTTATAAACAAGCTCCCGCCAATCGTTATTTGTATCTGTTCCTGCTTCAAAAAATAATAATCAGAACAATAATACGTCCTTCGAGATAAAATCTAATATTGGTCTACCGAAAATTAACATTATCGAACTAAGGTCTTGTTTTTAGAAATTAGAAGCTTCTAAAATTACTAGCGGAAATTTTATTATTTCAAAAATGTTTCTCTCGCACTATTGGAGAATCCTTGTTTAGATTAAAGAGCACCTTAGCATTACTAGCGAAACATATCAGGAATGGATCAACCGATTAATGAAAACCAATTCAAGCACATTTAATCATATATTCAAGCACTTCCCTTCAAACTAAAGCTTACTTAAGCCTTAAGTTTCTTACAAATGAATCAGTTGAAAAGGAAAATTTGATATTGACTCCATAAAACATGGTTGGAAACTCGATGAAGTTGGAAACATTGCAGATATGAAATATGGCTGCAATGATCATCAGCTTAAAGAGATAGTCAGAAAGTTGCTTGATCAAGAATGACCTATAGCAGAAATATATTGTGGCATGAAAATTTTATATATCAAGAACTAAATATTTATCCAAACTCATCAAGAACAACATTTGGAAGCTTGAAAATACAAGAGAACTTAGGAGACAAAAAAAAATGGTATTGCAAATAAGGAAGTTATGCATTAGGAAGAGGCAGGAAACTCTAAATTCTTGTTTATGGTAAATACACAATGCTTAATATTTGAGGTTTGAAAAGTTTCCATGACCATGGAATTATAGAAAACATACTTAAATTATTTCAACATTTAGAGAAGAGGATAAGTCACCTGAGGGAGAAGGGTTACTGCTCAAATTTTTAGCTTCAGCAGCCTGTCGATGTGCTTCAATCGACTTTACCCTCGCTGTCACGGTACGCATGTACTCTTCCTGTAAATATATTTAGTAGGTAAGTTACTATTGTTTTCAAAGTTATGTTTATAAATTTTATATAAAGCAGAAGCTTGTATAATTATGAAAAACACTTTGTATCGACGAAAGTAGTTTTAGCTTCAGTTTTGTTCTGAAAAATACTCAGAATAGTAAGAAATCTAATACTTTTTTTGCAAGATGAAAGTTGATTCTTTGAAGATCTCGCAATAAAGCTAGGGTCCTGATCTACTTACAGAGACAAGCAAAGTCCCTAATCCAAAGAATTTACAAGAAGGATACCTCAGTTTTAGCAAAAGCATTCACTTTCTCCTCATATCTTTCTAGAATTTTAACAAGCTCAGATAAAGTATATTTTTTATTGGGAGCACCACTCATCATTATTCTGTTCGCGCTGCACCAATTATATTACATTTAAACAAATGATAGATCATGTCAGAATATTGAAGAGCTTCATAAAAGTTATATACATAAAGAATTAGAAGTTCTTAACTATAAAAGGAATTCAATTATTAGTACTTATAAAAGATCAATGATAGACACTGACATGCTTATATTCCTTGCAATAAAAGGAGAAGGTGCTAAAGGAAAAAAAATTAATCACAAAGAAAGTAGTTATCATAAAATAGCCAAGGAAAAACTCAATAAGATAAAAGAGAGAGTTAACTTCCAAAAAGGGTAAAGAGGAAACAAATTTGAAAGAAGATCTCAATGCCACAAGTGAAATTCATAAAGGAGTCAAAAAACGCTATTTTGAAAAATTCTTATCGTAAATATTGTCACTGACAAAAATATTGAGTCTTGTAAGTGCTCAAATAGAAAACAAAAAGATTTCAACATTTGGACTTATGTTTAAAACAATCTGTTACACATAAACTAAAAGAAAATGCACAATTCAAATCATATTTTTGTGTCGGCATGTTTCTTACACGTTCATCACAACCCTTTGCCGAAACTCTTTCGTTTTCCATCTCTCGGTCGCAATGTTGGCAACTTGCTTACCATCATTCATTTTGTTTGAGAAGTAATCAGAATTTACCTGAAAAGTCATAAAATTTTGTGAGAATGAGAATGTAAAAAAAATGGAGAGCATTTATACTATGATTCATGAAATATCAAACTTTTTTAACAAAGATCCCAACATCAATTAATCAATGATTCAATTCCCAGTAACCACATCAAAATTTGATTTTACATGATTACAAAATTCACAAGTCATGCAATGCATCAATTCAAACAATGATATCAATCAAGAACAACAAGAACAAGTATCAAGAATCCATCACCAAGAAGCAATAAAGAAAACTGATTAAAATCTAAATAGACCTTTGTCACGCAAAAAGAGAGAGAGAGAGAGAGAGAGAGAGAGAGAGAGAGAGTGAGAGAGAGTGTGTTACTTGCTACAATCGAAGTATATAGGAACTGAAGAGTGAAGTCACTGAATTGAGAAGAGAACAAAAAAGAAAGTATTATATATGGATCAATAGCTTGAGTGTCACGTTTTCTTTCACTCGCGCCATCGACATGGCAACAAAAGAATGCTTAAATTGAAAAGTTATAAAAAGCAAAAAAATTCAGTAATAGAGTAGGTTTAGGGTTTAGTTTTTTATATATATATAGGAGGTTTAGGGCTTAGTATTTAAGGTTTAGATGTAAATGTGATTACAAAAATTAAAATGAAAGGATATTGAATTTGTAAGAGGTAAATATAAAAAATTAAAAAAAATTCACTGATTGTTTAATTTAATATTGTACGAACTTTTTTTTTTTTGTCTAGTATTGTACAAACTTTTTAGTGAAGGCATATTCATTGACAATGTAAATGTTTTTTTTTAAAAAAAATATACATTCT